>Ga0193752_1000224_pt1 | contig 65847 bp, 73 predicted proteins | sample H1c1metaG_FD_144924 | JGI IMG/M metagenome (GOLD analysis project Ga0193752, IMG submission 144924) | Soil microbial communities from a riparian zone of the East river system, Colorado, United States - H1c1 | ecosystem: Environmental > Terrestrial > Soil > Riparian zone | place: USA: East River... | reverse complement strand
GCCAGAGATCCGGGTGGTGTACGTCTTCACCCACGACTCCATCGGCCTGGGCGAGGACGGCCCGACCCACCAGCCGGTGGAACATGCGGCAAGCCTGCGCCTCATACCCGGCATGGATCTCTGGCGGCCCTGCGACACGGTGGAGACGGCGGTGGCCTGGGGCGCGGCGCTGCAGCGCACGGACGGCCCGACCGCCCTTCTGCTCAGCCGGCAAAACCTGCCGTTCTGCAGGAGAGATTCCGTGCAGGACATCCAAAAAGGCGGCTACGTGCTGGCAGACGCCGCCATGCCGCGCGCCGTCATCATCGCTACCGGCTCCGAGGTGCAGCTGGCGCTGGGGGCGCAGAAACTGCTTGCGGACGAGGGTATAGCGGTCCGGGTGGTCTCCATGCCCTCCACCACCACGTTCGACCGCCAGCCCGAGGACTACAGACGCTCGGTGCTGCCGCTGGGCGTGCCGCGCATCGCCGTCGAGGCCGGGGTGAGCGACTTGTGGCGGAAGTACGTCGGCCTGGAAGGTCGCGTAGTCGGCCTCGACCGGTTCGGCGAGTCGGCCCCCGCCGGCGACCTGTTCAAGCATTTCGGCTTCACCGCGGAAAACGTCGCCGCGGCCGTCAGGAAAGTGTTCGGCGAACTCAGCATCGTCTAGGAGTAGTGATGACCATCAAGGTAGCGATCAACGGATTCGGCCGTATTGGCAGGAATATCCTGCGTGCGCATTACGAAGGCGGCAAGAAGCACGCCCTGCAGTTCGTCGCCATCAACGACCTCGGCGACGCCAAGACCAACGCGCACCTTCTCAAGTACGACACGGCGCACGGCAGCTTTCCCGGCACGGTGGAAGTAAAGGACAAGTCGCTGCTGGTGAACGGCGACGCGATCCAGGTGGTCGCCGAGCGCGACCCGTCGAAGCTGCCCTGGAAGGCGCTCGGCGTGGACGTGGTGCTCGAATGCACCGGCTTTTTCACGAGCAAAGCCAAGGCCGGCGCGCACCTCCAGGCTGGGGCGAAGAAGGTGATCATCTCGGCGCCCGGCGACAAGGACGTCGACCGCACCATCGTGATGGGCGTCAACCACCAGACGCTCAAGGCGTCGGACACGGTGATCTCGAACGCCTCCTGCACCACCAACTGCCTCGCGCCCCTGGTGAAGGCGCTCGACGACCGCATCGGCGTGGTGTCGGGCCTGATGAACACCATCCACTCGTTCACCAACGACCAGGTGCTGACCGACGTCTATCACAGCGACCTGCGCAGGGCGCGGGCGGCGGGCCACAACATGATTCCCACCAAGACCGGCGCCGCGGCGGCGGTCGGGCTGGTGCTGCCGCACCTGAACGGCAAGCTCGACGGCTTCTCGATCCGCGTGCCGACCATCAACGTGTCGATCGTCGACCTGACCTTCGTGGCGAAGAAGCCGACCACCGTGGAGGCGGTCAACGCGGCGGTGAAGCAGGCGTCGGAAACCGATCTCAAGGGCATCCTCGAGTACTGCACCGAGCCGCTGGTGTCGTCGGACTTCAACCACAACCCGGCCAGCTCGATCCTCGACGCCGGCCTGACGCGGGTGTCCGAGGGCACGCTGGTCAAGGTGGGCGCCTGGTACGACAACGAGTGGGGCTTCTCCAACCGGATGCTCGACGCCACCGTTGCGCTGATGTCGGCGAAATGAAGGCCGCGAAGTAGTGAAGTTCCTGCGCATGTCGGAAGTGGACCTGCGCGGCAAGCGGGTCTTCATCCGCGCCGACCTCAATGTGCCGATGGAGGGCGGCCGCATCACCGACGACACTCGCATCCGCGCCTCGGTGCCGGGCATCCAGGCCGCGCTGGAGAAGGGCGCGGCGGTGATGGTGGCCTCGCACCTGGGCCGGCCCAAGGAGGGCCAGTTCGACCCGAACGAGTCGCTCGCGCCGATCGCGCGCCGGCTCTCCGAGCTGCTCGAGCAGGACGTGCCGCTGGTGCGCGACTGGCTGGGCGGCGTCAAGGTGGCGCCCGGGGAAGTGGTGATGCTCGAGAACTGCCGCTTCAACGTCGGCGAGAAGAAGGACGACGAGACCCTCGCGCGAAAGATAGCCGCGCTGTGCGACGTCTACGTCAACGACGCTTTCGGCACCGCGCACCGCGCGGAGGCGACCACCCATGGCGCGGCGCGCTTCGCCAAGGTCGCCTGCGCCGGGCCGCTGATGGCGGCGGAGCTGGATGCGCTCTCCAAGTCGCTGTCCAATCCCAAGCGGCCGCTGGTGGCGGTGGTTGGCGGCTCCAAGGTCTCCACCAAGCTGACGGTGCTGGCCGAGCTGGCGAAGAAGGTGGATGTGCTGATCGTCGGCGGCGGCATCGCCAATACCTTCCTCCTTGCCGCCGGCAAGCCGATCGGCAAGTCGCTCGCCGAGCCAGGTCTGGTCGATGAGGCGAAGAAGATCGCCGCGCTGACCGACGTGCCGCTGCCCGAGGATGTCGTGGTCGCGGTCGAGGCTTCGGCGCGAGCGCGCAGCACGATCAAGGCGCCGCAGGACGTGCAGGCCGATGAAATGATCCTCGACATCGGGCCGCGCAGCGCGGCGATGCTGGCCGAGCGCCTGAAGACGGCCGGCACCATCGTCTGGAACGGGCCGGTGGGCGTGTTCGAGCTCGACGCCTTCGCCAAGGGCACGCACGCGCTCGGCCAGGCGATCGCCGAGTCGCCGGCCTACTCGATCGCCGGCGGCGGCGACACGCTGGCGGCGATCGCCAAGTTCGGCCTCGAGAACCGGATCTCCTATATCTCGACCGGCGGCGGGGCGTTCCTGGAGTTCCTCGAAGGCAAGAAACTTCCGGCCGTGGCCGCGCTCGAAGCGCGCGCCGATGGTTAAGCCGCTCCTCGTCAAGACGCCGGGGCAGGGACTGCACGAGATCACGCGGGAAGTCGCGTCTCTCGTGCGCGAGGCGAAGGTCGACGAGGGGCTGTGCACGCTTTTCGTGCGCCATACGTCGGCGAGCCTTCTCGTCCAGGAAAACGCCGATCCCACCGCGAAGCGCGACCTGGAGCGATGGCTGAACCGGCTGGTACCCGAAGGCGATCCGTTCTACCTGCACGATGCGGAAGGGCCCGACGATATGCCGGCGCACATCAAGGCCGCGCTCACGCAGACTTCGGTCGCGATCCCGGTGCGCAACGGCGAGCTCGCGCTGGGAACGTGGCAAGGCGTGTACCTGTGGGAGCACCGCCGCCGCGGCGGCGAGCGGGAGCTCCTGCTGCACCTCGCCGCTTGAAGATTTGGATTTCTCATCAAGTGCTTAAGGCATCTCATTTGCTACACTCATTGACCATATGCTGCGTTCAACCAAGATAGTCGCCACCCTCGGCCCCGCCTCCAGCGACCCGGCCATCCTCGAAAGGATGATCCGCGCCGGCGTCGACGTGGTGCGGCTCAATTTTTCCCATGGCACGGCCGAAGACCATCAGGCACGCGCCAATCTGGTCAAGCAGATCTCGGCGAAGGTCGGCCGCACCGTGGCCATCATGTGCGACCTGCAGGGGCCGAAGATCCGCGTCGGCAAGTTCAAGGACGGCAAGGTGACGCTGGAGAAGGGCGCGCGCTTCGTGCTCGACGCGGGCCTCGCGATCGGCGACGGCGAGCGCGCCGGCCTGGACTACAAGGAGCTGCCGCGCGACCTCGAGGCCGGCGCGGTGCTGCTGCTCGACGACGGCAAGATCGTGCTCGACGTGGTCGAGGTGCATGGCGAGGAGGTGCGCACCATCGTGCGCCACGGCGGCGTGCTGTCCAACAACAAGGGCATCAACCGCCAGGGCGGCGGCCTCACCGCGCCGGCGCTGACTGCGAAGGACATGGACGACATCAAGACGGCGTGCAAGCTGCAGGCCGACTACCTCGCCGTATCGTTCCCCAAGTCCGGCGCCGACATGTACATGGCGCGCGAGCTGATGCGCGCCGCCGGCGGCAAGGCCTTCCTCATCGCCAAGATCGAGCGCGCCGAGGCGGTAGGGGAGAGCGCGCTGCTCGATATCATGCGCGGCTCCGACGGCATCATGGTGGCGCGCGGCGACCTGGCGGTGGAGGTCGGCGACGCCTCGGTGCCGGCGCTGCAGAAGAAGATGATCCGGCTCGCCCGCCAGGAGAACAAGCTCACCATCACCGCCACGCAGATGATGGAGTCGATGATCTCCAGCCCCGTGCCGACGCGTGCCGAGGTGTCCGACGTGGCGAACGCCGTGCTCGACGGCACCGACGCGGTGATGCTTTCGGCGGAGAGCGCGAGCGGCAAGTATCCGGTCGAGGCGATCGAGTCGATGCACCGCATCTGCGTCGAGGTCGAGCAGACCCAGCCGCTCAACCTCGAGCAGGACTTCCTCAACCGCGTCTTCACGCGCGTCGACCAGTCGATCGCGATGGCGGCCCTCTTCACCGCCTACCACCTCAAGGTGAAGTGCATAGCCTCGCTCACCGAGTCGGGCTCGACCGCGCTGTGGATGAGCCGGCTGAACTGCGGCGTGCCGATCTACGCCCTCACCGCGCAGACCGCCACGCGCTACCGCACCGCACTGTTCCGCGACGTCTATCCGCTGATGGTGAAGCACGTCGGCCACGACCGGGAGGAGCTGCTGCGCGAAGCGGAGAAGACGCTGGTCGAGAACAACGCGGTGAAGGACGGCGACCTCATCGTCCTCACCTTCGGCGAGCCGATCGGCAAGTCCGGCGGCACGAATACGATGAAGATCGTCAAGATCGGCGAGCGCCTGCAGGCCTAGCGGTTGACGCGCGCCCCCGCGTGGGCATAGGGTGGCGCCATGAGCGCGAACCCCAAGGCAGTTCCGCGCGAGGCGCTGGCTTCGCGTTTCGTCGACGCACCGAACCTTGCCTGGGAGAAGACCCGCTTCCCGGGAATCGAGCAGAAGGTGCTGATGATGGACAAGGCCACCGGCATGTTCACCGCGCTCATGAGGATGGCGCCGGGTGCCCGCCTCCCCGACCACGAGCACGCGAAGATCGAGCAGACCTATGTCGTCGAGGGCAGCCTGGTCTGTCCCGAGGGCGAGTGCCATGCCGGCCAGTTCGTCTGGCGTCCCGCCGGCAGCCGTCACATCGCCTGGGCGGGCCCCAAGGGCGGCGTGTTCCTCGGCATCTTCCAGCTGCCGAACAAGTTCTTCCAGCTCGACGAGCGCGTCACCGACGCGCTCGGCAACGACTGGGAGAAGTCCTGGGGAAGGGCCTCGAAGGCCTAGCGTGAAGTCTTTCGCGCTGAATATGCGCATCGAACCGGCCTTGATCGGCCTTTGCATCGCGGCGGCGGCTTTCGAGGCATCTTCGGCCGCAGAAGGCGACCCTCGGCTTATCGGCCGCTGGTGCTCGAAGGAAATAACCCTGTATCTCGCCGACGGCACGTCCAGCACGAGCCTTTCCAATGACTCGCAATACACCGCACAGACGTTCTCCGATCACCGGGTGTTCGTCGACTGGGTGCGCCTGCCGCAGCTGGCTCGCTGGACTCAGAGCTATGCGGTCGTCGCGCCCGGGCAAATCGCCGTAAAGACGCTCGAGCACTCGTCGATTCCGAGCCTGATCGGCACCATCGCCGTTGTTCGTTACGAGATACAGGACGCGACCCTGAAGCTGACTTCATATCCGCAAGAGCTGAAGCCGGAGCCGATGAGCTCGCACCGCAAGGTAGAGTCGACCTGGGTGCGCTGCCCATGACCCGAGATTTGTGAAGTAGAAAGTGAATTGGAGGGAGAAATGACGAGAACCTTCGTAGCCGTGACCTACCTCCTGCTGACGGCAACAACCGCTTTTGCGCAGGACTTTCCAACCAAGCCGGTGGTCATCGTGGTGCCGGCGGCGGCCGGCGGGCCGACCGACACGCTGACGCGGGTGCTGGCGGCGGCGATGAGCGAGCCCCTGAAGCAGCAGATCCTCATCGACAATTCCGGCGGCGCGGGCGGCACCATCGGCATCAACAAGGTGGCGAAAGCGAAGCCCGACGGCTATACGCTGCTGCTGTATCACGTCGGCATGGCGACCTCGCCCGCGCTCTACCGCAAGCTGCCGTACGACACGCTCAACGACTTCGACTATATCGGGCAGGTCGCCGACATACCGATGACGCTGATCGCGAAGAAGACCACGCCCGCCGCGAATTTCGCGGAATTCCTCGCCTACGCGAAGGCCAACCAGGACAAGCTGACCTACGCCAATGCGGGCGTGGGCTCGGCGTCGTTCCTGTGCGGGCTGCTCCTCATGAGCACCATCCAGACGAACTTCACCATGGTGCCGTACAAGGGCACCGGGCCGGCGATGAACGACCTGGTCGGCGGCCAGGTCGATTTCATGTGCGACCAGACAGCCAACACGGTGCCGCAGATCAGGGCCGGAAACGTGAAGGTCTACGGCGCGACGACGAAGACGCGCCTCGCCTCGCTGCCCGACGTGCCGACGCTCGACGAGCTGGGCCTGAAGGACTTCGAGCTGGTCGTCTGGAACGGGCTCTACGCGCCCAAGGGCATCCCGAAGCCGGTGCTGCAGAAGCTGGTGCAGGCGCTGCAAACCGCGGTGCAGGCTCCCGCCTTCGGCACGCGCCTCGCCGAGCTCGGCGCCGAGCCGGTGCCGCCTTCCAAGGCAACGCCGGAGTCCCTCGGCGCCCTGCTCAGGTCGGAAATCGAGAAGTGGACGCCGATCATCCGCAAGAGCGGCGTGTACGCGGATTGAGGCGGATCGGGGTCTGACCCCGATCTACTTCCCTTTTCCGCGTCCCTCGTACAGGTCGCGGCCGGCGACCAGGGCGCGCATCTTGCCGTCGGCCATGTTGCGCTTGAGCATCCAGAAGCCGCAGTCGGGGTGGATGTACTTCACCCGGCCGCGGCCGAGGACCTTGTCGGCGCGCTCGATGGCGCGTGCGATCTGCTCGGCGCTCTCGACCTCGGTCTGCTTGATGTCGACCACGCCGAGGCCGAAGCCGATGTCCTTGCGCAGCTCCTTGAACACGGAAAGCTCCTGCGGCGGCCGGTGCGCGGTCTCCATCACGATGTGATCGACCTTGAGGGCATTCAGGTAGCCGAGCAGCTTGTCCCAGCCGCCCTTCTGGATCGACTGGCCGCCGTAGTTGCCGAAGCATAAATGCACCGCGGCCTTGGCCTTCTTGGGCACGGCCTTCAGCACCTTGTTGATGGCGGCAGCGGCCCACTTCCACTCGTCGGGGCTGCCGGGCAGGTTGGCCTCGTCGACCTGGATCACGTCGGCGTCCAGGCGCTTCACCTGGTCGGCGAGCACGTCGGCGATGGCGTGCGCGAGCTTCTCCGGATCCTTGTAATGCCGGTCGTGCAGCATTTTCGCCAGCATGTGCGGGCCGGTAAGGGTGAACTTGAAGGGCTTGGCGGCGAGTGCCCGGCCGCGCGCGCAGGCGACCGGCAGGTTGAGGCTGCCGGGTCCGATCGGGCCTTCGACCACGCCCGGCGGCTTGCTGCGAAAGCGCGTTGCTGCGCCGCGCGAATAGTCGATCCACTCGGAGAAGCCGATGTCGGGCCGCACGCCGGACAGCGGTTTCACGAAGTACTCGATCATGCCGTTGGTCTGCGGATGGTTGACGTCGAAGCGGTACAGCTCGCCGTCGCACACCAGGTCGAGCCCGGCCTGCTCCTGGGTGTGGATCACGATGCGCATGGCGTCGTCCAGCGCCTGCTCGGAGGGCAGCGCCGCGAGCCAGTCGGGAAGGGGATAGGAACCAACGACCGTCGTCTTTATACTCATGCGGAATTATATTCACCAGAAGGTTAATTGATGAAGGTTGGTTCGCGCGATCCCGGGCGTACGCGGCAGAAGATTCTCGCAGCCGCGACGGAGGAGTTCTCGCGCTACGGCCTGGGCGGCGCGCGCGTCGACCGCATCGCGGCGCGCGCCGGCGCCAACAAGCGCATGCTGTACTACTACTTCCGCGACAAGGACAACCTGTTCCTCGCCGCGCTGGAAGGCCGTTATGCCCACATCCGCGCGGCCGAGCGCGGCCTCGACCTGGAGCACCTCGAGCCGCGCCGCGCGCTCAGGCGGCTGGTGGAGTTCACCTGGGACTATTTCCTCGCCCACCCGGAGTTCATGACGCTGCTCAACAGCGAGAACCTGCACAAGGGCCGCCATGTGCGCCGCTCGCGCAGCGTGCCGGAGATGCATATGCCGCTGGTCGAGACGCTGCGGGGCGTGCTGCGCCGTGGCGAGCGCGCGGGGGTGTTCCGCAAGGGCATCGATCCGGTGCATCTGTACATCTCGATCGCCGGCGAGGGCTATTTCTACCTCAGCAACCGCTACACGCTGTCGCAGATTTTCGGCCGCGACCTGATGACGCCCGCAGCGCTCGCCGAGCGCGCGCGGCACAACGCCGGGATGATCCTCAACGCCGTGGGATGCTCGACACCCCTGCGACGTAACCGTATAGTTAAAAGATAATGCCGACGATCCGCAGCGTGGAGCTCGCGCGCCTCGACTACGCCCTGGTCGGCGACTTCAAATTCTTCAAGTCGGGGCGCCGCCCGACGCTGCTGGTCCGCCTGACCGACGCCGACGGCGTGCAGGGCTGCGGCCAGGCGGTGCCGGTCGAGACCTGGACCTACGAGACGGCGGAAACCGTCGAGTCGACCCTCGAGCACTACCTCGCGCCGGCCATCCTCGGCGCCGACCCGGCCGACCCTGCCGGCGTGCACGAGCGCATGGAGCGCGCCATCCGGCCGTCGTTCTCGGTCGGCCAGCCGCTCGCCAAGGCGGCGGTAGACCTCGCCTGCTATGACCTGTGGGGCAAGCAGTCCGGGCGCCCGGTGTGCGAGATTCTGGGGAGAAAGTCCGCGGAGGAGATCAAGCTGAGCTGGACGGTGAACGCCGCCAGCATCGAGTCGGCGGAGAAGCAGCTGCAGCAGGGCCGCGCCGCCGGATACGACAGCTTCAACGTGAAGATCGGACCGCCGCAGACGCCCGAGTACGACCGCCAGCTGGTGCGCGCGGTGCGCGATTTCGCGCCGCGCGGCTTCCATTGGGCCGACGCGAACACCGGCTACGGGCTCGCCGAGGCGCTGCGCATGGCGCGCGAGCTCGCCGAGGCGGGCTTTCGCGCGTTCGAATCGCCGCTGCCGCCGAACCGCATCCGCGACTACCAGGCGCTCAAGCAGCAGGGGGCGCTGCCGATCCTGATGGACGAGGGCATCGTCTCGCCGGTCGAAGCCGAGGAGTTCGCTGCGCTCGGCATGATGGACGGCATCGCCATGAAAGTGGCGCGCTGCGGCGGCCTGTGGCATGCCGTGCGCATCACCGAGATGCTGCGCAGCCGCAGCCTCGAGCTTTTCGCCTCCGGACTGACCGATCCCGACCTGTCGCTCGCCGCCTCGCTGCATCTTTTTGCGGCTGCAGGCCTCACCAGGCCGGCGGCCCTGAATGGGCCGCAATTCCTCGACGGCCGCGGCGTCACCGACGCGCGGCTGCGCTCGGCCGGCGACCACATCAAGGTACCCGCCGCCCCGGGGCTGGGGATCGAGGTGCGCGGCGCGCAATGGCGCGTCGTCGCCGGAACGGCGCGCGAAGCGGATCGGCGCTATGGCTAAGCTCCTCCGCCGCCTGACGCCGTTCGTCGGCATCCTGATGTTCCTGCTGGTATGGGAAGCCGGCGTCGCGCTGTTCAAGCCGCCGGCGTACCTGCTGCCGGGGCCGATCGAGATCTTCCACGTTTTCGTGAGCGAGTTCCCGCGCCTCGCCTTCCACGGCTGGGTGACGCTCTACGAGATGCTGCTCGGCTATGCGCTCGCGGTGGTGATCGCGATCCCGCTCGCCATCGCCATCACTTCCTCGGATCGCTTCGACCGCTTCACCATGCCGACGCTGCTGTTCTTCCAGGTGGTGCCCAAAGTGGCGGTCGCGCCCCTCTTCCTGGTGTGGTTCGGCGTCGGCGTCCTGCCCAAGGTGCTGGTGGCGTTCCTGATCTCGTTCTTCCCGATCGTGATCGACGCCGCGGTGGGCCTGCGCTCGATGTCGACCGAGATGCGCGACCTGGCGCGCTCGATGGGCGCCACGCGCCTGCAGGTGTTCGCCCGCTTTCGCCTGCCGACCAGCCTGCCGTATCTCTTCAGCGGCCTGAAAGTCGCGGCCACGCTCGCGGTGGCGGGCGCGGTGGTGGGCGAGTTCGTCGGCGCCGACAAGGGCCTGGGCTACCTGCTGCTGGTGACCAATTCCAATCTCGAGACCGCGCTGATGTTCGCCACCTTGTTCGCCCTGACGATCATAGGTCTGCTATTTTTCTATGCCGTGGAGTTGCTGGAGGCGCTCCTGATCCCGTGGCACGTGACGCACCGCGTGCGCGAGGATGCCGGCACGCTGTAAACCAAAAAAGGAGGAGGTACCGTGAAGCAGAGCTTTTCCATCAGTTCGTTGATCGCAGTCCTGATGCTCGCCGTGAGCGCGCCAGTCGCGGCGCAGGGCACCAAGTTCCCGTTCCGGCTCAACTGGACGCTGTACGGCGAGCACGCGCCGTTCTTTGTCGCGCGCGACAAGGGCTTCTACCGCGAGGAGGGCCTCGAGGTGGAGATCCAGGAGGGCAGCGGCTCGACCACCGTGGCGCAGCTCGTCGCCAACGCGTCCAACCCGGTCGCCTACGTCGACGCGGCCACCATGATGCGCGGCGTCGGCGCCGGCATGCCGATCAAGGCGGTGGGCGTCACGCTGCAGCAGAGCCCGATGGCATTCATCTACCGCGCCGACGCGGCGCGGCCGACCAAGATCTCCGAGATCAAGGGCAGCCGCATCGCGATCACCGCCGGCGACGCGAGCCTCGCCATCTTCACCGCCTTCATGGGCAAGCTCGGCATGAAGGTCGAGGACGTGCAGATGATCACCGTGGCGAACCCCGCGGCGAAGGAGCAGGCGGTGCTCAGCAAGCAGGCAGACGCGCTGCTGGGCTACTTCATGGACCAGGGCCCGCGCATGCAGCTGCAGACCGGCGTGAAGATGGGCTGGACGCGCCTGTACGACATGGCGGGCGTGACCACGCTGTCCAGCGCGATCATCGCCAACAACGACTGGATGAAGGACGCCAAGAACCAGGACACGCTGCGCCGCTTCCTGCGCGCCTCGCAGCGCGGCTGGCAATACAGCTTCGAGAACCGGGACGAGGCCGCCGAGATCTTCCGCAAGGCGGCGCCGGTGTTCACCCAGGAGATCGCCAAGCTCGAGGTCGACGGCACGATGAGCATCATTCGTACCGACCGCACCAAGGGCAAGCCGATCGCCTGGTCGGACGCCGGCGACTGGAAGGACAGCCAGGAACTGCTGGAGAAGTTCGCCAAGCTGAAGGCGCAGCCCGACGTGAACGTGTACTTCACCAACAGCTATCTGTCGGAAGCGCCTTACCTTCCCAAAAAGTAAAGTGAAGACGTGATGGCTGTCGAGCCGTACATCCGGCTGCAGGGCGTCGGCAAGCGCTACGAGACCAAGGACGGTCCGGTCGAGGCCTGCGCCGAGATCGACCTCGACATCCGGCGCTCGGAGTTCGTCGCCATCGTCGGGCCGAGCGGCTGCGGCAAGACCACCATCCTCAAGATGGTGGCGGGCCTCGTGCCGCACACCGCCGGCTCGATCACCGTGGGCGGCGGCAAAGTCGAGCGGCCGCTCACCGACGTCGGCATCGTGTTCCAGGAGGCGATCCTGCTCGACTGGCGCAGCGTGCTGTCGAACGTCATGCTGCAGGTCGACATCCGCGGCACCGACCGGGCGGCCGGCGAGCGCGAGGCGCGCCACCTGCTCGAGATCACCGGGCTTTCCGGCTTCGAGAACAAGCAGCCCTACGAGCTCTCCGGCGGCATGCGCCAGCGCGTCTCGATCTGCCGCGCGCTGGTGCACGACCCGCCGCTGCTGCTCATGGACGAGCCCTTCGGCGCGCTCGACGCCCTGACGCGCGAGCAGATCTCGATGGACATCCAGCGCATCTGGATGGACAAGAGGAAGACCGCGATCCACATCACGCACAGCATTCCGGAGGCGGTGCTGCTCGCCGACCGGGTGGTGGTGATGGGGCCGCGCCCGGGCCGCATCGTCGAGATCATCGACATCGACCTGCCGCGGCCGCGGCGGCTGGACAAGCTGCCGCAGCGCTTCAACGACTACGCCGGCCGGATCCGCGAGATCTTCAAGGCCAAGGGCGTTCTGGCGATGGATTGAGATGCGCTTCAGCGTCAAGCAGATCGATTTCTTCGAACGGCAGGTCAGGCTGCGCCTGCCTTTCCGCTTCGGCGTGGTGACCATGACCGAGGCGCCGCAGGCGTTCGTGCGGGCGCGCATCGCGCTGGAGAACGGCAAGGAGGCCGAAGGAGGCGCGGCGGAGATGCTGGCGCCCAAGTGGTTCGACAAGGACCCGGCACTCTCCAACGAGGAGAACTTCGAGCAGCTGCGCACCGCGATGCGCCTGGCGCGCGAGGCCTACCTCGCCGGCGGCGAGAACACCGCCTTCGGCCATTCGATCGAGGCCTACGGGCCGCAGCTCGCGCTCGGCGCGGTGAGCGGCCTGAACAACCTCACCGCCGGCTTCGGTCCGGCGCTGCTCGACCGCGCCCTGCTCGATGCGCTGTGCCGCGCGCTCGGCCAGTCCTTCTACGAAGCGATCCGCAAGAACATCCCCGGCATCACCGCGCCGGGCTGGCAGCAGGATCTGATGGCCTTCGACATGGACGAGTTCCTGTTCGAGCTGCGGCCGGCGGCGATCGTCGCCGCGCGGCATACCGTGGGCCTGGTGGACCCGATCACCGCGGCCGACGTGAAGGACAAGGTGAACGACGGCCTGCCGCAGACGCTCGAGGAGGTGATAGCGCGCTACGGCCACAGCTACTTCAAGCTCAAGGTGGGCGGCGACGTGCCGGCCGACATCGAGCGCCTCGCGGCGATCGCCGCGGTGCTCGACCGCAGCGAGGCCGCCTACCAGGCGACGCTCGACGGCAACGAGCAGTTCGGCAGCGCGGAAGAGTTCCTCGTGCTGTGGAAGAAGGTGAAGGCCGACGCCCGCCTCAAGCGCCTCGCATCGAGCATTCTTTTCATCGAGCAGCCCATCAAGCGCAGCCAGGCGCTCTCCGGCGACATCTCCGAGCTCGCCGAGCACAAACCGGTGATCATCGACGAGTCGGAGGACACGCTCGAGGCGTTCCCGCGCGCGCGGCGCCTGGGCTACACCGGCGTTTCGTCCAAGACCTGCAAGGGCTTCTACAAGTCGATCCTCAACGCCGCGCGCTGCCGGCTGTGGAACCGCGAGGAGGGCGCCGAGCGCTACTTCCTGTCGGGCGAGGACCTCACCATCCAGGCCGGGCTCGCGCTGCAGCAGGACATGGCGCTCGTTTCGCTGCTCGGCCTGAAGCACGTCGAGCGCAATGGCCACCACTATGTGAACGGCATGGCCGGCCTGCCGGAGGGCGAGCAGGCGGCTTTCCTGAAAGCGCATCCCGACGTCTACGAGCGCAGCCACGGCGCGGTGCGACTGAAGATCAAGGAGGGACTGATCGGCATCAAGAGCCTCAACGGTCCCGGTTTTGCCAGCGCGGCGCTGCCCGACTGGAACGCGATGAAGGAGATGGCATGAAGCGCGTCGGCATCATCATGCACGGCGTCACCGGACGCATGGGGATGAACCAGCACCTGATCCGATCGATACTGGAAATCCGCAAGCAGGGGGGCGTCGCGCTGAAGAACGGCGAGCGCCTGATGCCCGATCCGATCCTGGTCGGCAGGAATGCGGCGAAGGTGGAAGAGCTGGCGAAGAAGCACGGCGTGGAGCGGTGGACGACCGACCTCGAAAAAGCCCTCCAGTCGAAGGATGAAATATTCTTTGACGCCGCCTCGACCCAGTTGCGGCCGAAGCTGCTGAAGAAGGCCATCGCCGCCGGCAAGCACATCTACTGCGAGAAACCGGTCTCGACGACGCTCGCCGAAGCGAAGGACCTGTACGCCGCCGCGAAGAAGGCGCGCATCAAGCACGGCGTGGTGCAGGACAAGCTCTGGCTGCCGGGCATGCTCAAGCTGAAGAAGCTGCGCGAGCAGGGCTTCTTCGGAAAAATCCTCTCGGTGCGCGGGGAGTTCGGCTACTGGGTGTTCGAGGGCGACCCGCAGTCGGGCCGGCCCGCGGCGCAGCGCCCTTCCTGGAACTACCGCAAGCAGGACGGCGGCGGGATCATCCTCGACATGCTGTGCCACTGGCGCTACGTGCTCGACAACCTGTTCGGCGAAGTGCAGGCGGTGTCCTGCCTCGGCGCGACCCACATCCCCTACCGCTGGGACGAGAACGGCAAGAAGTACAAGGCCACCGCGGACGACGCCGCCTACGCCACCTTCCAGCTCGCCGGCGGGGTGATTGCGCATTTCAATTCCTCCTGGGACGTGCGCGTGCGCCGCGACGATCTGCTCACGCTGCAAGTCGACGGCACGGAAGGCAGCGCCGTGGCCGGCCTGCGCCGCTGCCTCATCCAGAGCTACGACAAGACGCCGAAGCCGGTGTGGAACCCGGACATCCCCCAGCCGATCAATTTCTTCGAGGGCTGGGAAGAGGTGCCCGACGAGAATTACGACAACGCCTTCAAGGCGCAGTGGGAGCTCTTCCTGCGCCACGTCGCGGGCGAGGGCAAGTTCCCTTGGGGCCTGCTGCAGGCCGCGAAAGGCGTGCAGCTCGCCGAGCTCGGCCTGAAGAGCTGGAAGCAGAAGAAATGGCTGGACGTACCGAGGCTCAAGCCATGAAGAGAGATACGATCCTTTCCCTCCAGCTTCCCACTGAAAAGGGTCCGCAGGAATACGCGGTGCGGGAGCCGAAGGAATTCAAGCGGCCGACCAAGCCCTTCACGCGCAAAGCCCTCGCCGCAGCGCACGTCGTCGCTGATCCGCTGTCGGCGAAGGAGCCGTGGCTCGAGCAGGCGATCGACTGGGACGCGACCATTGCCTACCGCCGCCACCTTTGGTCCTGGGGCTTCGGCGTTGCCGAAGCGATGGACACCGCACAGCGCGGCATGGGCCTCGACTGGGCTTCGTCGCTTCTCCTGATTGAAAAATCAGTGAAGGAAGCGAAAACAATCCCGGGTGCCGAGGTGGCGAGCGGAGCGGGCACCGACCACCTCGCTCCGGGCAAGACCTACTCCATCGATGAAATCATCGCGGCGTACGAGATGCAGTGCGCGGCGATCGAGAAGCTGGGCGGCAGCATCATCTTGATGGCGAGTCGGGCGCTTGCTGCAAGCGCCCGATCGCCGGAGGACTACGGCAAGGTCTACGACCGCATCCTGTCGCAGGTGAAGCAGCCGGTGGTGATCCACTGGCTGGGCGAGATGTTCGACCCGGCGCTGGAAGGCTACTGGGGCAGGAAGGATCACCTGGCGGCCATGGACGTTTGCATCGGGGTCATGCAGAAGAATTCTTCCAAAGTGGATGGCATCAAGGTTTCCCTGCTGGACAAGGACAAAGAGATCGTCATGCGCCGCAAGCTGCCGAAAGGCGTGCGCATGTACACCGGCGACGACTTCAACTTCGCCGAGCTGATCGAGGGGGATGCGCAGGGGTATTCGGACGCGCTGCTGGGGATCTTCGACTCGATCGCGCCCGCCGCATCGCAAGCCCTTGGGTATTTAAGCAGTAACGAAACAGAGAAATACCACGAGGTGCTTGCGCCGACGGTGCCGCTGTCGCGCCACATCTTCAAGGCGCCGACGCGCTTCTACAAGACGGGCGTGGTGTTCATGGCCTGGCTGAACGGGCACCAGGAGCACTTTGTGATGGTCGGCGGCCAGCAGTCGGCGCGCAACGTGCTGCACTTCAGCGAGCTGTTCCGCCTCGCCGATGCCGCGGGACTGCTCGCCGATCCCGAGCTCGCCTGCCGGCGCATGAAGCAGCTCCTGGCGGTGCATGGAGCTTAGGAAGCTCAGCGAAGGATTCGGCGCGCAGGCGGACACGATTCCGTCGGACTTCCGCGAGGTGTGGGATGCCTTCTTCGCGTCCCAGGTGCTGGTGTTCCGCAATCAGAAATTCACGCCCGGCGGGTTCCTCGCGTTCGCGAAGCAGCTCGGCAGGCCCGAGCCGCACGTCATCGACCAGTTCCACCATCCCGAGCACGCCGAGATCCTGATCCTGTCGAACGTGCAGAAGGACGGGCAGCCGACGGGGCTCGCCGACGCCGGCACTTATTTCCACACCGACTATTCGTACCTCGACCTGCCGGCGCGGGCGACGACGCTCTATTCGATCCAGGTGCCGAAGGTCGGCGGCGACACGCTGTTCGCCAATCAGTACGCGGCCTACGACGACCTTTCTCGAGGGATGAAAAACTCGATCGAGAATCTGGTTGCGCTGCATCATTACGGCAACCGCGACGACCTCGACAAGGGCTCGCGCACGGTGGCCTCCGTGCTGAGCGAGGAGCAGGAGCAGAAAATGGCCTGGGTGCGTCATCCCGTCGCGCGCAAGCATCCTGTCACCGGCCGCAAGGCGCTGTACGCGGTGTCCGGCAGCTCGTTCGGCATCGAGGGCATGCCCGAAGACGAGGCGATCGACCTGCTCGACGAGCTGAAGGCGCACGCCACGCAGGAGAAGTACCACCTGCGCCTCAAATACGGAGTGGGCGACGTGGTTATCTGGGACAATGCATCGTTGCTGCATTCGGCGACGCTGATCGATCCGAACGATCCGCGCACGCTGTGGCGCATCACCATCAAAGAGGAGAGGAAATCATGAAGAGGATTCTTTTTGCCGCGGTAGGAGCCTGCCTGTCGGTGAGCGCGAATGCGCAGCTGACGATGCACGGCGCGTCGCAGTTCAACGACGATCACGTGTTCAACCGGACCCTGGTCCGCTTCCAGGAGCTGGTGACGAAGTACTCGGGGGGCAAGATCACCTGGGTGCTGCACAAGAACAGCGAGCTCGGTCTGGAGAAGCAGTACTTCGAGTACATGGCGCAGGGCAAGGCGGTGGACTACGCCATCGTGTCGCCGGCGCACATGTCGACGTTCTCGAGGGCCGCGCCGTTCATCGACGCGCCGTTCATCTTTCGCGACATCGCCCACTGGAACAAGGTGCTCGACGCCGACCTGTTCAAGCCGATCGCCGACGAGATCAACCAGAAGGCCGAGGTGATGCTGGTCGGCTACGCCGGCGGCGGCACGCGCAACATCTTCGCCAACAAGTCGTTCAAGAACATGGCCGAGATGAAGGGCCTCAAGGTGCGCGTGCAGGGCGCGCCGATCTGGAGCCGCGCCTTCCAGGCCGCGGGCATGGCGCCTACCGTGATCGCCTATAGCGAGATCTACAACGCGATCCAGAACGGCGTGATCCAGGCGGGCGAGAACGAGGCGGCGGGCGTGGAGGCGATGAAGTTCTTTGAGGTCGGCCCCAACCTCAACATGACGCAGCACGCCATCACCATCCGGCCGCTGTGCTTCTCGACCAAGACCTTCAACAAGCTCGACAAGACCACGCAGGCCGCGGTGATCCGCGCCGGCAAGGAAGCCGGCGCCTACGGCCGCAAGGCCGAGTCGAGCGAGGACGAGGAGAAGCTCATCTCCCTGGAGAAGGCCGGCAAGCTGAAGCGCATTCCGTTCACCGAGCGCGCCGCCATGCAGAAGGCGGTCGACCCGATCATGGCGGCCTACGCCAAGGAAATCGGCGCGGATCAGATCTTCGCCAAGATCAACGCGATCAAGTAGCGCGACAGAGGAGGAGGGCGGCGGGGCCCGCAGGGGCCCGCCGCTTTTTTCATGTACCGAAAAGTAACGTACTGGTACGGGCGCCTGCTGTCGTGGGTGCTCGCGTTCGCGGTGGCGATCCTGATCGTGCCGGTATCGCTGCAGATCTTCTCGCGCTACACCGATCTCATCCCGGGCTACATCTGGACCGAGGAGATGGCGCGCTTCCTCTTCATCTGGATGGTGATGATCGGCGCCATGCTCGGCATTCGCGAGGGCCGCCATTTCGAGGTCGACATGTGGCCGCGCCTCGCGCCTCGCGCCGACGCAGCCCTGCGCCTGGTGTCCGACGTCGCGGTGCTTGTGTTCGCGCTGGTGTTCGTCTGGGCGGGCTGGGAGTTCACCCGCTTCGCCTGGAACCGCATCTCGGAGCTCGCCGAGCTCCCCCTGTGGATGATCCACGTCGCCTGGCCGCTCGCCGGCCTTACCTGGGTGCTGTTCGTCGGCGAGCAGGCTTGGGATCACGTCCGCACCCTCATGACGGGCGTCGCGCCGCGCAAGGCTGACGACCAGCCGCGCGCGGAGGCCGTATGACCGGCGCGGTCCTCTCGCCCGCCGTCGCCACCTGGATCCTGTTCGGCGTCTTCTTCGGCCTGCTCGCGCTGCGGGTGCCGGTCGCGTTCGCGCTCGGCCTCGCCTGCCTGCCGATCCTGATCATCGAGCCGCGCCTGGATTCGATGCAGCTGGTGCAGGAGACGTTCAACTCCTACAACTCGTTCATCCTGCTCGCGGTGCCGTTCTTCCTGCTCGCCGCCAACCTGATGAACGTCGGCGGCATCACCGACCGGCTGATGCGCTTCTCGCGCACGATGGTGGGCCATTTCCCGGGCGGCCTCGCCCAGGTGAACGTGGTGCTGTCGCTCTTCTTTGCCGGCATCTCCGGCTCCTCCACCGCCGACGCGGCGAGCCAGTCGAAGCTGTTCATCGAGGCGCAGCGCAAGGAAGGCTACGACGACAGCTTCTCCGTGGCGATCACGGCGGTTTCCGCGGTAATGGCAGTGATCATCCCGCCGTCGATCCTGATGATCGTCTGGGGCGGCGTGCTCACGGTGTCGATCGGCGCGCTGTTCCTCGCCGGCATCGTGCCGGGGCTGGCGATCGGTCTGGTTCAGATGGCGACCGTGCATGTCTACGCCAAGGCGCGCGGCTACCCGACCTACCCGCGTGCGACCTTCAAGGAGTTCCTGTCCTCCGCCGCCGTCTCGGTGCCGGCGCTGCTGATGCCGATCATCATCGTAGGCGGCAAGGGCTGGTTCACCGCCACCGAGTCCGCCGCGATTGCGGTGATTTACGCGGTGCTGCTGTCGGCGTTCTTCTACCGCGAGTTGACATTGAAGGGTCTGAACGAAGCGCTGTCCGATACGGGGCGCCTGGCGGCGGTCGCGCTCTTCTGTGTCGGCACCGCATCGGCGTTCGGCTGGCTCCTCGCCTACTACCAAATTCCAAAAGCGATTCTGGCCGGTGTCTCGGCGTGGGAGCTCGGGTCCATCGGCACCGGCTTCTTCATCGCCTTCGTGTTCCTGGTGGTCGGCTGCTTCCTCGATGCGATCCCGGCCATCATCATCGTCGGCAGCATCCTGCAGCCGCTCGCCCAGGCGGCGCACATGGACCCGGTGCACTTCGCCATGGTCGGCATCGTCTCGCTCGCCTTCGGCCTGGTGACGCCGCCCTACGGCCTGTGCCTGATGATCGCCTGCTCGGTGGCCGGCATGCGCATGATCGACGCGCTCAAAGACACGTTCATCATGCTCATCCCGATGATGGGGGTGCTGGTGCTGGTCATCGTCTGGCCGGAGTTCGTGCTGTTCCTGCCGAGGCTCGTGTCCCCCGAATTCCTCAAGTGAAGCTGGCGCTCAACACCGCCACCGTCCGCAAGCAGTGGAACCTGGCGCAGATCATCGACGGCTGCGTGCGGCACGGCATCGAAGGCATCTCGCCCTGGCGCGACCAGATCGAGGCCCTCGGGCTGCAGGAAACGAAGAAGCGGATTCGCGCGGCGGGCCTGACGGTCGCCGGCGTGTGCCGCGGCGGCTTTTTCGCCGAGAAGGACTGGAAGTCCGATAACCTGCGCGCGATCGAGGAGGCGCATACGCTCGGCTCACCGGCGCTGATCCTGGTCGTCGGCGGCATGCCGCCGGGCGCTAAGGATCTTTCCTTCACCAGACGGCAAATCCAGGACTGCATCGCGACGATCCTGCCGGAGGCGCGCAAGGCGGGCGTGGCGCTCGCCATCGAGCCGCTGCACCCGATGCAGGTGACGCGCGCAGCGGTAAACACACTCGAGCAGGCGCTCGACATGTGCGACGCGCTCGGGCCGGGCGTTGGCGTGGCGGCCGACGTGTACCACATCTGGTGGGACCCGAAGCTCCAGTCGCAGCTCGCGCGCGCGGGCAGCCGCATCCTCGGCTATCACATCTGCGACTGGCTGCCGGCGACGCGCGACCTGTTCAACGACCGCGGCATGATGGGCGACGGCGTGATCGACCTGCCGCTCATCCGCTCCTGGGTGGAGGCCGCCGGCTACAAAGGGTTCCAGGAAGTGGAGATTTTCTCCGAGCTCGACTGGTGGAAGCGCGACCCGGATGAGGTGCTGCGGGTGTGCCAGGACCGGCTGAAGGCTTGCTGAAGGGAGGGACGATGAGCAGGCTGACGCTCCTTGCGCTGTCGGCTCTGCTCGCGGGCGTTGCGCTGGCGCAGTCCCACACCGTTCCGCCGGTTCCTGCCGACAGGGCGCGCATCCACGTCATCCGCCCTTTGAGTGCCGTCGGCGAACCTCGCAGCATCGTGTTCTTCGTCGACGGGGTCATGGCGGTCTCGCTCTACGACCGGGAATATTCCTGGGTCGACGTTGCGCCCGGGACCCACAAGATCGCGGCAGGAACTGAGGCCAAAGCCAACTATGTCGAGTTCGATCTGGCGGTGCGAAGCGGCGACGAGCACTTCGTCGAGTACAGGCAGGCCCGGTCCGGTTACCAGCAGGTCCGCAGCACCATCCGTACGATCGATCCCGCGACGGCCAGGGCCGGCCTGGAGAGCTACAAGTACCGCGCCAAATAGATCCTGTCGGCGACCTGACGGCCTGCATGGGGTACTGCGCCGTATCATGGTGCAGAGGAGGAGCGTAATGAACAAACTGTCCCGCCGCGACCATCTAAAGGGCATGCTGGCTCTGGGCGCCACCGCGTTTGGCGGCTGCGCCACGCCGCCGTCGTCGACCGATCCGATTCCGCCGCAGGGCATCGGTCACCGCATCAAGCACGTCTCCTACAGCGACCAGGGCGGCCGTCCCGACGCAGTGCAGGTGATGGTCAACCGCAAGCACGTGTACGTCGGCCACATGTTCAGCAACGGCATCACGGTCCTCGACGCCAACGACCCGCGCAGCCTGAAGCCGGTCCTCTACTGGAGCCTCGGCCAGGGCGACTTGACTCGCACGCACCAGATCCAGACGGCGAACGACCTGCTGCTCGCCTCCAACGGCGCCAACATCGTGGCGCTGCAGTCCTACGACAGCCAGCGCGGCTATTTCGAGAACAACCTCGCCGACAGCATCAGCAAGAAGGGCAAGTTCCGCTCCGGCCTCGCGATCCACGACATCTCCAAGCCCGGCGAGCTGCGCGAGATCGCCTTCCTCGAGATCCCGGGCCTCGGCGTCAACCGCACGTTCTGGACCGGCGGGCGCTACGCCTATGTCTCGGCGCACTTCGACGGCTTCACCGACCACATCCTGTGCATCGTCGACCTCAACAACATCACCAAGCCCGAGATCGTGTCGCGCTGGGCGCTGCCGGGGATGAACCGGGCGGCGGGCGAGAAGCCGGTCCTCGGGCCGGGCCGGCGTTCGGCACTGCATCACATGATCGTCGCCGGGGACCGCGGCTACGCGTGCTGGCGCGACGCGGGGCTGACGATCCACGACGTCAGCGACGCACGCAACCCGAAGCTGCTCTCGCACATCAACTGGTCGCCGCCTTTCCCCGGCGGCACGCATACCGCGGTACCGCTGCCCGGGCGCAACCTGGCGGTGGTGTGCGACGAGGCGAACGCGGAGAAATGCGCGAAGGGCATGTTCCATACCTTCGTGCTCGACACGCGCGCGCCGCAGAACCCGGTGCCGATCTCCACGCTGCCCACGCCGCGCGACCGCGACTACTGCGCCGCGCCCGGCACGTTCGGGCCGCACAACATTCACGAGAACCGCCCGGGCTCCATGCAGAGCGAAGAGACGATCTTCACGACGTACAACAATGCCGGCGTGCGCATCTTCGACATCAAGGACCAGTTCGCGCCGAAGGAAGTCGCCTACTGGGCGCCGCCCGCGCCGAGGAAGATGATCGACCCACGCCCCAAGGTGACGCTCGCGGCGAAGACCGCCGACCTCTACGTCATGCCCGACGGCCTGATGTATGTCACCGACTGGAACGCCGGCCTGAACGTGCTGCAATACGAGGGCTAGGCCTGGCGCGCGCGATTGGCGCGAAGCTGCGCGCCCTCATCGTCGGCGCGCTCATTTGCGCGGGCGCGGCTCAAGGGCAGGAGTGGCCGTCGCGGCCGGTGCGCGTCGTCGTCGCCGGCGCGGCCGGCTCGTCGATCGACATCCCGGTGCGCGCCGTCGCCGAGCGCTTGAAGGAGCGCCTCGGTCAGCCGGTGGTGGTGGAGAACCGTCCGGCCGCCGGCGGTACCGCGGCAGCCGACGCCGTGGCGAAGTCCGTCCCGGACGGACACACCCTGCTGATGGCGTTCAACGGTCCGCTCGCCTATGCGCCCTTCCTCTATTCGAAGCTGCCCTACGACCCGCAGAAGGATCTCGTGCCCGTGATCCGGATGGGCGGCCAGCCTTTCGTCCTGGCTGTGCCGGTGAGCCTCGGCGCCTCCAGTGTGCGCGGGCTCGTCGAGCGGGCGCGCCAGCACCCCGGACGCCTCAACTACTCCTCGCTCGGCAACGGCAGCGGCACGCACATCACGATGGAGCTCCTGAAGCGCGAGGCCGGCATCGACCTCGTGCACGTGCCTTACGCGGGCGGGCCGGCGGCGGCGGCCGCAGTCGCGGCCGGTGAAGTGCAGGCGCATTTCGCGCCGGTCGCGACCATCATGCCGCACGTGCGCGCCGGTCGCGCGCGCCTTATCGCGGTATCGGGCGAGCGTCGCTTTGCGCTCCTGCCCGAGGTGCCGACAGTCGCCGAGCAGGGCTATCCCGGGTTCGATTCCTACGGCTGGAACGGCATCCTCGCGCCGGCCGGCACCCCTCGCGGTGTGATCCTGAGATTGAACCGGGACATCAACGAAATTCTGTCGCTGCCGGAGGTGCGAAATATCCTGGCGGCCAGTCAGATCGAGATCTCCGGCGGCACACCGGAGGAATTCGCCGCGCTGATGCGGCGCGAGGCCGAGCGCTGGGGGCCGGTCATCCGTGCCGCGGGAGTGAAGCTGGACTGACCGGCTACTTCATCAACCCCGGCAGCCAGAGCGAGATCGCCGGGATGTAGGTGACCAGCAGCAGCGCGATGCACATCGCGCCGTAGAACGGCCATAGCTCTTTCGATACCTGCTCTATGGTGACCTTGCCTATGGCACAGCCGACGAACAGCGTCGGCCCCACTGGCGGGGTGATCAGGCCGATGCCGAGGTTGAGGATCATGATCATGCCGAAGTGCACCGGGTCGATACCGAGCTTGGTGATCACCGGCAGAAAGATCGGCGTGCAGATGAGCAGCATCGGCGCCAGGTCCATGAAGGTGCCGAGCAGCAGCAGCAGGATGTTCACCAGCATCAGGAACACGTACTTGTTTTCCGAGATGCCGAGGAAGAACGCGGTGATCTTCGCCGGGATCTGCATGATGGCCATCATGTAGCCGAAGGCGACCGAGAAGCCGATCAGCAGCATTACCATCGCCACGGTTTTCACCACGCGATGCACGAGGTGCGGCAGGTCGCGCCACTTGTAGTCGCGGTAGACGAAGAAGGTGACGAGGAAGGCGTAGACGCAGGCGACCGCGGCGGACTCGGTGGGCGTGAACACGCCCGACAGGATGCCGCCGATGATGATCACCACGGTGACCAATCCCCATAGCGCCTCGAGCACGATGCGCGGAACGTCCTTGAGGGGGATCGGGTCGGCCTTGGGCATCTTGCGCCGGTGTGCGGTCCACAGCACCAGGCCGATCAGGCACAGGCCGAACAGCAGCCCCGGAAACACGCCGGCGAGGAACAGATCCGCGACCGAGATCACGCCCCCCGCCGCGACCGAGTAGATCACCGCGTTGTGCGAGGGCGGGATCAGCAGCGCCTGGACCGAGCCGCAGATGGTGACGTTGGTGGCGAAGACGCGCGTGTAGCCCTGCTTGACCATCTGCGGGATCATCACCGAGCCGATCGCCGAGGTGTCGGCGACCGAGGAACCCGAAATGCAGCCGAACAGGGTGCTGGCGAGCACGTTGACCACTGCCATGCCGCCACGGATGAAGCCGACGAACACCCTGGCGAGCATCACCAGGCGCGAAGCCATGCCGCCCTCGGCCATGATGCCGCCGGCCAGCACGAAGAACGGGATGGCGAGGAGCACGAAGTCGTCGGTGCCGTCTGAGATCTTGATCATCACCGCCTCGAGCGGGATGTCGGCGTAGAGCGCGGCGATCAGCGCGCCGAGGCCCAGCGCGTAGGCGACCGGCACGCCGAGCGCGCACAGCAGCGCAAAGGAGCCGAGGAGGACTAGGGCGTCCATCTGTATACGATTTGAGCGCGGTTTCTGGCGCTCATTCCAAATCCACGGCCTGGTCGCTGTACATGACGTCATCCTGCGGCGGATCGCCGAGCCAGATCTTCTCGATGATGAACAGCAGCGTCAGCACGCCGCCGATCGGGATCGGCATGTAAACGACGCCGGTCGACAGATTGGGGAACTCGGCGATGGTGTTGCCCCAGGTGACCACGCACAGGTGAATGCCGTAGCCGACCATGAACGCGGCGATGAGCAGCATGCAGGCGTGCACGCCCCACTGCATCACCGCGCGGCTGGGCGGGTTGACGGCCTTCATCAGCGCCTCGACCGCGATCTGCTGGTTGGCACGGTAAACCGCGGCGCCGCCGATGAACGAGAAGGCCACCATCATGATGACCGAGGCCGGCTCCGGCCACTGCAGCGGGTCGTTCATCACGTAGCGCATGAAGACGCCGGTGGGGATCATCAGCGTGATCGCCACCATGCCCAGGCCCGAGAGCACGATGCACACGAGGTACAGGCGCTGCATCGCGCGGCGGTAGAGGGCTTTCATTGGAACGCGGCCACGGCGGGCAAAAAAAGGGCCGCCGCGGTTTTCACCTGGGCGGCCCGATCTCGGGTGACGGCTACTTCGTAGCCCGGATTTGCTGAATCAGGCCGGCGTACTTCGCGCCGTACTTGTCGCGCACCGGCTGGGTGGCCTTGAAGAAGGCTTCCTTGTCGGCCGGCACGAACTTGATGCCGGCTGCCTTCAGCTTGGCGGTAGCCTCAGCCACGTACGCATCCCACAGCACGCGCTGCTCAAGCTGAGCCTCGCGCGAGAGCTTCTTGATCAGGTCCTGGTCGGCCTTTGGCAGCTTGTCCCAGCTCACCTTCGAGTAGACGAAGATCTCGGGGATGATCAGGTGGCCGGTGAGGCTGTAGACCTTGCCCTTTGGCGTCTGGTAGTGGTTCTGCGCGAACAGCGTCGGCTCGTTGTTCTCCGCGCCGTCCACCACGCCGCTCTGCAGCGCCTGGTGCAGCTCGTTGAAGCCCATGGCGATGCCGTTGCCGCCCATCGCGTTCATGGTCTCGACGAACAGCGGGTTGCCCATCATGCGGATCTTCAGCCCCTTCAGGTCGGCGGGCTTGGTCACCGGCTTGTCGGTGTAGACGTTGCGCGTGCCGGCGTCCATCCAGCCCAGGCCCACCAGGCGCGCCGAGCTGTTGGTCAGCTTGTTAAGTATCTCGACGCCGATCGGGCCGTCGATCACCTTGCGCATCTGCGCTTCGTCCCTGAACACGAACGGCATGTTGAAGACATTGAAGTCGTCGACGATGGTGCCGATCGGGCCGACCGAGATGCGCGCGATCTGCAGCGCGCCGACCTGCGCCTGCTCGGTCATCTCCTTCTCGCCGCCGAGCTGCATCGACGGGTACATCTGGATCTTGTACTTGCCGTTGGTGGCCTTCTCGAGCTTGTTGCCCATGCGCACCAGCGCCTCGACCGTCGGATAGCCGAGCGGGTGCACGTCGGTGGCCTTGATGATCGTCTGCGCCTGTACGGGCAGCGCGCTGAAGCAGGCGGCGGCGGCAGCCGCGCCGATGAAATGACGGCGATTAAAGGAAAACACTGAATCCTCCTCTGATAAGATTCTCAGTCATCATACAACCGTGGCGCCCGACGTCAAGACGATGCGTTTACGCCCGCTCGCCGCGGAGCACAAGCTCTCGCGGGGACTATTCGACCAGCTCGCCGAGCAGATCAAGAGCGGGCGGCTGGCGCCGGGTGAGCGCCTGCCGACCGAGCAGGAGCTGACCCGCGCCGCGCGCGTCAGCCGCACGGTGGTGCGCGAAGCGGTGGCGGCGCTGCGCGCCGAGGGCCTGGTGGTGACGCGCCAGGGCGTCGGCGCCTTCGTCTCCGCCGAGCCGCAGCGCGCGCCGTTCCGCATCGACCCCGACAAGCTGAAGTCCATCGAGGACATCCTCAGCGTGATGGAGCTGCGCCTGGGGGTCGAGATCGAGTCGGCCGGCCTCGCCGCCGAGCGCGCGACGCGCGCCCAGGTGCGCGCCATCGGCGGCGCGCTCGAGGCGATCGAGCGCGCCGCGCAGCAGGGCAAGAGCGCGGTCGACGAGGACGTCGCCTTGCACCGCGCCATCGCCAGCGCCACCGGCAATCCCGAGTTCGTGCGCTTCCTGCAGTTCATCGGCGGCCACCTGATCCCGCGCCGCACGGTGAGCGGGCTGCCCGAGCAGATGGGCGGGCGGCGCGCCTATCTCGCGCTGATCCAGGAGGAGCACCAGAGGATCTATGCCGCGATCGACGCGCGCGATCCGGCGGCGGCGCGCGAAGCGATGCGGCGCCACCTGACGCGCTCGCTGGACCGTTACCGGAAGCTCGCGGCCGAGCGGCGCAGCGCCGCGTGAAGATCCTGCTGACCCATTCGCCGGATGCCCTGGCCAACTACTATGGCGAGCGGGCGCTCGCCAAATTGAGAGAAGCGGGAACGGTCAGGCTTCATTCGGGCTCTTCTTCCCTGGAAGGAGAAGCCTTGATAGAAGCTGCGCAGGACTGCGATCTCATCGTGTCCTACCGCCAGTCCCCCGGCCCGGCCGTGGTGTTCGAGCGCCTGCCTAAGCTGCGCGCCTTCCTGCGCTGCGCCATCGACATCCGCAACATCGACGTGCCGGCGGCGAGCAAGGCCGGCGTGCTGGTGACGCAGGCGAGCGCCGGCTTCATCACCTCGGTCACCGAGCTGGTGCTCGGTTTCCTGGTCGACCTTTCGCGCGGCGTCACGCGCCACGCCAAGGACTACCACGAAGGAAATGTTCCCCAGGCCTGGATGGGAAGGGAGCTGAAGGGCAGCACCATCGGCATCATCGGCTATGGCGCGATCGGCCGCGAAGTGGCCCGGGTCTGCGACGCGCTGGGCATGAAGGTGCTGATCAGCGATCCCTATGTGAAAGGCATCGACCAGGTTTTCCTCGATGAGCTGCTTTCGCGCGCGGATTTCGTCGTGCCGCTGGCGGTCGCCACGGAGGAAACGGAGAACCTGATCGGCAAGGCAGCCCTGGCGAAGATGAAGAAGGGCGCCTATCTGATCAACGTGTCGCGCGGCAACCTGGTCGACGAGGCTGCGGTCGAGGCGGCGCTCGACTCGGGGCACCTTGCCGGCTTTGCCATGGATGTCGGCCGTGCGCCCGACCAGATGCCGACGCCGCGGCTCGCGGCGCGCAAGGATGTCATCGCCACGCCGCACACCGCCGGCCTCACGCCGCAGGCGATCGAGCACCAGTCGCTCGAGACGGCGGCGCAGGCGGCCGAGATCGTCAAGGGAAGGGCCCCGAAAGGGGCAGTCAACGCAGAGCATTGGAGAAGGAAGCCATGAAGACGGTATTGATCACCGGCGCGACGGGCGACGTCGGGACGCACCTGCGGCGAGAGCTCGCCGGCAAGTATCGCCTTGTTGTTTCAGATAAAAGAAATTCAAAGGCGCAGAAGGGCGAGAAGTTCATCCGGGCCGACATCTCGAAAATGTCCGATGCCCTGAAAATCACCAAGGGTGTCGACGCCATCGTGCATCTCGGCGGCTACTCGGTCGAAGGCCCGTGGGAGGGCATCCTGCAGGCCAACATCATCGGCTGCTATAACGTGTTCGAGGCCGCGCGCAAGAACGGCGTCAAGCGCATCGTGTTCCCGACCAGCAACCACGCCGTCGGCTTCTACCGGCGCGACGAGACCATCGACCACAAGGTCTATCCGCGGCCCGACGGCCGCTACGGCGTGTCCAAGGTGTTCGGCGAGGCGCTCGGCCGGCTGTACACGGACAAGTACGGCATGGAGATGTTCATGATCCGCATCGGCAACGTGAACCCGGTGCCGATCGACAAGCGGCGCCTGTCGATCTGGATCAGCCCGCGCGACATCGCGCAGCTGGTCTCGCTCGGCATCGACAAGCCGGGCATCAGGTTCGAGATCGTGTACGGCATCTCGCGCAACAAGCGCGCCTGGTACGACAACTCCAACGCCTACCGCCTCGGCTACCAGCCGCAGGACGACTCCGAGGCCTGGGCCGAGGAGGTGCTGAAGAACGAGAAGCCCGGCGGCAACCCGATCGCCGAGATGCACCAGGGCGGCGTCTTCTGTGCCGTCGAGGAGGTGCCCAATCCGGCGGCACCCGCGAAGAAGGCGAAGAAGGGAAAGAAGAAGTGAAGGCTCCGAAGTGTACGTGCGACACCCACATACACTTCTACGATGCGACGCTGCCCGTCGCGCCGGGCGCGTCCATGCCCGGCGAGTTCACGGTGCCGGAGTACCAGGCGCTGCAGAAGAAGCTGGACCTCGATCGCGTGATCGTCGTGCAGCCGAACGCGTATGCCGACGACAACACGCTGACCCTGGCCTGCATGAAGACGCTCGGCAGCGCCGCCAGGGGTGTCGGCGTGGTCAAGGCGGACGTGAAGGACGCCGAGCTGGAGCGACTGACCAAGGCGGGCATCAAGGGAGTGCGCATCATGACGCTGCCGGGCGGCATGCTGCATTTCGATGTCATGGATCAGGTGGTGGCGCGGGTGCATCCCTTCGGCTGGCATGCCAACGTCCAGCTCGACGGGCGCAACCTGCCGAAGTACGAGGCGCAGATCAAGCGGCTGCCGGGCAAGTTCGTCATCGATCACACGGGGAAATTCCTGGAGCCGGTGTCGCCTGATTCCAAGGAATTTCGTTCTTTGTTGAATCTCGTTGATACCGGCCGCTGCTGGGTCAAGCTTTCGGCGCCTTACGAGACTTCCAAGACCGGCGCGCCGAAGTACGAAGACGTTAGCAAGCTCGCTCGCGCCCTGGTCACGCAGGCGCCCGAGCGCATGCTGTGGGCCTCCAACTGGCCGCACCCGGGGAACCGCAAGCCCGCGCCGCCCGACGACCAGGCGCTGCTCGACCTGGTCGCCGACTGGGCGCCGGCCGAGAAGGACCGGCAGAGGATGCTGGTCGACAATCCCGCGGAGCTGTATGGCTACTAAGGTGGCGCTGGTCGGCCTCGGCATGGCCGTCACGCCCCACGCCAAGAGCCTCCTCGATCTGAAGGGCCGCGCCGAAGTCACCTACGCGTTCAGCCCGAGCGGGGCACGCCGGAGCAAGTTCGCTTCTCAATTCAAGTTCAATCTTTGCGAGAAGCTGGAGACCATCCTCGAGGACCGCAGCGTCCAGGCGGTCGCCGTGCTGTCTCCGCCGAACACGCATCTCGACCTGGTGGAAGCCTGCGCGAAGGCCGGCAAGCACGTGCTGCTGGAGAAGCCCCTCGAGATCACGACCGCGCGCGCCGAGAAGCTGGTGGAGGCATGCAAGCGGGCGGGCGTGGTGCTCGCCGTGATGCTGCAGAACCGGCACAAGCCCGCCACGCTGCGCCTGGCCCGCGCCGTTGACTCGGGCGAGCTCGGCCGGCTGGTCGGCGCTTCAGCCTATATCAAGGTGTGGCGGCCGCAGAGCTACTACGACGAGCCCGGCCGCGGCACACGGGCGCGCGACGGCGGCGGCGTGCTGCTGACGCAGGGCATCCACACGCTCGACGTCCTGCTCGCGCTGGCCGGCGAGCCGGCCGAGGTGAAAAGCTTCGTAACGACCACCTCCGTGCATCGCATGGAGACCGAGGACATGGTGTGCGCCGCCGTGCGCTGGCAAAACGGGGCGCACGGCATCGTCGAGGCGACCACTACCAACTACCCGGGCACGCCGGAGCGTATCGAGCTGATCGCCGAACGCGCCACCGCAACTCTCGACGGCACGCTAGGCGAGATCCGCTGGCACGACGGGCACAAGGAAGTCACCGGCGCTGAAGGCACGGCGGGCGGGGCCGGCGCCGACCCGATGGCGTTTCCGCACGACTACCACCTCGCCGCCTGGCGCGACTTCCTCGACGCCATCGAGCAGCGCCGCGAGCCGCTGGTGAGCGGCGCGCAGACCCTCAGGGTTCACCGCTTCATCGACCGCCTGCTGCAAAGTCGCTGATCAGCCGGTTGACGGCGTCCGCGGCCTCGAGCTGTGGGAAATGGCCGAGGCCGGGCAGGACCTCGATCCTGAAGTCCGGATTGGTCCTTCTCAGGAGGTCGAGCCAGGGCGAGCTCTGACCTTTGGCGAGCGGCTGGCGCTTGCGCTCGGCGTCGAGGTAGGTGCTCTGGATCGCCATCAGCGGAACGCGCAGCCCGGCCAGGACCTGCTCCACATACATCGCATCCCAGCGCGCCATGCGCGGCCACAGCGCCGAGCCGTTCTCCGCCGGCACGCGCAGGGCGCGCGCGACGACGGCGCGCGAGAGATCGGATTCCTGCAGGAACATCTGCCGGAACAGGCCGTCGGCGAACGCCGGGAAGCCCTTGGCCTCGATGAAGGCGCGCGCGTTGTCCTCGGCAGCCTGCGGGTCGCCGCTGCCTTGCTGGCTGCCGTCGATCAGCACCAGGCCGGCGACGCGCTCGGGCGCGACCCGCGCAGCCTCGAGCACCACGCGGCAGCCCATGCTGTGTCCTATCAGGATGGATTTTTCGAGACTCAAGACCGACAGCAGCGCGGCCACATCGCCGCCGAAGTGCTCGATCGAGCATTCGTGCGGCTTGCCCGGTGTCTGGCCGTGGCCGCGCAAGTCGCAAGCAACTACTTCATGCGTGGCCTTGAAGGAGTCGAACTGAAGACCCCAGTCTTCATGGCTGCAGCAGAAGCCATGGACGAAAACGAGCGTTGGCTTGCCGCTGCCGGCATGCACGTAGTGCAAGGGCCGCCCGGCTAGAGGGCCGACTTGGCCTGCGGCAGCGACTTCATCGCTTCTTCGCGCTGCACCACGCGAACCGAGGTCTTGTTGCTCATGTAGACCACCACGGCCTTGCCCAGCTCGCCGTCATGCGTCTCGGAGGCGACCTTGACGTAGTAGGTCTGATTCGGCTCGACGGTCAGGGAGGTCTCCGCCTCCGCCAGATCGGAGCGCCGCGGCCAGTTCGCCCGTACGAGGTGCTTGCCCGGCGCAAGGCTCAGGGCCGCGTAACGCTGGTTGGGAAGATCGAAATCGGGCGAGCCGGCGATCTTGATTGCAGGCAGCCAGTCGCCTGCCACCGCGTCGTGACGGTAGACGTAGACCAGCGCCTTGCCCGGCTCGACGCGAGCTTCGGAGAACGGCGCTCCGCCCTTCGTGGTGGCGCAACCGGAAAGTACGAGCAACAGCGCGGGAACCAGCAGCAACAGCCTTCTCATCGATCAGTCCTCCTGGACGGCGGGTCTATGGGCAGCCACCAGCTTCTGCGTGAGCTGCGGCGGCGCTGGCTCGTAGTGGCTGAACTCCATGCTGTACGAGCCATGTCCGGCAGTGAGGGATTTTAACCGCGCCGGGAAGTGCTCGAGCTCCGAGAGCGGCGCCTGAGCCGAAATCTGCACCGTGCCGGGGCGCGGCGCGTCCGAGCCCTTGATGTGGCCGCGGTGGCCGGAGAGCTCGCCGGCGACGTCGCCCATCTTGGTCTCGGGCGCGGTGATCTGGACGTTGACGATCGGCTCGAGCACGATCGGCCGCGCCTTGCCCAGGGCGTCGAGGAAGGCCTTGCGCCCGGCGGAGACGAACGCCACCTCCTTCGAATCGACCGCGTGGTGCTTGCCGTCGTAGACCGTCACGCGCACGTCCTGCAGCGGGTAGCCGGCGAGGTAGCCCGCCTGCAGCACGCCGCGCACGCCTTTCTCGACCGCCGGGATGAACTGGTTCGGGATGGCGCCGCCCTTCACGCTGTCGACGAACTCGAAGCCCTTGCCGCGCGCGAGCGGCTCCACTTTCAGGAATACCTCGCCGAACTGCCCGGCGCCGCCGGTCTGCTTCTTGTGGCGGCTGTGGCCGTCGGCGCGCGCTACGATGGTCTCGCGGTAGGCGATCGACGGCGGGCGCGTGTCGAGTTCGAGCTTGTACTGCGACGACATCTTCTCGAGCACCGCCTTGAGGTGGATCTCGCCCAGGCCGCGCATCACCGTCTCGTTCGCCTGCGCGTTGTGCTCGATGCGGAAGCACGGGTCCTCGGCGAGGATCTTGTGCAGGACATCGGACACCTTCTGCTCGTCGCCGCGCTTTTTCGACTGCACCGCCAGCCCGAACACCGGGATCGGCAGCTCGAGCGGCCGCGCGTGCACGTGCGCGTCGGAGGCCGAGTCGTGCAGGATGTGGTCGAACTGGATCTCGTCGATCTTGCTCACCGCCAGGATGTCTCCCGGCAGGCCTTCGCTCACCTCGGTCTGCTGCTTGCCCTTGAGCAGGAAGAGATGCCCGGCCTTGACCGGCTTGCGCCCCTCGCCGATGTAGAGCTGCGTGCCGGGAGTGACACGCCCCTGGTGCACGCGGAATACCGCCAGGCGGCCGATGTACGGATCGATCTCGATCTTGAAGACGTGGGCGAGGATGTGCCGGCCCGGATCGGGGATCGGCTGCAGGTCGGTGGGTTCGCCGCCAGCCGCGGGGACGCTGATGTAGGCGGGCGGATTGCCTTCAGCCGGGTTGGGCAGCAGCCTGACGATCACCTCCAGCAGCTCGGCGATGCCGGCGCCGGTCTTCGCCGAAGTGAACACCACCGGAATGAGGTGGCCTTCGCGCAGCGCGCGCTCGAGCGGCTCGTGCAGCGCCTCGGGCGTCACCTCACCCTTCTCCAGGTAGGCCTCCATCAGCTTCTCGTCGACCTCAACTACCTGGTCGACCAGCCTGCGATGCGCCTCCTCTACCGAGGAAAAGTCGACCTCACCTGACGCCGCCTCGCCCGAAGGCGCGAAGAAGCAGTCGGAGACCCTGCTGCGCTTTCCCGCGGGCAGGTTGAGCGGCAGGCATTCCTTGCCGAAGACCTCCTGGATGCGGCTGAGCAGTGCCTCCGGATCGACGTTGTCGGCATCGATCTTGTTGACGACGATGAGACGGTCGAGGCCGCGCTTCGCCGCCCATTGCATGAAGCGCGGCGTCATCATCTCGATGCCGTTCTGCGCATTGATCACGATCGCCGCGGTCTCGACCGCCGCCAGCGCGGGCAGCGCATGACCGAGGAAATCCGGGTATCCCGGCGTGTCGAGCAGATGGATTCTTGTATCGGAGAAATCAAAACTGGCAACGGCAAGCTTCAACGAGTGCTGCAGCTGTTTTTCGAGGGGGTGGTAGTCGCAGACGGTGTTGCCTCGCTCTACGCTGCCACCCGGCGGTACCGATCCCGATTTGGCCAGAAGCGCTTCGGCCAGCGAGGTCTTGCCGCACCCCGCCTGGCCGACGAGCGCCAGGGTCCTGATGCGCTTGATCGAATGTGCCACGGGCTGCCTCCTCTTGCGTTGAGGATGAGGCAGTTAGTTATACGCCCGGGCAGCTCACCTGGGAATATGCCGGGGGGTCGAGACGGCGAGAAAAATCTCGCGCAAAAACAGCAGCAGGCTCGCCGTAAGGGCCATGACGGCCAGGGCGAACATGGTCGCAATGGTGAAGGAGATGTCCGTCCGGAGGAAGGTGGCGAGGAAGGCGCCGGCGATCAGCAGGCAGATGAACAGGCCCGAGACCACCGCCGCCAGGATCGAGTGGTAGACGAAGCGGATGCGCCGGGCGATGACCTCGAGCTCCTGGTGCGCCGAGGGCTTTTCGTCGGGCGGGATATGCGGCAGCAGCCGCTCGAGGTCGCGGCGCCGATCCACCGCGCGCCCGAGACGGATGTTGAGCGCGCCGATGATCGTGCCCACCGCGGTGAGCAGGAACACCGGCGCCACCGCGAGCTGGATGACTGCGGCGATTTCCGGGATGTGCGGCTCGTATGCCAAGCCGCCAGTCTATCCCGGACCGCCTAGCAGCTCTGCGGACAGGACCCCGGAGTCGTCGGCGTCGCAGGGGCGGGCGGTCTGGCGGCCTGCTGCTGCTGCACCTCGCTCTGTGCGCTCTTGCCGCGGGCGCCGACGGCCACAGCGGCGCCGACAGCGACCGCGCCGATCAGCACCAGGTTCGCTGCCGACGCGCCGCCCTCGGCGACGTTGAAGGTGTAGAGCGGGGCGTCCATGCTGTAGCTCTGGTAGTCGCGCTTGCCGTTGATCTGCATCCCCATCCACGGATGGCTCTGCTTTTTCGACCTCGCGTCGAGCGGGATCGCGTAGTAGAACATCACTGTCTGGGTTTCGCTGCGCGTGTCGAATGCGTGACCGGGGGTCGCGATGCCGAGCAATGCCGCCAGCAGCGCGAGTTGCTTCCTTGCCATGGTTCTCTCCTCCACGCCCAAGAAGGCGTGCAGAGAGGCTAAAAGGAAAGGCGCTACACGGACTATCCGGGGGAGGCTGCCCGGAGTGGTCCGGTGAGCAGGGGTTTTGTTAACCGCGCATGAAGCCGTTCAGGTCCGGCGTAGTCATGGTGCGCTCGAGGTAGCCGAAGCTGCCCTTGTCCTTCACCTCGCGCGCCGCCTCGACCAGGCCGGTCATCGCCGCACGATACAGCGAGGTCGCAACGCTGATGCGCCGCACCCCGGCGGCCTCCAGCTCGGCGACGCTGAACGTCTTGCCCTTGATGCCGGCCATGAAGTTGAACGGCTTCTTCAGCGCGCCGCACACCGCGCGCACCGCGGCGAGGTCGGGCAGGCCGGGCGCGAACAGGACGTCGGCGCCGGCCTGCTCGAAGGCCTGCAGGCGCCGGATCGTATCGTCGAGGTCCGGGTTGCCGCGCAGGAAGTTCTCCGCGCGGGCGGTGAGCGTGAACGCGAAGGGATGCGCCCGCGCCTCGCGCGCCGCCGCCGCGACGCGCTCGACCGCGAGGTTGAAGTCGTAGAGCGGCTTGTCCTGGTCACCGCTCGCGTCCTCGATCGAGCCGCCGACCAGCCCCACCTCGCCGGCGAGCCGGATGGTCTCCGCCGCCTGCTCGGGCCGGTCGCCGAAACCCTTCTCCAGGTCCGCCGACACCGGCAGGTCGACCGCCTCGACGATCGCGCGCGCGTGCGCCAGCGCCTCGTCGCGGGTCACCCTGCCATCGCGCTTGCCGAGCACGCCGGCGGAGGCGCCGCTCGAGGTCGCAAGCGCCTGGTAGCCCAGCCCGGCGAGAATGCGCGCCGAGCCCGCGTCCCAGGGATTGGCGATGACGAAGGCCTTCGGCCCCCGGTGCAGCGCGGAGAACTGCTGTGCCTTGTCCTTGATGTTCATGCGAGCTCCGAAAATTCCCGGCCGTATTTCACCACCCCGTGCAACGCGGCCGTCGCGTGCGGGTCAAGCTCGAGCGCCATGAACTCCTCGCCCACGCCGTACTCGTTGCCGAGATGCGTCGGGCGAAAGCCGAAGCGTTGGTAATAGCGCGGCTCGCCGAGTACCACGACGAACTTCACGCCGAGTTCGCGGCACGCCGCGATGCCGGCTTCGATCAGTGCTGCGCCGATGCCCTGACTTTGAAAATCGGGCAGCACCGCCACCGGCGCGAGCCCGATGCCTTCGCTGCCCTCCACGTCGACCGGGCTGAAGAGAACATGGCCTACGATCCTTCCTTGCTTCTCGGCGACGAGCGACACGCGGTCGTTACCGTTCGCCCTGATCGCTTCGACCAGCCGCGCTTCGGTATCGCTGGGAAACGCAGCCTTGTGCACGGCGTGAACCGCGGCCGCGTCGGCCGGCGACTCCGGTCGGATTAAAGGAGCCGCCATTTCAGCAGGCCCGCCACGATGCTGGGCAACAGGAAGATGAGCAGGAAGATCGGCAGCTCCTGCATGAACGTGAACCCGGCGGTCGAGATACCGACCCACATGTTGACCGCGGCGAGCACGAACCAGATGGCGATGAACGCGGCGGTGGCAATGGTGGCAGAGGACGGGCTGAGGTTGGCCGTCAGCTTCGCGATGCCGATGCAGAGTCCCCAGAGCACGAAACCCAAGGCAATGATGATCGCGGTTCGCATGATGTCTCCCTATAGTTTCGCGGCCAGTTCCCGCGTCAGGTCGGCGGCCGGGATTTCCTTGCATCCGCTCGCGTTCTGGCCGGACCATAAAGGCGAGAAGTCTCCCTTGCCTTGTGCTTCCGCCCTGGCGCGCAGCGGGGCGATGGCTGTAGTGGCCAGCGGGAAAGCGGGTGGCGCGGCGCTGATCGCGCCGAGCTCCCGCATGACCCGGTTCACGATGCCGCGGGCGGGCCGGCCGGTGAAAAGGTTGGTAAGCGCGGTTTCGCGCGCGGCCTCGCTCTTCAGCGCGGCGCGATGCACTGCGCTGGTGGTGGCTTCCGGGCAAAGCATGTAAGCGGTGCCGACCTGCACGCCTGCCGCGCCCAGCGCGATGGCGGCCGCGGCCCCATCCGCGTCCGCGATGCCGCCTGCGGCAATCACCGGGACCTTCACCGCGCGCACGATCTGCGGCACCAGGGCGAATGTGCCGACCTGGGTGCTCAGGTCTTCCGACAGGAAGATGCCACGATGCCCGCCGGCCTCGGCGCCCTGCGCGATGATGGCGTCCGCCCCGCGTGCTTCGAGCCAGCGCGCTTCATCGACCGTGGTCGCCGAAGACAGGATCTTCGATCCCCAGGACTTCGCCCGCGCCAGCATCTCGGCCGAAGGCAGCCCGAAATGAAAGCTCACCACTGCGGGCTTGAACTCCTCGAGCAGGTCGGCAGCGGCGGCGCTGAACGGCGTGCGTCCGGGTCCGGCCGGAATCGCGCCGGCGTCGATGCCGTACTCCCGGTAGTAAGGCGAAAGCGCCGCGCGCCACGTCGCTTCGCGCTGCGCGCTGACTACGGGCGCCGTATGGCAGAAGAAATTGACGTTGTAAGGCTTGCTTGTTCCTGCCCTGATCGCCTCGAGCTCCTTGCGCATGACCTCGAGGCTGAGCATGGCGCAGGGCAGGGAGCCCAGGCCGCCGGCGTTGGACACCGCCACCGCCAGCCCGCTCAATTGCACCCCAGCCATGGGCGCCTGAATGACAGGGAGGTCGGTGCCCAGAAGCCGCCGTAGTGCCGCGCCGGGAGCCATGCCCGATGCTACTTCTTTTTCCCGTCCGCCTTCTTCTCGAGGAACTCGGGGCGCTTCTTGAGGGTGTCCTCGAGGCGGCCCTTGGGGACGAGCAGGACGTAGTCGGCGAGCAGCTTCTCGCGCGGCTGGCGCTCGGTGAGCTTCTTGCTGCGCTCGGCGTCCTTCGTGTCGGGCTTGATGGTGCCCGACGAGGTGAAGCTGGTGAAGTAGTTGTCGCCCTGCAGCTTGCCGACCTTGATGCTGTAGGTCAGGCCGTCGAGGGTGACGGCGGTGATCTCGATCGGCTTATCCAGGCCGGTGTCCTTGGTCTCCTTCGGCAGGACGTCGGCGAGCTCGAGCAGGCCGAGCGAATACGAGGCGGCGTTCGCCTTGGTGATCTCGAGCTTCTCGCCGGGCTTGACGCCCGCGAGCTTCCAGTCGGCGTTGTCGGCATTGCGCTCGATGCGGTAGCTGCCGCCGCCCTCGGGGAACCTGACGTCGAGGGTCTTCACTTTCTCGACCTGGAACGAGGCGCGGTCGATCCACTCGCCGGTCTTCGCGGTCGCCTGGGTGAGCGGGTCGGCGATGGTGTAGACGGTCTTCGGGTCGGCGGGCTGCAGGACGAAGCGGCCGTCGCCGATCGCTTTCTCGGGATTGTCGACCTCGCGCTTGAAGTACTTCTTGCCGACGATCAGGCTGCCGAGCGGCTTGCCGCCGGCGCCGCGAAATTCCACCTGGGTGCCGCTGTCGTCGAGGTTGAGGCGGGCGCGATCCTTCTCGCCGATCGGCTCGCTCTGCCCGGCCTTCAGCTCGATCGCTTTCAGCACGAACTCGCGCACGCGGCTGAAGTCGGCGGGGAAGCCGCCGCGCTCGGCGATGGTCCAGCGCTCGTCCTTGCGCTCCAGGGTCAGCACGTTCTTCGCCTCGGCGATGCGGATCGAGGCGATGTCGGCGGCCTTCAGGTCCTTGAACAGGACCTGGCCGAGGCTCGCGGCGTTCGACGGCCGGCGCGCCTTCTCCTGGCGCTGGTAGATGAGCGCCGTGCCGCCGAGCACGGCGAGCAGCACTACCAGGATGGCTGCGACACGAGCGTTCAAGCGAGTCTTTGTCTTCTGACCAGCGCCAGAACCAAACCAAGAAGAGCAATCAGCAGCGGCATCAGCGCGATGTTCGCGAGCTTGGTCCAGAACACCAGCGCTTCGGCGTCCTGGCGCAGGTTCTTGCGCACTTCCTTGAGCGCGAGCCGCCCTTCGGCCACGGTCTTGCGGAAGCGCTCGAGCTCGGCCTGCTGCTCGGGGTTCAGGATCTGCTGCCCGCCAGGGCCCGGCTTTTGACCCTTTTGCAGCTCCTGCAGCTTGGCGGTGGTCTTCTGCAGCTCGTCCTCCAGCGCCTGGATTTTCCCGAAGTATTCCTTTTGCGCCTCGGCCTCGAGCTCGCGCACCACGGTCAGCGGCCTGAAGGAGGCGGTGCGGCTGCGCAGCGAGATCAGGTCGTCGCCGGCGGCGAGCTGCTCGACCATGCCCATGGCGAGCGCGAGGTTGCCGTTGGAGGGCACCACTACCCTGCGCCCGAAGACGTCCTGGATGTCCACGGCGGCGCCGTCGGCGAGGATGTCGACGTCGGCCACCAGGATCACCGAGTTCTCGGCTGCGGATTCCTTCAGCGCGGGCGTACCGGCAACCGGCTTCTTGTCGATCTGCAGGCCGTCGGGGAACGCGGTCTTGAACTTGCCGGTGAGACGCACCGCGAGCGGCAGCGGCGTGCCGGAGGGCTTGAAGCTGCGCGTCGCCTCGTCGCCCGACTTGGTGGCATTCATGTTGTCCACCAGCATCGAATTAGGCGAGCTCTTGATGAGCTCGGTGACCTTGATGCCCTCGACCGGTTTGACCTGGAAGGCGCCGCCAAAGGCGTAGAGCAACGTCTCGACGCTGCTGGTCACCACATCGTCGCGGCTGAGCGCGGTGCGGTTGAGCGAGAGCACGGTCGGCGTGTAGCGCGCGCCGCCGCCCGAGCCGAACACCACGTCCGAAACCACCTTGCCCGGATCCATCTCGACGCCCCAGGCCTTGAAGAGAGCCGGCAGGGTGGAGCTCGAGGGCTCCGGCGGCATGCCGGGCATCATCGGCTGCTGCTGGTCGAAGTAGGCGTAGGGATCGACGAAAGCGATCAGCTTGCCGCCGCGCAGCACGAACTGGTCGAGCGCGTACTCGAGCGTCGGCGGTATGCCCAGGCGAGGGTGGATGAGCAGCAGGACGTTGATGTCCTTGTCGATCTCCTTCGCGCTGATCGACACTTCCTTCACGTCGAACTCGCGCTTCAGCTCGCTCGCCAGCACCCACGGCTCCGAACTTTGCCGGGTGTAGGGGTTGAATTTCTCGCCCAGCACCGGCAGCCCGGCCATCAGGCCGATCTTCGGCCGCTCGGTAGAGCCGACGCGCGCGACGGCGCGCACCAGGTCGTACTCGAGCAGGCGCTCGCGCTGCGGCGAGATCGACGCGATCGCCTGCTTGCGCTCGAGCTGGCTCACCGCCACGCCGAGGTAGAACTGCTCGCCGGTGGCCAGCTGCTGCGGCTCGATGCCGTCGAGCTGCGCCGCGTCCTCCTCCTCGGAGTCGGGCCGCGGGTTGTAGCGCTCGACGACGACGTTGGCGCCGCCCGCCTGCTTGAACTCGCGCACCAGGTCCTCGACGCGCTGCACGAAGCCGCGCAGCGGCACCGGCACCGCCTCGCCCTGGGAGGCGTAGAGCTTCACCTTCACCGGGGACGAGAGGTTGCGCAGGACCTTCTTCGTGCCGGGCGACAGCGTGTAGAGGTTGCCCTGGGTGAGGTCGAGGCGCACCGGGGCGAGCGAGAGCAGGAAATTGAGCGCCACCAGCAGCAGGAACAGCGCGACCAGGCCGACCGCCGAATAGACCAGGTGCTCGTACTTCTGCATGAACTTACCCTGCACGGTGCCCCCGGATGATGACGCCGGTGGCGAAGAGCGCAAAGCCGATCACCGAGAGGAAGTAGAACAGGTCGCGCGTGTCGATGACGCCGCGCTGGAAACCGTCGTAGTGGGTCACCACCGAGAACGCCGCCACCGTATCGACCATCGCCGGGCTCGCCCAGCGCACCATCAGGTCGGTCACCGGGTTGAAGCCGGCCAGGATCAGGAACAGGCACAGCACCACCGACAGGATGAAGGCCACCACTTGGTTGCGCGTCATCGCGGAGGTCATGCACGAGATCGCGAGGTAGGCGCCGGCGAGGAAGAAGCTGCCCAGGTAACCGGCGAAGATGACGCCGTTGTCCGGAGTGCCGAGGACGTTGACCGTGATCACCGCCGGGAAAGTGAGCAACAGCGCCACGCCGAGGAATACCCATGAGGCTAGGAACTTGGCGATGATCGCCTGCCAGGGCGTGATCGGCATGGTGAGCAGCAGCTCGAGCGTGCCGGAGCGGCGCTCCTCGGCCCACAGCCGCATGCCGACCGCCGGCACCAGCACGAGGTAGACCCAGGGATGCCAGCCGAAGAAGGCGGCCAGGCTCGCCTCGCCGCGCTCGAAGAAGCTTCCGGCGGTGAAGGTGAAGAAGCCGGTGAGCAGCAGGAAGATGACCAGGAACACGTAGGCCACGGGCGAGGTGAAGTAGGCGGCGAGCTCGCGCTTGGCGATGATCCACACTGCTTTCATCTTGCAGCCCTCATCTCTTCACCGTATCGGGCAGCGTGATGCGGCGGAATACTTCGTCGAGCTGGCCGGCCTCGCTGAACATGCCCTCGACCTTCCAGCCTTCGCGGTTGACCAGGTCGACGATCCTGCGCGCGAGGTCCTTGGCTTTGGATTTGTCGCGCGGGTAGACGCGGAAGGCGCCATCGAGATCCTCGACGCGGCCGAGCTCGGCGAGCTTCTCGGCGCTCGCGCCGTGGGCCGAGATGGTCACCGCGCCGGCCAGGTCCGACATGCCGCGCAGCTCTTCGGGGGTGCCGTTCGCCACGATGCGGCCGCGGTCGATGATGATGGCGCGGGTGCAGGCGGCGTCGACTTCCTCGAGGATATGGGTGGAGAACACGATCACCTTCGACTTGCCCAGGGTGCGGATCAGATTGCGCACCTCGTGCTTCTGGTTCGGGTCGAGGCCGTCGGTCGGCTCGTCCATGATCAGCACTTCGGGATCGTGGATCAGCGACTGTGCGAGGCAGGTGCGGTGCCGGTAGCCCTTGGACAGGGTGTCGATCGACTGCGGCAGCACCGATTCGAGGAAGCACAGTTCGACCACGCGGTGCACCGCCTTCTTGCGCGCGTCGCCCCGCAGGCCGCGCAGCTCGGCGATGAAATTGAGGAAGCCGTGCACCGTCATGTCGGGGTAGGCGGCGGCGTTCTCGGGCAGGTAGCCGATCAGGCGCTTGGCTTGCAGCGGCGACTCGACGATGTCGTGGCCGCCGATGCTGACCCTGCCGGAGGTGGGCGGCATGAAGCCGGTGATCATGCGCATGGTGGTCGACTTGCCGGCGCCGTTGGGGCCGAGGAAGCCGAGCACCTCGCCGCGCTCGACGGTGAAGGAGACGCCGTCCACGGCGCGCTTGGCGCCGAAAGTCTTGACGAGGTTGTCGATCTTGATCATGTTGGAGGGGCGCAATTATCGCTCAACTTTGGAGCCGGAAAATCATGCGTTTCCTTGTCCTGCTCGCGGCCGCCCTCTCGTCCTTGCCTGCGGCCGCCCAGTCCTACCCGGCCAAGGCGGTGCGCATCATCGTGCCGTTCGCCCCCGGCGGCGGCTCGGACTTCATCGCGCGCTTCACTGCGCAGCGCCTGTCCGGCTCGTTCGGCTCGCAGGTGATCGTGGAGAACAAGCCAGGCGCCGGCGGCATGCTCGGCATTGAAGCGGGCGTCAGGGCGGAGCCCGACGGCTACACCTTCACGCTCATCGCCTCGAGCTATACCGTCAATCCGGCGCTCTATCCCCTCAAGTACGACCCGGTCAACGACATCACCCCGGTGGTGCAGATCGCGCAAGGCCCGATGATCGTGGTGGTGAATCCCAAGGTGCCGGCGAAGTCGACCGCCGAGCTGATTGCGCTCGCCAAGGCGAAGCCCGGCACGCTCAACTTCGCCTCCGCCGGGCAGGGCAGCATCACGCACATGGCGTGCGAGCTGTTCGCCTACATGGCCGGCATCAAGATGAACCATATTCCTTATAAGGGGACCGGGCCGGCGCTGACCGACACCATTGCGGGCCAGACCGACCTTTTCTGCAGCAGCACCGCGACCGCCTTGCCGCACGTAAAGGCCGGCCGCCTGCGGGTTCTCGCGGTGACGACTGCGGATAGACTGCCGGCCGAGCCGAATGTTCCGACGCTCGCCGAGTCGGGCGTAAAGGGATACGACGTGGCGCTGTGGCACGGCCTGATCGCCCCGAAGGGAACGCCGCGCGTCGCGGTCGAAAAAATGAACGCCGAGGTCAACAAGCTGCTCAAGGTGAAGGACACCGCCGAGCAGCTGCAGACCGACGGCGTCTCGCCCGCCGGCGGCACGCCGGAGGCGTTCCGCGACCAGATTCGAAAGGAAGTCGACCTCTGGAAGAAGACGGTCGCCGCGACCGGCGTGAAAGTCGAGTAACGAAAACGCCCCGCCATCGTACGCACGACGTTGTCGTTATAGGCGCCGGCGCGGCGGGCCTCGCGGCCGCCGATGCGCTGTCGCGCGCCGGCCGCTCGGTGCTGGTGCTGGAGGCGCGCGGCCGCATCGGCGGGCGCTGCTGGACGCGCCGCATGCCCGGCCTGCCGGTCCCGGTCGAGCTCGGCGCCGAATTCATTCATGGGGAGGCGACATCCACCCTCGGACTCCTCGCGCGCGCGGGCGTTCCCGGCGTCGATTCCACACGCACGCAGCGCTTCCTGGAGCGCGGCAGGCTGCGCGAGGCGAACGCCTTCGTCGAGGCGCAGAGGGCGGTGCAGCACGCTGCATTGCTCAAGAGAAGGGATTTGTCCTTCGCCGACTTCCTCGCCACGAAAAGACTCGACCCAAGAACCAAGAGGCTGGCGACCATGATGGTGCAGGGCTTCGACGCCGCCGACCCTGAGCGCGTCAGCGCGCGCGAGATCGCCGAGGAGTGGGGAAGCGGGGCGCTCGGCTCGTCGCAGATGCGGCCGCAGGGCGGCTACGGGCCTTTGCTGGAATCGCTGTTGACGAAAAAGTATGCGTTGAAGCTGAACACCATCGTTCGGGAAATCCGCTGGCAACGCGGGGAGGTCGAGATCGACGGTATTCGCGCGCGGCACGCGATCGTCACGCTGCCCCTCGGCGTGCTGCAGTCGGGGTCGGTCCGGTTCTTTCCGGAAATCGGAAAGCAGGCGGCGTTGCACAAGCTCGCCTCTGGCGCCGTCATCCGGGTCGCGCTGCGCTTTCGCGAGCCGTTCTGGCAGGAACGCTGCCCGGGCGTCGCGTTCTATCACAACCCGTCGGCGCTCTTTCCCACGTTCTGGACGCCGCTGCCCCTGCACGCGCCGCTGCTGACCGCCTGGGCAGGCGGCCCCAAGGCTGCCCGCCTTTCCGGTCTATCGAAGAAGCACCTGGTCGAGCATGCCCTGGCCAGCGTCCGGTCGGTATTCCGCAGGACGCCGCGGGTGGAGGCAGCCCTGGTGCAGGACTGGCAGGCCGACCCGTATTCGCGCGGCGGCTACAGCTACGTGCTGGTGGGCGGACAAGGTGCGCGCGAGCAGCTGAGGCGGCCGCTGCAGAAAACGCTGTTCTTCGCCGGCGAGGCGCCGGGCGTGGAGGAGGCAGGGACGGTTGCCGGCGCCTTGCGCAGCGGCGCGCGTGCGGCGCGCGAGGTTCTGCGGGCCTAGAGCCGGCGGGCTTCGGAGAGGTGCTTCTTCCAGTAGGTGGAGTCAAGCCGGTCGGTGCGCACCGCCTTGCCCGAGGAGGGCGCGTGCACGAACCGGCCATCGCCGAGATAAATCCCGACGTGCGACTTCTTCTTGCCTTCCTGGTCGAAGAACAGCAGGTCGCCGCGGCGCAGGTGCATGCCGCGCAGCGGCACCGAGGTGCGCAGGAGGTCGTCGGTGCCGCGCGGCAGCGAAACGCCGGCCTGCTTGTAGCTGTACTGGACCAAGCCGCTGCAATCGAAGCCGGCGGGGCCGGAGCCGCCGTAGCGGTAGGGCTTGCCGACCATCTTGAGGGCGTTGCCGGCGGCGCGATCGGCCGAGCCGGGGTCGGTGACGGGCGCAGTGGGCTTGCTGGCGCAACCCGCCACCAGCAAGCCAAGGCAAATTGCGAGAGCGCCCCGCATGAAGCGGAGGATACCCGACCTGCTAGGCGGCCGCCCGGTCGGCGCGGCGCCGGTCGTGCTCCTGCAGATGGCGCTTGCGCAGGCGGATGGACTTCGGCGTGATTTCCGCCAGCTCGTCGTCGCCGATGAACTCCACCGCGTACTCCAGCGTGAGCTGGATCGGCGGGGTCAGGTCGATCGCCTCGTCCTTGCCGGAGGCGCGGATGTTGGTGAGCTGCTTGGTCTTGATCGGGTTGACCACCAGGTCGTTTTCGCGGCTGTGGATGCCGACGATCATGCCTTCATACACCGGCTCGCCGGGGCTGACGAACATGCGGCCGCGCTCCTGCAGCTTCCACAGCGCGTAGGCCACCGCGACGCCGTCGTCCTGCGAGACCAGCACGCCGTTGCGCCGCTCCGCCATCTGCTCGGTCTTGACCGGCGCGTAGTCGTCGAACACGTGGCTCATCAGCCCGGTGCCGCGCGTGAGCGTCATGAAATCGCCCTGGAAGCCGATCAGGCCGCGCGCCGGGATGCGGTAGTCCAGGCGCACGCGCCCCTTGCTGTCGGACTGCATGTCCTTCAGCTCGCCGCGCCGGGCGCCGAGCTCTTCCATCACCGCGCCCTGGTTCTGATCTTCGACATCCACGGTCAGGAATTCGAACGGCTCGCAGCGCACGCCGTCGATTTCCTTGTAGACCACGCGCGGCCGCGACACTGCGATCTCGTAGCCTTCGCGGCGCATGTTCTCCAGCAGGATGGTCAGGTGCAGCTCGCCGCGGCCGTGGACGACGAAGGTGTCGGTGTCCTCGGGATAGTCGACGCGCATCGCCACGTTGCTCTTGGTCTCGCGCTCCAGGCGCTCGCGGATCTGGCGGCTGGTGACGTACTTGCCCTCGCGGCCGGCGAGCGGCGAAGCGTTGACCAGGAAATTCATGGTCAGCGTGGGCTCGTCCACCTTGAGCAGCGGCAGCGCCTCGGGACGGTCCAGGCCGGTGATCGTCACGCCGATGCCGACTTCCTCGACGCCGTTGACCAGCACGATGTCGCCGGCCTGCGCTTCGTCGACCTGCACGCGCTCCAGGCCCTCGAACATCAGGATTTGATTGACCTTGGCCTTGACCGGCGTCGAGCCCGGACCGTTCAGGACCAGGACTTCCTGCGCGGCCTTGAGCCGCCCGCGGCGGATGCGGCCGATGCCGATCTTGCCGACGTAGCTCGAGTAGTCGAGCGAGCAGATCTGCAGCTGCAGCGGGCCGTCCGGGTCCTCGTCCTCGCGCGTCGGGATGTAGTCGAGGATCGCCTGGAACAGGGCCGAAAGGTCCTTTTCCGGGTGCTTCAGGTCCTTGGTCGCCCAGCCCTCGAGGGCAGAGGCGTAGATGACCGGGAAATCGAGCTGCGCTTCAGTGGCGCCGAGCTTGTCGAACAGATCGAAGGTCTGGTTCACCACCCAGTCGGCCCGCGCGCCGGGGCGGTCGACCTTGTTTACCACTACGATCGGCTTCAGGCCCAGGGCGAGCGCCTTGCGCGTGACGAAGCGCGTCTGCGGCATCGGCCCTTCGACCGCGTCGACCAGCAGCAGCACGCCGTCGACCATGGAGAGCACCCGCTCGACCTCGCCGCCGAAGTCGGCGTGCCCGGGCGTGTCGACGATATTGATGTGGGTGCCCTTGTAGCGGACCGCGCAGTTCTTGGCGAGGATGGTGATGCCGCGCTCGCGCTCCAGGTCGTTGGAGTCCATGACGCGCTCCTCGACGTGCTCGTGAGCAGCAAACGTGCCCGATTGGCGCAGCAGTTTGTCGACCATGGTGGTCTTGCCGTGGTCGACGTGGGCGATGATGGCGAGGTTGCGCTGATCGGGCTTCATAAGGGCGCGCATTGTACGCGAGCAATTGGTTAAAATCTCAGCTCTTTTCCCCGGAAACCCTCACTGGCACTCTTTTTCAAATCCATGGACAAAGCCCTGCTTTCCAAGACCGCCGCGGCGATGGTCGCCAAAGGCAAAGGCGTGCTCGCCGCCGACGAGTCGAGCGGCACCTGCGAGAAGCGCTTCACCTCCGTCGGTGTCCAGAGCACCGAAGAGACCCGCCGCACCTACCGCAACCTCCTGTTCAGCACCTCCGGCATCGAGCAATACCTGTCGGGGGTGATCCTGTTCGACGAGACCGCGCGCCAGAAGGCGCCCGACGGCAGCCTGATTCCGCAATACCTGGCGAAGAAGGGGATCCTGCCGGGCATCAAGGTGGACAAGGGCGTCACGAACATCCCCTTCACCGCCGAGGAAAAGCTCACCGAGGGTCTCGACGGCCTGCAGAGGCGCATGAAGGAGTATTTCGACCTGGGCTGCCGCTTCGCCAAATGGCGCGCGGTGATCACCATCGGCCCCGCCATCCCGACGCATACCTGCCTTTACGCCAACGCGCACGCCCTGGCGCGCTACGCCGCGATCTGCCAGGAGGCTTCCATCGTGCCGATGATCGAGCCGGAGGTACTGCTCGATGGCAACCATAGCGCCGAACGCTCCGAAGAGGTGCACGAGGCGACGCTCCGCGCCACCTACGCGGCGATGGCCGCCTATAACGTGTCGCTCGAGCACCTGATCCTGAAGACCAGCATGGTGGTGTCGGGCAAGGACAACCCACGCCAGGCAGGCGTGGACGAAGTAGCCGAGCGGACCGTGCGGGTGCTCAAGCGCACCGTGCCGGCGGCGCAGCCGGGAATCGTGTTCCTCTCCGGCGGCCAGGCTGACGAGGCGGCCACCGCGCACCTGAACGCGATGGCGGCAATGAAGGGCCTGCCTTGGCCGCTTACCTTCTCCTACTCGCGGGCGCTGCAGAACCCGGCGCTCAAGACCTGGCGCGGCCAGGCCGGCAATGTCGCCGCGGCGCAGAAGGCGTTCCACCACCGGGCGCACATGAACGGCCTCGCCGCCCAGGGCAAGTGGCAGCCCGAGCTCGAGAAGCAGGCCGCCTGAATGGCGTTGTACGAATCAAGAATAGAAAGCCTTCCCCGTCTGGGAAAAGGCAAAGTCCGGGACATCTACGCCGTCGGAACCGACAAGATGCTGATCGTCACCAGCGACCGGCTCTCGGCTTTCGACGTGGTCTTGCCTGATCCGATTCCGGACAAGGGCCGGGTGCTGAACGAGATGGCGAATTTCTGGTTCGGCAAGCTCGGGCACATCGTGCCCAACCAGCTGACCGGGATCGACCCCGAGTCGGTCGTTTCCGAAAATGAAAAACCCCAGGTCAGGGGGAGATCGGTCGTCGTAAAGAAGCTCAAGCCCCTGCCTATCGAAGCGGTGGTGCGCGGCTACATCATCGGCTCGGGCTGGAAGGACTACCAGAAGACCGGCAAGGTCTGCGGCATCGAGTTGCCGAAGGGCCTGCAGCAGGCGCAGAAGCTGCCGCAGCCGATCTTCACGCCGGCGACCAAGGCCGAGAGCGGCCACGACGAAAACATCTCGTTCGAAGAGGTGGTGAAGCTGATCGGCAAGCCGATGGCCGAGAAAGTGCGCGACATCAGCATCCGGCTGTACAAGGAGGCGAGCGAGTACGCGGCGACCAAAGGCATCATCATTGCCGATACGAAATTTGAATTTGGTCTGGATAGTAGTAATCAAGTCGTGTTGATCGACGAGGTCCTCACCGCGGACTCCTCGCGCTTCTGGCCCGCCGACTCGTACAAGGTCGGCATCTCTCCGCCGTCCTACGACAAGCAATATGTTCGCGACTACCTCGAGACGCTCGACTGGGACAAGACGCCGCCGGCACCGAAACTACCGGGCGAAGTGATCGCAAAAACTTCCGAGAAGTATCGCGAAGCACTGCAAAAGCTCACGGGGAGAACGCTTTCATGATCGGCATCGTGATGGGGTCGACGTCGGACTGGGAAACCATGAAGGCGGCGGCGAAGATGCTCGAGGAGTTCGGCGTGCCCTATGAGGCCAAGGCCATGTCGGCGCACCGCACGCCGCATGCGGTCGCCGATTGGGCGTCTCATGCCCAGAAAAACGGGATGAAGGCGATCATCGCGGCGGCTGGCGGCGCAGCGCACCTTGCAGGCGTAGTGGCCGCTCACACTACGCTCCCCGTTTTGGGCGTACCGATGCCCTCGAAGCACCTGCAAGGCCTCGATTCGCTGCTGTCCACGGTGCAGATGCCCAAGGGCATCCCGGTGGCCACCTTCGCCATCGGCGAGGCCGGGGCCGCGAACGCCGCGCTGTTCGCCGTCGCCGTTCTGGCCTTGTCCGATTCGTCTCTTCAGAAAAAACTCTCTGACTTCCGGGCGAAGCAAACGGAAGCGGTTCTGAAGGCCGCGCCGCTCAAGCTGTGAGCCCGGAGGTTCGCCGCGCGACGGAAATCCTGCGCGCCGGCGGCCTCGTCGCCTTCCCCACGGAAACCGTTTATGGCCTGGGCGCCGATGCGTCGAGCGCCGCGGCAATGGCGCGCCTCTACCGCGTCAAGGGCCGGCCGGCCGAGCATCCCGTGATTGTTCATTTTGATTCCTTCGAACGCGCACTCGCGTGGACGCGCGATGCTCCACCCGAAGCAGGAGTTCTTGCCGAGCAGTTCTGGCCGGGGCCGCTCACCTTGATCCTGAAGCGCTCGGACAAGGCGAAGGACTTCGTGACGGGAGGGCAACCGTCCGTAGGTATTAGAGTCCCGTCGCATCCGGTCGCCCAGGCGCTGCTCAAGGCATTCGGCGGCGGCGTGGCAGCGCCGTCGGCCAATCGCTTCGGCCGCCTCTCTCCGACTACCGCCGCGCATGTGCGCGGCGACCTTGGCGGCGACGTCGACTTGATCCTTGAAGGCGGGCCGAGCGAGGTCGGCATCGAATCGACGATCGTCGACCTGTCGGGTGCAGGAGTGGTGCTTCTCAGGCCCGGCGCGATCTCGGCGGCGCAGATCGAGAAGCTGGGCGTGAAGGTAACGGAAAAGCGGGCCGATTCCCCCCGGCACTCGGGAGGCCTCGAGCGCCATTACTCTCCGGTCACGCCGGCGCGAATGGTGCCGACGCACTCCCTCGACAAGGAAATCGCGCGCCTCAAGGACAAGGTCGGCGTACTCGCCTTCTCGCGTCCCGACGAGCGCGTCGATTTCTGGCTGCGCATGCCGCGCGAGCCGCAGGGGTACGCCCACCGCTTGTACGCCGCGCTGCGCGAGCTCGACGGCACCGGCTGTGAACTAATCCTCGTGGAAGCGCCGCCCGAGACGCCGGAGTGGCAAGCGGTGCGGGACCGCCTGAGCCGGGCTTGCGGCTAGAATTGGCGAATGAGGATTGCCGCGCTCCTGTTGATCGCCGTGCTCAATGTGGGCTGCTCCCACACCGCGATCGCCGTGGGTAGCGGCGCGCCGGCGGTAGCGGCCACCACGGTGGCGACCGGGGTAACGGGAGCGACCGTCGTCGCGAGCGGTGGCGCCGCGTTGGCGTTTGTACTGACCTTTGGCGTGATCGATTACATCAACAACCCGCAGCCTTTCCCCAACCCGATGGCGCTCGTGTCGCCCGGCACGCCCCCGGCGCCTGAAATGGCATCAAGCCGCCTCATCAACGAGCAGGACTGCTCCAAGCCCGTCGACCTGACGCTCGGAAATCTTCGCTGCAAGTAGCCGGCCGCTACGCTTTCTGCGGGCCGGGTCTGCCGTTCTCCACGACGTAGGTAGCAAGCGTGTTGCAGGCTGCATCGCGCTTCTGCACGGACTCCATCGCGCGCAGGTCGGCGGTCCAGCGCGCCGGCGTCACTTCGACGCGCACATAGCCGCGATAGCGGCTGTCCACCAGCAGCATGTGCGGGTTGTCGGGAAGGTAACGGTTGAGGCGCTCCTGCGACCAGGCCTGCGAGGTGATCGAGGTGCCGACGAACTCGCTCGCCACGATCGGTGATTCCGGCTGGTCGAAGTCGGCCTTGAGCTGGTTGACGTTGAACGAGTGCACGTCGCCGCCGAGGACGACGGGATTGCGGGCTTTTCTCGAGACCAATGAGTCGAACAGGCGCTGGCGGGCGGCGGGATAGCCGTCCCAGCCGTCGGTCCAGGCGCGGCGTCCGGGCCCGGGCTTCTGGTCGAACTGCGCCATCGGCGTTTGTTGAGCGAGGACGTTCCATGCCGCCCGCGATTCGCCGAGCGCATGGTCGAGCCAGCGCTCCTGCGCGCGCCCGAGCATGCTGCGGCCAGGCGAGGTCAGACGGCCGCAGGCATCGATGTCCACAGTATTGGAGCCGCCGCGACGGCCTGGGCGCGGGCAGGCGTGCCACGACCGGTACTGGCGGTCGTCGAGGGTGTAGAAGCGCGCGAGCGTGCCCCAGTCGAGGGTGGTGTAGATGCGCATGTCCGGTCCCTGCGGCTGCATGCGGGCGGGGAGCGGCATGTGCTCGTAGTAGGCGCGGTAGGCGGCGGCGCGGCGCTGGAGGAACTGAGCCTTGTCCATGCCGTCCTCGGCGCGGTCGTCGGCATAGTCGTTGTCGACCTCGTGGTCGTCCCACGTCACGATCCACGGGCAGGCGGCGTGCGCCGCCTGCAGAGCGGGATCGCTCTTGTAGAGCGCGTAGCGTGCGCGGTAGTCCGCGAGCGTGTACGGCTCCGACGCATCGTGGCTGCGCACCAGGTCGCGCCCCCAGTGCGATTCGTAGATGTAGTCGCCGAGGAAGACCATCAGGTCCGGGTCGTCGGCGACCATGTGCCGGTACGCATTGAAGTAGCCCTGCTCGTAGTGCTGGCAGGAAGCGAAGCCGAAGCGCAACCGGGAAGACTGCACCGCCGCGGCGGGCGCAGTGCGCGTGCGCCCGATCGGGCTTTGCGCGTTAGCGGCGGTGAAGCGGTACCAATACCAGCGATCGGCCTCGAGGCCTTGCGCATCTACATGGATTGAATGCGCCCACTCTGAGTTCGCCAGAGTTTTTCCGCTGCGCACAACCGTCTTCATCGAGTCGTCCGAGGCGATTTCCCATGCAACCTCTACCGGATCGGGCGAGGACGTGCCGATCAGGCGCGTCCAAAGCACGACCCCGGAAGCCGTGGGATACCCCGAGGCGACGCCGAGGCCGAACGGCGAAGCGGGCTGCGAAATTGCCGGCGCCGCCGCGAGTGCGCCGAGCGAGAGCAGGAAGCGTCGGCGGCCGAGCATTTGAATAGAATAACGCCATGATCCATTTCGTGGTGCACGAGGAGGGCGACGGGGTCGGCGTCGTCGTCGTCGAAGGAATCAAGTCCGGCCAGGCGCTCGACGGCTGGATCATGGAGGACGACAAGGATGTCCGCGTGACCGCCAGGAGCGATATTCCCATCGGACACAAGGTCGCGCTGCGCGACTACCAGGCCGGCGACACGGTGATCAAGTACGGCGTCGACATCGGCAAGGTGGTAAAGCCGATCGCAAAGGGTGAGCATCTGCACGTGCACAACGTGAAGACGAAACGCTGGTAGCCATGCAAAAGACGTTCTGGGGTTATCGCAGGGAGAACGGCCGGGTCGGCGTGCGCAACCACGTCATCATCCTGCCGGTCGACGATCTTTCGAACGCCGCCGCCGAGGCGGTGGCGAACAACATCAAGGGCACGCTCGCGCTGCCGCATCCGTACGGGCGGCTGCAGTTCGGCGCCGACCTCGACTTGCACTTCCGCACGCTCATCGGCACCGGCGCGAATCCCAATGTCGCCGCGGTGGTGGTGATCGGCATCGAGGAGGGCTGGACCTCGCGCGTTGTCGAGGGCATCCGCAAGACCGGCAAGCCGGCGGCCGGTTTCGGCATCGAGGGCCACGGCGACCACGAAACGATCCGCCGCGCATCGCAGCAGGCGCGCGAGTACCTGCAGTGGGCGAGCGAGCTGCGCCGCGAGGAGCGGCCGCTGCAGGAGCTGTGGGTATCGACCAAGTGCGGCGAGTCGGACACCACCTCGGGCTGCGGCGCCAACCCGACGGTCGGCAACGCCTTCGACAAACTCTACCCGCACGGCGTCACGATGGTGTTCGGGGAAACTACGGAGCTGACCGGCGGCGAGCATCTCGTTGCGGCGCGCTGCCGTACCGACGAGGTGCGCAAGAAATTCCAGTTCGTCTTCGACCGCTACCAGGAAGTGATCAACCGCCACAAGACGAGCGATCTCTCGGAGTCGCAGCCGACCAAGGGAAACATCGCCGGCGGCCTGACCACCATCGAAGAGAAGGCGCTCGGCAACATCCAGAAGATCGGCCGCAAGTGCCTGGTCGACGGCGTCATCGACAAGGCGGAGATGCCCACCGCGCCCGGCCTGTGGTTCATGGATTCGTCCTCCGCTGCCGCCGAGATGGTGACGCTGTGCGCCGCCTCCGGCTTCGTGGTGCACTTCTTCCCCACCGGGCAGGGCAATGTCATCGGCAACCCGATCCTGCCGGTGATCAAGCTGTGCGCCAACCCGCGCACCGTGCGCACCATGGCCGAGCACATCGATGTCGATGTGTCGGGTCTGTTGAGAAAAGAGATGACGCCCGACCAGGCCGGCGACAAGCTTCTCGACTGCATGTTCCGCACTGCCAACGGCCGTCTGACCGCGGCGGAAGCGCTCGGTCATCGCGAATTCGTTCTCACACGTCTATACGAGTCGGCATGAAGACAATCCTGATCCTCCTGGCGATGCTTGCCCTTCCGGCTGTCGGCGCGGAAGTCGCAGGCGTGAAGATCGACGACAAGACCAGCGTCGGCAGCGCCGAGCTGGTGCTGAACGGCGCCGGACTGCGCAAGCGCGCCTTCTTCCAGGTCTATGCCATGGGCCTCTACCTGCCGAAGAAGACCGCGAATGCCGCCGAGGCGATCGGCGCCGAGGGCCCGAAGCGCGCCTCCATCCACATGCTGCGCGACGTCGGCGCGGCGCAGTTCAGCGATGCACTGGCCGAAGGCATCCGCGAAAACCACACCGAGGCGGAGGCCAAGGCGCTCGAGCCGCGGCTCAAGGCGCTCGCCGGCATCATCGCCGAGGTGAAGGAGGCGAAGAAGGGCATGACCATCACGCTCGACTGGAACGGCGCGGCGACGCAGGTGGGTATCGATGGCAAGCCTGCCGGCAAGCCGATCGAGGGTGCGGACTTCTACCGCGCGCTGCTGCGCATCTGGCTCGGCGACAAGCCGGTGCAGGACGACCTGAAGAAGGCGCTGCTTGGCGGCGGATGATGGCGGTAGAATCGATGACACTCTCTAGGAGGAGACCATGAAGCTTCTATTCAGAATTGCGGCGTTGTGCGCTGCAACGATCGGCATCAACACCGCGGCGACCGCGCAAAACCTTTCCATCGCGACCGGCGGCACCGGCGGGGTGTACTACCCGATGGGCGGCGGCATGGCCGCGGTGCTGTCGAAGTATGTGCCCGGCATGTCGGCCACCGCCGAGGTGACCGGCGGCTCGGTCGCCAACCTGCAGCTCATCGGCACCGGCAAGCCCTATATCGCGCTCACCATGGCGGACGCCACGCTCGATGCGTACAAGGGCCAGGACAAGTTCACCGGCAAGCCGGTGCCGGTGCGCACGCTGATGATCCTCTACCCCAACCGCATGCACGTGGTGACCATCACGGCCACCGGCATCAAGAAGATGGCCGACCTCAAGGGCAAGCGCGTGTCCACCGGCTCGGGCGGCAGCGCCACCGAGGTGATGGCGTTCCGCGTCATCGAGGCGGCGGGCCTGGACAAGGACAAGGACATGACGCGCGAGCGCCTCGGCGTCGCCGAGTCCGTGAACGCGCTGAAGGACCGCAAGATCGACGCCTTCTTCTGGGTCGGCGGCCTGCCCACCGGGGCGGTGACCGACCTCGCCAACTCGCCCGGCGTCTCGATCCAGATGATCGACCACGCCGACCTGGTGCCGGCGATGAACAAGAAGTACGGCAACCTGTACGTGCGGGACACGATCGGCAAGGACGTCTACAAGGGCATGGCGGCCGACAATCCGCAGGCGACCGTGATGAACATCCTGGTCGCGCACCAGAACATGGACGACAAGACCGCCTACAACATCGTCAAGACCATCTTCGACAAGCGCGAGGAGCTGATCCGGTCGCACAAGGAAGCGGAGAACTTCAAGCTCGAGAACCAGAAGACCGAGGCCTCCTCGGTGCCCTGGCATCCCGGCGCCATCAAGTACTTCGCCGAGAAGGGCATCAAGATCAACTGAGGCCCGGCGCAAGTCAAAGCCCCGTCGTGGCAGCAGACGGGGCTTTTTGTTGGTAGGGGGCGGAGATGAGCGAAGACGTCGCGCGGCTGCACCAGCCGGCCAGGGAGGTCAGTGCCGAGGCGTTGGCGCGCGCCGAGGAGATGATCGAGCGCGAGGAGGGCGTGCAGAACCGCCTCTCCGGCTGGCTTGCCGCGTTCGTCTCCGCGGTGGCGATCGGCAGCTCGCTGTTCCACCTCTACGCCGCCTACTCCATCGTCCGGCCCGAGCACCTGCGCGCGATCCACGTTGCGGTGGTGCTGTTCCTGACCTTCCTGATCTTCCCGCTCTCGCGGCGCTTCAAGAACCGCATCATGCCGTGGGACTGGGCGCTCGCCGCCATGGGCATCGCCACCGCCGTCTACCTGATCGCCGGCGGCGATGATTTCTTCGACCGCTCGATCGTGCCGAACCAGTGGGACATCGTGTTCGGCGTTGCGCTTGCGCTGCTGATCCTCGAGGCGATGCGGCGCACCACCGGCTGGGTGATGCCGATCGTCACCGCGTGCTTCCTGCTCTACGCGTTCTTCGGCGAGGTGCTGCCGGCGCCCTGGACGCACAAGGACTACGAGATTCCGCGCCTGGTCGGCCACATGTACATGACGCTGGAGGGCATCTACGGCACGGCAGTGAACGTGTCCTCGACGCTGATCATCCTGTTCACCATCTACGGCGCGTTCCTGCAGTTCTCCGGCGCCGGCAAGTTCTACATCGATTTTTCCTTCTCCGCGATGGGCGGCAAGCCGACCAGCGCCGGCCGCACGGTGGTGCTGTCCTCGTTCCTGCTCGGCGGGCCTTCGGGCTCGGGGGTCGCGACCACGGTGACGCTGGGCGCGGTGGCGGCGCCGATGCTCGCCAAGGTGGGCTACGGCAAGAACGAGGCGGGCGGCCTGCTCGCCGCCGGCGGGCTGGGCGCGATCATCTCGCCGCCGGTGCTGGGCGCGGCGGCGTTCCTGATCGCCGAGTTCCTCAAGATCTCCTATCTCGACGTGCTGCTGATGGCGGTGATCCCGACCTGCCTGTACTACCTGACGCTGTTCCTGATGGTCGAGATCGACGTGCGCAAGTTCGGCATGAAGAACGTCGTCTTCGAGAAAGTCGAGTCGGCCTGGAGCCTGAGCAAGAAGTACTGGTTCCACTTCCTGTCGCTGGTGTCGATCATCGCCTTCATGCTGATGGGCTTCTCGCCCGAGCTGTCGGTGTTCTGGGCGACCGTGGTGTCGTTCGTCACCAGCTTCCTGCGCCGCGATTGCGCGATGTTCTCGTATGATTTCCTGCGCGGCCGCGAGCCGTTCGTGCGCGGCTTCTTCGGCTCGCCGTTCTTCAAGGCGCTCGACGGCGGCACGCGCGCGGTGCTCAACGTCGCCGCCACCTGCGCCGGTGCCGGGCTGATCGTCGGCGTGGTGACGCTCACCGGCCTGGGCCTCAAGTTCAGCTCGATCGTGCTCGCCTACGCCGGCAATTCGCTGCTGCTCACCGCGATCTACACCGCGCTGATCGTCTGGATCGTCGGCCTCGCCGTGCCGGTCACCGCGAGCTACATCATCTGCGCGGTGATCGCCGCGCCGGCGCTGATCGCGCTCAAGGTGCCGGATTTCGCGGCGCACATGTTCATCTTCTACTATGCGGTGCTCTCCGAGGTCTCGCCGCCGACCGCGCTTTCGCCCTTCGCCGCCGCCGCCATCACCGGCGGCGAGCCCTACAAGACGACCCTGCAGACCTGGAAATACACCACGCCTGCGTTCCTGGTGCCGTTCATGTTCGTGCTCGACCCGAGCGGTACCGGGCTGCTACTCACCGGATCGTTCAAGACGCTGGCCACCGCCAACTGGGGCTCGATCGCGCTCGTCACCTTCACCGCCGCCGTCGGCATCATGGCCCTCGCCGGCGCGTTCCAGGGCTGGCTGTTCAGGAAGACCCCCCTGTACGAGCGCTCGATGCTGCTCGTCGCCGGGGTGCTGCTGGTCTACCCGAAGGCGCTGTTCGACATCGTCGGTTTCCTGCTCGTCGCGGCGGTGCTGGGGTCGCAGTGGATGAGAAGGAAGGAAGCCTGATGCAGGCCTGGGCGGAGGCGGTCCACCAGGAATTCGCTCGCGCGGGCGTGCGCCTGGTCGGCTACGTGCCCGACGCCGGCCACAAGCGCCTGATCGAGCTCTGCCGGGCCGACAAATCGATGCGCAGCGTCGTCCTGACCACCGAGGAGGAAGGCATCGGCCTCGCCGCCGGCGCCTGGCTCGGCGGCGCAAGGAGCGTGCTGCTGATGCAATCGAGCGGCGTCGGCAACATCGTCAACGTGCTCGGCATCCTCAAGACCTGCCGCTTTCCGCTGGTGACGGTTGTCACGATGCGCGGCGAAGCGGGCGAATTCAATTCGTGGCAGGTGCCGATGGGCGAGGGCACACAGGCCTCGTTCGAGACGATGGGCGTCGCCGTGAAGCGCGCCTCGGCCGCCGGCGAGGTGGCGTCCCTCGTCGCCGCCGCGTTGAGAGGCGAGCAATCGGTGGCAGTGCTGATCTCGCAGAAGGTCATCGGCATCAAGAGCTTCCAGGATCAGACCAACCAATGAGCCTGCACCGCCGTGACGTGGTACGGAAGCTTCTCGACAAGAGGGGCGGGCTGCTCGTCGTTGCCGGATTGGGCTCGACGGCGTGGGACATCACCGCCGCGGGCGATCACGACCTCAGCTTCCCGACCTGGGGCGCGATGGGGCAGGCCGCGATGATGGGCCTCGGCCTCGCGCTCGCGCAGCCCAAGCGCCGCGTGCTGGTGATCACCGGCGACGGCGAGATGCTGATGGGCTTGGGCGCGCTCGCCACTATCGGCGTGCAGAAACCGAAGAACCTCACCATCGTGGTGATCGACAACGAGCGCTACGGCGAGACCGGCATGCAGACGACGCATACCGCGAGCGGCGTAAATCTGGCCGCCGTCGCGAAAGCGTGCGGCTTCAAGAACTCAAGGGTCGTGACAAAGAACGTTCCCTTGAGGGACGTCGTTCACAGGACCGCAGGGCCGAATTTTCTGCAGATCAAGGTGATCGCGGAAAAACTCCCGCTGGTCCTGCCGCCGCAGGACGGCGTGCTGCTCAAGGACCGCTTCCGGCGCGCGTTGCTCGGAAAGGCCGACAGGACCTGATCAACCGCGACGCGCTGCCTCGATTGCAGCGATGTCGATCTTTTTCATCTCCATCATCGCGTCGAACGCGCGCTTGGCGGCGGCGGGGTCGGGATCGGTGATCGCCTTGATCAGAGCGACCGGCGTAATCTGCCAGGACAAGCCCCATTTGTCCTTGCACCATCCGCAGGCGCTCTCTTCGCCGCCGTTGCCGACGATTGCGTTCCAGTAACGATCGGTTTCGGCCTGGTTGGCGGTTGCGACCTGAAACGAGAATGCTTCGGTGTGCTTGAACGCGGATCCGCCATTGAGCCCGAGGCAGGGGACGCCCATCACTGTAAACTCGACCGTCAGCACGTCGCCTTTTTTCCCGTCCGGGAAATCTCCCGGCGCGAGGTGCGCCGCGCCAACAGATGAGTCAGGAAAGGTCTTGGCATAGAAGCGCGCTGCGTCCTCGGCGTCGCCGTCGTACCACAGGCAGATTGTATTTTTCGCTGGCTTGTCCATGCCGATGACTCCGCAAGATCCGTACCGCTAGCCGATGTGCTTGCGGAAGAAGGCGAGGGTGCGCTCGCGCGCGAGCTTGGCGGCTTCGGCGTTGTAGGAGCCGCGCTGGTCGCAGTTGAAGCCGTGACCCGCGCCCGCGTAGAAGTGGCCCTGCACCTCGGGATGCTTCGCCAGCAGCTCTTTCGCCTGGGCCGGCGTCGGGCTCTGGTCGAGCTCGCCGAAGTTGCACATCACCGGAATCTTCGGGTTCTCGTCCTTGAAGTTCGGCATGCCGCCGCCGTAGTACGGCGCCGAAGCCGCGAGCCCGGCGGTGTGCGCTGCCGCGCGCCATGCCACCGTGCCGCCCCAGCAGTAGCCGACGATGCCGACTTTGCCGGCCTTCTTCGCTTCGGCTACCGCGGCATCGACGTCGAGGAAAGTCTGCTTCCAGTCGAGCTTCTGCATCATGGCGATGCCCGCCTGGATCTCGGGTTGCGAGTAGCCGGTGTCGTAGCCGTGCTGCAGGCGATCGAACATGGCCGGCGCGACGGCGACGTAGCCGTCGGCCGCATAGCCGTCGGCGACCGACTTGATGTGGCCGTTGACGCCGAAGATTTCCTGGATCACGACCACCGCACCGCGCGCCTTGCCGGCGGGCTCGGCGCGGTAGGCGGCGAATTTGTGGCCATCGGCTGCGGTGAGCTCGATCATCTTGCTCATGGAATCTCTCTCCTGTTCGTTAGAATCCGGATTATGAAGAAGAAGCCGCAGGAATTGTTTCGACTTGCGAGCGAGGCCCTGCGGCGCGCCGGCGCGAACGAGCGGATGGCCGTCACCACGGCGGAGCACCTGGTGCGCGCCGAGGAGCAGGGCCTGCCGACGCATGGTATGTCGCGGGTGCCCTTCTACTGCGGGATGCTGAAGAACGGCCGCGCCGACGGCGCCGCCCGCCCGAACCTCGTCGCCGACAAGGGCGCCGTGTGCCTGATCGACAACGCCGACGGGCTGCCCTACGAGTCCACCGCCTGGGCGATCGAGGAAGTGATCCAGCGCGCGCGCAGGAACGGCATCGGCTTCGCCGGCATCCGCAACAGCGCGCACATCGGTGTGCTCGGCATCCACGTGCTCAAGGTGGCGGAGGCCGGCATGGTGGGCATCGCCTTCACCAATTCGCCGGCGGCGATCCCGCCCTGGGGCGGAAAGAAGGCGCTGTTCGGCACCGATCCGGTGGCCTTTGCCTTCCCGCGCAAGGATGCCGACCCGATCGTGGTCGACCTTGCGCTCACCACCGTGACGCGCGGCAGGATCATGGTCGCGATGCAAAAGGGCGAGAAGATCCCCGAGGGCTGGGCGCTCGACCGCCACGGCAAACCGACGACCGACCCCAAGGAGGCGATCGAGGCCGGCAGCCTGTTCCCGATGGGCGGCGCCAAGGGCGCGACGCTGGCGCTCGCTTTCGAGCTGATCTGCGCGGCGCTCACCGGCGCGGCGATCGGCCCCGAAGCCGATTCCTTCTTCTCCGAGCAGGGCAACAAGCCGCGCATCGGACAGGCTTTCCTCGCCATCGATCCGTCGGCGCTCGCCGGCACCGAGAAGTATCTCGAGCGCGTCGAAACGGTGGTGCGCACGATGCTCGCCGACGAGGGCGTGCGCCTGCCCGGCGCCAAGCGCTTCGGCTCGGAGAAGAAGCTGCGCGCCGAAGGCATCGAGGTAGCGGACGATCTGCTGGCGAAGATCGAGAAGCTGTGTACGACGTAACCGTCGACTTCCCGCGGATGAAGGTCGCCGTGGCCACGCGCGGCGGCAAAGTGGCGGAGATTCGCTATCTGCCGCTTTCAAGTGAAAGGATTCCTGCAAAAAACCAGCTGGCAGAGCGTGCCGCGCGGCAGCTGGAGCGCTATCGCGACGATCCCGACACCGTTTTCGATCTGCCCCTGCTGATCGAAGGCTCGCCCCTGCAGCGCGGTGTCTGGGACGCGATGCGCGCGATCCCGCGCGGCCGCACGCGCACCTATGGCGAGCTTGCGCGCGAGCTCGGCGCGGACGCGCGCGCCGTGGGGCAGTGTTGCGGTGACAACCGCCTGCCGATCGTGATCCCGTGCCACCGCATCGTCGCCGCGGACGGCATCGGCGGGTTCTCGCACACGACCGAGGGTTACCTGATCGAGGTCAAGCGTTGGCTGCTCGCCCACGAGATTCGGCCGGAAGAGTTCGCACTCAGGCCCTGAGCCCCGCGGTGCTGGACGCGTTCTGCGACGCGCTCTGGCTCGAGGACGGCCTGTCGAAGAACACCATTGCCTCGTATCGCGCGGACCTGCTCCAGCTTTGCGTTTTTCTCAAGGAAAAGGATCTGGCCGGGGTCGCGGAAACCGACCTGTTTGCATTCCTGGCTTCCCGCAAGGGAAGGGCGTCGAGCGCGGCGCGCATGGTCTCGACGCTCAAGCGCTTCTACCAGTACTGCCTGCGCGAACGGCGCATCACGGCGGACCCGACGATCAGGCTCGACCCGCCGAAGCGCGCACCGCGCTTTCCGAAGACCCTGTCGGAGGACGACGTCGAGGCGCTGCTCGCCGCGCCGGACGTCGGCAGCGACCTCGGCCTGCGCGACCGCGCGATGCTCGAGACGCTGTACGCGACGGGGCTGCGCGTCTCGGAGCTCGTCTCGCTGAAGACCTTCGAGGTGAATCTGAATTCTGGCGTAGTGCGCGTCATGGGCAAGGGCTCGAAGGAGCGCCTGGTGCCGCTGGGCGAGGAGGCTGTCGACTGGATCGCGAAGTACATGAAGTCGAGGGAGAAGACTTCGAACACCCTGTTCATCACTTCGCGCGGCTCGGGCATGACGCGCCAGGCGTTCTGGCAGCTCATCGGCCGCTACGGCAGACGCGCGGTCCCCGGGAAGAAACTGTCGCCGCACGTGCTGCGCCACGCCTTTGCCACGCATCTCATCAACCACGGCGCCGACCTGCGCGTGGTGCAGATGCTGCTCGGCCACGCCGACATTTCGACGACACAGATTTACACGCACGTTGCACGCGAGCGGCTGAAAGCATTGCACGCGAAGCATCATCCCCGTGGCTGATACGCAAGCCACGATGTTCCTCGAGGCCAACCGCGTCGAATACACGGAGCACGAGTACGAGTACGTGGAGCGCGGCGGCACCGAAGTGTCCGCGCAGTCGCTGGGGGTGACCGAGCACGAGGTGGTGAAGACACTGGTGATGCAGGATGAGGCCGGCAAGCCGCTCGTCGTCCTGATGCACGGCGACCGCAAGGTGTCGACGAAGAACCTGGCGCGGCAGGCCGGCGTGAAGCGCATCGAGCCCTGCAAGCCCGAGGTGGCGCAACGCCATTCCGGCTACCAGGTCGGCGGCACCTCGCCCTTCGGTACGCGCAAGAAGCTGCCGGTGTACCTGGAGCGCTCGATCCTCGAGCTGCCGCAGATCTACATCAACGGCGGAAGGCGCGGTTTTCTAGTGAAGATCTCACCGGCGGAGATCGTGCGCACGCTGCAACCGACGCTGGTCGACGTGGCCCTGGAGGACTAGGCCTTGCGTCGCTCGATCGTTACGCCGACGAATTTGGCGTTGGGCAGGATGCCGATCTTGGCCACGCTCACTTTCAGCCACGGCGCGCCGAAATCGTCGAGCAGCAGCCGCGCGATGCGCTCGGCGAGCGTCTCCACCAGGCGGAAGTGCTGGCTGGCGATCAGCGCCGCGATCTTGATGCTCACCTGCTCGTAGTCGATGGTGTCGGCGACCTTGTCGGTGCGGAACACGGTCTCCCCCGGCAGGCCGATGTCCAGGTCGATCGACAGGATCTGCTTCACATGGCGCTCGCGCTTGTGGATGCCGATCGACGCCTCAATGCGCAGGTCCCGGATGAGAATGGCGTCCATGATCGGCCAGATTATAGAATCCGCGCGATGCAACCTGTGCTGATCGCCTTCGCCGCCGTGCTCCTGGCCTATCTGCTGGGCTCGGTGTCGTTCGCCATCGTGGTGAGCCGGCTGATGCGCCTGCCCGATCCGCGCAGCTACGGCTCGAAGAACCCCGGCGCGACCAACGTCCTGCGCACCGGGAAAAGGCTGGCCGCCGCGCTGACGCTCGCGGGGGACGCCGGCAAGGGCTGGCTCGCCGTCTGGCTTGCCGGGCTCTATACCGCCGACGCCATGGTCGGGGCGATCGCCGGCCTGGCTGCATTTATCGGCCACCTCTATCCCGTGTACTACCGGTTCCAGGGAGGCAAGGGCGTGGCGACCGCAGCCGGGGTGCTGTTCGGGCTCAACCTGTGGCTCGGTGCCGGCACGCTGGTGACCTTCGCCGTGATTGCCGCCTTCTTCCGCTACGTCTCGCTCGCTTCGATCATCGCCGCGGCGTTCGCAGCGTTCTATTCCGCATGGCTGTTCGGCCTGCAACCCGTTACCTGGGTGGTGGCGGCCATGTCGGTACTGCTCGTCTGGCGCCACCGCGAGAACATCAGGCGCCTGGTCGCCGGCACCGAGTCGAAGCTAGGCGCGAAGCAGGCTACGCCGCCAGATCCCAGCGCGGCCGGACGCTGAAGGTGCCGCTGAGGCCGCCCGTCGACGCCTCTTCCCCGAAGCGGAGCGCTGCTGCGAGCGCGATCATCGCGCCGTTGTCGGTACACAGCTCCGCTTCCGGGTAGAACACGCGAAAGCCGCGGCGCGCCGCCTCTGCATCGAGTGCCGCGCGCAACTGCCGGTTGGCGCCCACGCCCCCGGCGACGACGAGGCGCCTCATGCCCGTGTCATCGAGAGCGCGCACACACTTCGCGACCAGCACTTCGACCACTGCGTCGACGAACCCGCGCGCGAGGTCCGCGGGATGGAAGCTGCCGGACTTCACCACGGTAAGAGCGGCCGTCTTCAGACCCGAGAAGCTGAAGTCGAGGTCGCCGCTGGCGATCATCGGCCGCGGCAGCTTGTGGCGGCCCGGCACGCCGGATTCCGCGAGCTTCGAGAGCGCCGGCCCGCCCGGATAGCCCAGGCCCAGGAGCTTGGCGGTCTTGTCGAAGGCCTCGCCCGCGGCATCGTCCTGGGTCTCGCCGAGGAGCGCATAGCGGCCGACGCCGTCGACCCGCATGAGCTGCGTGTGGCCGCCGGAAACCAGCAGCGCGACGAACGGGAAAGGTGGCGGCTCCGCCGAAAGCAACGGGGATAGCAGATGGCCTTCCAGGTGGTGGATGCCGAGCGAGGGGATACGCAACGCCGTCGCCAGGCCGTGCGCGAACGAGGCGCCGACCAGCAGCGCCCCCGCGAGGCCGGGGCCTTCGGTGTACCCGATGCCGCTCAACTGGCTGAAATTCTTGCCGGAAGAATCCAGGACCGCCCGGGTAAGGGGGGCAAGGCGCCGGATGTGGTCGCGCGAGGCAAGCTCGGGCACCACCCCCCCGTAGGCCTCGTGCATCGCCACCTGCGAGTGCACGGCGTGCGCCAGCAACCGCCGGGCGCCGCCGTCGTACAGGGCCACGCCGGTCTCGTCGCAGGAGGTCTCGATGCCGAGGATCAGCACAGGTCGATTCTGATACAATTCAGCCCCTTTTCGAGCCGGGAATTTCGGGAGTCATGCCGACCGTACGAGTGAAAGAGAACGAGCCGTTCGAAGTGGCGATGCGCCGCTTCAAGCGCACCGTGGAGAAGACGGGCCTGCTCACCGAGCTGCGCGCCCGCGAGTTCTACGAGAAGCCGACCGCTGAGCGCAAGCGCAAGCTTGCCGCCGCCGTCAAGCGCCATCACAAGCGCCTGCGCAGCCAGATGCTGCCGGCGAAGATGTACTAGCAGCTGCATTAGCTCCCCTCTAAAAGACAAAATCACCGAAGACATGAAGGCGGCGATGCGCGCCAAGGACTCGGCGCGCCTGTCGACCGTCCGCCTGCTGCTCGCGGCGCTCAAGCAAAGGGAAGTCGACGAGCGCATCGTGCTGACCGACGCCGACGTCCTGTCGGCGATCGAGAAGATGATCAAGCAGCGCCGCGAGTCGATCGTCCAGTACGAGAAGGCCGCGCGCAACGACCTTGCCGATGTGGAGAAATTCGAGATCGGCGTGCTTTCGGCCTACCTGCCGCAGCAGATGGGCGACGCGGAGCTCGCGCAGGCCGTCGCCGCGGCCGTGACCGAGTCCGGTGCGTCAGGAATCAAGGACATGGGCAAGGTGATGGCGATCCTCAAGCCGCGCCTGGCCGGCCGCGCCGACATGGGCGCCGTTTCTTCTCTGGTCAAAACCAAGCTTTCGGGCTGACATTAGGTAAGAATCGGGGGCGTGATCCCCGATTCATTCAAGCAGGACCTTCTCAACCGGGTCGACATCGTGGACGTGGTGCAGCGCTACGTCCAGCTCAAGAAGGGCGGCGCCAATTTCATGGGGCTGTGCCCCTTCCACGGTGAAAAGACACCCTCGTTCACCGTCAGCCCGTCCAAGCAGTTCTATCACTGCTTCGGCTGCGGCGTGCACGGCAACGCCATCGGCTTCCTGATGGCCTACGCCGGCATGGGCTACATCGATGCGGTCAAGGATCTGGCCTCCTCGGTCGGCATGCAGGTGCCCGACCTGCAGCCGCGCACGCCCGAGGAGGCGGCGCGCCGGGAACGCGAGACCGACCTATACGGCGTGATGGAGAAGGCGATGGACTTCTATCGCGCCGAGCTGAAGAAGTCGCCGCGTGCTATCGAGTACCTCAAAGGCCGCGGCCTGAGCGGCGAGATCGCCGCCCGTTTTCGCATCGGCTACGCCCCGGACGGCTGGCAGAGCCTGGAAAACATCACTGAAAAGTACGACGACAAGGCGCTGGTCGAATGCGGCCTGGTCATCGAGAACGAGGGCAAGCGCTACGACCGCTTCCGCGACCGGGTGATGTTCCCGATCCTGAGCAGCCGCGGCGCCGTGATCGGCTTCGGCGGCCGCGTGCTTGGCGAAGGCGAGCCCAAGTATCTAAATTCCCCGGAGACGCCGCTGTTCGAGAAGGGCCGCGAGGTCTACGGCCTGGTGCAGGCGCGCGATGCGATCCGGCTCGCCGGCCGCGTGCTGGTGGTCGAGGGCTACATGGACGTCGTGGCCCTCGCTCAGTTCGGGGTCGAGTACGCGGTGGCGACCTTGGGCACGGCGACCACCCCCATCCACGTCACCAAGCTCCTCAAGCTCGCCGACGAGCTGGTGTTCTCCTTCGACGGCGATGCGGCCGGCCGCAAGGCCGCATGGCGGGCGCTCGAGGTGTGCTTGCCGCTGGCACCCGACCACAAGCCAGTTCGTTTCCTATTCTTGCCAGATGGGGACGACCCGGATACCTACATAAGGAAACACGGCAAGGACGCGTTCGAGAAGCTAGTACGCGAAGCCCACCCCCTCTCGCAGTTCTTACTCAGCGAGTTGAGCGGTCAGTCGGATCTCAAGACCCCAGAGGGTAGAGCCGGGTTCCTGGCGCTAGCTAAGCCGCATATCCAGAAGCTGACTGCACCGGCCCTT
>Ga0193752_1000223_pt1 | contig 66107 bp, 48 predicted proteins | sample H1c1metaG_FD_144924 | JGI IMG/M metagenome (GOLD analysis project Ga0193752, IMG submission 144924) | Soil microbial communities from a riparian zone of the East river system, Colorado, United States - H1c1 | ecosystem: Environmental > Terrestrial > Soil > Riparian zone | place: USA: East River... | reverse complement strand
CCCGGAGTTACCGCAGCCGATCAGGGCCCAACAGCGACCAGCACTACAAGCATACTTAAAAAAGCCGATCAGGGAACAAAAGCCGATCGGAGACAACAGCAGAGACCGGCATGAACAATGGTATTAACCAGGAATCACAGTGGCAAATCAAACCAACCGAAAGGCCCGTCCGGCGAAGTGAAGAACCGAGTGAACGCCATAAACGCGCAAAATCAACAAATAACATTTACAAAGCAGAGTGCAAAAGCCGAAGCATTTTGTTACTGTTCATCCTGTTTCTGCGACTATAATTAAAGTACATCGCTCTCCGCCAATATCATTATTTCAATAACATCTCCCGGCAACTAATCATTCAAGACGTTTATTTATTATGATTTCTGCGTTACGATGTTAATGAGCGCGGAAGCTGTGTCTTGTTTAGTCACCAATCTTTAACCCTCAAATTGCCCCAAATGAAAAAGTGTCTGTTGATCCTTACCGTAGTACTTCTCTCACTTCATGCCTGTAGAAAAGAGCCATATGCCGGCAGTGATGATAATTTCTCAAATAAACTATCTGTTCAAAATGATGATATCCCGGCAATCTGCACCAAAGTGGTATATGCCGGAACAATGACCTTGTCGCAGGCAAGGTATGGGCTGGCAGGTGCAGGGACGGCAAACAGGATTTTGTTTGCTGGAGGAAGGGATGGTTTTGGAGAAGTTACGAATCGGGTAGATATCTATAATGTGAGTACCAACTCTTGGTTGATCTCGAATCTAAGTATTGCCAGGATGGGAATGGCCGCAGCGGGAATACAAAATAAGGTATTTTTTGCAGGTGGCTGGAACGCAGATAATATTGTTTACTCCAGGGTCGATATCTATGATGTATCAACAAATGTATGGTCTACAGCCGAATTAAGTCAACCGAGGTATAATCTTTCGGCAGTGGCATTTGGTGACAAAGTAATGTTTGCCGGCGGCAATAAAACCGGCGCCGCTTATTCGAGTCGTGTAGATATCTATGATCTGTCAACAAATTCGTGGAGCACGGCTGAACTAAGTTCTGAACGAAACGAACTTGCCGCAGCAGCAACCGGGAATCAAATATTTTTCGGTGGGGGCGCATATTCAAAACAGGTAGATATCTATGATATTCCCACGGGCTCGTGGTCTACATCTTTGTTAAGCGAGGGTCGTCCTCAACTAGCAGGTGGTGGGGCTGCGAATAAGGCGCTATTTGCCGGCGGAATGGATTTTACCGGTTCGCCTTATTCAGGCAAAATAGATATATACAATGTGTCAACGGGCACCTGGTCAGTTGCAGCACTTTCGGCAGAAAGAACAGAACTTTCCAGCGCGGCTCACAAGAACTATATATTTTTTGCAGGTGGTCGCGGCAATTTGCCCGCTTTTACAAACGTCGATATTTTCAAGGCTTCATCCGGAAGCTTGAGTAGCGCAAATTTATCCCAGGCAAGGTACAGTCTTGCCAGCGGTTGCGCTAGCAATACAGTAATGTTTGCCGGTGGCCGGAGATCAGATTTTACCGCTTCTCGGATAGTGGATGTCTTTAAAATTAAATACTGCTGGGATCTGCCAATTACAGCTACTAAATCAAAGCAATTGTAGCAGATAAGCAATTGTAGCAGATAAGCAATTGTAACAGACAAAGCAATTGTAGTAGACAAATTGATTGTAGCAGAAGTTATATTAACCTTAAAAGAGGATCCACATTTAAAATCGGGCACGCATTTACAAGAGGATCCACATTTAAATGTGTAAAGTTTTTGTTGTGATGAAACTCAGTCTCACTCCTAACATTGCTCATATATCGGGCGGTTCAGTTTTTCTATTTTTGTTTTACCAGCCCTTAATAAGAATTTTATTAAGCAGTTAAATTATTTGAAGATGAAAGGTTTGATAATTTATAAAAGTATTTATGGTGCAACAGCGTGTTATGCTGAGATGCTTTCGCGCGAACTTGATCTCCCGGTGATTAAAGCAACAGATGTTAATACAGATATGATTGCTATACAGGATTTCCTGGTGATCGGCGGAAGCATCTACATGGGTAAGTTCACACTGAAGGGATTTTTGAAAAAGCATTCGCGCATACTTCAAACGAAAAAAGTTTTTGTATTTTTTGTGTCAGCGACATCATCTGACAAAGAAGCTCATAACAAAGCCATCGCCGCTGATAATATCCCTCCGTTAATGTTTGAGCAAACTGAATCACATTTTTTACAAGGAAAACTGATACATAAAGAATTATCGTGGAAAGATCTGACGCTGCTGAGGATAGGAGCGATTCTTCAAAAGAATCCCATTGAAAAGGCGAACATGCTTACAGAATTTAATAAAATCAGCTTTGAAAATGTTGAGGAGCTTGTTCATAGCATCGACAAATTTAAAAATAGCAAATTGCTGAAACCTGAGCTCGCCTACATGTTATAGCGGAGCTCTGTACCCTTATTCTGTCCTGAGACTTTTTACAGGATTTGAAAGTGCAGCCTTCACTGCCTGTAGACTCACTGTTATCAACGCGACAGCCAGGGCTGCAACTGCTGCTCCGAAAAATATCCACAGCGGAATGTTTATCCGGTAGCTAAAATCTTTGAGCCAGTCAGATAGCGCCCACCACGCAACCGGGAAGGCAATGAGCACAGCTATCAGAACCAGTACGACAAAGTCTTTTGATAGCAGGGTGACTATGCTACTAACATCAGCGCCCAATACTTTCCGGATGCCAATCTCTTTGGTTCGTTTAACCACAACCAGTGTTGCCAGGCCAAACAGACCCATACAAGCTATAAAGATAGATAGCACCGAAGCATAGGATACCAGACTACCAAGCCTTTGTTCCTGGCTATATGCAGCATTTAATGCATCATCCAGAAAGCGGAATTCAAAATCCTGGGTACCTGCTACTGACTTCCAGACTGACCGAAGTGAAGCAACCTGCTTTGGTAAATCGCCCGCCGCTAACCTCACAGTAACCCTTCGGCTGTTTGAATGTTCAGAAGAAACATCACTGGATGCTCCGAGTATACTATCAGCCTTCATGGCCATCATAACCGGCTTAACGGTTGTGTGTAAAGATTCATAATTAAAATCTTTCACAACACCTATAATCTGTTCTGCGTATTTACCCGGCAGCTTTTTTCCGATAGGATCCTGCCATCCATATTCCCGTACCAATGCTTCGTTTACAATTATCGCGTTCGAATCTGCCGGATTTCCTTTTATAAAGTTCCGTCCAGCGGCCAATTTCAATCCCATGGTCGGAATGAAATCCGGGTCAATCACATTGAATTTAAACGAACGGAACATTTTTTTATCATCAAGATAGCCGAGGTTCATCCATCCGGCCTGTATCAAACTAAACCAGGAAGTGCTACTTGACCTGACTTCGCGATTTACTTCAAGCGCGGTTCTGAACCTTGTTGCCAGTTCACGTCCTTCCATGCCGGCTTTGTTTGTTGAGATAACGATTACTTGCTCTTTATCATAGCCCAGGTCCTTACTACGGAGAAAATTTAATTGTTTTCCGATTACAATGGTGCAAATGATCATGATTATCGAAGCAACAAATTGTGAAACCACCAATGCGCGCCTGAACAGGTTCATGCTGCTCCCGGTTTTCAACTTTCCCTTCAGCACTTCAATCGGCCGGAACCCCGAAAGAACAATGGCCGGATAGATACCAGCGATAAGTCCAACCGTAACAAACAACATGAGAAAAAACAACATTGTAAACTGATTAAAGCTAAGTGCCAATTCACGGTCTGCCAGCTGGTTAAAAGGTTTTAAACAAACCAAAGCAAGGAGGATCCCGATCATTAAAGAAATGAAGGTGAGTAGTAAAGCTTCGCCCCAAAACTGCTTTATAAGCTGTGGACGTGCGGCGCCAAGAACTTTCCGCACACCGACTTCCAAGGAGCGGCTGGTAGAACGGCCAATCGATAGTGTAATAAAATTAATACAGGCAATCAGCAGAATGAGCAAACCAATGGTAGCTAAGATGGTAGAATATTTCGGATTACTGATCGCTTCATTACCCGCGGGCAATGTATTATCGAGATGGATACCAATTAAGTTCTGAAGTGTAACATTATACTGACCTGGCTTATAATTTTTCGAAACCAGCGGGTTCATAACGTCGGCAATCTTTTTATTTAATGCTGGTACATCGGTACGTTCTTTTAATAAGAAATAGGTCTCAACAGAAACATTGGACCAGGATCGGGTCATAGCCCTTTCACTGAAAAACCGCAGTCCATTAGCAAAGGAGATGAGCATCTGGAACTGCAGGCTGGATTCAAGAGGAACATCATTTACAATAGCAGCTACCGTAAAAGGAACCCATTCACGTGCAAGCTGGAGTTCTATGGTTTTGCCGATCGGAGCTTCCCCGCCAAAATATTTCTTCGCAGATGCCTGGGTGATAATGATTGTATTAGCTGTTGGAAATGGATTATTGAGATCACCTGGTTTTAATTCAAAGTCGAACAGGCTGAAAAAGCTGCTATCGACCATGTTGAGTTTTTCCGTAAAAATGTTGTTGTTATAACGAACCAGTGGACTGGTAGAATAAACCCGGCAGGTTTTTTCAATTTCAGGCAAAGCATTCTGAAGCACCGGACCGAGTGGGAGGGGAGTTACCGTGTTTGTGAAAATCTGTCCTTCATTGTGTTCCTGCAACCAGGCCCGGTGTATCCTGTCTGCCTTGCTGTGGAAACGGTCAAAGCTCCACTCACTTTTTACAAATAATGCTATCAATATACAACAGGCTATTCCTACTCCGAAGCCTGAAACATTTATGATCGTATATCCCTTGTGGTGTTTAAGATAGCGGAGTGCCACTTTCAGGTAGTTTTTTATCATAATGCAGCCTTATTTGTAATGGTTATTGGTAACCCGGGTGTCATGGTCGTCTGAATACGGCAGATTTACGCAGTGAAAAATATGCCAGTTTACAATTATACTGCTTATCAATCAATAAGATCCAAGACAATACGAAAGTGTTCGTTTATGTTACAAAGGCTGTCCGTTTGCGATACAGCGAAATATCAATGAGAAAAAGAATTGAAGTTGTTATATTGAACAGGATTGACCGGTTAAAACCATGAAGGATCATCCATGAAGGATCATCCATGAAGGATCATCCATGAAGGATCATCTATGAAGGATCATCTATGAAGGATCATCCATGATAAGTTTAACCTGGCTGACCCCGGCAACAAAGTCCGCATCTGAATGTCAAAAATTAATTGCATAATAGTAGAAGACGAACCCCTGGCGGTAAAAGTATTAACCGACTACCTGGGCCAGGTACCTTTCCTTGTGTTGCAGGCAACATTCAGGGATGCAATTCTTGCTACTGAATTCCTGAGAGAAAATACTACCGACCTTATTTTCCTGGATATCCATTTACCTAAATTAAAGGGGATGGCATTTTTAAAAACACTGGCTTCGCCACCTGCTATTATCATTACCACTGCCTATCATCAGTATGCGGTAGAGGCCTTTGATCTGAGCGTTACGGATTATCTTTTAAAACCATTCGACTTTGAAAGATTTTTAATAGCAGTAAATAAAGTAAAGTCAGCCGTTAAGGAAAAACCTGAGTCGTCAATAACGGCAGAATCAAAAGACTTCATTTTTTTAAATGTTCAGAAGAAGAAAGTGAAGGTCTTATTTTCAGAAATTGTTTACGTAGAAAGCCAAAGGGAATATATAAAGATCGTTACCACTAAAAATGAATTTATTTCCAAGATGAGTACGCATGAAATGGAAGCGCTGCTGCCACCCCGGCTTTTCAAGCGGGTACATCGTTCCTTCATTATTTCAGTTAGCAGGATAGATTGCTATACAGCTGAAATTGTAGAGGTAAATGGAATTCCTATCCCAATAGGCAGGGGATATAGGGATGTAATAGAAAATTTATGAAGTCATGGTCAGTTAATCTCAACATTCTTTTCATTGTCCTTTAAGAACAGGTCAATCAAACTCAGATCAGGATCCATTTTTATATACATTGGTTTTTCCTTACTAACGAACGATCCGTTTATTAAGCCAGCTGATACAGGAAAGTAACGGGTAACTTCTTTGCCATCATCGGAAACGCAGGTAACAGCGATTTTTTCATCAACAGCTATCACCCGTTTATTTCCCTTTCCATCTTCAAGAAACTTTAAAACCTCGCCCCTGAATGTTACTTTATACCCTTCAGGAATTTTCGTACCGGAAACGGATTTCAACTTCAGATCGTAGATTATGATTTGTTTGAATAGTTCATCCACTTTGTGCTGCATTCCTGGTGGTGTCACCCCTCGCAACTCATCAAGGAAATCCTGCGTGGTGGGTGGAACTTTCGGATATGCGCGAGCGATTAACAGTGATGCAAGAGCGCGGTTCAATGCCTTTTCACCGATAAGGAGTTGAAGTTGATACAAAGCCACCAGTCCTTTATTATAAGCAAGGTGTGGGGTATTATAAGTTGTTTTGTAGATTGGTGTTTCCTGCGAATAGCTCCTGCTGCTTAAATAAGTATCGAGATGCTGCCTGACTATCTCAAGGGCAGCTTTTTTCCCATGTTCCTGTTGATAAATCATTAACGCAATATAATTTGCTATGCCTTCCGTAAGCAACCAGCCGCCTTCCCGGATTTCAGGGGTTATAGGTGTTCCGCCCCACCATTGATGCGCAAGCTCATGGGCAGCCAGGCCGTTGATAACATCATGTTCAGAACTATCGGACAGATTATTATAGAAGCCACCATTTTCTTTCATATAAATGATAGTTGGATATGCAGTTGCGGCAAACCCATCTGCAAACGCAGATATTTCTGCGAAACGTATTATCCGGTGGGGGTAGGCAACGAAGTTGGAATCAAAATAAGTTAATGTCCGCTTTGCCCCCGCAATCAGTTTGTCTGCGTTTACATTGTGCCTTTCATCAAAATAAATCTCTATAGGGATATTTTTATGATAAGCTTTTTTTACTTTATAGCGGGCTGAAGAAACCGCGAATCGAAATGGTATAGGCTTATCGGTAATATAACGAAAGTAGTGCTGGCTATCGGCTTTCCATTCATTCACCAGGATGCCTGTGCTGATTGCTGTCTGGTCTTCCAGTGTTGAAATAGTGAGATCCAGGTTTATATATCCATGGTCATAATCCGGCATTGATGGGGCTTCTACCAGTTTCAACAGGTCCTGGGGTGCCATCTTTCTTTTTGTTCTTTCGATGCTGTTTGTTATTTCATTGTCTTCATGATATCCGAATGAAGGAAAGTACCTGCTTATCCTGATAAAAGTACCATTCTCAATGATGGAGTTAAAAGCCTGGTGCCCGGTAAAAGTGGACCATCCTGAACTGAAACTGAATTGAATGATGCAGGTATCAGAGGGCGAAATGGGTTTAGTTAACACATACCAGTAATGATGAAAAGAGGTATCGTTTTTAAACAGGCCCGGGCTTTCGATCTTTATTGACTTAAGCGTGATCTCTGCCGGCATGTATAGCAGGATACTGTCTATATTGCCAGCGGTTTTATTTATGAGATGATATCTTCCGGAGACATGGTATTCCTGTTGGGAAGGTTTCAATTGGACCAAAGCTTTTACATCTGTAACAGTAAGCAACGGTAATTCTTTATATTGCTTATACTTTAGTTCATATTCCTGTTTCCATTCATTTAGTCTAGTCCCTTTCAGTATGTTGCTATTAATATGTGTTTCACGAAAAATATAATATCCGGAAATTGTTCCGATAAGAATCATAGAACTAAGAAGAACCTTTGTTGTTTTACTAGCTAGTCTGAACCTCCGTTGTATGATTGATGGCAAAATAAGTACTAATGCCACAGCAAGTGATCCATGGAAAATCATTTTCCAATGAAAAGCTGTTTTGTATCCACCAAATCCATTCATATCACCATAAAAGATTTGAAAAGGATCGCCTATCCTCAACATTGGGCTTGTTAGTCCTAACATAAGTCCAAAATTTGTGCTGGTTAAAAGGACGACGCCTGTCGCTATCGCAAGTCCGGCATATTTATTATTAACCACTAACTGGATGGACGTAATCAGCACTGTGGCTATCAGTAGTGGTAAAGCAGTAAAATAGAATAACGACAGGTAAATGGTAAGATCGATGATTTGGAAGCCATTGATCACCTGGAATACAATTCCTGCAATTATGCTATTTGCGATCAATAACAATGGTAGAGTCATAATCGAAACCAGTTTTGAAAGCACTATTGTTCCAGGATTTGCTGCCGTGCTGAGTTCGATGTAATGAAAGCCGGCTAATCGACTCTTCCAGATTAATTCCGCACTATAAAACAATATAACCAGCATGCAGTAAAATGGAATAGTTTCCATTATAGTAGAAACTATAAGACCTGTTCTCGCAAAATTACTTCCCAGTCTTGGATCACCGGCAATAGCATTGGCTATTTCAACAGATAAAATAAAGGTTAATAATATCAGTATAAGAACAAGAGGAATACCTTTCAATACCGAGCGAAGGTTCAGCTTTAGAGTACTTATGAAAACTGCAATATTGTGCCGGTATGTTTGTGTTTCAATACCTGCTGACCGATAGACAATATCCGGCCTCAAGGCTATCACCTTTGTAGACTTCTTTAACGGTTTGATTGGCTCTGTGATAAAAGAAAATCTTTTGTAGGAAAAAAGAAGCACTAAAAACGAGATAAGGCACCATATAACCCTGTTAAATAAAAAGTTTCCGCTCAATGAAAGTTGTTGTTCATTTCTTTCAACCGCTGTCCAGTATCGTGTTTGTTCAAAGAAAGCTGCCATTCCGAATGGATCCAGTTTGGCAAACAAAGACATTTGTTCAGGTGAAGCCGGGTTTGCACCCGCTATGAGTGGCGAGTTTGCATATATTGAACCAACTATGTAAAAAATATAAATACACAGGCCGGTGATATAAATGACGAGTTTATTTCGCGTTAACCAGGCTGTGCTGCAGATCAGGCTCACACAGAAAATGGCGTTTGGAACCGCAAGAGCCAATAACGGGAACAGGTAGTTAATCAGTTTGTAGCTACCGACTTTGTCTGGTGGCAATGAAGAGATGAGATGACCGACCCACAAACCCAATTCAGCCATTGCAATGCAAAAGCTTATTATGAACACCATCGCAATCACACGGGTAAGGAGATAAACATGTTTCTCAAGAGGCAATGCATATAAAACCGCAGCAAACCGGGAATCCTGTTCGCGCTGAAAAGAATGAGCCACAAGCAGGGTTGTAGCAAAGATCAGGAGTAAAGAAAAAATACCCGTTATATATGTTATCTCATAAGGAGAATTTTTATTGATGTTTGGAAAACCAATGGATGAATTTGAACCGGCTAATAACCCAATAATCAGGAAAATGATCAGATTGACATATAGCACTGGCCGACGCAAGAAAAATGACCCTTCAAATGCAAGCAATTGTTTAAACATAAGATTCGGTTTTATCCTGTTGATCTGATAAGGTGATGAAATATACATCTTCGAGGTCGGCCCTGACTGATTCAAAACCTTCACCTGGAAGGCCGCTGTTCAATACACGGATAATAAGTTTACCTGCATTAAGCCTGGAAGATATTACGCGGTGATTATCACGATACCGGGCCAGTTCAGATTTGTTAATTGTTTTGAGCCAGATTTTATTTTCCAGTTTTTGTAATAAGTCTGATGGATGACCCTTGCTTAATACGCATCCGTCTGCAATTACAGCCATATCTGTGCACAAATCTTTTACATCTTCAACAATATGGGTGGAAAGTATTACGATGATATGTTCGCCGATTTCACTCAGCAGGTTATTGAATCGGTATCTTTCTTCAGGATCGAGGCCTGCTGTGGGTTCATCAACGATGATGATTCGCGGATCACCTAATAGTGCCTGGGCAATACCGAATCGCTGGCGCATGCCACCTGAATAAGTGTTGACTGCCTTATGCTGGTGTTGCTGCAGATTTGTTTGTTCAAGCACTGATATCACCTGCTGTTTTCTTTGTGCTTTATCAACAACTCCTTTCAATACAGCTATATGGTCCAGTAGTACATAAGCAGATATCCGGGGATAAACACCAAACTCCTGCGGAAGGTATCCCAGGTTTTTCCGGATATAAAGCGGATCATCAATGATATTTACACCATTGAATTTGATGCTTCCTTCATCAGGTTTTTGCAAAGCTGCGATGGTTCGCATAAGCGATGATTTACCTGCCCCATTCGGACCCAGCAGACCAAACATGCCATTGCCGATCTCGAGGGTAACATCGTTGATAGCCCTTACCCCATTTGCGTAAGTCTTTTTAAGACCGTTGATTGTTAATATGTTCATTGTAATTTTTTCGCGATGCATTTGGTTAGGACATAGGATACCCGTTCCCGTTAGGGATAAAAAAAAATAGCGATATTGCGGTGTATTATTGTTCCCGGAACTCTATGATATCCCCGGGTTGACATTTAAGTTCCCTGCAGATTGCCTCAAGGGTGGACAACCTGATAGCCTTTATTTTCCCGGTTTTTAAAATGGAAAGGTTTACTGTAGTTAAGCCAATCTTTTCAGCCAGTTCATTCGACTTCATTTTTCTTTTTGCCAGCATTACATCCAGGTTGATTATGATAGGCATGTTATAAAGTTAAATCTTGTTCTTCCTGTAATAAAAGTCCCTGCCTGAACATCGCAGCCATGAAATAAGCAAATATTCCTATGATAAAATGAAGACAGGTGATAACAACAATATCAGCCAGCGACTCACCGATAAAAAAATAAAACAGCAGAATTGACAAAGGCACCACCAGGTTTAGTAAATAGAACCGGCTAAGATCTTTTACTGATTTAGGCGTAAATAATTTTTCCCTGCTGAATGCATAAAAAACTTTTGATAACAACCACAAGAAAATACCATAACCAAATAAAATGGCAAGCATGGTAAACATGTAAATGTTTGTGTCATCACCAATCAGGAATGGAGTTCTTGTGAATGGATAAAAAATATGAAAACTTCCCGGTTCAAATATTTCCAGTGGTACCCAGGCAGAGGGCGACAGTCTATAAGCCATAAATGCCACAAATGCATAAAGGCCGGTGGCCAGGTATAACCAGGCGGCTACCCTTGTGATATAAAATAAAATCCGTCCCAGTCGGCGAGCTGTTCCCATATTCGGTGTTTTTCAACACAAACATAAACAAATTAACGATAAACGATAATTTATTTATGTTTTATTTTTTTTTGGTATGCTGTTAGCGGGCGATTTCGTAAACATTTAAAACCTTACGACCGGGCAGCCATATTGTGATTTATTCCAGAAAGAGTAGGCGAGTCCGATTGAGTATTTGAAATATTTGTCATTCCTGTTTGGAGTACCAGACTTACTGTATCCATCAATGTAGTCGCTTGAAATATATCTGAATGAGGCCTCCGGTATTATTGAGAAACGTTCACTGATTTCGTAACGCATTCCAATACCAACCGGAATAACTGGTATTTGTGCCGGTAACGGTGTTGCAAGGTCTTCTTCAAGATCGGCGGTGACTGATGTCCCGACAAAATACTCGGGATTGTAATTACTGTAGTCACGGGTTACATTTACGAAAACTATGCCTGCACCTGCGAAGACATAAGGCTTCAACCTGCCATTGAACCTGGCTGGTATCCATATCAATGATGCCGCTAACTCATTTATACTGGTCTCAAACGCGAAATTTCTTTGTGAGCGCCATTCGGGTTTAGAAAATTTTGCATCATCTCCCTTTAATCTTCCTGTATTAAACTCTACCCTGGCCGATAGTGATGTTGTGATTTTTCGGGTAACCTGCATTCCGATTGCCAGGCCAGGCGTTTTAAATGATCCGGCATAGGAAGGGGCGAGATCACCCTGGTAAATATAGCTTCCCACATTTATACCAACTTCATATTTAAAAGGATCAACCTGTGCATTGACATCCTTTGTGGAAAAGATAATAAGCGTAGCTATAAAAATTGGGAGCTGGTAATTCATTTTTCTTACAGTTTTACAGTGACAATTGACCATATTGATACAAAAACATAATGCGCGATAATCAAATGTGTAGATGTTTACTGATCAGTAAAATGAATATTGTATTAATGGTGGTTAGATTAAATCAAAAAAGGTGCCTGTTATGGGTGGGGAGATTTTTACAACCCTGGCCCTTTGACTTTCATTGTCCAGGATGGGGTGCCTAAGACTATGTTTCGATGAATCCGGGATTTGTAACCGCGAACGGGTGGCGGGGAATGCAGTGCCGGCAAGTCTTGCTGCCTGGTATAATTAAAAAGTGAATATTACGTTATAATTACGATATCAAAAGCTATAATTGCAGTATCAAGAACTGTGAACCCTGAACCTAATCTTAGTCATATGCAAACCCAATACGAACAGCCAACCCAGGATATTCTCACACCCGAAGACTATCGCACCAGGGCTGACACAGGAAAAAGATTTTTGAATTATCTTATTGATGTGCTTGCCTTTTATGCATTAATTATCGTGGTGGGAATGTTTCTCGCACTCTCTTCACCTGCCATTGCAGAAAGCCTGGCAGAAACGGACACAGATAATTTTGCGCTGATCGACAATTTGTTTACACTTGTTCTATATGGCCTTTATATGTCTGCCGTTGAAGCGATATTTAAAGGAAAATCTTTGGGAAAGTTAATTACCAAAACACGTGCCGTAAATCTCGATGGAAGCCGCATTAGTACAAGTACCGCCTTTGCCCGTGGCTTTAGCCGGGCCGTGCCTTTTTGTGTTTTCAGTGCTTTTGGTTCGCCCTGTAATCCATGGCAGGATAAATGGACCAATACAATTGTGATTGATGAAAAATAAAGGGAGTTTAAAATAATGACAGTTTATTGCACGTTCTTTTGATTTGCTTTCAAAACCCGTAGAAAATTGCCACCCAGAATCTTGTTTATATCGCGTTTGGTGTAACCCCTTTCAACAAGAGCTTTCGTGATCAATGGATAAGTAGTGACATCGTCGAGTTGTTTAGGAGGTGCTTCAATGCCATCAAAATCAGAACCGATACCAACATAGTCGGCACCAACTAATTTTATGATGTATTCGATGTGTTGAATCAACAGGTCGAATGGTGCATGCAAAGATGCTGCTTCTTCTGCATATCTGGAAGCAATATAGTCATCCGCTAAATACTCCGGTTTACCACTTTGTCTCAGAGAATCCCATTCAGCTTTATGCTTTCCCAGGAATTCAGTTTTCTTTTTCATGAAATTACTGTCAAGGAATCCTGAGTAGAAATTAATCTGGATCACACCACCGTTTTTCGCAATAGCCCGGATCTGGTCATCCTTCAGATTTCGTTGGTGAGGGCACAATGCGTAGACGGAACTATGCGAAGCTATGATGGGTTTATTTGTGGTTTGTATCACATCAGCAAAAGTTTTTTCGCCTACATGACTGATGTCAACGATCATTCCCAACTTGTTCATTCGCTGAACAACCTGTTTACCGAGGCCGGTAAGTCCTTTTTGGGTTAAATCTTTTTTGAATGTTTCGTCAAATGCACTGGTGGCCCAGCTGGTAGAATTGTTCCAGGTCAGCGTCATATATCTTACACCACGATTATACAGGCTGTCTAATTTATTAATATCATCTTCGATCATATGACCACCTTCAACACCTGCCATCGCGGCAATTTTGTGTTGTCGTACTATCTTAGACAATTGCCGGCTGTTTGCAACCTTTACAATTTTATCAGGGTTTCTGTTAACTACTGCATCAAGAGTATCCAGCTGACGGTTTGCATATTGATATGGTTCTTTCTTATCCCCATCGCACCAGACTGAAAATAACTGGGCATCTAAACCTCCTTGTTTCCAACGGTTCAGGTCACTGTGCGTTTTGCCTTTAAGATCAGTATCTATGATCACACCCTTTTCGATATTTTGTGTAAGGATGTCATTGTGTGTGTCGATGAAGATTGCTTTCCGATGTATTTTTTGAAATGACTGTGAAGTTGCGTAATGTGATATAAAAATGCAGATCAATAAAGACAATCCTCTCATGGTATAGTTATATTTCTGTTTTGATAAAGACGCTAACGGTTATCTGCAAGTTTACAACTAAAATAGCATAGTGACAGTTAGGCCTGTAGATATCAGGCATCCAGGTTGCCGGACCCTGTAAAGTAACAGGATATATTGTTGGTCCGATTAAGGAACTGACTATGTTGTTGGCAAGTTAAGTAACTGACTATACATTGTAGGATTAAGTAACTGATTATATGGTTGGCGGGTTTTTTACGCGATAATTCAGGCTGGCAGTAGTGCCCGACGTTACGTCGATTGTAACGCCTGTAATGCTGTTAGCCATGCCGGAAGCCAGGAATACAGCAACATTTGTAATGTCTTCCATTGGTGGCAGTTTCTTGAGCATGGTATCGGCTTTCATTTTTTGAAGTACAGGTGCCATTATATCGGGGTGATTTTCTAAAGCCTCTTTGAAAACCCTGGAATCAGGAGAACCTCCTGAGCGTATATTGACAACCCTGATACCATAGATACCCAGCTCCGAAGCAAGGTTCCTGGATAAACTTTCAATAGCGCAACAGGTAGGTGCAAACCCGCCTGTATAAGGATAACCGATTCCTCCTGGAGTAGCTGTAAGGGATAAAATCACACCTGATCGTTGTTTCATCATCACTTTGCCCGCTGCAACCGAGGTAAGAAACCTGGTTTGCATGGAAATTGTTATCGGTTGTATAAAATCGGTGACTGACATGTCGACCAGGGGAATATCCTGGACCACATCGGTTCCGGTAAGATTAAAAGATATATCAACTGTACCTGCCAGTTGTACTACTTTGTTTATATGATCCCGGATAGCTATCTCGTCTGATGCGTCAACTTCGTCTGTTTCTGCCATTCCACCCGATGTCTTAATTTGTTCTGCCACTTTATTGACTGAATCAATATGCCGACCGGCTAAAAATACCCTGGCTCCGGCAGCTGCAAATGCTTTTGCAACTTCACCACCCAATGATCCACCCGCTCCGTAAATAATGGCATTTTTATTTTTTAGGATCATGTTTTTCTTTGGCTTTAGTTAAGTGAGTCGAACAGATATATCCTCAAACTTACGATTGAATATTCAATTAAATGAGTGGTGACTTACACTCACCACTTGTTGCTATAACCGGTCTTCGGGCACCTTAAAATAATTTTCCCTGGATGGAAGGCAAGGTCCTGTTCTCAAATGAGAACCTGTGGACGAGCTGCCATTTTTGGTAATGCGTAAGACGACGTAACAATATCATTTCGCTGGCAATAAAACTGCTGTTAAAGGTTGCGTCCTTATATTTCAGCCAGCTCTTTTCAAATACATCCGGCCTCAGTTTCCGGACGATGCCGATATGTGGCTGAAGCATGATCATTGGTTTTGTTTCCTTATTCACCTGCAATAGTCCCTTTGCATTGGAACGAATATTTTTAGCAAGGCTATTGATGGGCGAATTTTCATCCACTGCGATATAAATGGAGTGTGTGGGAAAGCTTCCAAAGTTTTGGAGTTTAATTTCTAATGGTGCAAAAAATGAAGCAACATACTGAAACATGTTGACTACTTTTTCCTCCATGGTTTCATATTGAAGAAATAGTGCAAGGGCGAGGCTGGGTCTTCCTTTTATTTTATGATGGGTTTCAAACGTTTTATGATAATCTTCCCTGATTTCGATTACCTCCTTCTGGAGTAAATGAGGCAGGCTAAGAATCAGGAAATATTCATAGACATCATATCCCGGCAATGCGGTGCCTTTTAGCTTCATCCGGTTCTTTAGGTCAATACAGCAAAACTTTTACCACTATACCGAAGCCAGACTTCAGTATATAAAATTCGTTGGATTCAAGCCTTATTAGTTCCATATTTGGAATGTAAGCAGTGGCCTCTTTAACATAAAACGATCATCTGCTTCTGAGTCAATATTCATCGCATTTATGGTATCTGTTTTTTCATAGTATTCTCCGGGTTCCTTTTCACTTGCCTTGATGATCCCCGAAGGCCGTTCGTAAGAATAGTTCAGGACAAAAGCATGACCAGCTTTCATATCTTCAAAGAAATGTTTATCCGGTGACTCGTTCTGTGCGGTATCTTTGAAACGGCACAATAGTATGGCCAGTTTCTGACTTCCCTGAGGTTTCATAAATTAAGGTTTAGAGGGTGATAAAAGAATTTACCAGCCAGTGGAGGTAACTGTTGTAAAGTTAATCTTCCTTTATTGGTTTACCTATACTCCAAACCGGGTGGTACCTACGGTTTTGCTAAAAAACTTCAAGCATGAACATCCGGCACCGCGGTCCGTAATTTGATTCCTTTATTCCAAAATATTTTGTACATGATCGTTAACTATTGTGAAGATGGCTGGGAGGTGATAACTCAAAGAACCCATGGAATAGTCGCAGCCCAACTTGCCTTTAACTGGCGTATCAAAGATCGGCCTGAGCGTTGGGTGGAAACGGTACTCGCGATAGCTGAACATGATGATGCAGAAAATGAACTGGATGGAGAGAGACTAGTTACTCCCGCTGGAGGGCCATTGAATTTTGACATGAAAAGTTTCGAACTCCCGCATTGCAAAAAATTAGCTTCCCTGACAATAACAAAGAGCCGTTACATTTCCCTACTTACCTCCATGCATATGGAGTTTTTGTATGGAGATGATGAGCCCGGATCCTCACAGGCAAAACAATTCCTGGATGAACAACGATCACTCCAGGCGATCTGGAGAAAAGAACTTAAACTTACCAAAGCAGAATCGATTCGGATCTACAAACTGGTTGAATGGTGTGATGCACTATCACTACTAATATGTAAAGGAGATATGCAGCCGGAAGAAAGAAGTCTCGAAATCAGCACTGGTCCTGATGACACGACTTATTATCTTACCCAGACAGAAGAAAATACTCTGACCATAAATCCATGGCCGTTTGAAGCAGATAATTTTATTGTCCGGTATGATTCAAGATTGATCAGCACAATACAATTTAATTCGTCTGAAGAGTTCAGAAAGGCTTTCCTTGAAGCATCAATAAAAGAAAAGATCTGGACGATCTCGAAAGCAGCCAAAAAAAATTCTACTGCTAAAGCCCGGAATAAGCTACAAAAATAATAGTTGGATAAATATTCCCCGTAACATGGATTATACATAATCCCCATTGAAGCAATGTTAAAAAATTTGATTGGTGGAAGAAATTAATAGTTAAGTCTACAAAAAATGTAGACTAATTAGCTATATTTGTTGAATCATAAATTGTTGTAAATAATTCAATATAGCCCTGTGGCCGAATGGTAAGGTAAAGGTCTGCAAAACCTTCTACGGCGGTTCGATTCCGTCCGGGGCGTCAATTCATGGGACACAAAAAAAACCATCCCTAAAGATGGTTTTTCTATATTTATTATTTTGCTTTTTGATTGCCTGTTTAAACCGTATTTGTCCAGGCTTGTTTGTCTGGTGATTCCCAACTGTTTTGTTCAACACGGGTAAACGCCGATGGATCAGACTCTTCCCATTTTGTTGCCAATGGTCAGCGCCCGATCCATGTAAACCCGGAATTATCAGAAATTTCATACGCTACGATTTTGTATACTCTACAGGAGGCGGTCAGTCCCGAGCCAGTAACTTCTGAAGAGACTGTTTTTCTCAGAATAACGGGATAATCATTCGCTTCCGTTATCTTGATTTCTTTTGGTTCAAAACCATTTAAACTGAAAACAAAAACGGTATCCTGATTTTCGACATCAATGTAAAATGCACCATCAGGCTGAGTACCCGATATTTTCTTTGTGCCTTTGATAGTAACTGAAAAGGGGTCGCAAAACTGCGACCCCCTTGTAAATCTTTGTTTTAAATTATTATAGTTGCACTTTGGCTATTCTTTTAATGATGACTTTATTGCCAAACTCAACTTTTAAAGTATACACTCCATTGTTCAACACACCGAAGTTTGAAATCTGGATTGGTGTAATTCCTGCATGAACATGTTCATTGGTTGTTTTCACTATACGTCCAAACTGGTCAATGATAGTTATCCTGGCATTGCCTTCAGCAGGAGTGATCAGGTCAAAGCTTACCTGTTGGTAGAATGGATTGATAAGATTCCTGATCTCAACATCAAGTTTGGCAGGGCTCAACAAAACGACCCTTGTATATTCCTGCCCATTTGCTTCTTTCACAAGCACGCGAAAATAGGTCGCTGATTTCAATATCTCAGGATCCGTGAAATAGTATCGTTCGGCTGCACTCGATGCGGTCTTTCCCCTAATGGTAGCAATGGCTTTATAACTTGAACCATCCATACTTTTTTCAACGATATATACCAGTCCGGCTTCCTCATTTGTACCTGACCAGCTAAGATTTCCAAAGTTGTTCTTCAGCCTTCCCGTAAGTGGTGTCACCCTCGTCTTCAACACATACATACAGTTGTTTACCATGATCTGGATAGTTCGGATAGCGCGGAATGAACAATTTATGTCCGATAGATTATCGGCTGAGCTCGCAACCCTTAATCTGAACTGGTTTCTATGTGTTGCTGAATCTCCCGGAACAGCTGGTCCCTGTGCTGTGTATTCATGGTTGCCGCTAACAAGCGCCGGGATTGTATTGCCTGCATATCCTGTACTCAGCCAGGTAGTACCACTATCAACACTTTTTTCCCAGATCCAGTGAGTAAAGTTGTCGTAATAACTGATTACCTGGGCAGATAAGGTCCGGCCATCGCCATAACAAATTCCCACTACTGAACTATCCGGATTTGTAATCAGTGTTGGCGAACAGGTTGCAACACCGATATCATCAATGGCCCAGTCATTACCACCACCGCCCGGTGCATTGTTCCTGATAAATATTACCATCTCTGTTTCCGTTGGCCCCGTTCGATAGGTGAATCCTTTTTTGACCCATTGCCCGGTATAAGCCATGTCACCGGTTGTATAATAATCATGACCGTTTATGTTGAAGGTGAGGTTAGGATGTACGCCTGATGAGTCACCGGGGCCTGTTGGAATATAATTAGCGGTGCGAGCGCCCACGCCATTTGAGTCAACACCACATTTGCTACATATGTTTCTAAACCATGCTGAATACTCATAAGATGTATTCGGACAAAGATTTCTTACCGTATCCTGGAAAGCAGTGTCGGCCCGGTATGCAGCATTGATCACTACCATATAGCCACCGCTCGCGCCGTTGTTGACATCCGCTGGCAGATTACCGGCCAGCGGGTCCGATGCGCCGGTGTGGTCACCAATGATGTCCCAGACATCGTAAACCCTTGTGGTACTTCCTATCGGATCATTTGGGTTGATCGAATAATTAGCCAGACTGTCGGAACTGGTGTTATTAGACACGCCATAGAAGTAGTCACCGGGTGCATTGGTCGTAAACCTTGCATAGGTATAGTTAGTGGGAACTTTGCCGGATGATTCGCGGTTTTTAGTGGTGCCGCTCCCGAATGTACCACCGTATTCAGAAAGAATTCCGTTTGTACCAATTGTATTAGTACAGATACCATAGTTCTGATAGACCATCGCCGGAGTCGGGCCGTAAGCGATAGCCACTGCTGAATTGAATGCGTCAGTTACATTGAAGTTGAATGTTCCGCCACCCAATTGCAACACCGTTGCAAACGGAACGCTGTTTACATTCACCCGGAAGGAAACCATGATTACACTACCTGGCTTATCGCCCTGTTTCATCATACCACCTGAAGTCTGGGACGCATCTTTTCCCAGGTTAATTGTTACGTTAGATCCTGAGATTGTACCGGGATCTCCATCAGCAGCATCCGTCCATTGTCTGAATATTTTTCCTTCGTTTGTCAGAATTCGTAGCGTGCCTGGGACATAGGTGGTATTAGTAGGAATAATATCATTATAGGAAGCATTGTATATCGAGTTTCCGCGCAGATTAAACACTGCTCTTATTTCAAGTTCATCGCCCGGTTCAATGGTACCGCCCCCTGCTCCTTTAGTGATATTTGCATAAGTCTTACCATAATGATAAGTGGCTAGCAGTGGAGTTGCTATACAGATATTAAAATTCCAGGTAACAACGGTTTGTGCCGTTGTCGGCTCATTGCTGTATACTCTTACATAATAAGTTTGTCCCATCGTAAAACCAACGCCGGTCGGCACGGTAGTTAAGGAATTCACCGTTGACCGATTGCAGTTAATATTTGTGAATGATCCGCAGGTGCCTTCAAGAATCTGAACTCTCAGCCCTGAAGCTGTAAGTTGTGCGCCTGCACCGGTCATACGTACCTCTTGGTAAGGTTGAGAAGCAACAAATTTGTACCATACATCCGGAGACGCAGCATTACCGCAGTCACCGGGAATACCTGGTGAGCTGTTTGCGTTCATCAGGTTCCCGACGGTATTCGCACCGCAGGTATTAGTATTACTGGGGATAAGATCGGTTGCATTCACGCAATCATCGTTTGCGGGTGCCGGCGGTTCATTTATACAGATGTTGAATCCGCTGTTTTGTGTATTGGGTATAGTTGCAGCGATAGAATAAATCCTGACATAATATGTTTGACCCGGTACCAGGTTTGCAAGGTTCCAGGTTGATCCTGTTGAGCAACCGATAGAAGTAAAACTTCCGGGTGTACCTGACAGCACCTGGATGCGTGCGCTGCCGAATGCCGAGCCAAGCCCTGAAAGGGTGATAGTAGGATTGACTCGCTGAGCTGTAAACCGGTACCAGACATCATATTTGTCGGTACCTGTACAGGCAGTACCACCAGGGATCGGGTTATACATTGCGTTGCCAACTGTACCGGTAACATTCACGCAACTTCCTATGACAGAAGTTAAATCAATAACACCGGCTGGCTCATCATTAACAGGAGTTGGAGGATCCGTTATACAAATATCAAAATTGGCATTTGCATTTGGAGTTGCCACAACACTAAGATGAGCCCTTACATAATATTGAGTTCCGATTGTAAGATTCATCGCAGCTGTAATTGTACTGGCCGCATTTACACATGACTTTGTGATAAAGGTTCCAAAACTACCTTCAAGGACTTGTATCCTTAAATTCGTGCCTAAAGCCGAGCCGGGGTTTGAAACTGTTATTATTGGATTGGTCGATTGCGCGATAAAAGTGTACCAGGCATCTGGTCCCGTAACATTACAAATTGCGGCATCCCCTGATGTTGGAATGGTATTCGCCAGGGTCCCTGTTGTGGGCGTAATACAGGTAGCTCCGGATGTCAGTGCTATTGCGCCTGTGTAATTATCATTTACCGGTGGCGGAGGATCTGTAATACATATATCGAAACCGGCATTAGCATTAGGTGTTGCACCTGAGTTGAGGTAAATTCTTATGTAATATTGTGTACCTATTGTTAGTGTTAAAGGAGCAGTCAATAATGTCGCAGCATTGTTACAGAATTTAGATGTAAAGGTGCCGAATGTTCCAGTCAGTATTTGTATACGGGCATTTCCACCGAAGCCTGATCCTATGTTTGCGACTGCAATTACCGGGTTCACCGATTGCGCTGTAAAAGTATACCATACATCGCCGGTTGTTGGCACACAAAGGGCCGGGTCACCGGAGGTAGCGCTTGCATTAGCCAGGTTCCCCGTTGTTGGTGTAATGCAGGTAGTTCCCGATGTTATTGCTATGGCGCTTGTATATGCGTCATTCACCGGTCCGGTTACATCCGTTATACAAATATCAAAACCGGCATTGGCATTTGGTGTGTTGAATGTACCGTTAAGATGTATCCTTATGTAATATTGGGTTCCAATAATTAACGATAGAGGGGAGGTCAGGGCTGAGGCCGGAGTATTACAAAATTTTGTTGTAAAACTTCCAAATGTGCCTGCGAGAACCTGTATCCTGAGATTTCCTGCGAGGCCTGCTCCAGGATTGGTAACTGCAATTACAGGGTTTACAGATTGTGCGGTAAAAGTATACCAAACGTCACCTGTTGTTATATTACAGATTGCTGCATCTCCGGGAGTCGCACTGGTATTGGCCAATGTGCCTGTTACCGGTGTAACGCATGTTGCTCCGGATGTCAGGGGTACTGCACTTGTATAAGTATCGTTTGAAGGGCCGGTTACATCTGTTATACAGAGATCAAAATTTGCGTTCGCGTTAGGGGTACTAGCAATGCCATTAAGATGTATTCTTATGTAATACTGATTGCCGATAATAAGCGACAGGTTTGTTGTTGCCAGTATTGCCGGTGTATTGCAAAATTTTGTTGTAAAGGTTCCAAAAGTGCCGGTAAGTATTTGTATCCTCGCGTTGGCGCCAAAAGCAGATCCGGGATTTGTAAAAGATATCACTGGGTTCACGGACTGTGCGGTAAATGTATACCAGACATCACCGGTCGCAACGTTGCAGATTACAGGATCGCCTGAAGTGGGACTTGCATTCGCCAGGGTTCCTGTGATGGGGCCGATGCATGTAGCGCCGGAAGTTATAGTTATCGCAGTTCCATAATTGTCATTTAACGGTGCAGTTACATCTGTAATACAAATATCAAAATTGCCCAGTGTTGTTGGAGCAGTGGCACTGGTTGAAAAAACCCGGAGATAATATGTTGTTCCGATAGTCAGTGACAAATTTGCTGTAAGTGCTGCAGTGGTAGTACCAATATATTTACTAACCATTGTACCAAAGGTTCCGGACAAGACTTGTATACCTGAAGCGGTAAAGTTGGATTCAATAGCAGATACATTTATTACAGGGTTTACTGAAGTCGCCGTAAACTGGTACCAGGCATCATAACCGGTTGGGGTATTAATCGCTGCATCTCCTGCAGTTGGTGTTGCATTTATAACTGTTCCTGCAATATTTGAACAGGTCAATCCCGGAGTAAGTATAGTTGCACCTGTATAAAGATCATTAACCGGGGCCTGGGCAGAAACAGTGAAATTGCCCAGGACTGTCATTAATAATAGGATGACTATTCTTAGTGGCCACTTCACAAGGGTCGGGTAGGTTTGCACGGATAGGTGGATTTAAGGTAGATTTGAAACAGTATAAAACCAGTTTAGACCCGGCCGCGTTGCATTAGTATTTTTACTGTCGATTGGGGTTTTTTACTATTGCATGAGTCAAAACACATATTAGTTTTACATTGCAATTAATAACGGGTATAAGAGAATAATATTATATTTCGCGAAATAAACCAGTAGCTGAATAAATAAATATCCTTAGATGATTTAGGAATATATACAATCTTATTTTATCTGTTCACGTTATTAAGTTCACGAATCCTTTAACCCAACCTATGAAACACCCATTCATTCTGGCGCTAGCGTTATTATTATGTTCAGTTTCAACTATTGCGCAAGTACCTGTCAACGATCTTTGTGCAAATGCTACCACATTAACATTAGCTCCAGATTGTTCTCCTACGGCAGGTTCCCTTTATAATACTACTAACACCACAACAACAGGAACAGGTAACTGCGGTAGTAAAGCAGATGTTTGGTACCGTGTTACCGTCCCAGCTCTTACGAGATCGATGTCTATTACTGTTACTTTGACATCGACCAATACTCCTTTAACTACCAGTAATACATATATTGAGATGCTGAATAATAACAGTTGTCCGACCGCGGGTACACATTCAGGTGGCTGTAACAATATTTCATCCCCCAGGACATACCCGGTAAATGCAAGCACAACTTATATGTTCAGAATCTACACAACAAATAATATTACAAGCTCACCGGCGAACGCCTATAATTTTAATGTCTGCGTAACTGCGAACGATAATTGTACAACCGCGAGTACCGTTCCACCAGGCTCTACATTGGATGGATCCTTGAGAGGAGCATCGGCCACGACCGGAATACCTACCGGCTGTACTGGTGCACCGGATGATGATGTATGGTATAAGTTTAACCCAGTACTTGATTATGCAACGATTTCTCTCAGTAATATTGGTGCTGACCTTAATTCTGCGGGACCAAGGATGCAATTGTTTAGGGGAACCTGTGCTTCTTTAACTTCAGTTGCATGCGGGAGTACAACCATAAATGTAACCGGTTTGTCAACTACGGAAACCTATTACTGCAGGGTATATTCAAATTCTACAGGCCAGAGCGGTACCAACTATGGTTTCAGATTTTCTGTGATGCCGTCTGCCCTTACCAGGGTTACAGGAAGCAGAATGAACGAAGTCTATAACCAGCAGATAATTTCCTCACCTCAATTGTTAGCAGATCCATGGGAAGTAACCTACGGTCCCGATAATCATTTATGGATAACGGAATCAAAAGGCTATAAGGTTTATAGGGTTAATCCGGTAACGGGTACCAGGGATACAATTTTAGATATTTCGCAAAACAGTACCACCAGTCCGGATGTAAATTTCAGGTGTCAGTTCAACAATGGAAGCGGTGCTCAGGGAGGACTTGCAGGCATGGCCCTTCATCCGAAATTCCTTGATGCAACGGCACCTCAAAATTATGTTTATTTATCTTATGTCTATAGCATGACCAGCTCCACAGTATTTACAAATCGCCTTGTGAGATTTGAATATGATCCAGCTACTAAGAAATTGTTGTCACCAGTTTCATTATGTGACACGCTTCCAGGGAGCAGTGACCATAACTCGCAGAGAATGATAATTGCCCCAGTGGGAGGAGTTGATTATTTATTTTATGCGGAGGGTGATATGGGTGCAGGTCAGTTTGGAAATGCCACGCGTACACAAAATGCTCAGAATATCTTTTCATATGAAGGTAAAATTCTTCGTTTTAACCTCGAACCCGACGGAGATGCCGGTGCAAGAGATCAGTGGATCCCCAGCACCGGTTCCGGACATGCAACTAACCCATACAATGCAACTGTGGGCAGACAACATGCCGTCTGGGCAATTGGTATTCGTAATAACCAGGGCTTTGTTTATGATCCCATTCTCAACAAACTTTATGGATCGTCACACGGTCCTTTCAGTGATGATGAAATTAATGTAATCGAGAGAGGCAAAAATTATGGACATCCGATAGTTATTGGTTATGCCGATGGAAATGCAAATGGAACCACGGCCGGCGCATCACCGGGAATGAATCCAGCTTATCCGTCATCATGTCCTGATATAGTTGATGAGGTGGTAACGGCAGCATCTTTACCAAATTATAAAGAACCTTTGTTTTCTGCTTATCCGAATTCACTGGTGTTCCCTACTCTGAAAGGTCTATGGGATCAGATGCCGGTATCAAACAATGGAATATGGCCATCAGAAGGATGGTCAGGTTTGGATTTCTACACAAACACGGTGATACCCGGCTGGAAAAGATCACTGGTAGCTTCATCTCTTAAATGGGGGCGGCTTGTGAGAATAAGGCTGGATAAAACAGGCGACAGTGCCGCATATAAAAGTCGCGCAAATAACACATTTAAACAAGATACAGTAAGTTATTTCGGAAGTATCAACAGGTTTAGAGACCTCGCCTTTGCACCCAACGGCAAGGACATTTACGTGATAATGGACAGATCGACCTCAACCTCTGGACCCAGTGCCTTATACCCGGTTGTTCCGGCATGCCAGGGCTGCCTTCAGAAATACAGTTTCCTGGGATATGAAGACCTCGCAGGTCAGAGTTCCATTGATACTTCAATCGATGTGACAGACGGAATAGTGAATACCTGCAACACCGGTACTACCGTGATTATTGATGATTCAAACAAAAGTCTTTGGGTTCCCATAACCGGTCCTGATGGAAACATCATGGCAGAAATTTTCCCGAACAATCAGAATCTGGGAACGGTTACTTCTTCGTTTTATAAAAATTCTGGTGCTTTGAGAACGAGGAATGGTTCAAGCTATGCAGACAGGAATGTTACGATCACACCGCAAAACCCACCATCCGGAATGGTTAAAGTGAGGATCTATCTGAGCAAAAAAGAATACCAGGATTTCGATGCTAACGCTTTAAGCGGTATCACGGGACTTTCAGATCTCCGCATCCATAAAAACAGTGATCCATGTCAGAATGCCATTGCAGCAGCGACTTCTATCATCAACCCTACTTTTAAAGTAGAACATGGAGATAGTGCTTATGTATTGCAGGCTGATATATTAGGTTTCTCAACATTTTATATTGGCTCAACTAACGTGTTGTTACCGCTTACTTCGCTCAACTTCAACGGAAAGTATAAGGATGATATTTCTTACCTGAACTGGGAAACTTCAAATGAATCAAATACTGATCATTTTGAAGTGGAGCGCAATACAGGTGAGGGTACTTATACAAGCATCGGAACAGTAGAAGCCAAAGGAAATGGCAGTGGAAAAACCAGGTACACACTAAATGATAATGAAGCTTCAAAGCTTGGCACATCAAGATTATATTACCGTTTAAAGATCACAGACAAAGATGGTTCATATACTTATTCCAATGTTGTGGTTGTAGATATACCCGGTACTTTCATTACCCGTATCTCTATCTTCCCGAACCCTGCTGATAAACAAACAACCGTGCTGATCTCATCACCGGAAGAACAAAAAATTACATGGCAGCTTGTTGATGTTACTGGTCGCAGCGTCATAGCTAAGGATGCGGTTCTTAAGAAAGGTGAGAACAGGATAGTGATAGATCTGAACAACCTGAGAACAGGAGTTTACTTCCTGCAGGTGAAGGGACAGTTTGTAAATGCACAGGAGAAAATCCAAAAGCTGTAACCAGATCAGACCTGATACGAACCAATAAATAATATATATACTTCAAATAAAAGATCCGCCATTTCCGGTGGATCTTTTATTTGAAGCTTATGTAGCCGGTTCAAAAGCCCTAATTATTTATCAGGTCTATCATGAGATTAAAAGAATCCATGGAGCCCGAATTATTTATCTTGAAAGGCTTCACGATATAGCCTGATATTCCAAGCCTGTTCACTGCATCCCGGTCCACATCTTCATCAGAAGTTGTAATAATAAAGCATTTTAAATGTTTCCATTTTTCAGTAGCTCGCACTATGCTTAAAAACTCCAGGCCATTCATTTTTGGCATGTTGATGTCTATCAAAACAAAGTCAGGTAATTGTTCCATCTCAGGCGTTCCTTCCTTGTTAAGTAATTCGATTGCTTCTTCACCATTTTTTGCAACGAAAAGTGAATAAAGAATATTCAGTTTATCCAAAGCTCTTTTTAGATCCATCATGTCTAGCCGGTCATCCTCGACGAGCAAAATATTCCTGATTTTCATACGTTCATTTTTATTTTTCCTGATTCACTTTTTCCAGGTAAATGAAAAGATTGATCCTCTGCCGGGTTTTGAATTTAATTTGATTTGTTCTTTCCTTGCATCAATTATCTTTTGCACAATTGCCAGGCCCACACCGGTGCTTTCGAAAGTATCTCTTTCCCTTAGTGTTTGAAAAATCTTAAATATTTTGGCTTGATGACCGGCTGCAATTCCAGGTCCGTCATCTTCTACAAAAAATTCATAGTAAGAAGGATATTCTTTGCTGTAGATCAATACCCTGCCATTTTTTTTATCGTGATATTTTATAGCATTGTTTACCAGGTTTGAAAAAACCTGGAATAAAGGAATTTTCTGTGTTAACAAATTTGGTAAATGCCTGTCTATTTCGATTGAAATGCCAGGATCTGATGTTTGTGCCTCTACTATTTCGGTAACCAGGTCATGTACCTTTACATGTTCAATTTCATTTGATTCCGTACCAGTTCTTGCATAGGAAAGTATTCCTTTTATCAGGTTTTCAGCTCTGATTAAGCGTCCATGGATTAGCTGCAGATACTCGTGCACTTTTGGAGGTAACTCATTACCATGATCTTCTTCAATCCAGGACACCACATTTCCTATTCCGCGCAGGGGCGCTTTCAGGTCATGCGAAACGATATGGGCGAACTGATCCAACTCCTCATTTTTTCTTTTTAATAATGCGAAATTTTCAGCGAGTACTTCAGCCATATTATTTAACGATGTTGAGAGGTGGCTCAACTCATCATTTTTATTATCCTTCATATGAACTACATAGTTGCCACTGGAAATGGTCCTCGCCATTCCGACCATTTTCAATATTCTTTTTGATAGATTATATGCAAGGGTTCCGGCTATAAGAAAACCCCCAATGATAGAAATGAGGGTGAGCCAGAAAGAAATTCTCCGGGTTGAACGTATGGAATCTGTCAGTATTTCTTTTTGAACTTCCCGCCTGGCGTATTCTTCATTGATGAAACTCCGGAGATCAGCCTGCAGCCTTTTGAATACGGGGCTTTCACCTGAAAGCTCTGCTATATCTTTATTCAACCTGACTGTATCTGCTTTTAATTTTCCGGTTATCTTTCGTCGGATAATGTCAGCAAACAAAGCTGAGTATTCTTTCACCCATTTATGATCCAGCTCCCTGATAGCCGCAAGCCTGTCCTGCTGCCTCGCGTCATCAAGTAAAGTATTAATCTCTTTGAAAATGCTATCGTTTTCATATGTAGTACTTTGAAAAGTCTCGTACAGGGATTTATCTTTAGTGAGAAGATATCCTCTGCCAACACCTACCAGGTTTAATATATTTCTATGATACCTGTTGCCTTCCCTTACAATAGTTGCAGAACGGGCCAGGAAGTCTGTCTTTTCCTGCACCTCATTATATTGATTGTAGTTTATTAAGGTTGTGATAGAAAACAACAGCAGGATAAATAAAAAACTCAAAAGAATCAGATAAGATATTTTCATATAGGTCTTTCTTCTATTGGGTGTGAATTTGATTCGCAGGTTTTTTCAGCTACAAAGGGACAAATCTAAGATAAGTTGTCTATCAATCATGGATTTTGATCGGGGGTTTACCGGATACATAGCTTAAATAAGTCTTGCCGAAAGCTTTAGTAAATTGTGCTAATAAGTTTACATTTATAAAAGCACTAAACTAAAATCATATCTGTGTTTAAATCATTTGTTAAGTATGGCCTGCTTGCCATGCTGGTATTCCATTTTCTCAGCGCTTTCCCGCAGGCGGTTTCGCTCACGTATTCGAAGGATAAAACGGTGATTGCCCATGGGCAGTCCATATTTCAGCAAAAATGTGCAGCCTGTCATAATTTTAAACAACAGGGTATTGGGCCTAATCTGTCCGGCATTACTTCGGCAATGCCTGCCAAATGGATATCTGATTTTATTCATAACTCGCAACAGTTGGTAAAAAAAGGGGACAAGAGAGCCGTGGCAATTTTTAATAAATATAAAGTGCCAATGCCTTCTAATGCCGACCTGGATGCCACTGATATGAATGCGTTGCTTTCCTTTATTGATACCCATAAAAAGTCACTTGCCGATCAGGCCAGACTCGATAAAACCGCGGTTGGCCTCGGTCCTGTTAAAGTTGATCCCCTGCCGGCAAGGATCATAAAATCGAACCTGGTTTTGCAACTGGAAGAAGTTATGACCGCGCCTCCAAGTGCCGACAAAGTCCCTACGGCGCGGATAAACCAGATGACCGTATTGAAGGGTGAAAAGGAGAGGGTGTTTCTCGCTGACCTCCGTGGCAAACTTTATTTATTCCGGCATAACACCATGCAGGAGGTTATGGATATAAGTAAATTGAAACCGGCGTTTATACATACACCTGGACTTGCCAGTGGTTTGGGAAGCTATGCTTTTCACCCTGGGTTTAATACTAACGGCCTTCTATATACGACCCATACTGAAAAAGCCGGATCAGCATTAGCTGATTTTCGATATCATGATTCAATACGGGTTGCACTGCAGTGGGTAGTTACTGAATGGAAAGTTGACAGCCCTTTATCTGATACTTTTGTTTGCAAGGGAAGGGAATTGTTCAGGATTAATATGCCTGTTGAAATCCATGGCATGCAACAAATTGTATTTAATCAACTGGCTACCCGCGATTCAGCTGATTATGGTTTATTATATATTGGCATAGGTGACGGAGGTTCAGCCGAAAATGGACTTTCATACCTTTGTAATTCCAACACCAAATTATGGAGTTCAGTGTTGCGTATAGATCCTGCCGGGAATAACAGCGCGAATAAAAAATATGGAATTCCATCGATCAATCCTTATGCCAATGATAAGGTTCCAGGAGCTGCCGGCGAAATATTCGCAAGAGGCTTTCGGAACCCCAACCGGATCTCATGGTCACCGGATGGAAAGATGCTGATCTCTGATATTGGCTTAAATAATATTGAAGAACTAAATATTGGATTTGCCGGGGCTGATTATGGCTGGCCCGCGAGAGAAGGTACATTTCTGCTGAACTATAAGGGCCGGATGAATGTAGTTTATACATTACCGGCAGGGAAATCAAAATTCATAAACCCGGTTGTTCAATACGATCATGATGAAGGCAATGCTATTTCCGCCGGCTTTGTTTATACCGGTTCTATTCCACTGCTAAAAGATAAATATGTGTTTGGCGATATCGTCAGGGGCCGTGTATTTTATGTAGAGAACAGTTCATTAGTGCCCGGTAAGCAGGCTAACATCAAAGAGTTCAACCTGGTATTTGATGATAAACCATCTACTTTTTTAGAAGTCACCAAAAACAGCAAAGCGGATCTGCGTATTGGAATCGGGGAAAATGATGAAATGTATCTTTTTACGAAGACCGATGGCAAAATCTGGATCGTCAGGGATTGCAGGGCGAAATAAAAATCCCGGATGAAGAATCGTCCGGGATTTACATAAGCCTTTAAAAGAATGGTTTACAATTTTCTTTTTCAGGCCTGAATTCAGAAATTTATTTATTGAGCTTTATTACTCTTTTCGATTTTACTCCATCGTCGGATATTACCTGCAAAATATAACTACCACCGGTGAGTGAGCCCAGGTTATTTACTTTAACTTTATTCGATCCTTTCGCAAATGTTTGCCTGAATGACTTTATTGTTCTTCCATGAGCATCGTTGATTACTATCGTTGCTACCGTGTTCTGCGGAGTATTAAAGTTAAACGAAAGATGATCATAGAATGGATTCGTTACCGAAATAAAACCAAAGCTTGCATCCGAAGTCTTCAACAATTCTATGTTGCTTATTTTTTTGTTACCGGGTTCTTTAACAATGATGCGGTAATAAGCTGAGCCATTTACCAATTCGGGATCTATAAATGAATAGGAGTGCCTGTATTCAATTCCATTCACCGTTCCAATTGTAAAGAATTGCTTCCCATCAAGGCTTTTTTGAACATCAAAACTGGTTTGTGCAGTTTCATTGCTGGTTTGCCATTTTAGGTTAGCTTGTTTACCAACCAGCGAAGCATTAAATGATAGCAAGTCTGTTTTTAGAACCCACTGACAATTATTTACCATTACAATTATCCTGGCGCTATTGAAAAATGCACAGCCACCATAAAGGTTGGCCGCACTGGTTGCCACGCGAATGCGGTATTGAACCAGGTGATGTGCTGAATCCGCAATAAATGAAGGGAAGGATGCATTGTAAACATGATTTCCTCCGACTGGTACGGGCGATCCGACACCCATGGCGAGGGTATCTACAAAGGTTGCACCATTGTCATGACTTACCTGCCACTGATAATATACATAGTTATCAAAGAAGCTGATCACATCGCAGTTCATATCAACCTGGTCACCAAAACACTGGTTTGTATTTCCAACGGGAACAAGGTTTAGATCTGGGGTACAGGTTGCCACACTGATATCATCTAACACCCAATCGTTTCCACCACCACCTTGCGAGTTGTTACGAATAGCAAAACTTGCTGAGGTTTGGGATGGACCGGTACGAAATACGAAACCTTTCTTCTGCCATCCTAATGTATCAATTTCACCGGTGCTGTAATAATCAAGTCCGTTTAATGAAAATGAAAGGTTTGGATAAACCCCCGGATAACCGGCAGCCGGCGCCGTAACGGTACCGGTGAACTGTGCTCCAACCGAATCAACTCCGCAGGTAGCACAAATATTCCGGAACCAGGCCGAAAATTCATAGTAGGTGTCAGGGCAAAGATTGGTTAGGGTTTGGCTGTATACTTCTGATGCCACATAGTCCGCATTGACCATCAGCATATAACCAGAACTTGTTAAAGAATCAGGTGGTAGATTTCCAATGGCGTTATTGGTACCTGTATGGTCTCCATCAATATACCAGTGTCCATACATTCTCTGATTACAACTAAATAAGTGATCAAAAGGCCAGAGTCCGCAAGCTGGCTGCCTGTTTGCATTCTTGTTTGTACTTTGTCGCGGGCTCATATTTTTTACGAGGGCATAGCGACCATCTCCAACTGGCATATAAGGACTCATATCATTCACAAAACTGTAACCGTTTATTGGAATTGCCAGGTCATTTGGGCGGTTTAGGGTAGATCCTGAACCAAAAGTGCCGCCAAATTCTGCAGCATTGTTTACACCAATACTATTTGTACAAAGTGAAAGTGGATCGCTGATAAGAAGTTTGTAAGGAGTAGCAGTCAAGACAACATCTCCGGAGCCAGCATTGTAAATAAAGCGTGCAGGCTTTAAGGATATTGTATCACCAACAGCTCCACTAACAACTACGCGGTATGCTGTTGCAAACAATAATCCTCCACCACCTCTTGGGAAATTTCCACTTCCGCCACCCAACCCGGTTCCTGTAGCAGAAGCAAATTCAGTGTAAGTATTATTTACAGGAATGCCCGGGTTACTGGTTCCAAACCCGAGATTCATTCGAATATTGTATTGACCCGCCGCAGGCGAAGCTGTGTAGGTACCAGCATCATCACCTGATCCCAGCGTATAGCTCTTGTAAGTCAGTCCTTCATTTGTAATTACTTTTAACCGGTCTGTTGGACCCGTCAACATGGTGGTATTTGAAGGTATACTGTCAACAAAGCGTAACCTGCTAATACTGGATCCAGCGGCATGGTGTATGGTCATCCTGATCTCGAGTGTATCGCCTACCCGCACCACACCGCCGGTAGTTTTCTGGGTTATGTTTACATAACTGTTACCAAAACGCACTGCCGGTAAGTTCGGATTGGTAACACAGATATTAAATCTTGCATTGCCATTAGGTGCGGGAGCGGTTGTAGAATAAACCCTCACATAATATGAAGTGCCAGGTGTTAAAGTATTTGCAACAAGTGGATTGGTGCCACAAAGTACCGAGGTGAACGATCCGCAGTTACCTGAAAGAATTTCAATCCGCGGATTTAGAAAGCTGGTGCCGATGGCTGAAAGTGTCACAGTCTCGGTTGCAGTAACTGCTGTAAACTTATACCAGATATCATATGCATTTGGTGAAGCGCAGGTTCCACCCAATGGCTGAGGCGAAGGAGTGGCTATTGCCATGTTACCTGCGACGTTTGCGCAACTACTGCCAACAGATAAATTGACGGCGCCTGAACAGTCATCATTTGCAGGAGGAACAGTGGTTACAGGATCAACGATACAAATATCGAAACCTGCATTACCACCAGCGGGAGCAACCGGCGGGGTTACACTGGTTGTATAAACTCTTATCCAATATGCTGTACCCGGGGTTAAAAAATTCGCCATTATAGTCGTGGTGCCGCAATAATAAGACGTGAATCCAGCAGTACAACTGGTTGCCGATAAAAGCTGCATTTCAGGGTTGATGAAACCTGCACCAATATTTGACAGGGAAATTGTCGGATTAGTAGTATTGGCCACGAACCGATACCATACATCATAATTAGCACCCGACGCACAATTCGGAGCGGCAATCGTTGCAGCAGAAACTGTTGATCCATACATATTTCCTCTCGTATTTACACAACTTGTAGAAGCAGTGAGAAGTATCGCATTAGCGCATAAATTATTAGCCGGCACCGGATCCTGGATGCAGATATCAAAAGCCCAAGTGCCTACCGTACCTGCACCAACACTGTTGCCGCTTGTAAATACTCTCACAAGATAAGTTACTCCAATGGTCAATGCCGTGGAAGGAGTGAGAGACATATTATCCGCACCGGTTCCACTGGCACAACCATATGAACTCGCATTTAGCGTAGCAGCCACACAGGATGTAGTATTGAAAATCTGCAACCGGGCATTACTATTATCCAAATTGCTGCCCATGTTATCCAGCCTAATAACAGGTAATGTACTTTGAGCCACAAAAGAATACCATACGTCAGGAGAAGCTGAAATTCCACAAAATGCACTAATGCCTGCTGTTGATGTTGCTGATCCACTGGTATGTCTCAGGCCACCAGCAATATTCGAACAGACTGTTCCTGAAGTTAACAGCGTAGGAGTGGTACAAGCATCATTTCCAGGCTGTGCCATAGCCGGTATAGACAACAAAAAAAATACAATAGGGAATAAAAGACCTTTAAAACAGGATCTTACGAATTTAACGGGGTTCATAGAATGGGCTTAAGGGTTTTCATTGATATCGAGATCCAAATTAATATTAGGATCGCATGTTTGCAATAGTATATATACTAAATTTTGGAGGGATCGTAAGCGCTGAGAATCAGCTACATTTCTATTTTTTTCCCATACCGGGAAATATTTTGTTGCAAATTCCCGGATATTCATCGTAATAAGCCCCTGATGAAAACACTATCAAAATATGTTGTATCCGGAATTATTTGGTAATTGTCATTTATAATAGCTGACGGCATCATCTCAAATAATTCTATCATCCATCCTTAAGCGCTGATTTTAATATTAATATTCTTTTAGTGCCAGTGTTTCCTTTTTCTTCTCCGGAGCTGGCTTACCGTGAATGATATTTTGAAGAGCAGGTTTTATCGTTGGATATTTAAATATATAACCTGACTGCAACAGTTTTCCAGGAACCACCCAGCGACTTTTTAAAATAAGTTCCGTTTCAGTTTTGATGATTATCGCTCCGATTTTAAGTAACCAGGCAGGTGAGGGGAGGCCGAACTTAGTGCCTGTAACTTCCCTGAGAGTACTCATTAACTGCTTGTTGGAAACCGGGTCAGGGGCTGAGCAATTATACACTCCATGTAATTCCTTTTGTTGTTTTAAAAAAAGACAAATTTGAAACAGATCTTCAATATGGATCCAGCTGAACTTCTGCCTGCCATTCCCTTGTTGTCCGCCGAGGCCATACCTGACAAGGTTCATAAATGGTTTCATCACACCACCTTCCTTTCCAAGCACAATTGCCATTCGCAAAGCTACTTGCCTGGTACCTGGCAAATCAAAGCTGAAGAATGTCTTTTCCCAACTGTTTGCCACATCAACTGAAAACCCGCTACCGATTTCTCCATTATCTTCTGTCATAGGCCTGTCTTCGGCATGCCGGTATATCGTGGCTGTACTGGAATTGATCCATAGTTCAGGAGGATTTTTGCATGTTAAGAGTGCATCACCAAGAATTTTTGTTGTTTCAATCCGGGAATTCAATATCTCTTTTTTGTTCTGCTCATTGTACCTGCAATCAACAGATTTTCCGGCGAGGTTTATTAGTAAGCCGGCGTTTTCAAGAACGCCGGCAATTTTGATTGTACTTCCCCAGTTCAGATTATTTTTTCCCCGGGAAATTATTATTACTTCATGACCCATTGCGCGGAACCCCGCTGCCAGGTATTTCCCGATGAAGCCTGTGCCGCCCGCTATTACAACTTTAGCTTTCATAAAGTTTTATTTATTGGGGAGTATTATGTTTTGACTTGCTAAATGTTCGTTGTGTTTTTGTTTTGAGACTTTTTTACCGCGGAAAAATAAATACAGGTTGAAAAATAACATGATGCCGAGGTAGATACTAAAACCACCAATTTTGGAACTGAGTGTTTCGATGGTACCCTGCAAACCCGTTAACTCATCATAGATCTGCATGATATAAAGTGCAAAACCAATATTCAACAGATAGAAACCGATCTTAAAAAGTGAGTTGGTGGCCCTGGCTATCTCTTCACGGCCAAAGAAAATATCACGCATAAAAACAAGGCCGTTACGAAAAAGTGTATGCGCAACAAACCAGGTTAACAACAAGGCTACAGGCAGGTAAATAAGATAAGCGGTGACAATGTACTGGTTGCTCATGATTGAAACTATTTAGTTGTTATAAATAAAGATTTATGTTTTGATAAAAAGTAGATCATTCCCATATTGAAATAATGTGTGATCGATAAAATAAATATCAGTATACCTGTGTTGTAAGAAACACTTGAAATAAAACGCTGAAGATTTAATCCCTTTTCCCAATGTTGAAGGGTTACAAAAGCATAGCCGATATTGAAAAGATAGTAGGCAATCAAAAGGATATTGTTCACAGTATCTGTCAGAGCCGAATCATGATCAAAAAGTGAGAGTATAAATATCCGCCCGTTCTTATGAAATAATCTACCTACATAAACGATAATAAAAATCATTAAAACCAGGTAAGCCAGATAGGCCGCGATATTGTAATTCATGTTATGAGAACATTTTGAGCATTTTCATTAATAATTCCCCTTGCTGCGAAATAAAGAGCTTATCTGCCAGCTTGCTTATCTGCTGGGTAAAGGCGTTAAGGTCTTTGATCTGTTTTGAAAATTCAACTTCTTCCGGCGATTTGCCCAGGTCCTTTTCAGAAGCTATTTCCTTTAGTAAATCAACTACCGGGTTTAATTCACGTTGTTTACGAACATTCCCAATCTTCACTGACCATTTCCAGACATTTTTTTCAGCAATAAAATATTCCTTGCGATCGCCGGCTATTGCTTTTTTGTAGATAATACCCCAGTCAAGCAGTTGACGGATACTCATGTTCACATTTCCCCTCGAAATCTTTAGTTCCTCCATGATTTCATCAGTCGATAAAGGGGCAGGAGCAATGAGCAATAAAGCCTGTATCTGAGCAATAGATTTATTAACTCCCCATTGACTTCCAAGGTTTCCCCAGGTTTCTATAAACTTTACTTTGGCTTCCGGATATTTCATGATGTAAATCTATATAGAATATTTCGAACTTTCAATATTTATTGAAAGTTTATTTTATTGGAAAAATAGGATTAAGCTTCCGTTGCATTATCTTGCTAGTAATTAAAAGATATGTTCAGGATGTTAAGATTGATCTTTAAGGCTCTTTTATTGTTAACAGGTGCCTTGTCTTTCTCGAGATGCGGCTCAGGATACAAACAAAAAGATGGCAAAACTTTTTATAATGGTGAGGAGATATCAGGTAAGGATCTTACTGTATTGAATAAGGCGTTTGCTAAAAATGATTCAGCAGTTTATTATAAGGGAAAAATTATTGATGGTGCAGACATTGCTTCGTTTGAGGCAATCGATGAAAATTACGCAAAGGATAAAAACAGGGTTTATTTTTGTGAGGAACGAAGGGAAGGGCAAACCTATTTCACCACAAAAAAAACAACAAACAATATTGTAGAGGGAGCAGACCCGGCAACATTTGAAAGTATCGGCGGAGGTTATGCCAAAGACAAATCACTCGCTTATCTTGAGGGCGAGCCGTTTAAAGTTAAAGACATTGCCTCTTTTAAAGGCATCAGCTTGTATTTCTCCAGCGATGAAGCCCAGGTTTATTTTCATGGAAAACCGGTACCTGGCAGCGACGGTAATTCTTTTGAGATCATCAACAACCATTATGCTAAAGACAATAAACAGGTTTATTATTATGGCTATCCCTCCGATGTAAAAAATAATATTTACACGATCCCTTGCAATCATGATGATTTTAACCTGCTGGAATATCCTTATTCAACAGATGGGAAATCAGTTTTTTTTGAAAACCTGTTGATCAACCAGGCAAACCCTGGTAATTTTACAATATTAAATGCCGGTTTTTCTAAAGACAGTCAATCTGTGTTTTTTGAAATAAAACAGATCAAGGGCGCGGATGCTTCTTCATTTCATTTGATAGAACAGGACGCGATGAATACGCAGGAATTTTATTTTGCCAGGGATAGCCGTTCAATTTACTTTAAAAGCAAAAAATTAAACAATGTAGATCCTGTATCTTTTAAGGTCATAGGATTGGGCTATGCACTCGACTATAATGCGGTGTATTACATGGATACAATTGTAAATGGTGCAGATCCGAAAACATTTGAAGTATATGCTCATGGGTATGGGGAAACGGATGCAAAAGATGGGAAACATGAGTACCTGGAGGGGCAACGTGTAAAAATTTAGGATTTATTTTTTCACAGTTCCTTCGTTCCAATAGATTACTACATTGCGTGTTGAACGGCCGGATGCAATGATATCAACTTTTCCATCTCCATTTAAATCCGCTGCCTGTACGTCTTCCACCGCAATTCCGCCTTCATCGAGCCAGTAAGATTTCCATTCAGATTTGGAGTTAGTTCTTGCATAAATTTTAAGACCGGTTTTTCCGTTGCTATTTGGCTGTCGCCATCCGGCAAGCACCTGGTCGTTTCCAAGGTTCAGAAAATCTCCGGCAGCTATTCCATGTCCCTCGTTAAAGGTACTATCCAATATTGTTCTGTTAAACCTGTCGTTTATCTTTTCGTAAACCACCAAGCTGTTTCCATGCATCGGTTCTATTGTGGATATGAAAGGTGAAGCTGTAGTTAAATTGCCAAGGCTAATTTCCCCTGCACTGTTATTCATCAGGTTAACTCCTGGTGAAACCGGGAGGCTGTTTGTACCCAGGTTTAGTGGTTTCAGAAACCGGACCCCTTCTTTAGATGCAATGTAAACTGCAGTTGTTACACCAGTCTTATCAGGTTCAGGAATAAAATTGTGAGTAAGATGAAGTGTAGAGTCAAGCAAAGTCAAGGGCCAGTTACTAGTACCATCTCCATTAAACTGATAAGCCAATATTTTCACGCCCCTTCCTTCGCCCTGTTTATTTCCTCTTCCATGTAGTGGTGCAACCACAAGATAAAATTTACCATCTCCGGACTTTATCCATTTCATCCTGTGCACAGTTGGTTCATGATGAAGTTTCACCGGTTGCCATAAGCCATTAATTTCGGCTGGTCTTTTCAAATAAAACACTGCCCCGGATTTAGCATCGTCAGCTGTTTCTCCCGGGTTCCACTGCGCTCCGACAGCAATCTCCACCTTCCCATCGCCATCTATATCTGCAGCAGCAACGCATACATTGTCGCTTTCAGTAAGATTTTCTGCAATCACCGTTTTTTCCCAGTTACCATTGCGATACCAGACAACTTGTTTTTTATCTGCTAAAATAATATCTGGTTTTTTGTCCCCATCCACATCACCGATGGCCAGCCCATATCCTATGGAGATTTTATCATCGACAACCTGCCTGCGGAACCGGGGCATGTTCTCCTGTGCAAATACCTGTGTCAGCATTTGCAAGCTGAGAAAAAGAAAAGGAATAAAATATCTCATACTAAAAGTTAGGTAAATACCATCAAAGACGAATGGCTTTATGCAATTAATCATTTAGCAAATTTTGATTTTGTTTTACGGTACATAGTATACCCGGCAATTGCCATAGCAATTACTGCCGCAATAAAAAGCGGATTGCGAAATAATGGCCATGGAGGTTCCCGCCACCAGGGCACATCAACAATTTTCATACATAATCCATCATAATCATACATGAGTTCGCCTCCACCAGCGCCTGGCGGAGCAGGCGTCCGGATAACCTTCAATGGCGTTGTTATTTTAAAAGCATCCAGGTATCCTTTGAAGTTGATATATGCATTTGTCACCGTAAATCTTATTCCACCACTACCGTCAATAAATCCGCCAGTTGTGTTTATTATTTTTGCATCTTTATATTTGTCCGCAGCGAGAAGTTGTGTTAGTGTAAAATGGTTGTCAGGAAACGTCACCGGGTCGGGATTGGTCAGATTCCAGAAACCATCAAAAGCCTTCCATTCCTGCCATCTGTCGAAATTGACCGGGGTGGGCAAAAGGGTATTCTGCCTTGGCTGTTTAATAGGTTCAAAGTTTATATTGTTATCATGGATGGGATCCCATTTATCATCCCCGTTAACATCGATTTGCAGACTGAGTATCGGTGCAGCCGGGGGCAAACGTGTTCCGGATGAAGTGGAAGGCTCAGTATAGGTACTATATTTTAATTGAGAAATATCTTTAAGGAAAACTCCGTCATAAGCATTGTTTCTTAACTGGATGCGGGCAAGGGAAGGATCAATCGAGACTGAAGCCAGGTTCGTATCCAATTCTGAGAGAGGGAGACTAAAGTAAACAGCCCCTGGTCTCAGGGGAAATGGCGTATTCACTTTGGGACGACAGACTATAGATATGAGATCGGTAGCATTTTTCGAAACTTCTCCGGAGGGCATTTTGTTGACCTGGCCTTTTTCCCAACCATTATCTGCAAAATCATTGACATTGACAAGGATGACTTTCTGGGCGTCAACAACTTCGCCAAGAATCAGAAAACAAAAGAGGGCTGGTATTCTGAAGATGTTCCGGTTCATATTTGTAACAATTTGCCATGATTACAATCATATGATAATCCCGCCTCACTATACAAACATAAACTTTAACTCAATCCACCAGGGTATTAAATAATATTCATTCTTTACTTGCAATCTGGCCTGGACACAAGCTTGAAATTTGAGGTTAAACATCAATTAATCTCAACTTGTCTAGCCTGGTTGACCAGAAATATAAATCGAACGGTTTTTGTATCAAAACCGGACAGTCGCCTTGATAGTGTTTTCATAATAGATTGGCATTTTAGCAGTTGCTAATCCGGCCCTGCTTTTGAACAAGGGTTTGATGGTTTCTAAGGGCGACAAAATAATGTTACCCAATCCAAAAATTTCCCTTCTAAACAACCTTAAAATATGCTAAGAAATTATTTCAAAACAGCCTGGCGCAACCTTGTTAAAAGCAAAGGATCATCATTCATCAATATCAGCGGTCTCTCAGTTGGTATGGCCGTCGCAATGCTTATTGGTTTATGGATCTGGGATGAATTAAGGTTTGATAAATACCATAATAATTATGATCGGATCGTCCAGGTGATGCAACATCAGAATTTTAACGGCGAAGTCGGTACCCAAACTGCAAATCCTGCCCAGATGGCTGAAGAGATCCGCCGGCTTTACAGCAATGATTTTAAATATGTATTGCAATCGTCCTGGAACTTTAATCATGCACTGACTTATGGCGAAAAGATTTTTCTGAAACCGGGGAGTTATTTTGAACCGCAGGTAACGGAAATGCTCACACTCAAAATGCTTAGTGGTTCGAGATCCGGACTCAAAGAAATGAATTCAATATTGCTTTCATCCACTATTGCAAAAGCCATATTTGGTGACAAAGATCCTATGGGACAGATGATCAAAGTTGACAATAAAGTCAACGTTAAGGTTACCGGGGTCTACGAAGATCTGCCCAATAATACCTCCTTCAGAGAACTGCAGTTTATAATGCCCTGGGATCTTTACCTGAGCCAGAACGAATGGATCAGAAAGATGACAAACCCATGGGGATCTAATTATACCCAGACTTTCGCGCAACTTGCAGACAATGCCAACCTTGGTGTTGTAAACAGGAAGATCAGGGATGTCAAAATGAACAAGGTAGGTGCTGAAGAAAAAAGATATAAGCCAGTTGTCTTCCTTCACCCGATGAGCAAATGGCATTTGAACTCGGAGTTTAAACAAGGCATCAATACAGGGGGGCAGATAGAAAATGTCTGGCTCTTTGGTATAATAGGATTTTTTGTCCTCTTACTGGCTTGTATAAATTTCATGAACTTAAGTACGGCAAGGTCTGAAAAGAGGGCAAAAGAAGTAGGCATCAGGAAAGCAATCGGATCCGAAAGAAAACAACTGATCATCCAGTTCTTCAGCGAATCGGTACTGATTGCTGCTATCGCTTTCATTATATCAGTGGTTCTGGTGGTTCTCATATTACCTGCATTTAATAATGTCGCAGAAAAGAAGATTTCCATTTTATGGGATAGCCCTTTATTCTGGCTGGTTGGTATAGCATTCAGCCTGCTCACGGGTCTTGTTGCCGGCGTTTATCCTGCACTATATTTGTCTTCTTTTCAACCGATAAAAGTATTAAAGGGAACTTTCAGGGTCGGTCGTTATGCCTCAATACCGCGGAAAGTACTGGTTGTGTTACAGTTTACGATCTCGATGGTATTAATTATCGGGACCGTTGTCGTTTACCAGCAAATCTCGGTCGGGCAAAACCGGCCCATTGGTTATAACAGGGATGGACTTGTAACTCATAGCATAACTGAAGAAATGCATAAGCATTTCGAAACGATCAGAACCGAATTGAAAAACGGTGGAGCAATTGTAGAAATGACTGAGTCGGGTAGTCCTACTACCGGTGTCTGGAATACAAATGGCGGATTTGACTGGGAAGGCAAGGACCCAAACCAGGCAGTGGATTTTCCAAATAATGGGGTTACCCATGAATATGGCAAAACTATCGGATGGAAGATCAAAGAAGGCAGGGATTTTTCACGGGATTTTGCCACTGATACTTCCGCATTTATATTGAATGAATCAGCTGTCGCATTCATCGGATTAAAGGATCCTGTAGGCAAGATCATTCGTTGGGAGGATAAGCCATTTACAGTAGTAGGAGTAGTGAGTGATCTGTTGGTTGAATCTCCTTACAAGCCAGTAAGGGCGGCAATGTTTCATGTTTCCCCTGAGCAACAAAATATATTCATCATCCGCCTGAATCCGCGCGCCAGCGCAAAATCAGCATTATCAAAAATAGAGGCTGTGCTAAAGAAACATGATCCGGCTTCACCCTTTAAGGCAGATTTCGTTGATGAAGAATTTGCAAGAAAGTTTGGCAATGAAAAACGGATTGGCCAACTCTCGACTTTTTTTGCAATACTTGCCGTTTTCATATCATGCCTTGGTTTGTTTGGGCTAGCTTCATTTGTAGCAGAGCAACGTGTAAAAGAAATAGGTATCCGTAAAGTGCTGGGCGCATCTGTTCCCAACATCTGGCAACTATTGTCAAAGGATTTTATTTTTCTTGTAATCATATCCTGCTTTATAGCAATCCCCGTGGCATTTTATTATATGACTTCGTGGCTGGAAAAGTATGATTACCGTGCATCTGTTTCATGGTGGGTGTTCGCGCTCGCAGCCATTGGTGCTTTGGTTATCACGTTGATTACAGTTAGCTACCAGGCTATAAAGGCAGCTATCGCAAATCCAATTAAGAGTTTGAGAACGGAATGATCTGAAATCTGAATTATAGACTTCTCTTATGCTCTGTGCAAAATTTGAAATCTGAATTATGTACTTCTCTTATGCTCTGTGCAAAAGTGATAGCATGGAATTTTGATTTTGTCTGAGTCGGAATTCTCTCTTATCATCATATGTAGAGGCATGAGTTTGAAAAATCCTGAAAACTTAATGGCTTAAACAATCGGAACTTATCTAAACGATAAACTATTGCCGGCAGGCAGATGTGTGGTCTTAATGGCAGGAACTTTTTCCCTGAACCATCTGGCCATAAAAAGCGATCCGGGTTCCTCGCTGGCAGCATGACCGAGTACAACCAGGGCCAGCTTATCGCCCTTCGCCCGCGCATCGCGAACATATTCTGCGGTCTCCCATTCTGAAACTTCCCCGCAAACCAGGACATCCGGTTTGTGGTTGTGAATATTGCGGATCTGGGACATACCCCCTGCTGCACCGGGCATCAATAGCACCCTTCCGCAGGGCTGGCTAAGATTCCCGATATATCTTAAAGCTGGGACACCCAGCTTTTTCTTTGCATGGTCAATAAGGTCCTTCAGGGAGAGTACGGGATTTAATGAGAAAACAGGTTGATTGGCATTGCCAAAGTCGCTCCATCCAAGCTGATCAACTACCTGCTTTCTTACTCCATCGGTAGCAAGGCTATGCACATAATCATGATTCCGCCATACAGCGATATTGTGCTCCTTTAATAACGCTGCCTTGTATTGATAAACATCGTCATCTTCGAGCCACTTTGTTTGATCCTGGTGGTTATAAAATGTTGGCTCATGTGCAACTATGAAGTTGGCTTTTAATGAAACCGCCTTTCGTATCACTTCAATAGTGGCAAACATAGTAGTTACAATGCCGGTTACCACTATGTCCCTGTTTCCTGATTTCAGCGTGTCTACGGTGTTTGCAAATGGTGCATCAGGTATCTCTTTTATAAACAAATCCATTATTTGCCCTACTGTCAGGGCATTTGTCTGCACACCAGCAGCCAGGATAATAAGCGGGTCAGACATGATGAGGGCAGAGCCCAGGACAGATGCACCGTTAACTATAAATTTTCTCCGGTTCAACGAGTTGGTATTCATTTGTAAAATTGAGGTTTGTTCAAATTTAATGAATCTACTACTTTAGTTGTGAGTTGTGAGTGGTGAGTTAGTTGTCCACTTACCACTGACTTAATCATGGCTTTTCAAATTTCTTTGCAACGGCACAGATTTATGCATACGTTTCGCGTTGTTGTGCTCTTGTTTTTAACATCCTTCAGTCAACCAGTGCAGGCCCAAAACTGGGACATCAATATTGTTAAAGCAATCAATCCCGAGAATCCGGACTCTAAGTTTTTCAGATTGACTAGTTCATCTGTCTATGTTATCGGGATCGCAGCGCCGGTGAGTTTATTTACCGCAGGAATGATTACACGGGACTCCATGATAAAACGGCAATCCTATGAAATGGTTGCAGCGGCTCTTATTGAGCTAGCGGTAACTGGAAGTTTAAAAAACATTATAAACCGTCGGCGGCCGGTGGAGAAGTATCCATTTGATGTGTTTCCCTATGATAGCTACAGTGGTAAATCAATTCCGTCAGGGCATACTTCCATGGCCTTTGCCACAGCCACTAGTCTTTCGCTGCAATTCAGAAAATGGTATGTTGTCATACCGTCTTGTCTCTGGGCAACCTCGGTAGGATACTCACGTATTTACCTGGGAGTTCATTATCCATCGGATGTAATCGCGGGCGCGGTGGTGGGTGCGGGTAGTGCTTATCTTGCACACTGGTTAAATCGCAAAATTTTTCAAAACCGCGATCGTTTTAAGCACCGCTAACACCGGGGAGGGATTTTTTCAGAATAATAACAACTTCAAAAATGATTTCCCATGAAAAATCTCCAGGCAGTTCACAAGCCCTATAACAAAAATGATGCGTTTATCGTACAACCCCTACCGGGCTCGGAATCCAACAATACTTTTCCGTTGAAAGTTGTAGCACGATTGATGATATTGGTGAGTCCGATTCCGGCTCGCTTTTGATTTAAATCAAAACCAATCCCGTTATCCGAGATTTTCAATTCCAGTCGCTCTGCATTCTGTTGGATAACTATTTCTACCACAGAAGCCTTAGAATATTTCAGGATATTGTTGAGTTGTTCCTGTATAATCCGGTAAATTGATATTTTAAGGGCCTCGCTAAGTTTGTGTTCTAGTATGGAACTTAATTGTAGTCTTGGTTCCATGTTGGCAAACTTGATATTTTCTACCAGTTGCTCAATTGATTCCGTCAACGTAAAGTCTCCAAGCGATGGCGGGACCAATGATTTGGATATTTTTCTAAGCTCTTCTATACTGTCATCTATTACATTTATGCTTTTTCTAAGAATAGTTTCATCCTTCTGGGGATTTGTCTGATAAGCGGAAAGACAAAGCCTGGCGGTAGCCAGCATTTGATTTACATTATCATGAAGTTCTTTTCCAAGTTCACCACGTTCTTTTTCCTGGGCCTCAATAGTGGCCTTGGTTATATCAATCTGACGGTTCACTTTTTCTTTTGTAAGCTCATCCTGTAACTGTAAAGTCCTGGATATATCATGTGCGATCACCAGGTAGGCATCCGTGTCTTTATAGATTATCGGGTGCACAAATACTTCTGCAATAAGCGTCTCTCCATTTTTTTTAACATGTGTTACCAGCCTGTTCTTAAAGTCATTACACTTCCTATTCTGGCGGATGACTTCCAGTTCTTTCCTGTTATCCGGTAATCGGAGATCGAAAGCGGTCATTTGCAAAAATTCCTCCCTGGAATAACCATAGTGAGAAACTGCCATATCGTTTACTTCCAGGTAACCCAGGTTTTTCCTGTCAACCACCCACTTAGCAATAGGGCTGTCATTAAACAATGAGCGGTAAAGCTGTTCGGAATTTCTTATTATTTGTTCGGCGATTTTAATTTCGGTAATATCAAAATGTGAAACAACGGCGCCGGAATTAATTCCAAACACCGGCCTCACTATTAAATAGAACCATTTCTGGCCGGAGGGAGTTTTGCAGGCATATTCCAAAACAAATTGGTCGATCCTGCCTGCAATTACATCTCTTATGGCAGCAGCTATTTTTTTGCCGGCTTGTGGCGACAATAGTTTTGCTTTTTCCGCCACTACTATATAATTGATCGATTCAGTATAGCAATTTCCTGTTAATTCATTTTGATCTGAAGACTTACTCCAGGCTTCATTTACATCAATGATGTTACCTTTTTCATCAAGCAGGGCAATTCTCGCAGTTAATGAATTGAGTATGGCGGTCCTTTGGATGGTTGCTTTTTTCAGATTCTCCTCCGCCTTAAATTCTTCTGTAACGTCCCGGTAGTTAAGAACAAAGGCGTTTATCAAAGGCTCCCGGAGCATGTTTGTTACAATTGAACTGATCCATCTCCATTCCCCGTTTTTATGCCTTAAGCGGTAGGTGAGTTGTCTTGTTTCGCCATACAAAGTCTGCAGATCATTTAATACCGCATTAATCGCCTGTACATCATCCGGATGATAAAGTACTGCTGGATGCGTTACCAACAATTCGTCCCTGGTATATCCAAGAATGTTTGACACTGACGGTGATACATAACTAATTTTGCTATCGGCGCCAAACAAAGCAATCCCATTGTGACTTTTTTCGATAAGTACCTCAAAGCGGGTTTCGTTTGAATGCAGTTTATTTTCTTGTATTTTTTCAAGCGTAATATCACGGGCAAAACATGTAACGCCTATTACCGAAGAACCGTCATAGATGGGATTGATAGACATATCAAAATAAAGTACTTCGCCCTCATGAGAAAACTCATGTACCAGGCGCTGTGCCTTCCCGGCGAAAGATTCCTTATACAAGGTCTCCCAATTTAAAATCTGCGAAGGATCTGAAGAATTCAGCACATCCTGAACGCTATCACCGGGATTTACATCCATCCCATATATATCTTTAATTGTATTGCGTAACCGCGAATTCAATACCAGGTACCGGTGTGACCTATCAATGCTCCATACATACCCGTCAAAGTTTTCCACCATCGCATTGAGGTTCGCCTGTGCCTGCCTGATATCCTGGTCTTTTTTCGTAAACTGCAACCTGATATTGGCTTCGATAAGTTCACCATTTGCTTTTTTCAATGCTTCATTTTCACGCGAAAGCTTGTCTATCACAGACTGAATAGCTCTGGTAGGTGCATCCGATTCATGTTTCGGTTCACTATCATATACCAGATGCCGACCTGCTAAAGGATTGGCATTGTTATGGTTCGCATTTTGATTATCGACGGGCTTTTTCAAGATATCTTTTGGTTTCTAACGTTCTAATATAGCCGCACCAGGAAATATGCTGCAATAACTGCGCTCAGCACGGATTAATTTCAATTTAAATATATTTAATTATCCATTTAAGCGTTTACTCTTATAGCGTACTACAAGTTACGATGAGGAATAGCCATGCCCAAAGGAAATAGCTACTAACATTATTAAAGTAGCTGATTCCACTTATTGAAATCTTTAAAAGATAATGCCAGCCTCCGGGTTAATACATAACACATAAAAAAAACACTTAAATTGCTTCAATCTTGCACGGGGTGCTTTTAATAATAATTTAAAGGCTGAGATAATACCCGTTACCTGATCCGGATAATACCGGCGTAGGGATGCAAAGGCCAGTTATTTTCAGTTCAACTGTTTTATAAAAGCCTTGTTTCCTGCACCATAATTCCGGCAGGAAACAAGGCTTTACTTTTTAAAACATAACAATGGAACTGCAGAAAAATAATTTCAGCCAGGTAACCCGGGGATTGATAAAATGGCAGGGTCGGAAAGAATGGTTCTTCAACAGGGAGCATACAGATACATATGAACAATGGTATGAAGGCCGTTATAAAAGAGCCGAATTGTGGCAAAAGAAGGTAATGGGACAGTTGCTCAAATGCGATACCAGGGTAAAAGAACTACTCGAATTTGGTTGCGGCACCACCAGGTTTACGCGGTGGTGGAATCAGATTGGTATTGATGCGACCGGAGCAGATATTTCACCTTTTATGCTCGGACAGGGCGTGCATCTTTTTAATGGTGACCTGGTGAACGCCGATTCACACCATATGCCTTTTAAAGACGATACATTTGATGCCGTTGCCTTCATAACCACCTTTGAGTATTATATTAATCCCGTTAAGGTTATACAGGAAGCTGCAAGAGTAGCCAGATCTGGCATTGCCTTTGGAATGATGAACCGTAACTCTCCCAAATTTATACGACGTAAAATACAACAGGCTTTCGGCAAAAATCCATTCTATATTACGGCCACCTTTTATACTCCCGGGCTGCTGATTCAACAGATAGATATTGCATTAAAAGGACGCGCTTATAGTCTTGAATGGACCTGTACTGGTCTGCCAAAATGGTTTCCTGTACAACAATGGAGTGTTCCTGTTGGTGATTTCTTTGGATTGTATATAAAGTTTCTTGATTGATTAAAACTGCGCTATGTTTTTGTCGGGTAAAATTGAAAACGAGGCTTTTGAAGAAGTTATTCTAAAACACTGTGGCTTTCAGCGAAATGAAGTGTCTACCGGGCCAGGCTTTGGTATAGATGTATCGGTTATTGATCTGCCCGGACAAATGGCGATGGCGCTGACCAGTGACCCGTTATCGTTAATTCCTTCCCTGGGCTTGCAGGAATCGGCCTGGTTATCGGTTCACCTGATGGCCAATGATATGGCAACTACCGGCTTTGCGCCTATGTATGTTCAGATGGTATTGAATCTGCCAGTTAGTCTAAGTAAACATGATTTTAAAATTTACTGGCATTTTGTACACAAATACTGCCACGAAGCGGGTATTTCGATAACAGGCGGACATACAGGTGGCATTGAAGGACAGCGATCTACTATTGCAGGAGGTGGAACCATGTTGCTTACAGCGCCAAAAGAAAAGATCAGGATAAGTAAAAATGCGCAAGCAGGTAACGTCATAATTCTAACCAAGGAATGTGGAATATCATCAGCTGCCATACTTGCTATGAGTTTCCCCGAAACAGTGAAAAATAAACTGGGTAAAGAAATTTATGATGAAGGTTGCAGACTCTTTTATCAAACATCCTCATTAAAGGACGGATTAGTTGCGGCTGATAATAACAGCAATTTTACAGAAGTTACCGCTATGCATGATGTCACCGAAGGCGGTGTACTGGGAGCCGTATATGAAATGGCAATAGCGTCGGGAAACGGAGTTTGGGTTGACAATAACAATTTGCCTGCCGGTAGTACGACACAGAAAATTTGTAATCTGTTTGAACTTGACCACCGCTTTTGTATTGGGGCAGGCGCCATGATCATTGCTGCAGAAAAAGAAAAGGCACAAAATGTTTTACAGCGTTTACAACAAAATAATATCAGCGCCACAGTAATAGGTGAGTTTAAAGAAAAACAATTTGGCTATAAGCTGATTGAGGATTTAGTTAAAAAGCCAATGCCTTATTTCAGTAAGGATCCGTACTGGGACGCATTTTTTTTAGCATGTAACAAAGGTCTGAAATGAAAAATTCAAGAAAGCCGGAAGGCGGGGTATACCTGGTAATAGATCCTTCAATACAGAAAGACCTTCTTGTCACGAGACTGGAGGCAGCATTACAAGGCGGTATCAGTGCAGTTCAGATATGGAACCGCTGGAGCGTTACGTCTGGTAAATCTGAAATAATTACAACGATCTGCAGCCTTTGCAAACCGTATTACGTACCGGCATTCATCAATGAAGATTATTTATTGTTGCAGACACATCCTGCACTTGATGGAATTCATTTCGACAAAATACCGCATGATTATCCAGCTATTAAAAGATTGGTAGGTAGAAGCTTTAGCGCCGGCATAACCTGTGGTAACGATTTCAACATAATCGATTGGGCCATGAGAAATGAACTGGATTATGTCTCGTTTTGCTCTATGTTTCCTTCATCTTCTGCCGGTAGCTGTGAAATTGTAACACCATCTATAATTCAAAAAACGAAGCAGCTTACAGATATGACGGTTTATATTTCCGGAGGAATCACACCTGAAAATATCCAATTGCTTAAACAGACTATTTCTTTTGATGGGGTGGCCGTTATTGGTGGAATATTAAAAAGTAATGATCCACTGCTCGCAACACGGGCATATTTAAAAGCCTTAAGTGAAAAAATATAGAAATATGAAGCAAAAAACAATTGAAAAACTTTGCTGCCCTTTTGATAAACATGATTTATCATTAGAGATATTCATAAAAGATCTGGAGGGCGATATTCTGAAAGGAATTTTACATTGCGCCGGCTGCAATCGTTTCTATCCCATAGTACATGGCATACCCATTATGACACCAGATGAATACCGCGAATTTCAACTGGAAAAAAAGCTGATTGAAAACAATGACGATTATAAATGATGGTAATAAATGACGGTTATATTTACTTCACTTTGCAGTTACCTGCGTTCGTGTAAACTTAAACGGTTACCATCCGGATCCTTCAATGCTGCGAACTGTCCCCACGGAGTTGTATCAATCGGGCCAGCTACTATACCCTTTGCAGCCAGTGCTGCAATTTCTCCTTTGATATCATCGGTTTGAATGACCAGGCCATCAATGCATCCCGGGGGCATGTTTTTGAACCAGGTAACCAATGTAATAGAAACTGCACTATCCGGAAATCCGAGTTGTATCCATTGTTTGCCTTCTTCAAATGGAGCTTCGACCATTAATTCAAATCCAAGGTTGAGGTAAAATTCTTTCGCCCGCGCCTGATCGGTAACCGGAATGGAAATGATTTCAATTGCTTTCATATCTCATAATTATTTTTAAAGGTCATATGGAACGCCCAAGGGAATTTCACTATGTGTCAAAAGACTGTAAATGGGCGTTTCATATGTGCATAATTTATTTTAAAGGTCATATAGAATGCTCCGCCGGGGATCCACAACGAGTTCGGAAAATAGCAAGACTACTCATTTAGTCTGAAATACGGTTGCGGTGCAATTTAACATCCAGAAGTTAGTCAAAATTTCACTAATACACCAGCAAATTTCTTACATTCGGCAAGACAGATTAGTTGCAACCTCAAGCCGATCCTGCAGGCTTTTATAAATAGTTTAAAACATAACCAACATTTATGAAAGGAATATTACCATGGGTCTATTCTTTTTTTTGCTGCCTTCTCTTTTTGATTTTTGCCGCCTGCAAGGAAAAAAATGAACAGCCTTCAACCGAGGCTATTACCGCTCTCAATCTCAAACGCGGTGAATTGATTGCCTGTGGTAGCCCGGACAAACAATTTGGTACAGTAGGTTTTGTGTCTTCCTGTTCACCCGAAGTAAAAAAAGACTTTGAACTTGGTGTAGCCCTTTTGCATTCTTTTGAATACGATGAATCAGAAAAGGTCTTTGCCAGGATTATCGACCAGCAACCTGACTGCGCAATGGCCTATTGGGGCGTGGCTATGTCTAACTACCATACTTTATGGGCTCCGCCTACTGAAGCTGAGCTCAAAAAGGGCAGCAAAGCAATTGGGATGGCAGCCACCATTTCTGCAAAAACAAAAAGAGAGGAGGATTATATCAATGCAGTGTCGACCTTCTATAATGGTTGGGAAAAAATTGATCATCCAACACGGTTTGCCAGGTTTGAAAAGGCAATGGAAAAATTATACAGTGCGCATCCTGATGATAAGGAAGCTGCTATATTTTATGCCTTAATACTAACGGCAGCCGCTGATCCAACCGATAAATCTTTCACAAAACAAAAAAAGGCAGCGGCTATGCTTAAAGAGTTGTATGTTATTCAACCTGATCATCCGGGCATCATACATTATATCATTCATAGCTACGATTATCCCCAGCTCGCGGAACTCGCCCTGCCGGAAGCCCGTAAATATGCTGCTATTGCGCCCTCATCGGCGCATGCCCAACATATGCCTTCTCATATTTTCACACGTCTCGGTTTATGGGACGAAGATATAAAATCAAATCTCGCAGCATCCGCATCGGCTAAATGTTATGCTGAAACCTCCGGCATTCAGGGCCACTGGGACGAAGAGCTACATACACTTGACTACCTCGTCTATGCCTACCTTCAGCAAGGTGATAATAAGTCTGCTATGCAGCAGTGGGAGTACCTGAAATCCATCGATAAGGTATCACCGGTAAATTTTAAGGTGGCATATGCATTTGCGGCTATCCCTTCCCGTTATGTGCTTGAAAACCGGTTGTGGAAAGAAGCCACTAATCTTGAATTGCATCCTGCAGATCTTGAATGGGAAAAATATCCCTGGCAAAAGTCTATATACCATTTCGCGAGGGCGCTTGGCTTCGCCAATACAGCCAATCCTGATTCAGCGAGAGCAGAACTGAAAAAGATGGGTATTTTACGCGACAAACTTCTTGAACAAAAAGATGTGTATAAGGCCAACCAGGTTCATATCCAGATGAAATCAGCAGAAGCATGGACAGCACTTAAAACCGGTAAAAGAGAAGAAGCACTGAGATTGATGACTGAAGCCGCTGACATGGAAGACAAAACTCAGAAGCATGCAGTAACCCCGGGTGAAGTGTTGCCTGCAAGAGAACTATTGGGAGATCTGCTAATGGAATTGAATGAACCCCAGAAAGCGCTGGTTGCTTATGAGGCGAGTTTAGTGGAACATCCAGGGCGCTTCAATGGACTTTATTCCTCCGGGCGGGCAGCTGAGCTATCAAACCAGGTTGCTAAAAGAGATAAATATTTCCGGCAGTTACTAAAAATCTCTGAACCCGTTAATTCAGACAGGGCTGAACTCGCCGATGTAAGACTGGCATTAAAACATGAATCAACTTTGCACAAACAATAGCATTAGTATCAACAACGAAAATAAAAACTGTTGACCAGTGTATTTATACCGGCCTTTATATTTATGCTGGTTTATTACTGGTTTTCCTGCAAGATTATCTTTTGATTTGTTTTTACATTTTTTTGAACAAGCTTTCCTGCTCCGTTCGGTAGTATAACTTCTATATCAACTGAATTTATCTTTCCGATACCAAAATGGGCAATCGCAGTTTGCCCCGAGGCATATCCGTATCCAACGCTGATATCCTGGCAGCCCAATAATGCGCTTGCCTGGCCTGTTTTTCCTGCCTGGTAAACTTTGATCTTTGACCCTATACCCATCCTGTTAACCTTTTTTGTGCCCTTGACCTGAACCTTTAACCAATTACCGCTTATTGTTTCATTGTGCAGTAAAATAGACGGGAGTTCAGGCCACCAGCTTGGCAGGAACATATCTAATCTTCCATCATTATCATAATCCCCTGTAGGTCCGGCCGCGGAGTATATAATCTTTTTTTCTTTCAATACTTTCGCAAAAAATACTCCTGTCTGACCCTTGAGGGCTTTATCTTCTGCTGTCGGAAAATCATTGACCGCCATAATTTCTTCTCTGAACCGGGGTAATCCGTTCACCTGTCCTGTTTGTCGGAATATGAGTGGATAAACTTTGCCATCCTTAAATTTCACGACACTTGTGTATATATCCGGCAAACCATCATTGTCAAAATCCTGGATCTCCACATGAGGTGCCTTTAATGGAATGGGGTTAAGGCCAACTGATTTTGTTACTTCTTCAAATGAAAGTCTACCATCTTTCGACAGTTTGTTTATAAAAAGCCTGAGGGGTTGCGGGTTGACCCAGGGCTCTTCAAAATGCGGACCCATTACAATGTCCATTAAGCCATCCCTGTTAACATCTCCAAAGCTAACACCACAAACCATATTGTCGCCCCCGGAACCTGGCCATTCAAACAATTTCCTTGTGCCGGGAGCTTCATAAAAATGACCTTTTTTATCATTTATAAAAAGCAGGTTTCCGCCATTATTTGCAGCAATAAACAGATCCGGCCAACTGTCATTATTCAGATCAGATGAAGCAACACCATATCCTGGTATACCTGCAGGTATACCTGCAGAGACCGTAACGTCTTCAAACTGTAATTTACCTTTGTTCCTGAACAGGCGCGAGCTCCGGGTAGCTGATCCATTGTAACCCGTTAGCGGATCTTCACCGGAAAGGATGTCAGGAAGTCCATCCCCGTTATAATCCAGGATGGTGACACTTCTGCCTCCGAAAGCCTGAGGGCATGCTTCATTATCTGCGGATATATTCTTAAAGATTCCCTGTCCCTTGTTTTCGAACAAGGTATTGCCTTTAACTTTTTTGTCTTGCTGTGGCATAGATCCCATATAAATATCCAGATCGCCATCATTGTCAAGGTCTGCAAATACAATCCCGGTTGTACGACCTGAAAGATTCAATGATGTTTGTTGATCCCTGCTGAATTTGCCATTCTTGTTTCGAAACAGCATATTGCGCTTACCATCCTTATCAAAAGTTCCAACATAAAGATCTATCCAACCATCACCCTCTGCATCTCCCCAGGCAGCTCCATGTCCATAAATACCTGCTAAGGCCGGTAACAAACCTGCGCTTTGTGTCACATTTTTAAAGATAAACGGGTAATTATTTGTTTGAGAGAGAGCTGAGGTCAATAATTGGGCATAGAATATTATTACAGAGATGATTGTTTTTGCACAATAATCTTTTCCTGCTGCAGATATTAAATACATAGTGTATACACCTCCTTAGTTAATATTCAATAAGATTTAATATTCGATAACATTATTGTCCGACTAAAGTCGGGTCATAGATATAGGCCGGCTGCTGAACGCAAAATCACGAGGTATGGACTGCGACTTACTTGTTAGTTTTGAAAACCCGATAATGGCCGATGTGATCAGAATCAACGAACCCAGTACCAGCCACCGTTGTTTCCCGGTTATATAATTTTTAGGGGTTAAGGGTACTTCCGTGTTAAGTTCTTCCCTCAGAGACAAAATGTCTGCGACAGGTTTCGCTCTTATTTGTTGTTTGTACACGTGCCAGTTTTCATAACTAAGAAAAGTTGCCAGCGCATTTAATGTAGAAAGTGTTGGAGCGGAGTCGTATTTCACTCTACCCCAAATGCGCTTTAAGGTACTGACGCTAAGAGACACGCCAGTCTCAGTAGCAATCATTTCACTGAGCCGCCCGAAGTCTTGCGTTGCCCAATTTGCACAGCTGCCCCAGCCAATTTTCTGTTCAATCAGGTGCAGACAAGTAGAGATCTCTTCATTTTCAGTTTGTGATGTCAAGGTTGTGAATCAAAGGTTTATATACGTGAACAAAGTTGAACAAAACTTGGATGGAATTGAACTGGCTTACTAATGTGAGTTCCTGAATCTTTGATCTATACTTTAACTACACTAAAGAATTACACTAAAGTACAAATCATAATCGAGAGTTAATTCATACCTGACAATGTTAACTTCCTCGCATTTTATAACCTGATAAATATTTTCAAAATCCATGCGAATATTATTTTTTATTATCCTGATCACTGCTTTTGATCCGCTTACTTACGGCCAAATAACGCTTCCGTCCGATCGTAATAAGAAGGCTTCTGTTTCCGAATATGTAGGTATCACCCTTGTTAAAGTTGAATACTCGAGGCCGTTGGTGGACGGGCGTGAAGGCAAAATCTGGGGCGGCGTAGTTCATAACGGCTTTGCTGACCTGCATTATGGTACCAGCAAATCGTCCCCATGGCGGGCGGGCGCTAATGAAAACACTACCATTGAGTTTAGCGCTGAGGTTGCAGTTGAAGGTAAAGCGATTCCTGCTGGAAAGTATGGATTTTTTGTGGCAATGGGGCCGGACCGTGCAACGCTTGTTTTTTCCAGATTCAATACTGCCTGGGGAAGTTTTTATTATGACGCAAAGGATGACGCCTTACGTGTTGAAGTCACGGTTGAAAAGGGATCTGCCAATGTTGAAAGGCTCAAGTATGAATTTAATGGACCAACTGACAGCTCTGTGATACTTTCGTTAAACTGGGAAAAAGTTAAGATTCCTTTCAGAATATCTGTCGACCTGCACCAACGCCAGATCGAAGCCTTTCGAAGGGAGTTTAACTCCGGAATGTTCTATCGATACTGGCAAAATATGCATACAGCAGCGAATTATTGTCTTGTAAACAACATAAACCTTGATGAAGCGCTGATCTGGGCTGACCGTTCTGTTAACACTTTTTTTGGAGAAGCGAATTTTCTGACCTTATCGACCTATGCAGAATTATTGAAAAAATTTAATCGTGTTGCTGAAGCGGATTCGCTGATGAAAAAAGCTATCCCGATGGGTACCGCGCTGCAACTGGTTATGTATGGAATTAGTTTGAACATGATGCAGTTGCACCAGGAAGCTTTCAACATTTTCAAAATCAGTCATGATAAGAACCCTAATGCCGACTATTCAAACCTCGGAATGGTTATGGGTTATTATTTTCTAGGTAAGAAAAAAGAAGCAATCAGTGCTGCCGAGAATGGCAGGCGGGTTACCACTGATCCCCGATGGAAGACCCAGTTCGAGTCTTTCATTGCAGACTTGAATTCAGGGAAAGAAATGTTTAAATAATCATTAATATAACCTGAAAGTTTTTCTTATCGCTTTCCAGGAATGGCGGAAAGATCAGCCCAACTCTGTTAATCAATAGAAGCCGTCAATCGGATTCACATCAACTGAGTTTTGGAAAGGGCTATGACTTCCGGACGAATTTGGTAAGTATAACGATTGTCTGCTCGTTGATTTTTCCTTCTATCTGATCGGTGTTATCCGGAACCAATCGTATTTTTCTTACTATGGTTCCCTTTGGTGCCATAAAGTTGGCGCCCTTTACATTCAGCCCTTGGGTTAACACAATGGTGTCGCCATTGCTGAGTTCCGCCCCATTGCTATCCTTATGCACTTCGCTGACATGGAAAGCATTCATAGCCCAATTAATTACTTTCTCATCCAGTTCTACCGAAGTCAATATTTCATTCGCCCATTCCTGGTCATCATACTGTTTGAGAATGCGGTAGCTAAGGGCCTGTACACTAGGTTCTACATTCCAGATACTGCCACCAAGGACTTGCCAGTGAGCAGCAGCTTCTTTGCTAGCTAATGCTTCAACACAGGTATTGCACAAAGCAACTTCATTTTCGATTGCGTCATTGTTCTTTGGACTTACAGCATAGGCCATTTCCGCGGTTTCTGTCGTGCAGAGTTCACATAGTCCATTGCTTCTCTCGTTGAGTTTAACCGTTATTGAATTGCTCATTTCGCAAAGATATTTTTTTAACAGGTCCTTTCCTCAATCTGTTCAAAGTATTGCACCACATTTTGTTCCGTGTTGAGACGCAAAATTACATCGGAACCAGATAGCTGATGACGCAACATTTGATAAACCTTGATAGAATTTTTCAACGCCACTAGCAATGATTGTCTGTCATAATCGGGAATAGGCGCAATTAGTTCCTGCAGATCTTCACCCACCTGTTGAGTTTCCACTTTCCGCGCTTCTTTTGGAAGGTTGTTGTTTTTTTGCTCCGTGCCAATGCTTGATGCCGGTAAGAACGTTCAATACTTCTCCCTCCTGTAATATGCGTAAAGGTTTGCCTTCGGCACGTCGTATACGCTGCAATTGGTTTTTTCGTCTGCTGCCACCAGCAGTATTTTATAACCCGACTTTAGTCGGACAATAATGATTCAATAAGATTAAAATTCCGATATGATATAAACTTCCATATGATTAAATCTGGTGTCATTTATTCATCGATCGGATCAATAAAATTAATAATCGTAAGTTTAATCGCCGGATAAATAAATATTGAGCTTTTTATATCCGAAATGAGTATGAAATACATCAATCTGAAAGTATTAATTATTTATTGTTTTTTAACGGGATCCGTTTCTGCGCAAACGGCAGGTGATGCACAACAACAACCGAAGGAATCCGCAGAGCAACAATATCTCAGAAGTAAAAAAGATAGTCGCTATTCGCTTGACTGGCCGCCCCGATTACCTGGAGGAAACGCAGTAGTGACTGACAAATCTGCCAAGTTTTTAATTAAACCCGCAAATCTAAAACTCGCTGAAGGAGTTGTTATCGGCAAAACAGAGCCGGAGATCGATTTCCTTTATCTCCCGGGGCAGATATTCCCCGGCAAACTATGGTCAGTTTGGGGTGATGGCTCAGCTTACGGAACAAAATATTATACAAGTATAGGTGATCATGATGCTCCGCGGGGAGAAGGACATGTCTATGAATACGATTCAAAAACCAGGAAAATACGGTTGTTGATGAACGTTAGGAAGTTCCTTGAAGAACCGGGCCGCATGCCTCCGGGCATGGATTACATTCCAGGCAAAATACATGGCAGGGTAGACAGGGGTTCAGATGGATGGATATATTTCTCAACACATAGAGGATCGACAAATGATAATACTACCGATGCCCGTGGTTTTAAAGGTGATAATATTTACAGGGTCGATCCGGTTAGCGGCAAAAAAGAAATCGTGGTTTCATATCCTATGGCTAAACACACCATACCAGCCAGTGTTCTGGATCCACAGCGTATGATATTTTATGGGGGAACCAATCCGGGCAATGATGCAAAGGATAAAGGAATATGGTTTATAGCTTACGATGTTAAGAATAAAAAAATGTTGAAAAAAGCTCCAAATGGTTTTGACCGTTATGCCATCTGGTCCGCAAGCTCAGGTTGTGTTTATTGGAAACCGTTGGCAGAAACAAAGACTGGAGATTTGAAACAGGGAAAAAGTGGTTATAAATATGATCCCAGGACAAATACCATCAGCAGCGTGGCAGAGGTTCCGGTAGTTCGTGCTTGTACAGGAGAAACAAAAGCTGGAATTGTTTATGGATTTACACAGGATAACGGTGATCTGTGGGCATTTGATACAAAGAAAGAAAAACTGACAACTATCGGACCGGCTATGGTTGGGGCTCATAACTATGTTACTTCGGTAGATCTTGATCCGGTTACTGAAAGATATATTTATTATGTACCAGGCGCACATGGTGGTGCCGAGATTGATGGAACACCAGTTATTCAGTATGATCTAAAAACAAAAAAACGAAAGATCATTGCATTTATAAGTAGTTTCTATAAAGAGAAGTATCAATATACGCCAGATGGAACTTTTAGTTCTGCCATAAGTCCCGACGGTAGTATTTTGTACATCACCTGGAATGGCATGCGTGTATCAAACACCAAAGGTTGGAACACCGCCTCGATGACAGCCATCCATATACCCCAGTCAGAAAGATTACCTTAGTCTTAATACATGAAGAGTTTTTAAAACTTGAAGACGAAAATCAATAACATCGAGAAATCAAAATGTCATCAAGAAATCAAAATAACAGCAGAAAATAAAAATAACATCATAATAAAACTCCCGTTCATGAAAAGTTTGAATACTTTAAAATTGATTGTGCGGTACCAGGTATCCGGAACTATCTTGGTTTTGGTGGACATGGGCTCCTCGTATTTGATATTTTAAACAATCACCGGTTTGTTAAACGCATCAAAACACAAGGACTGGATAAAAATGGTATTCCCTCAAACGTTAAGGGGGTTGCCGTAAGTTTAAGCCTCAACAGCATTTTTATCAGTACTTTGGATAAAGTACAACGCATCGATTTAAATACTGAAAAAATAGTCTGGGAAAAAAGCTATCAAGGTGGTACTGATAGGATGTCTATTTCTCCAGATGGAAAAACTATGTACCTGCCTTCTCTCTAAAAAACTTTCTGGAATGTTGTTGACTGCGAATCCGGAGACATTATCGCACCTAAAATTGAAGTTGTTGGCCGCGCACATAACACGCTTTACGGACCATCGGGAACACAGGTTTATCTTGCTGATATAGCTTCGCCTTTATTGCATGTTGCTGATAACAAAAGCCACAAGGTTGTAAAAAAAGTAGGTCCATTTGGAAATGGTATACGTCCATTCACGATTAATAGTGATGAATCACTTGTTTTCGTTACGGTAGACAGTTTACTCGGATTTGAAGTCGGTGATCTTAAAACCGGGAAAAAATTAGCAAGGATTGTAGTGGAGGGATGGAACACCGGTCCGGTAAGAAGACATGGCAATCCAAGTCATGGTATCGGGCTGACCGCGGATGAAAAAGAACTTTAGGTCTGCGATGGCTTCAATATGAGGCTCCATATTTTTAACGCTTTTCCGCCGTATCAGCAATTAACTACCATACCGTTGCAGGACATGCCAGGATGAGTCACATTTAGTCTCGACGGAAAATATGCATATCCATCAAGCGGAGAAGTGATAGAGGTAAAGACGAGGAAAATCATTTGTACGCTGCAGGACGAGTTTAATAACAATGTCGCAAGCGAAAAAATGCTTGAAGTTCAAATTAAAGGTGGAAAAGCCATCAGAATTGCTGATCAGTTTGGAATAGGCCGGGCCCGGAATACTGTGTTCAACACAACCGCAAGTAATTGATTTTCTGAAGGGTCGGAAATTGCTGCTAAATTGTCCAAATAACAGTTTGGTGGTGAAGCTTGTATGTTCAGTAAAAATTTTACATTTGGTAAAATTTTTATATGAAAAAGTTAGCATTCGTCATTTTAATGGCATCTGTTGTTGCTGTCAGCTGTACCGATGAGAAAGCAGCTGATCCTATAAGTACCGCACCAGCAGACAGTGCAAGTACTTCCAAAGCCAAAACCGAAGTTGCCTGGATACCGGTCGATTCAGCAACTGAGATGAAAGCCTGGATGGAATATGCAACTCCGGGTGAAGCTCACAAGACTCTTGCGAAAACAACAGGTACCTGGATAGGTGAAAATACCACCTGGATGGGGAATGGCGCTCCTCCAACCATGAGCAAGTCCACCATGGTGAATAAAATGATTATGGATGGCCGATACCAGCTTTCCACTTTCAAAGGTGATATGATGGGTATGCCCTTCGAAGGAATGTCCATTGCAGGTTATGACAATCACCAGAAAAAATACTTCAGCACCTGGATTGATAATATGGGAACAGGCTTCCTGAAAATGGAAGGTGAGCTGGATGGAACTTCTAAAAAAATAAACTACACCGGCAAAATGATAAACCCGGCAAATGGCCTTGAGTGTGAAATGAGGGAAGTATATACTATGATTGACGATAACAATGGCCTTATGGAATTGTATGGCCCCGATTCCAAAACCGGGAAGGAATATAAGACGATGGAAATCAAACTGACAAGGAAAAAGTAAATCCAGAACCCGTTTATTGGGTAATTGCAGATTCAGCTTAAGAGGTAACATCAACTGCAAATTGATAACCATTCAGGTTTATCATATCGTTATGTTTCAATGTTTCCCCATGCAATCTTTAATTTCCACATATGAGGACTGGTTTATAGCCAAAATAAAGGAGTTTAGCTGAGCATAATATTTATTGTTTAAGTATCAACTTTAACTCTAAAAATTAACTTTAACTCTAAAAAAAAATTTATGGCAAAGTTTCTTACTGGCATCCTGGCCGGAATTGCAATCGGTCTGATGATAGCACCAGATAAAGGTTCAAAAACCAGGCAGAAAATTACAGATGCTTTGAACGACTTGCTGGGAGAAGCTAAAAACCAGATGAATTCATCGGGTGACCAGTTCAAAGATCAGTTTAACGGCCCGGACAATACATACAACCGCGATCCGGAGCCACCTGTGGCTAAAATTAGCACCGACTTTTAATTAGTTGTGAGTGGTGAGTTGTGAGTTGTGAGTGGTGAGTGGTGAGTTTGAAATACTTCAACTCCACACTCACTCATAACTCAACTCACCACTCACCACTCACCACTGAATTTCGATCCGTCTTTCGTCAAGGAAATAGCGCCGGATGTCTAATTTTCTTCGTCTTTTTTATACTACGGGATAGATTTGATCATTCCATATGGAACACTCCATATGGAAAATGATCAATGAAACCTGTATTTATTATATTATTACTCTTTACCTGTTTATCAGTGGCGGGTCAAAGCATCAGCGGAAAGTTGGTGGATTCTCTTAGTCGCCAGCCAGCAGCTTCAGCTACCATTACTCTATATTCAAGCGACTCTTTATTAAAACAAACAGTGATATCCGACAGCCTCGGTATTTATCATTTTAAAAATATTCAAACCGGCACTTATATACTCAGCTACACAATGGTCGGGTATAGTTCAAAATCATTTCCACTTATAGTTAAAGATACCGGATCAATTCTTGTGGACGATGTTCTTCTCGCGATCGATCGTAATCTGCTACAGGCAGTAACGGTGACTGGAAAAAGACCGGTTCTGGAAAATAAGAACGATGGCATCATTTATAATGCAATTAATGATATAGCGATGGCAGGCGCCAGTGCTGCTGACCTGCTTAAACGAATTCCTGTACTTAATGTTGACCAGAACGGAAATGTGAGCATAACAGGAAAAATGAGTTTACGGGTTTTTATCGATAACAAACCATCGGATATATATGGGAGCTCAGTTGCGGATGCTCTTAAGCAAATCCCCGCAGAAGAAATAGAAAAGGTAGAAGTGATCACCAGCCCTTCTGCAAAATATGAAGCGGAGGGTGCGGATGCAGTAATTCTTATCACCACAAAAAAGAGCCGGCTTAACGGAAAAAATGGAAACCTGAGAACATTGATCAAAACATTTAACAGGGAATTATCGGCTGGTTTGAAAGTGCGGAAGAACAGTATTTCATATGGACTCGACGGTGGATTTTACAGTAACTATTTCAAATTCAAAGAAGAGGCGGTGAGAGAAGACCTGGATGCGCTTAGTCCAACTACTTTGGTCCAGGATACACGCCGCCGCAATGAATACTGGTCATATTACCTGGGATTTAATCTTACAAAAATGCTGGATTCACTAAAATCTTTTTCGGTTGGCTATAGGTTCAGGGATGGTAAGTTTAATAATAAAACCTCAACCTATAATGACTTCGCAGTTAAGGGCGTGTCATATTCTCAGTATTCAAGAGATATCGATCTTAACAGTAGTAATACCGGGCATAGTATAAATTCGGGGTACACTGCCAAGTCTGCGAATAAAAAAAATGAATTGAATCTGCTGGGATATTTCTTTACCTATAAAGGCACAGAAGACTATGACCTTAACCAGACAAGAAATGCACTGATTGACTACAACGAGATTAGTAGGGGATGGATGGACAACCGGGAGCTGTCAATACAGGCTGATGATATTTATAAATTTAGCGATAAAACTAAGATAGAGACAGGCGCAAGGGCAGTTTTTCGCTATTTCGGCTCGGCGAATAATCTTGATGTTTACAGTTTTTCCGATGATGACTATAGAAGAGATGAATTAAGATCCAATGATTTTAGCTACCACCGCGCTATCTATGCAGCTTATCTTAATTATAGTTTTACGGTTAAGAAATGGGAAATCAGGGCTGGTGGCCGTTTTGAGCTGACAACTTTGAATGCTGATTTTAAAGACAAGTCTTTAGCTATTCCTGGCTACAATAATTTTATTCCGGATTTTCTTATTAACAGGAAAATTGGTGAGCGCAATTCCATAAGGCTTAGTTACAAAAAAAACATTCTGAGACCTTATCTATATCAGCTTAACCCCAATGTCAATTACACAGATTCATTAAATATCAGCTATGGGAATCCTGACCTTGTTCCAGCTATTCAGCATGGTTTTCAATTGGTTCATAGTTTTACAAAACAGCCATGGTTCTGGAGCAATACTTTGTTTCTGAACAGCACCAGGAATAATGTTGAAAGTATCAGGTTAATCAGACCGGGCGGAATCATGGAAACTACTTATCAGAATATTGGAAAATATATGGATCTGGGGATAATGACAAGTTTAGCGTTAAACCGGCAGACTGGATTTGGTTTCAACATTTCAGGGAATCTGCGATACGTGAAGCTGAGCAGCGAGGCATTGCAACAATCTTCCGAGGGTTTTACCTATGGTACCAATATTAATATTTCTTACCGCTTCAATAGCAGCTTTGGAATAGAGGGTAATGCACGCCTGAACTCAAGAACTATTTACCTGCAAGGCTATGAAACAAGGTGGAAACAGCATGGTATTTCCATCAATAAAAAATTCTTCCGTGACAAACTAAACATTACAGCAGGTTCAGACGATTTTTTTGTAAAGTATCAAAAAGTCAAATCCGTGACAAAGTCAGGCACCCTTGTGCAGTCCTCATCTTCCCGTTATCCGTCAAGAATATTCAGGATCGGCGTCACTTACTCATTTGGAAAAAAAGATTTAGTTGTACATCAGGCAAGATCCGCAGAAGAATTATGAATTATGAGTGATGAGTTATGAGTGAAGTGGTGAGTGGTGAGTTGTGAGTGGTGAGTTGTGAGTGAATTGGTTTAAATTTCACTCATTAACTCACAACAAACCAGTCGTGAATACAAAGGTTTAATGTTTCAAAAGAGAGAGATATATTCTGGATTAGAAAATAAATTTAAGTGACGATACCGTGGTACCGACTGAACTGTACAAATGTCACCAACATTTCTTAAATTTGAAATAAGAGGTGCTTTACATTTCACAATTTCTTGTTTCATTTCATAATTCATAACCCATAATTCATAATTTTCTTAAAGTTTCTACCTGGCATGGCAATCTGGATGAAGCGGAAAGGCTTCTTTCAGCTGACCCCGTTTTGGCCAATGCAAATATTTTTACAGCGGCTGTTACGGGTAATATTATGGCAGTTCAAAAGTTTCTTGCCGATGACCCTGAAAATGCGAAAGCCATTGCTGAACCCTATGGTGGTACCGCTCTGGTTTATCTTTGCTTATCGAAATATCTTCGTTTACAAAATCAACTTAGTGACAATTTTCTCGGGGCAGCATCTGCACTGCTTGAAGCAGGGGCCGATGCCAATGCCGGGTTTTTGACTAAGGGTGAATTTCCGGAATTTGAATCAGCCTTATACGGAGCAGCTGGAGTGGCTCACCATGCAAAACTCACAAAGCTGTTGTTGACATATGGTGCAGACCCAAATGATGGTGAAGTGGTTTATCATTCAGCTGAAACGCATGACCCGGAGTTACTCAAAGTGCTGGTCGAAAGTGGAAAGCTGACCAAGGAAAGCCTTTCACTTATGCTTATCCGAAAACACGACTGGCACGACACGGCAGGAGTAAAATATTTGCTGGAACACGGAGCCGACCCCAACTTATCCTGGGGTAAAGGTGTATATGCTATACATCATGCACTATCGAGAAGTAATGCTTTACATGCTATCAGGTTGTTATTGGAATATGGGGCTGATACCAGCGTTTCCAGTGCAGGACAAAACGCTGTCGTTCATGCAGCAAGGGAGGGCCGCAGCGATGTATTGGCTTTATTCCGTGAGAAAGGGATTAACACTGAAACCGAAGGAGTTGATAAACTTATTGCTGCCTGTGCAGCAGGAGACCAACATGCAGTAGAAGTTATTATCACCAGTTTTCCTGAGTATTTGGAAGAAATAAAAACTATAGGTGGTGAACTTCTATCAAGATTTACGCTGAATGGAAATGCACCGGGTGTTAAGCAATTACTTGATATTGGTATTGATGAGAATACTCCTTATCTGCATGGCGATGGATATTTTGATATACCTCAAGGCAGTCTTGCAATACATGTAGCGGCCTGGCTGGGCCGGCCTTATATGGTAAAACTTTTAATTGAGCATGGTGCTCACATTGATATCCCTGACGGAAATGGACAAACCCCGCTTGCTCTTGCGGTTCGTGCCTGCATAAATTCATACTGGACCGAGAGACGATCTCCCGACTCTGTCGCAGCACTCATCAAAGCCGGAGCTTCAGTTAAGAACATTATTTTTCCTACGGGCTACGATGAAGTGGATGAATTATTGAAAAAAGAAGGTTTGAATGAGTTATGAATTATGAGTTATGAATCAATGTCGTTTAGTTAAGCCCTAAAGCTGTTTATATTCCATAGATGGTGGTTTCTTCTGTTTATGCTTTCGTTTAAACTTTCGTCCCGGTCTCACTATCTCGCATGTCCTTAATAATACATCATCC
>Ga0193752_1000222_pt1 | contig 66140 bp, 53 predicted proteins | sample H1c1metaG_FD_144924 | JGI IMG/M metagenome (GOLD analysis project Ga0193752, IMG submission 144924) | Soil microbial communities from a riparian zone of the East river system, Colorado, United States - H1c1 | ecosystem: Environmental > Terrestrial > Soil > Riparian zone | place: USA: East River... | reverse complement strand
ACAACCAGAATCCTCTGGTCGTGCAAGGTCCGGGCGCAGGACCGGAAGTCACCGCAGGTGGCGTGTTTGCCGATCTCCTCAGAGTCTGCGCGTACCTGGGAGCGAAGCTGTGAGCAGCATTGCTAGCCTACCGGCTAACTGGTCCACTGCCCAGACGAAGACCATACAAAGAGTTGAAGTTTCCACCTATGTCTAACTCCACACCGAGAATGAGCGCGACTGCGTTTGCTCCGGCCAGCGTCGGCAACGTCGCTGTCGGCTTCGACGTGCTGGGCCATAGTGTGCAAGCGATCGGCGATCGCGTCACGGCGCGACGTATTCCTGAACGCACGGTGCGCATCGCATCGATCACGGGTCTCGTCAAAGACCTGCCGCTCGAAGCGGAAAAGAACACTGCAGGCATGGCGGTGCTCAGCATGATTCGCGATCAGCAGCTCGACCACGGGTTCGAATTGAGTATTGAGAAGGGCATTCCGTTGGGCTCGGGCATGGGCGGGTCGGCCGCCTCAGCCGTTGCTGCGGTGGTGGCCGCGAACGCATTGCTTGCGAAGCCACTCGACAAACTCGGCTTGCTCAAAGCTGCAATGCACGGCGAAAAAGTCGCCAGCGGATCGGTGCACGTCGACAATATCGCGCCATCGCTGTACGGCGGGTTGGTGCTGACAGTGGGTGTCGATAATCCCAACGTCAAACAAATTCCAGTGCCGCCGACAATTCGCGCGGTATTGGTTCACCCGCATATGATGTTGAGTACGCGTGCGGCCCGCGAGATATTGAAGAAGCAAGTCGACTTGTCCGACGTGATTTGGCAGACGGCCAATATTTCGGGATTTCTGACGGGTTGCTTCACAGGCGATCTGCATTTAATTCGTGAATCGTTGGAAGACGTCATCATCGAGCCGCAACGTCGCGTTTTGATACCCGGCTTCGACGGCGTCAAACAAGCCGCGAAAGACAATGGCGCGCTGGGCTGCTCGATCTCCGGTGCCGGTCCGACGGTATTCGCTTGGTGCGAAGAGCCGCAAGCAGTGGCCATTCGCGACGCGATGGTGGCTGCGTTTGCCAAAGTGAATCTGCAAAGCGATTCGTGGATCAGTTCGTTGGACGCCAACGGAGCGCGAGTCATCGATTAGTTTTTGGTAGTTCCGGGCGCGGCCCACTGTTTGACTTGGTTCGTGTCCTCTAGTATCCGAATGTCTTAAGTCTCCTTCCATGAATTTCATCAGCACTCGGAACCCAGCGACGCGCGTCACATTGAGCGATGCAATCGCTCGCGGGATTGCACCCGACGGCGGCCTCTATATTCCGGAGTCGTTTCCGCAGATCGCGCCTGAGGCCTTCGCGGGTAAAGAGTCCATCGGTTCAGTCGCAGAAGAATTACTGAAGCCGTTCTTCGCCGGCGATGCGATGGCAGCCGAGTTACCGGCGATCTGCCTCGAGACGTTCAATTTTCCTGCGCCTCTCGTCAAATTGTCGACTAGCGGCCCCGCGCATGTGCTCGAGTTGTTCCACGGTCCTACGGCCGCTTTCAAAGATTTCGGTGCGCGATTCTTGGCCGCCACGATGGAGCGCATTCGTAGCCGTGAAGCCGGTAAGTTGACAATTCTGGTCGCGACCTCCGGTGACACGGGCGGTGCGGTGGCGGCGGCGTTTCATCGCCGGCCTAAAGTCGAAGTTGCAGTGCTTTATCCCAAGGGCTTGGTGTCGCCGCGACAGGCGCAGCAGTTAGCTTGCTGGGGCGACAACATCCAAACGTTCACAGTGCGTGGCAGTTTCGATGAATGTCAGCGCGTGGTGAAGGAGGCCTTTTTGGATGCTGCGTTCTTGAAGACGCATCAACTGTCGTCGGCCAACAGCATCAACGTCGGTCGGTTGCTGCCCCAGATGGTTTACTACGCGACGTCGTCGCTCGAGATCTGGCGCAAGACCGGCGGTAAGGCGAACTTCATTATTCCAAGCGGCAATGTCGGCAACGCAGCGGCCTGCATCTTCGCGAAGCAGAGCGGATTGCCGATCGGCGATATCGTGCTGGCCACCAATGCTAATAAATCCATTAATGAGTATCTAGCGACGGGCGATTGGCAGCCGCGCGCCAGCGTCGCGACATTGGCGAACGCCATGGACGTCGGCAATCCCAGCAACATGGAGCGTTTACGCACGCTGTTCCCCAACGTCGATGCAATGCGCAGCCAAGTGTGCTCGGATTCGGTGACCGACGCACAGATTCGCACTCGCATCGCAACGGATTTGAAGGAGCTCGGTCAGGTGTGGTGTCCGCATACGGCGGTGGCCGCTGAAGTGTACTCAAGGCTCGCGGCCACACGTGGCGCCGAGCAATGGGTAATCGTATCGACTGCACACCCCGCCAAGTTCAACGATATTGTCGAGCCGTTGATCGGTCGCTCGATCCTTGTTCCGGAGGCGCTGGCAAAGCTCTTGTTGCTGCCGAAACAGGAAACGGAAATAGCGCCGACTCTGGACGCGTTGCGTAAGGAGCTGCAAGCGTGAATGCGATGGCAGATATTCCACGGTGGGCGTACCCGATGGCAGGCGGCGTAGTCGCTGTCGCGCTGCTGGCGTGGTTGGTCTTCATCCTGATTCAACGCCGCGGCCTCAAGCAGATCGAAGATACGATCGATTCGATTGCGTATGACGTGCTGCGCAATGTCCTCATTCCGAATGGCATGGATGGCCAGATTACCTTGCAGTATTTGCTGCTGACGGAACGCGGTTTGCTGGTAATCGATTTGTTGGAGCGGCCGGGCTCGATCTTCGGCGGCGATCAAATGGTGGAGTGGACATCCATCGGCAAGAAAGGCCGTTACACGTTCCGCAACCCGCAACACGTTCTCTACGATCGGATTGCGGCGCTCAAAATGCTGGCCGGCAATACGCCCGTCGAAGGCCGCGTCGTATTCACCAAGCGCAGCGAGTTTCCAAAGGGCAAGTCCAGTTACGCGATGCGTGTCGACGAATTGGTCAGCGAATTCGCCGTCGTCGATCGCAATCGCGGCAACGTTGTCGCTGCGTTCGCCGATGTGTGGGCGCGCGTGAAGCAAACCGCACAAGCATCCACGCCGATGCACTGAGCTGTTGCTTTTCATTAGTTTCAAGACGTAGCGATTCGATGCAATCCCCGATCCTAATTGCCTTCATGCTGTTTGCTGGCGTCGGCGTGCTGCTGCTTGCGCCCATCGGCCTCGGCCCTTACGAATATGCACGTGCGATCGAGGATTTGGCACATGCACCGATCTTTGCGGTGGCCGCAATCGTCATCTATACCGTTCTGTCGAAAAAGCTGCCGAGAGCGCAGGCGTATCTCTTCTCGTTCGGCGCAGCGGTCGGGTTGGGAATTGCGGGGGAGGTGGCGCAGTCGTTTACGTCCAGTCGTACAGGCGAGTTGAGCGATGTGTTCTTCGATGCCTCTGTTGGTTCGCGCTGCGCGATAGATCGGTGAAACTTCGTACACGCCGCAAGCGTCTCCTGCGACTGACGATTGCCATGATTGTCATGGGCGTGCTCGTGCCGTTGGCATGGACCGGCATCAATTACTTCCAACGTCGCGTTCAAATGCCGGAGCTGGCGACTTGGCGGTCGACGAGCGGTTACCACTTCACGCATGGCTACAACGGAAAAATCATCTCGGCAGTCGTGCCTGGTCAGTGGAGCAAAGCCGACGAGGCCGCTTTGTTTGTCACGCCGGGAGAGGACGGGCGTTACGCGGGCGTTTCGCTCGACGAGCCTTGGCCGAACTGGGACGATGGCATTGCGTTCGAGCTCGAACTGATCAATCCCAACGATCGAGATCTCGAGTTAACGGTGCGTATCGAAGACCAGTTGCATAACAATGAGTACGAGGATCGCTACAACAAGGCCTTCGTGGTGCCGGCCGGTCAGCGGATCACCCAGTCCTTCTCGATCGCCGAGATGCGCGATACCCCGGCCACTCGCCGGATGGAAATGGATCGCATCCATCGCATCGTACTGTTCCAAGATTTGCAGCGCGGCAAGTTGTCGTACTACATTTGCAGGATCCGGCTTAAGCGCTAGTTTCCGTTATTTGGTCAGCTACTTGGCTTAAGTAGATTCACTTGGCCAACCGAACAGTTGACGAGCGTTTTGCGTTGTTGCCGCCGCCAACGACTCCGCATCTTCTCCTCGAGCCGCAGCAACTGCTCTCAAGATGTGCGGCAGATAAGCCGGCACATTTCGCCTAGAAGTGGGTTTGGGCTTCAAATCGCGCGGCAGCAAGTACGGAGCATCGGTTTCGATCAGCAATCGATCGTGTGGAATGTGCCGAACGACTTCGCGCAGATGCATTCCACGGCGCTCATCGCAGATCCATCCGGTAATGCCGATGTATAGGCCCATATCCAGATAGTCGCGCGCTTCGTTGAGATCGCCGGTGAAGCAGTGCGCAACGCCTCCCTTTAATCTTGGCCAATATTCTTTGAGGATGGACAGGAACGGCGCATGCGCATCGCGTTGATGTAGAAACACGGGTTTACCGACGCTGGTCGCGAGTTCGAGCTGCAACCTAAATGCGCGTTCCTGATCGGCTTGCGGCGAGAAGTTTCGAAAGTAGTCGAGACCGCATTCGCCGCTGGCGACAACCTCAGGTTGCTCCAGCAGTTGACGAAGCAAAGGCAACCGGCTCGAGTTTAGTTCCGTTGCGTGATGCGGGTGAATGCCCGCGGTTGCACGCATTCGTTCAGGATGACGGCGTGCAAGATCCACGGCGGCTTGTGCACCGGCCAAGCTCGCGCCTGTGATCAACATGTACTCAACACCCGCCTCGCGTGCGGCCGCGAGCAACTGATCGCGATCGGGATCGAAGCTGTCGTGGGTAAGGTTAAGTCCGATATCGACGAGTGATTGCATAGTCGAATTGTACGCAAGCCGTGACGCACGCGTTGCGATCCGGCACAATCCGGCAGCCAGGTTTTCTGTCGCGCAGCGGTCAACAACCGGAACGCTCATGCTGAAGTTTTTGCCTCTGCTTTGGGCTGCCTTACAGCGCCACAAATTGCGCACCGGATTCACTCTCGGCTCGGTGATGGTCGCGTTTCTGTTGTATGGAGTCTTGGCGGCGGTCAAAAGCGGCTTCTCGGCCGGCGTTGATGTGGCGGGAGCGGATCGGTTGATGACGACGCACAAGGCGTCGTTTACTTTTTCGCTACCGTATAGCTATTGGGCGCGCATTCGCAGCGTTCCGGGCATTCGCGAAGTGACGCACGCGACCTGGTTTGGCGGGTACTACCAGGAAGAATCCAATTTCTTGCAGATGTTTCCTGTCGATCCGGAAACATATCTCAGCGTCTATACCGATTACATCGTGAAGCCCGAGGATAAGACGAGGTGGTTCGCGGATCGGACCGGCGCCTTGATCGGCCGCGCGTACGCAGATCGCTTTGGGTGGAAAATCGGCGACCGCGTCCCGCTGCGTTCGAATATTTACCGTCGCATCGATGGCACCGATACGTGGGAATTTACCATCGACGGATTCTTCGATGGAGCGCAAGAAGGCATCGACACTCAGCAAGTGTTGATTCACTACGACTTCTTCGAAGAGACGCTGCAACCGATGGCCGGCGGCGGCAAGGGTTACGTGGGGTGGTACATCGTCAAAGTCGAGTCCGCGGCAGCCTCCTCGCAAATAGCCGCTCAAGTGGATGCCTTGTTCGCCAACTCCTCCGGTGAGACTAAGACCTCCACCGAGAAAGCGTTCGTGCAAGCGTTCGTGAATCAGTTGGGCAGCATCGGCACGATCGTGACGGCCGTCGCGAGCGCTGTCTTCTTTACAATGCTGCTCGTGACTGCGAACACCATGGCTCAATCGGTTCGGGAACGCTCAGCTGAACTCGGCGTGCTGAAGACATTGGGGTTCCGCGATATGACTGTGCTGTGGTTGGTCTTGGGCGAAGCCATGACGATCACGCTGGTGGGCGGCACTTTGGGTCTCGGCCTCGCTGCGATCATGGTGAAATTCATCGGGACTCAATTGAGTCAATTTATCTCGGCATTCTTCTTGACCGGGTCTGCTGTCGGCGTGGGCGTCCTACTCATGATCGCGTTGGGACTTGTGTCTGGAGCGCTGCCCGCCACGCAGGCGCTGCGCTTGAAAATTGTCGATGCCCTTCGTCGTGAATAGCCATCGTGACTAGTCCATCGTGAATAGGTCCATCGTGAGCAGGCGCCAAAAACATGAGCCAAATCCTCGCCATTGTCGCCATGAATTTACGCAACTTGCCGGCGCGAGCGAGTGCGTCGTGGGTGGCCGTGCTCGGATTTGCAGGGGTTGTCCTCGTCCTGATTGCCGTGCTCGCAATGGCTGAGGGTTTCGGTAAGACGCTGGAAGGCGTCGGCGCCGACGACGTTGCCATCGTGTTGCGCGGCGGTTCGGGTGACGAGATGTCGAGTTCGCTGATGCCGGATGCGGTCAATGTCGTCATCAACGCCCCGGGCGTGCTGTCGGAGGGCGGGCAACCATTCGTTGCGGCGGAGTTGTTTGTCACGCTGGACTTGCCGAAGCGTTCGTCCGGTACGTTTGCGAATGTGCCTTTTCGCGGCACCAATGAACTCGGCCCGAAGCTGCGTTCCAAATTCCAAATCGCTTCCGGCAGGATGTTCACGCCGGGACGCGATGAGGTGATCGTCGGCCTGGGTGCGGCGCGGACGTTCCTAGGATTGGAATTAGGCGGCAAGCTTAAGACCGGCACCGCAACCTGGGAGATCGTCGGGATCTTCAGCGATGGCGGCAGCGTCATGGAATCGGAAATCTGGACGGACGCCCGGGTACTGCAGGGTGCATACAATCGCGGATCGACGTTTCAGTCCGTACGAGTGAAGCTCGCATCGGCAGGCGACTTCGCGACCTTCCGCGATAGTTTGACCACCGACAAGCGAGTCAATGTCTCGGCGCGGACGGAACGCGCGTTTATGGCCGCCCAATCGGAAACGCTGTCGACCGTGATCCGCACGGCCGGTTTTGCGATCGGATTTCTGATGGGTGTCGGCGCTGTGTTCGGCGCGCTGAATACCATGTATTCGGCGGTGTCGTCGCGCGCCAGAGAGATCGCAACGTTGCAGGCGCTGGGATTCGGGACGGCGCCGATTTTGATCTCCGTGCTCACCGAAGCGCTGCTGTTGGCGCTCGCCGGTGGGGTTTTGGGTGGCGTCGTGGCTTTCGCGGCGTTCAACGGATTCGAAGCGTCGACACTGAATTATCAATCCTTCACGCAAGTGAGTTTCGCCTTTGCCGTGACGCCGGCACTGATGGGTAGCGGCATCGTTTACGCATTGGCATTGGGATTGATCGGCGGATTGTTACCGGCCATTCGCGCAGTGAGGCTGCCGATTGTCGATGGGTTGCGGGCGATTTAATGAACGCCATCATGAACGCATCAAGCTTGATCGCAGGGTTGGTGGTTGCGGCCGCGGCGATGAGCTCGCATGCTCAGGCAGCCGATCACGAAGCTCTTCGCGATCTGTCATCGCGTATCCAATTCGCCTCATACGCGGGTGAAGTGCGGGAGCTCCAGCGGGACATCGCCGGCTTGCAGCGGCTCGAGCTTGAAGGTGAACCCGCTATTCTGCAGAAGTATTACGTGAGCTTCGGGCAGTTAAAATTGGCGGATCTGCTGCGTCACAAGGAGCGCGGCGATGCGCGGAAGTTTGCGGGCGAGTGCAGCAAGATGTCCGGAGGGACAGCCGGTATGGAAGCGAAGCGAGGCAGTTCCACTCGCGAGCGCAATCGAGTCGCGCGTCTCAATGCGGAGCTTTGGGCACTGCAAGCCGCATGCTCTGGGCTCGAGGCCGAGTTGTCGCTCGTTCCAGGTAGCACATCGGTTTCCTTGGCTTCGTTCCGCAGTAGCAGCGCAGGCGGAAAGGCGCTCGCGGCTGCGCCAAATAATCCTCGCGTTAAATTGCTGGTGGCCATTCAAGAAGCGAGGCGTGCGGACGACGCCAATGAATGGCGGTCTGCTCAAGAAAAATTGCAGCAAGTCATGTCGGCATTCGACGCGGAACCGCCGTCGGAGGATGGCATGCCGGACTGGGGGCAGGCCGATGCGCTCGCCTGGCTCGGATATATTCATTTGCAGGCGGGCGACAAAGTCCAGGCGCGTAACGCATTGGAACGTGCGCTGGTGCTGGCATCCGATTATGCGTGGGCCCGCGAATTGCTGAAGCAAGTGCGTTGAGTGTTTGCGACGCGATCTCATCGTCCCGACGCGCAATGTCAAAATCCAGTATCGTTCAGATAGCGTCGGCACCTACAATTTAGGGCAACTTCTTCGATCTTTCGATTACTGTGACAGCCCAACTGCCTTTGTTCGCGCAATCCGATCGCACTGACCGCTGGTCCGTTCGCACTAGCGGCCGCGCGCGACGCTTGTCCGTTCGCGTCTATCCGGGCGGGAGAGTCGAGATCGTCGTTCCGCCAGGCGCCTCACCCATCATCGTCCAGCGCTTCATCGGCGCGCATCGTCAATGGATCGACGATCGAGTCCGCGATTTCGCCGGCCTCATCACCGTTGAAAGTTGTCTGCCGACTCGCATCGAGTTGCCCGCGGTGGGAAAAAGCTTCGCCGTTACCTACGTCGATCAGGATTCGCCGCCGCGAGTTCGCCTGGGAGAGGACGGCGTTGTCGTCATCACCGGCTCGCAACTTGATCGTCGCGTCATCGCGCTGGCGCTGCGTCGTTGGCTCTGCGAGTTTGCAGTCGGTGAATTGGGAGACCGCTTGGCGTTGGTTTCGCGGGGGACCGGGCTGGCGTTCCGCAAGCTGCAAATTCGCCGTCAACGCACGCGTTGGGGCAGCTGCTCGATGTCCGGCACGATCAGTTTGAACGTGTGCTTGTTGTTCCTCGATCCGGATGTGCTTCGATACCTGATGGTCCACGAGCTCTGCCACACCCAACACATGAATCACTCAGCGCGGTTTTGGGGACTGGTTGAATTCCACGAGGCCGACTATCGAGCGTTGGATAAAGCGCTGCTGCGCGGATGGCAGCAGGTGCCGGGGTGGATGTTTGGCTAGCGTAAGCGCTCGCGCTTGCGCAGTCACTAGGCTCTAGGCCCTAGGCGCTAGCCAGAGGTCGGTGTTCGCGGTCCTACGGACCCGCGTGGGCAACTCAGTTGCGCTTTTAAATTCTTTTCCGATCTGGCCAGCGCTAGAGCTAGCCCTCGCGCAGTCACTAGGCTCTAGGCCCTAGGTGCTAGCCAGAGGCGCGGATTCGCGGTCCTGCGGACCGGCGTGGAGGCCCAAAGTGTTCCTCCGAATTCTTTTCAGATCTGGCTAGCGCCTAGCACCTAGCGCCAGTGTCCCTCTGTGCTCGCACAGCAGCTAGGCTCTAGGCCCTAGGTGCTAGCCAGAAGCCCAGAATTCGCTGCGCGAATCCAAAGACCCTTTGCCAAATTCTTTTCCGATCTGGCTAGCGCCTAGCACCTAGCGCCTAGTAACCTCCAGAAACTATGTCCTCTGACCTCAAAGGCACTCCCGGCGCTAACGACAACGACGTCGTTCCGTCCAACGACCAGGCTCATTCCGACCTCGGCGAGTCGCAGAGTTATGGCGAGTATTTAAGGTTGTCGCAGTTGTTGTCGGCGCAGCAGCCGATTTCGTTCGAGCATGACGAAATGCTGTTCATCGTCATCCATCAAGCCAGTGAGCTGTGGATGAAGCTTTGCTTGCATGAGCTGACTGCCGCGCTCGACCACGTTCGTCGCGACGAGCTCGGACCGGTTTTCAAGATGCTGGCGCGCGTATCGCGTATTCAAGCCCAACTGACCCAATCGTGGAATGTGTTGGCGACGATGACGCCCGCGGACTATTCGGCGTTTCGCAATCAACTTGGCAAAGCATCGGGGTTTCAGTCGCATCAGTATCGATTGTTGGAATTCGTACTCGGCAACAAGAATGCCGGAACGATTCCAGTGCATCGGCGCGATGCGGAGGCGTACGCCAAATTGCAGGCGGCCTTGGCCACGCCGAGTATTTACGACGAATCGCTGCGATTGCTGAGTCGCAGGGGATTTGAGATTCCCGAGAACTACTTGGATCGCGATTGGACCCAGCCCTATTTGCCGAACAAGCAAGTCGCGGCAGCCTGGCTTGCCGTGTATCACCGCAAAGACGACGCTTGGGATTTATACGATTTGGCCGAGAAGCTCTTGGATTTGGACCATCAGTTCCAACTATGGCGATTCAGCCATATGAAAGCGGTCGAGCGCATCATCGGTTACAAGCGCGGCACCGGCGGCACTAGTGGCGTTGGGTATTTAACCAAGGCGCTTGAGCTGCGTTTTTTTCCCGAGCTATGGTCGATTCGGACATCGATGTAACCGATGCCCGGCGCACGATAAGCGACAAGAAGCGGGAAAAATCCTCTCAGAATCGCGCCGTTACGCCCCGAGAATTGTCTTTACCGAGTCGGCGCCATTGCGTAGAATGCGCCGCCGCTGGCCCTGCCAGCCGCGAAGGATTTGAGTGGAGGGCCCGGTTCGGGCCTTTTTGGTCTCTGGAAGGTGCTCGACTAAAAAAGAGACCTCGAGGCCGCCTCGAAGCCGCCTCAAGGCAGGTGTCGAGGTGTGGTTAAAGGGACGCCGCGCACTAGTTGTACCTTGGGCCGGCCGAGGAAGGGATCGCAAGTGAATGGGCCTCGAGCCCATTTTTCGTTTTAGGCGATGGGATTAGGTCGAGTTCGATCGACGGATGTCGGGCCCATACCGTCATTGTCGACGTCGAACGTTCGGGCATTGCCGATTTGGCATTGCAGATAGGTTTGAGTCGATGCGGTGGCGGCTATGTTGCGTGACGATTTGATCTCCCTGTTGAGCCCGGTGGTGCAGGGATTGGAATTGCAGGTGTGGGAGCTCGAATACGCGGGTCGGCCCGGTGGCGGATTATTGCGTATCTATATCGACAGTCCGCACGGCATCACGGTCGAAGACTGCGCCAACGTGAGCCGCGCGGTGAGCGAGGTGTTGGATGCTTCGGATCCAATTCCCGGGGAGTACACGCTTGAAGTGTCATCGCCGGGGCTGGATCGAGTACTGCGGAGCTACGAGCATTTTTCGCTGTTCGCGGGCGAGCCGGTGAAAGTCGAGATGAAGACGGCGATTGCTGGGCGCAAGCGTTTCAGCGGTCGGTTGCTGAAGGTTGAGCGCGAGCAGATTACGGTGGACGTGGACGGCAAGCAGGTTGTGATGCCGCTGGCCGGAATCCACAAGGCGCGTTTGGCGCCAGAGTTAGCTTCGTAAAGAGCTGACTTAGAAGAATTGCCTTTGAACGATTTGAATTAGGTAGACAAAGAGTTGGTTAGAACACTGGACCGAGTTGGGGTTGTTCCGATGAACAAAGACATTCTGATGATGGCGGATGCCGTTTCCAACGAGAAAGGTCTCGATAAGGAAATTATTTTCGAGGCACTCGAAGCGGCGCTGGCCTCTGCGACTCGCAAGCGACACGGCGAGGGCATCGAGGTGCGCGTCGCCATCAATCGCAAGACGGGTGACTACCAAACGTTCCGTCGCTGGAAAGTATTCGCGGACGATTCGACCGAACTCGAATCGCCCGATAAAGAGCTGCGCATGGATGACGCCATCGACGTCAACAAAGAAGCTGAAATCGGCAGCTTTGTCGAAGAGCCGATGGAATCCGTGGCATTCGGCCGCATCGCGGCGCAAACCGCGAAACAAGTCATCGTGCAGAAAGTGCGCGAGGCCGAGCGCTCGCAGGTTGTGGATGAATATAAAGGCCGCGTGGGCACCTTGGTGTCGGGCGTGGTCAAGCGCGTGGATCGCAACGGCGTGTTCGTCGATCTGGGCGCCAATGCCGAAGGCTTCATCGCCCGCGATCAAATGATCCCGCGCGAACCGATCCGCTCGCAGGATCGTGTCAAGGCCTTCCTGCAAGACGTGCGCTCCGAACAGCGCGGTCCGCAGTTGTTCTTGTCGCGCACGGCGCCGGAATTCTTAATCGAATTATTCAAGCTCGAAGTGCCGGAAGTCGGCCAGGGATTGATCCAGATCTTGGGCGCCGCGCGCGATGCGGGCGTGCGCGCGAAGATCGCGGTGAAGAGCAACGATCAGCGTATCGATCCGGTCGGCGCGTGCGTCGGCATGCGCGGATCGCGCGTGCAGGCCGTATCGAACGAAATCGCCGGCGAGCGCGTCGACATCATCCCGTTCGATGAGAACGCCGCGCAGTTCGTGATCAACGCGATGGCGCCGGCGGAAGTCGTGTCGATCGTCGTCGATGAAGACTCGCACTCGATGGATATCGCGGTGACCGAAGAAAAGCTGTCGCAGGCCATTGGCCGCGGCGGTCAGAACATTCGCCTCGCGAGCGAGTTGACCGGTTGGGATCTGAACGTAATGACCGAGCAAGCGGCCGAGAAGAAGAGCGAAAGCGAATCGGCGGCGTTGGTGCAAACGTTCAAAGAACAGTTGGATGTCGACGAAGAAGTGGCTGCGATTCTCGTGCAGGCCGGCTTCTCAAGCGTCGAGGAAGTCGCCTACGTGCCGGCAGCCGAGTTGGCTTCGATCGAGGAATTCGACGAAGAGATCGTCAAAGAGCTGCGCAATCGCGCGCGCGACGTACTCCTCACGCAAGCAATTGCGACCGAAGAGCAATCCAGCGACGCGGAACCGGCGGAAGATTTGTTGCAAGTTGACGGCATGGACGATGAATTGGCGGGCATCTTGGCCAGCCGCGGCATCGTGACGCGCGAAGATTTGGCGGAGCAGGCTATCGATGATCTCCTCGAGATCGAAGGCATCGACGCCACGCGCGCGGGCGAATTGATCATGGCCGCACGCAAGCATTGGTTCGAAGCGAGCGGGGCCCAATCTTGATGGGCCATCTCGCAAGCGGAGGGATTACATGGCTGATGTAACTGTCACACAATTTGCGGACGCTCTGAAGGTGCCGGTCGACCGACTGCTGACGCAGTTGGATGAGGCCGGTATCAAAGTGGACGGTGCCGACGACAAAATCAGCGACGAGGCAAAGCTCGAGCTACTGACGTTCCTGCGTCGCTCGCACGGCCGCGATCAGAACGCGACGTCGCCCAGCAAGATCACGCTCAAGCGCAAATCGCAGGGCGAAATCAAAGTCGCGACTGCTCAGGGTCGCGCGCGCACGGTCAATATCGAAGTTCGCACCAAGAAGACGTATCTCAATCGCAGCGTTCTCGAATCGCAGCAACCTAAAGCGCCGGAAGATCCCGAGAAGATAAAGCGCGACGAGGAAGCCGCTCGAGTCGATGCGGAGCACCGTGCAGTCGAGGCTCGCGAGGCGGAGCAGCGCGCACGCGACCAGCAAGAAGTCGACGCTCGCCGCATGGCCGACGAAGAGTCCCGCAAGATGGCGGAAGAGCAGGCGCGAGCGGAAGCCGAAGCGCGAAGTCGTGCCGAAGCGGATCGTCGTGGCGAAGCGGCGGATGCCGCTCGCAAAACGCGGGTCGAACCGCCGAAAACAGTTCCGAAAGCGGCCGACCGGCCGGCGAAGAGTGGCGATCGCGATGCCAATGCGCCGGGCAAGTTTCAGCGCCAAGAGCTGCACGTGTCGAGCGATGCCAGCGCGCGCTTCAAGAAAAAGAAGCAGCAACAGCAGTCCAGCAAATCGCGCCGGCCGTCACAGATCAACGTCACTGCGCAGCATGGCTTCGAGAAGCCGACTGCAGCAGTGGTTTACGACGTGCAAATTCCCGAGACGATTACCGTCGGTGAATTGGCGCAGCGCATGGCCGTGAAGGCCAACGAAGTGATCAAGGTGATGATGAACATGGGCGTGATGGCCACCATCAATCAGCCCATCGATCAAGACACCGCTGTGCTCGTGGTGGAGGAGCTGGGCCATAACGCCATCTCCATCAAAGAAAGCGCAGTGGAAGATCAATTGAACTCATCCGACAGCTCGCATGAGTTGTTGCCGCGTGCGCCGGTGGTCACCGTCATGGGCCATGTCGATCACGGTAAGACCTCGCTGCTGGACTACATTCGCCGCGCCAAAGTGGCGGCGGGCGAAGCAGGCGGCATTACGCAACACGTCGGTGCGTACCATGTCGAAACCTCGAAAGGCATGGTCACGTTCTTGGATACGCCGGGCCACGCAGCATTCACTGCGATGCGTGCTCGCGGCGCGCAAGTTACGGACATTGTCGTGCTGGTGGTGGCGGCCGACGACAGCGTCATGCCGCAAACGATCGAAGCCATTCAACATGCGCGAGCGGCTGAAACTCCGATCGTCGTGGCGATTACGAAGATCGACAAACCCGAAGCGGATCTCGATCGCGTCAAGAAAGATCTCGTCCAACACAACGTCGTGCCCGAAGACTGGGGCGGCGATACGATGTTCGCGGGCGTCTCGGCGCGTACGGGCGAGGGCATCGACAAATTGCTGGATACCATCTTGCTGCAAGCGGAAGTCTTGGAGTTGCGAGCGGCACGCGATGGGTTGGCGGCAGGCGTCGTCATCGAATCCAGTATCGAGAAGGGTCGCGGCGCAGTCGCGACTGTACTCATCAAGCGCGGCACGTTGCGCGCGGGCGATCCGATCATTGCAGGCCAGGAATTTGGCCGGGTGCGCGCCATGTTCGACGAGACGGGCAAACCGGTCGAAGAGGCGGGTCCGTCGTTGCCGGTCGTCGTGCTCGGCTTGTCCAATGCGCCGAATGCCGGGGATGACATGCTCGTCGTCGAAAGCGAGAAGAAAGCGCGCGAAGTGGCCTTGTATCGTCAAGGCAAGTACCGCGATACCAAGCTCGCCAAGCAAGCCCCGCAGAAGCTGGAAGACATGTTGTCGCAGATGGGCGAGAACAAAGCGGCCACAGTGCAGTTGATCATCAAGGCCGACGTGCAGGGCAGCGCAGAGGCGCTCCGCGATTCGCTCATCAAGTTGTCCACCGACGAAGTGGCGGTCAAGGTCATCTCGAGCGGTGTAGGCGGCATTACGGAATCGGATGTCACACTGGCGATAGCCTCCAATGCACGCATCATCGGCTTCAACGTGCGCGCCGATGCGGCCGCGCGCAATGCCATCAAGGAGAACGGCATCGATGTCCGCTACTACAGCATCATCTACGAGGCCATCGACGAGATTCGTCTAGCGCTATCGGGTATGTTGGCGCCGGAAGTCAAAGAAACGATCGTCGGCATCGCCGAAGTTCGCGATGTCTTCCGCTCGAGCAAGTTCGGCACCGTCGCCGGCTGTATCGTGTCGGATGGTTTCGTGCGGCGTAACAATCCGATTCGCGTTTTGCGCAACAACGTCGTGATCTTCGAGGGCGGCCTCGAGTCCCTGCGTCGCTTCAAGGACGACGTCAACGAAGTCCGCTCCGGCACCGAATGCGGTATCGGCGTGAAGAACTACAACGACGTCCAGGTCGGCGACCAAATCGAGTGCTTCTCGCGCGTCGAAGTGGCGCGTACGGTCTGATGCAGAAGCGGTTAGCGGGTAGTGAGCGGCGGGTAGGGCAGAATGAAATCTGAAGCCGTCTCGTCACTACCCGCTATCCGCTCAGCATGAATACGTCGTATCCCTGCCATCGGCGTATCGGCGACGAAATCCAGCGTACGCAGAGCGAGCTGATTCGCCTCAGTGAGCAGCAAGTAGTCTGCAAGAGAGAACCGAATCCGCGTCTTCACTACCCGCCACCCGCTACCCGCTACCCGCTTCTTCAAGCATGAACAAGTCCTATCCCCGCAGCCGCCGCGTCGGCGATCAAATCCAGCGTACCTTGAGCGAATTGATTCGCCGCGAAGTACGCGATCCGCGCTTGGGGTCCATTACGCTCACCGATGTACGGGTGTCGCCGGACCTTTCGCACGCGAAGGTTTTTTACTCCGTATTGGGCGGCACGAAGGATCCGGTGCTGACTCAGGAAATTCTGGATTCAGCCGCCGCAATGTTGCGCGGCCGGCTCGGCCGGGCCCTGTCCCTTCGGCATGCGCCGCTCGTTCATTTTGAAGCGGACACGTTGATAGAAGACGGTGCGCGGATGAGCGCACTGATCCGCGATGCCGTGAAAAAAGATCAGGCGCTCCATCAGTCGGACACGCCGGACGAGGCAGCGGACGACGACGCAGAGAAAAAATAGCCGTCGCTCCCGGAAGAATACCCGCCGTGACAATTTTTGGCGGAATCGGGGGAGTCGTACGATCGGCAATCAGGCAGCGCGTTTGCGCAGCTTCACGAATTCAAGTCCAAACACGCTCACCGCCAACTTCGCCAATGATGCCGGTTCGGACTGATATCGGTCCGAAAGCGTCAAGGCCGCTCAATCGCGGTAAAGTGCGGCGAAATCAAATGTTCCAAACCAAACCCAAAAGATTCGATCGCGCTGTTGACGGTATATTGCTGCTCGATAAGCCGATCGGCTTGTCATCGAACGCCGCGCTCCAGGAGGCACGGGTTCTATTTCGAGCGTTGAAGGCCGGACACGCAGGCAGCCTCGATCCCATGGCTTCGGGCATGTTGCCGATCTGCTTCGGTGAGGCGACTAAGGTGTGCGCGTTTCTACTCGACTCAGGTAAGCGCTACCAGTTCGTGGCGCGACTCGGCGAGCGCAGCGATACAGGCGATGCGGAGGGGCAAATTGTCGAGCGCCAGCCGGTTCCATCGCTTACGCGGAAGCGGATCGAAGCGGTGCTGACGACGAGCCTCGGCGCGCAAACTCAGGTGCCACCGATGTATTCCGCGCTCAAGCACCAGGGCCAGCGCCTTTATGACATGGCGCGGCGAGGCGAAAGTGTGGAGCGAGCTGCGAGGCCAATTCGTATCGACGAGCTGACTCTACTGACTCATGGCGACGCGGAAATTGAGGTCACAGTGCGCTGCTCCAAGGGCACTTACGTGCGCACGTTGGCGGAAGACTTAGCGCTGAAGCTGGGAACGGTCGCCCACCTCACAGCCTTACGCCGGCTAGAGGTCGATCCTTTTGGCGCGATGCCCATGCATACGTTGGATCAATTGAGAGGAAAAGTGGAGAGCGGCCTGAGCGAGTTAGATGCCCTCATGTTGCCGTCAGATCAGGCGTTACCTCATCTGGCGGCCGTAGCGGTCTCTACGGCCAGCCGCATGGACCTCCTACACGGGCGGAACGCGACCGGCACAGTGACTTCTGGGGTCGCAGACCCCGGTGCGACGGTTCGAATGTACGGTCCGGACGGGGATTTTCTCGGGTTGGGCGAAATCGATCGGACAGGGGTGATCCAGCCCCGCCGATTGCTGGTTAAGTCCGCTTCCGGCCAGTAATTTTTGTTGAGAATTTGTCTTGAGATAGGCACCACGCCGCGCGTAGAATGCGCGCCTCATTTTTAGACCCTACACTTAAGTTAAGGCCAGGATCGATCACGATGTCTATGTCGAGCGAGCAGAAGAGCGGAATCGTCGCCCAATATCGTCGCGCCGCGACCGATACCGGATCCCCCGAAGTGCAAATCGCACTCTTGTCGGCACGCATCGGCGAGCTCGGCGGACACTTCGAGACCCACAAGCGCGATCACGCTTCGCGTCGTGGCTTGCTCAAGATGGTCAATCAACGCCGCAAGCTGTTGGACTATTTGAAGGGCTCCGCCCCCCAACGCTACACCGACATCGTCAGCCGACTCGGGCTGCGCCGCTAATCACCTTGTGTTCCACCGGCCGATACGCACTCCCGCCTCGGCCGCGCCGATCCGTACGTCTTGCGCAACCTTATGCGCAACCTAACGTGCAATTTGGGTCCGCACAGTTTTCATCAAAGTAAAAGTCATACACATTAAGAGCCCGGCAAGCCGGTAGGAAGTATCGTGAGTCTCGTAAAGAAATCATTCCAGTACGGTCAGCATCAAGTCACCATTGAAACCGGCGAAATCGCCCGCCAAGCCGACGGCGCTGTCGTCGTCACCATGGGCGAAACAGTTGTGCTGGTGACCGCAGTTGCCCGCAGAGAGCCGAAGCCCGGCCAGGACTTCTTTCCGCTCACCGTCAACTACCAGGAAAAGACCTATGCCGCGGGCCGTATTCCCGGCGGCTTCTTTAAGCGCGAAGGCCGTCCGAGCGAAAAAGAAACGCTTACTTCACGTTTGATCGATCGTCCGATTCGCCCGCTGTTCCCCGAAACCTTCCTGAACGAAATCCAAGTGGTCGCGACTGTCCTTTCGCTCAATCCGGAAGTCGACTCGGACATTCCAGCACTGCTCGGTGCGTCCGCTGCGTTGGCGCTTTCCGGTGTGCCTTTCCAAGGTCCGATCGGCGCGGCGAAAGTGGGTTACAAGGATGGCCAGTACATTTTGAATCCGACGCGCACGCAGCTTGCGACGTCGCAGTTGAATCTCGTGGTCGCGGGTACCGCGGACGCCGTATTGATGGTCGAATCGGAAGCTGACTGCTTGCCGGAAGATGTGATGCTGGGCGCCGTCGTGTTCGGCCATCAACAGCAACAAATCGCGATCACTGCCATCAAGGAATTGAAGGCAGAAGCCGGCAAGGCGGCTTGGAATTGGCAATCGCCCGCCGCCGACGCAGCGCTGGAAGCCGCTGTGGCCGCCGCGGCGAACAGCGGATTGTCGGACGCCTACAAAATCACTGAAAAAATGGCGCGCCAAGTGCGCGTCTCTGAAGTGAAGAAGGCCACGATCGACGCGCTCTGCACCGGTGAAACACCGAAGTTCGAGAAAGGATTGGTCGGCAAGGAACTCGGTAATCTCGAATATCGCATCGTCCGCAATCGCGTGATTGCGAACGAGCCGCGCATCGACGGCCGCGACATGAAGACCATTCGCCCGATTCGCATTCGTACCGGCGTGTTACCGCGTACGCACGGTTCGGCGCTGTTCACGCGTGGCGAAACGCAAGCGTTGGTCGTGACGACACTGGGCACCGGCCGCGATGCGCAAATCATCGACGCGCTCGATGGCGAACGCAAAGAGCCGTTCATGATGCATTACAACTTCCCTCCGTTCAGCGTCGGTGAGACCGGCATGATCGGATCGCCGAAGCGCCGCGAAATCGGCCATGGCAATTTGGCGCGTCGCGGTATCGCTGCGGTAATGCCCGACATGGCGGCGTTCCCATATGTGTTGCGCGTCGTCTCGGAAATTCTTGAATCGAACGGCTCAAGCTCGATGGCCAGCGTGTGCGGCACCAGCCTCGCATTGATGGACGCGGGCGTGCCGATCAAGTCTGCCGTCGCAGGCGTTGCGATGGGCCTCGTGAAGGAAGGCGACAAGTTCCAAGTGCTCAGCGACATCTTGGGTGATGAAGACCACCTGGGCGACATGGATTTCAAGGTAGCCGGTACTCGCGCGGGCATCACCGCGCTGCAGATGGACATCAAGATCGACGGCATCACGAAAGAGATCATGGAAGTTGCGCTGGCCCAAGCTAAAGAGGGCCGGCTGCACATCCTCGGCGAGATGGACAAGGTGTTGTCCGCGCCGCGCGCCGTCATGTCCGAGTGGGCGCCAACGATCATCACCATGAAGATCGATCCAGAGAAGATTCGCGAAGTCATCGGCAAGGGCGGCGCAGTGATTCGCGCCATCACCGAAGAGACGGGCGCAACGATCGACATCGAGAACGATGGCACCGTGAAGATCGCGTCGGTGAACGGCTTGCAGGGCCGCGAAGCTCAACGCCGCATCGAATTGATCACTGCGGAAGTCGAAGTGGGCCATGTGTACGAAGGCAAGGTCGCTCGCCTCATGGACTTCGGCGCATTCGTCACGATCCTGCCGGGCAAAGATGGCTTGGTGCACATCTCGCAAATCTCGGATGAGCGCGTCGAACGCGTCAGCGACAAGCTGGCCGAAGGCGATGTGATCCGAGTGAAAGTGCTCGAAGTGGACCGCCAGGGTCGCGTGCGCTTGAGCATGCGGAATGTAGACGGCTAATCGTCTTTCCATAGTCTCGACGCAAAACGCCGGCTTTGCCGGCGTTTTGCTTTCTGTGCTCTGAGTAACCCTCCGGAGAGCGTTAGTCACGCGGCGGGACAGGGAATTGCGACCTGACCGGCCGCCAGCGCCCCAACCGAGTCACCGCTACGGTTCTGATATAAAAAATCGCGGTGACCTGCTGCTTAGAGTGCCCATCGAAATGGAACTCTGCCGCTTTCATTGCCGAGTGATTTAGAGCGGCATCGATTGCTGTAATGGGTCCCGTTCGGTATGAATCATTGCCATCGACACCGAGTTCTCCGGGTGACTCGGATGTGTCGATGTCGACCTGCGGCGGTGCGCGGGAAGCCTGATTGAGCTAGCGGTGTCTCGCGGCTTCCATTGCCAAGCTTATTCCGGCACTAACGAGTGCAGCAATGTTCGAGGATGCCAAATTTGCATCCCAAATTTGCATCAGAGAGACGTGTCTTCGGCTGCGCTCGACTATGAGCGGACGGCGATTAGCGTGGAGAGGGAAGGGTTTAGAGTCTCGGCCTCTGCTCATTCTTATTCGGAGCGTCATCGATGTCGTCATCCGGCGTCTCGTCCATCTCCGGCGTGCCGGTCTCTTTCGGACGGGCCGTCGCGCTCGACTGCGCCCCCGGCGTGGACATCGCGCGCAAGAATTCGCTTTGCATCGACAGCCAACGCTCGTAATTCTGTCGAGCGACATTGGCCATCGCCATGAAAGGATCCGGGCTGGCACCCGGCGCTGTGCCAGCAGTGCTGGACGGCTCGCGTGGCTGTTGCTGGAATAGCTTGAGGCTCTGTTCCAGATAATTGCCGACGAAGCTTTGCATCGCGCTGCCATAGGAGCGGATGACTTGCGATAAAAAGTCTTGGCTCATGAGCGGTTCGCCCATGTGCTCTTGCTCGGAGATCACCTGCAGCAGAATCGAGCGGGTGATGTCTTCTTGTGTCTTCTTGTCGATCACAACGAACGCAACCTTCTCGGTCACGAGCCGACGGATGTCCGCCAACGTGATGTACCGGCTCTCGACCGTGTCATACAGTCGCCGGTTTGGATATTTCTTAATTATTCTCGGTTCGCTCATTGGCGCTGCTCTCCGCATTAATCCCGAGACCGCGCACTACTCAAGCTAGGCGCTTCAAAGTCGTGCACGATAGTGCGTCATAGTAATTCATCCGTGGCGTAATGCCCATCCGTCGTCAAACGCTCATTCTCATTGGACTCGGTCCAACATAGTCAGCCCATGGCGCTTGGTGCCGCACAGGTCAAAAGCCGTCGCAGCGGTTGTAAGTTCCAATGGCGGATCGCCCATTCCCAGATTTCGCGCAGATCTCCGGTCTTCAGCGCAGGGGGCGGGGACTGACGAAGGGCAACCAACGTCTGGCACAACACAGCAGCAGCGTGCGCCGGATCGACGGACAAAGACTGAGTAGATTTGGAGAGCTTGCGGCCACTCAGGTCCAGGGCCACCGGCAAGTGGCAATAGGCTGGCGTTGGGACGCCTAGCGCTCGTTGCAACAGAATATGTCGTGAAGTGCTGTCCAAGAGATCGGCGCCGCGAACGACCTCGGTGATGCCTTGAGCCGCATCGTCAATCACGACAGCCAAGTGATACGCATGGATGCCATCACGCCTACGCACCACAAAATCGCCACTAATTTGCGCCACATCCTCACTTTGCGGCCCTTGGATACGATCGATAAAGTCGACGTGACCCTCCCGGACATGGAAGCGGAAAGCCGATTCGCCGTCGAATGCGTGGACGTGTTCGCGGCAAATGCCGGGGTACCGCAACTCATCGACTTCAGCGCCATCTTGACGTGCATGCCAGGCTGCGATCCGCGCACGACTACAAGTGCAGGCATAGATCCGGCCTGCCGCTCGAAGAGAGTCCAGTGCTTTGGAGTATTGGTCTAGCCGCCGGCTCTGATATTCGATGGGTCCGTCCCACTCGAATCCAAATGCCGCCAGCGCATGGACAATTCGATCGGCCGCGCCGGCAACAACTCGCGGGCGGTCCAGGTCTTCGATGCGCAGTAACCAACGGCCGTGGGCTGCGCGCGCTTGCAGGTAGCTGCCTACCGCCGCAAGCAGCGATCCAAAATGAAGAGGGCCCGATGGGGAGGGCGCGAATCGGCCGACATAGGGGCCGCCGATATGGGTCACCGTCGCGCCCGCCGTAAGTTAGCGGTAGCGATCGTCCCGGTCGCCGTACTGCTTTTCACGGCGCTCGCGACGTTCCTGTGCTTCTACGCACAGCGTTGCCACGGGACGTGCTTCGAGTCGCTTGATGCCGATCTCTTCACCGGTCTCGACGCAGTAGCCGTAGGAGCCGTCGTCGATACGAGAGATGGCTTCGTCGATTTTGCGAATGAGCTTCCGCTCGCGATCGCGAGTGCGCAGCTCCAAGCTGAATTCGGATTCCTGCGTCGCGCGATCGTTAGGGTCCGGGAAGTTGGCGGCTTCATCCTTCATGTGCAGCACGGTGCGATCCACTTCTTCCATCAAGTCGCGTTTCCACGTCGACAGGATGTTGCGGAAGTGATCCAACTGCTCCTTGTTCATGTACTGCTCGCCACGCTTCGGTTGATACGGCGTGACGTTGCGTGGGCCGGCTAGCAGGTTGGGGCTGCCATCGGAATCTGAATCATCGTCCGCGACAGGCGCGGCTCTCTTACGAGGTTCGGCAATAGCGACGACTTTGGGCGTTGAGGGCATCTTGGGTTCAGGACGTTTCGCGGTGCCGGCATCCGAGGTGGCGACGGCTCTTACCGTTGCCGCCTTATCGGGCGCCTTCTCGCTAGGTTTAACGGGAGCGGGCGCGGCCTTTTTAATGGGCGGCGCTGCGGAAGGCTTCGCAGTCGGCTTGGCTGCGACCCTTGATTCGGACTTGGCTGGGGGTTTAGCTGCGGCCTTGGCCACGGGCTTCGCGCTCGCGGCTTTCTGCACCGGAGCCTTGGCGGAAACAGTCTTTTTGGCTTTGACGGCCTTGGACGGTTTCTTGGTGGGCATCGACGCCTCCCTCAGTGGGTTGTATTAGGAATTAGTTAGCGGGAAGTTAAACAAGGTGTTGGGCGCAACTTGCGCAACTTAAAAGGAATCTCGCAAAAAATTAGTGTACTGGCACACTCTCGAATTCGTCTGGCCTCAAAAAAGAGGGCGGGATTATACCGACCGCAACGCGCAGGTACAGTCCAACATGAGCCTCAATGTAGAAGAAAAATCGTTGCAAAATCGGGAACCCCGCCACATCTCTCGTTTGGGGCTGTTGCTGGATCGCCTTGCGGGTCGCAAACGGGAAAAGGGCTCGACGGGGTTGGAGCCTCGAGGGCAATCGACTGAATCGATTTGGCGTGCGGCCCGGCTGCATGACCAACCTGCACATTGTTGCCGTTCGCAAGTATTTCGATTCTTGGCGATTCCCGTACACTACCGCCGCCGGGCGAACGCGACCAAGCGCGCCCCGCATTCTTTCGTGCTCGCGCCCGCGGACCGAAAAACGTAGCAGAGAACGACGAGCCATGGTGACGCGTAAGAGCGACGAGCTGGGGCGACGAGTCATTAAGACGAGATAGATGAGAAATGCGACTCAATAAAATCAAGCTTGCCGGTTTTAAATCCTTCGTCGACCCGACGTCGGTGCACTTCCCGAGCAACCTCGTCGGTGTTGTCGGTCCGAACGGCTGCGGCAAATCCAACATCATCGATGCGGTGCGTTGGGTGATGGGTGAAATCTCTGCGAAGCATTTGCGCGGCGACTCGATGGCCGACGTGGTCTTCAACGGCTCCAGTTCGCGCAAGCCCGTGGGCACTGCATCGGTCGAGCTGGTCTTCGACAACAGCGACGGCACACTTGCGGGTCAATACGCTGGCTTTGCCGAAGTGTCGTTGAAGCGCGTCGTATCGCGCGACGGCAATTCCGCCTACTTCTTGAATGGCACGCGTTGCCGTCGTAAAGACATCACGCAGTTATTCTTGGGCACGGGCTTGGGTTCACGCAGCTACGCCATCATCGAGCAAGGCATGATCTCGCGCGTCATCGAAGCGCGGCCCGAAGAGTTGCGTGGCTTCATCGAAGAAGCGGCGGGCATCTCCAAATATAAAGAGCGGCGTCGCGAAACCGAAAATCGAATTTCGCATACCAAAGAAAACCTCGAGCGCTTGAACGATCTGCGCGAGGAAGTCGACAAGCAGCTGCGCCACCTGCAACGTCAGGCCGCAACTGCCCGGCGCTATCAAGCGCACAAGCAAGAAGAGCGCAAGCTGACGGCGGAATTACTGGCGCTCAAGCTGCGCGACATCGACAACGATTCGCAGTCGAAAGAAGGCATTCTGCGCGAGCGCGATACGGCCATGCAGGCCGCCATCGCCGATTTGCGGTCGATCGAATCGTCGATCGAAACGGCGCGCGAAACTTTTACGGAAAAGAACGATACGCTCAATCAAGTCCAAGGCCGTTTCTACCAAATCGGTGCCGACATCTCGCGCACCGAACAAGCGATTCAACACGGCCGCGAGCTGCGTCAACGTCAAACCACCGATCTCGAGCAAGCCGAGCAAGGCTTGGTCGAGGTCAATCTGCATTTGACCCGCGATCAAGCGCAGGTCGACAGTCTTGCGGTCGAGCTTGAACATCTTGCGCCGGACCTGTCCGCCGTCCGCGAGCGCGAACAAGCATCGAACGAGGCGCTCGAGCAAGCGGAAGAGGCAATGCAAGGGTTGCAGGATTCCTGGGACGAGTTCAACCGCGACGCGCGCAGCGCGAGCGAGAAGACACAGGTCGAACGGGCGCGTATCGAGCAGCTCGAGAATCAACTGCGCCGTTTGGTCGCGCAGCGCGAACGTACCAGCATCGAAATCGATACGTTGGCGCCGGATGAGATGACTGTGCGCATTGCACAGATGACGGAGCAGGCCGCCGAGTCGCATGAGCAAGAGTCCGCCGCGAGCGCCAAGCTCGCGGAACTCGCGCAACGCATTCAAAGCTTGCGCGAACGCGAGCGCGAGCTGGTGGCGCAGTCGGATCGTAGTCGCCGGGAGTTGCAGGAAGCGCAAGGGCGCTTGCTGTCATTGCAGGCGTTGCAACAAGCGGCTCTGGGTCAAGCACAAGGCAAGGTTGCCGAATGGCTGAAGGTCAATTCGCTCGAGGGGCGTCCGCGTCTCGCTCAGCAGCTCAACGTGCAATCCGGCTGGGAGCGCGCAGTTGAAACCGTGATGGGCTCTTATCTCGAAGCTGTCTGCGTCGACAATGTCGACTCGGTCGCCGGGCTTCTCGATTCGCTCCAAGTCGGAACCGTGACCTTCTTTGCGAATAGCTCATCGTCCACGTCAGCGTCGGCGTCGGCGGATCGCTTGTCGCAGCGTGTCCAAGGTCCGGCCGGCGTCGCCTCGTTGCTGAATGGCATCGTCGCAGTCGACACACTAGCGGAAGCGCTGCGTGTGCGAGACCGGTTGGCGGCCGGGGAATCCGTCATCACGCGGGATGGTATTTGGATCGGTCACGATTGGCTGCGTGTCAGCCGCGACAAAGATGTTCACGCAGGTGTGATCGGTCGTGAGCAAGAGATGCGCGCATTGCGCGACAACGTTGCGACAGCAGAGCAACAGCATGCGTCGGTCGAAGAGGAAATCGCCTCCGCGCGCGAAGAGGTGCAGGAAATCGAGCGCCAACGTGATGTCGCGCAAGACGACGTCAATCGCCTGCATCGAGAATTCAGCGACGTGAGCTCGCAATTGAGCAGTCTGCAAACTCGAGCTGAACAAATGGCCGAGCGCGGCCGCAACTTACGCGCCGACGCAGAAGAGTTGACCGCCGAATTCGATCGCACCGAGGACAGCTTGGCGGGTGCGCGTGGTCGATTGGAAGAAGGCATGGAAGAAATGGCCGTGCACGATGAGACGCGCATGGAGCTCGAGTCGAAGCGCGAACATCTGCGGCAGAATTTAGGCTTGGCTCGCTCGCAAGCGCAATCGGATCGAGCACAAGCGCAGCAGACGGCGATCGCCGTCGAGTCGAAGCGTTCGGCGCACGATTCGATCTTGGCCGGTTTGGATCGAATGCGATCTCAGCTCGTGCAACTGGAGCAGCGCCGCACCGCTTTGCAGACGCAGCTGGCATCCGGGTCGGAGCCGATTGCCGTTCACGAAACGGACTTGGAGCGTCAACTCGAGTTGCGCGCCGCGGTTGAACAAAATTTGGCCGAAGCGCGGCGTACGCTCGAAGATGCGGAATCTCGCATGCGCGCACTGGACGAGAAGCGCATGCATGCCGAAACTCGGGTGGAAGAGTCGCGTCAGTATCTCGATGATGTGCGTCTGGCAACGCAAGAACTACGAGTGCGCCGCGAATCGCTCGATGAGCAGTTCCAGGCGACGCATTTCGATTTTGCGGAAGTGCTGGCGTCGCTGACGTCGGAAGCGCAAGTCGCGGTCTGGGAGCAGACGCTGCGCGAAGTGACCGAGAAGATCGAGCGATTGGGTCAGGTGAATCTAGCGGCGATCGACGAATTCAAAGAGCAGTCGGAGCGTAAGGAATATCTCGATCGTCAGTATAAGGACCTCACCGATGCGCTCGATACGCTTGAGTCCGCAATGCAGAAGATCGACAAGGAGACGCGCACGCGCTTCCAGGATACCTTCGACCGCGTCAACGCAGGCTTGAAAGAGCGCTTTCCGCGATTGTTCGGCGGCGGCCATGCGTACCTCGAATTGGCCGGTGAGGACATTCTGAGTGCGGGTGTGGCGATCATGGCGCGTCCACCGGGCAAGCGAAATAGCACCATCAACCAACTGTCGGGCGGCGAGAAGGCGCTGACGGCGGTGGCATTGGTGTTCTCGATTTTTGAGTTGAATCCGGCGCCGTTCTGCCTGCTGGACGAAGTGGACGCCCCGTTGGACGATAACAACGTGGGCCGTTTCTGCGAGACAGTGAAAGAGATGTCGCAGCGAGTGCAGTTCATCTTCATCACTCACAACAAATCGACGATGGAGCTTGCCGAGCAGCTGATTGGCGTCACGATGCACGAACCCGGCGCGTCGCGCTTGGTGGCCGTGGACGTTGACGAAGCAATGCGCTTGGCAGGAGCCTGAAGGCATTGACGAGATGACGGATTCACCCTATCGGCGTGTTTGGGAAGGTATCGCGGCGAGCTCATGACATTGCGTTGGATATTGATTGCAGCAGGCGCGCTGGTGTTTGTCGGCATCTACATGTGGGGTCGACGCAGCAGCAAGAAGAGCGTCTCCGAGCAGCCGCCGGCAAGACTGCAGCCGCGGCCCGATGTTGCCGTGCCGCAGCTCGATGAGATCGTCGGCTCTCACCTGAGAACGGGCGCAGAATCGATTCTGGCGCACGAAGCTCCGTTCGATGCGAGTGATCTGCCTTCGATGTCGGCTCACGGCGCCGTGCATGGAACGAATGAAGTCATGGATGAAGTCAGGGAAGCATCTCCAAATCGTACTCCACACATCTCGTCTTCTTATGAACGGACATCAGCGATAGGATCGCGCGCGCCAGCTCCGTCGCGTGGCGCTGTTGCAGAACCGGAATTTAAGGCGCCGATTTCTTCGAGCGCAATTCCATCCAGTTCCCCGCCAACGAATTCCGCCTCGGCAAACTTACCCGCAGGGAGCTCGTCGCCAAAGCGATCTGTACCGCAGCGGAAAATCATTGCGTTGCGCCTCGCCGCAGATGGCAGCGTCGAAGGCGCGAAGCTCAAGTCGCTACTGGAGGGAGCGGCTTTGGTGCATGGAAAATACGGCATCTATCATCGGCTGCAAGGCGAGACGCCTCTCTTCAGCGTCGCCAGCATGGTCGAGCCCGGCACGTTCGATCCGTTTGCAATGAGCGGCGTACAATTTCCCGGCGTCACGCTGTTTTTGCAATTGCCTGGCGCCATGGATGGCTTGGAAATGGTGTCATCGATGATTGCGTGCGCCCGTCAATTGGAACAGGGAATGGGTGGCGACTTGCAGGATGAGCGTGGCTTATCGCTGACCGAACAGCGCGAGCGGCGTCTGCGAGACGACGCTGCGGACTTTCTACATTTACTAGGCGAATGATCGGCTCCTCGCGCAAAGAATGCCAGTGAGCGGCCAATCGTTTACACCTTCCGAACTCAAGCGTGCGGCAGAGCTGCGCGATCAGTTGAATCGCCACGCGCATCTCTATTACGTCCTCGACCGTCCAGAGCTTCCTGACGCCGAATACGACCGTCTTTTTCAAGAACTCGAACTTCTCGAAAAGAAGCATCCTACGCTGCGTACACCCGACTCGCCGACGCTGCGAGTCGGCGGTGCGATCTCGGCCGGCTTCGCGTCCATTCGTCACGCGGTGCCGATGCTGTCCATTCGCACTGAGACCGATACGGAAGCTTCCGGCGCCGAGACTTTTGACGCTCGCGTGCGCCGCGAATTGGAGTTGGATGCTGAGGCTCCGCCCGTGCAATACGTTTGTGAGTTGAAGTTTGATGGTTTGGCGCTCAACTTGCGGTATGAGCGAGGCGTCTTGGTGCAAGCGGCGACGCGCGGCGACGGTGAAACGGGCGAAGACGTCACGCACAATATTCGGACGATCAAACAGGTTCCGCTGCGATTGACCGGCTTCAAGGGAGACGTCCTCGAAGTTCGTGGTGAAGTTTATATGCGCCGCGATGCGTTCGATCGCTTGAACGAGCGGCAGCGTGCCCTAATCGCAGGCGGAGCAAAGAACGAAAAGACATTCGTGAATCCTCGCAATGCCGCGGCTGGCGCCGTGAGGCAGCTGGATCCGGCGATCGCTCAAAAACGGCCATTGAGTTTTTTTGCCTATGGCTTAGGTGAGGTTCGCGGCTGGGAAATTCCCGCGACGCATAGCGGCTTGCTGGATGCGTTCGAGGCGATGGGCTTGCCGGTGAACGGAGATCGCGCGGTTGTGGATGGCGTTGCCGGGCTCGTCGAGTTTCATAAGCGAATCGGTGGCAAGCGCGACACGTTGCCGTTCGATATCGATGGCGTGATCTACAAAGTGAACTCTCTCGCGTTGCAAAAGCGTTTGGGATTCGTCACGCGCGAGCCGCGCTGGTCGGTTGCACACAAGTATCCGGCGCAGGAACAAATCACGATCGTGCGCGGCGTCGAGTTTCAAGTCGGACGCACAGGTGCCTTGACGCCGGTCGCGAGATTGGAGCCCATTTTCGTAGGCGGCGTAACAGTGAGCAACGCAACGCTGCACAACATGGACGAGGTGGAGCGCAAGGATGTGCGCATCGGCGATACGGTGATCGTGCGGCGCGCAGGCGACGTCATTCCCGAAATCGTGCAAGTGCTCGCCGAGCGTCGGCCCGCCGATGCTATCGTCGTCCAGCTACCATCGGTTTGCCCGGTGTGCGGTTCGGCAATCGAACGCACGGAAGAAGAGGCCGTGGCTCGCTGTACCGGCGGATTGTTCTGTCCCGCGCAACGTAAAGAAGCTCTGCGTCATTTCGCGTCGCGCCGTGCGATGGATATAGAAGGGTTGGGCACGAAGGTCATCGATCAACTAGTCGATGCCAGCCTCGTCAAAACCGCGGCCGACTTGTATTCGCTGACCCTCCAGCAATTGTCCGATCTCGAGCGCATGGGTGAAAAATCCGCGCGCAACTTGGTCGATGCATTAACGGCGAGCAAGCAAACGACATTGCGAAGGTTCCTATTCGGATTGGGCATTCGGGATGTGGGCGAGGCGACGGCGGCAACGTTGGAAACGCATTTCGGGTTGCTCGAAAACTTGGTCGAAGCCAGCGAGGCTGACATACAGGCGGCGCCCGATATCGGTCCGGTGATCGCGGCGCACATCTTTCACTTTTTCCATGAGCCTCACAATCTGGAGACGATCAAGCAGTTGCGCGCTGCGGGGGTGCACTGGCCCGATGTGCAGTCTCGACGTGCGGCGGCAGGGCCGTTACTCGGCAAGACTTTCGTGATCACCGGTACGCTGCCCAGTCTGGGCCGCGACGAGGCCCGCGATTTGATCGCGGCTCACGGCGGGAAAGTCAGCGATTCGGTCTCGAAGAAAACTTCGTACGTCGTCGTGGGGGCGGCACCCGGATCGAAATACAAAAAGGCGCAGGATTTGGGAATCACGATTCTGGATGAAGCGGGATTGCGCGAGCTCTTAAAAAGCGGGTAAGACCGAGAAGCGGGTGGTGAGCAGCGGGTGGCGGGTAGGGAAGGGAAGATGCAATCCAAAGCGCAAGAGCTAGCAGAGAATAGCTAATCCAATGGCGCGTGTTCGATTCTGGCCGCTAACCGCTAACCGCCAAAAGAGAAAGGCCGACCCGCATCGCGGATCGGCCTTTTGTGTCATCGCTGTTAGACGATTACTTCTTCTCGGCCGGTGGCGCTGCCGGCGCTGATGGCATCGCTGGCGCTGTTGGCATCGCCGTCGAGGCAGGCGGAGCCGGCATTGCAGCTGCAGCTGGCGCTGCGGTCTCGAGATTGATCTTCTCGACCTTCGCCGTCTTGCGTAGCTCCTGCATGTAGGTCTGCAGCTTCTTGCGTTGCACGAACTGCGTAACTTGATCCTTCACTTGCTCGAATGCCGGCGCTTCTGGGCTGCGGAAATCTTCGAGTTTGATGACGTGCCAGCCGTATTGGGTTTGCACCGGCGCTTCCGTGAACTTGCCTTTCTCGAGTGATGAAACCGCTTTGCCGAACTCCGGCACCATCGACGACAGGGCGAACCAACCTAAGTCGCCGCCTTGGGCTTTCGAGCCGTCCGACGATTCCTTTTCCGCGATCTTCGCGAAATCGCCGCCTTTTTTCAGTCTCTCGATGACGCTCTCGGCGGCCGCTTTCGAATCCACAAGAACATGGCGCGCATGATATTGCCGCGGCATGGCGGCAACCTGCGTGTCGTACTCGGCTTTGATTTCCGCATCGGTGGTTGGGTGCTCGTCCATGTACTTCTTGATCACGGATTCGCTCAGCACGTTCATGCGCGCGAGCGCGATCTGCGATGCGATCTCGGGCTTCTTGTCCGTTGCATTCTTCTCCGCCATTTCGGCGGCCACTTGCATGGCAACCAATTGGTCGAGCACCTGGGTCTTTTGCTCTGCGGTGAGTTCGGCGACCGGGCGGCGCGCCACAGCTGTTACGTAGGCCTCGTAAACCTCTTTGCTAATGGCCTTGCCATTAACCGTGGCGACGGAGGAGTCGGAGCCGGGAGGCGAATTTTTAGCACATCCCGAAATCGTCAGCAGGGCGGCTACGCCCGCGATCAAGTAGCGGTTATTCATAGGAATCCTTTGGGTTGAGCACGCGAAGTGTAGCGGAATGCGTGCCCTCCGGCGACAGTGGCAATGGTTGCGGTTGGCCGGCTTAGACGGCTTCGTCAGGACTTAGCGCCACGATGCTGAGGGCGTGAATATCGGTGTGCATCATGTCCGCGAGGGCACGATAGACCAATTGATGTCTAGCCATGGGGCGCAAACCCGCAAAACTCGCGGCCACGATCCGGACGCTGAAATGACCTCTGCCATCGCGGGCGCCGGCATGGCCCGCGTGCAAATGGCTGTCGTCGATAATTTCGACGGCCAAGGGCTGAAGTTGGCCGAGTTGCGAGCGTATGCGCTCCATTCGGGTGGATGCATTGGAGCTGCTTGTCGAAGTGGGGCCGGACATTTATTTATTTTCGCCCTTGCTGTCGACGGTGGCTTTCTCGATTTCTTCCGGCGGCAGTTTGCGGACGAGCCAGAAGCTCTGCGCCAATCCAAACAACAGCGTGAGGCCAGTCAGGCCATACACCTTGAAGTCGACCCAGGTTTCCAAATCGAAGTTGTACACCACGTACAAATTGATCGCGCCGATCAAGATGAATCCCACTGCCCAAATCGTGTTCAAGGTGCGCCAAGCATCGGGCGACAAAGGTAAGGTCGAATCCAAAAGGCGTTGCACGACCGGTTTGTCGCTAAACAGACCGCCACCCAGCAGGCCTGCGGCCAATAACCAATAGACCGCGGTGGGCTTCCATTGCACGAAGGTTTGATCGTGAAGCCAAAGGGTCAGACCTCCGAAGACAAGGCCGATGCCGGCCGAGACCAGGAGCATGGGGCCGACCTTCCGGAACCGGATCCATTGATACGCCACCACTAAGACCAACACGCCCAGCATCACGCCCGTCGCCACAAAGACGTCGGAGAACTTGAACGCGATAAAGAACGACAGGATGGGAAGAAAGTCGACGAACAGCTGCATGCGAAAGGGATTCCGGGGCGATTTGGAGGGGCGCCATCATAGCTAAGAAGTGAGCGGCGGGTAGCGGGTGGCGGGTAGGCAACATGAATCCACCGACGGCTCGCAGCAACGGTAGACTCTTCCAAATTCGTTCTTTCTTATCGCTCTCTTCCACTACCCACTACCCGCTACCCGCCGCCCGCTTCTTGACGCATGCCCAGTCTTTTTTTCGACATCCACCCGAAAGATCCGCAGCCTCGCCTCATCAGGCAGGTGGTGCAGATCGTCCGCGACGGTGGCGTGATCGTCTATCCCACCGACTCCTGTTACGCACTGGGTTGTCATATCGGCGATAAAACCGCGATGGAGCGGATCAGTCGCATTCGTGAAACCGACAAGCATCATCATTTCACGCTGGTGTGCAGGGACCTGTCGGAAATCGCCAAGTACGCACGCGTGAATAACAGCCAGTACCGAATGCTCAAGGCGTTCACGCCCGGCGCGTATACGTTCATCCTCGAGGCGTCCCGAGAGACGCCAAAACGCCTGCAGAATCCAAAGCGGCGCACGATCGGTATTCGCATCCCTGATCATCCGGTGCCACTCCTGCTGTTGGAGGCGTTGGGCGAGCCCATCATGAGTTCGACGCTTTTGATGCCCGGTGACGAACTACCCATGACGGACGCCCGGGAGATTCAGGAGCGGCTGCGGAGCCAAGTCGATGCCGTGATCGATGGCGGCAATTGCGGACTTGAGCCCACGAGTGTCATCGACATGTCGGGCGCTGAGCCGGTCGTGATGCGGGCAGGCAAGGGCTCGCTCGACGCGATGCACCTTGGAAATCAGTAGCTCTAAACCATGCGTTCCGCAAGGGGTCGCGTCGCGGGACAAGCTGCGTATAATCGCCTCCCTTCGGACCGAGCGCGGCGTGGAGTTCATTGAGCAAACTAGCTCAGATAACCGCCGTAAGTTTTTGAAATAACTAATTTACTCAACAATTTTCTGGGGGCGTTTTTGCATACGTCATTACGCCATTTCCGAAGGGATCAACCTTGAGTTCCAACGCGCCGGGCAATAGACGTGTCTTATCCGGAATGCGCCCCACGGGCGAACTGCATCTCGGCAACTATCACGGTGCGCTGAAGAACTGGACTGAACTGCAATATCAGTACCAATGCTATTTCTTCGTGGCAGATCTGCATGCGCTAACAACGGCTTACGACGATCTTTCAAAGTTGGAAGACAATGTCTGGAACATGGTGATCGACTGGCTGGCGGCCGGCATCAACCCATCGGCGGCGACCATCTTTATTCAGTCGCGCGTCCCTGAGCACTCCGAGCTCCATCTGCTGCTGTCGATGACTACGCCGCTGGGTTGGTTGGAGCGCGTGCCTACTTATAAGGACCAGCAGGAGCAGCTCAAGGACAAAGATCTCGCGACGTATGGCTTTCTCGGCTATCCGCTGCTGCAGAGCGCCGATATTTTGCTCTACAAAGCCGCTTACGTGCCGGTGGGCGAAGATCAGGTCGCGCATGTCGAGATCACCCGCGAAGTGGCGCGCCGGTTCAATCATATTTACGGTCACGAAACAGATTTCGAGATCAAGGTCGAAAAGGCGATCAAAGGTCTCGGCAGCAAGAACGCAACCCAGTATCGGCAGTGCCGTAAGGCCTACCAAGAACAAGGCGACGACGTGGCGCTCCAGAAGGCGCGGTCGTTATTGGACTCCAATGCGCGTCTGACGATTGCCGATCGAGAGCGGTTGCTCGGCTTTTTGGAAGGCACCGGTCGGACCATCCTGGTCGAACCCGAGGCGCTCCTGACGGCGACGCCCAAAGTGCCTGGCCTCGACGGACGCAAGATGTCGAAGTCGTACGGCAACACGATCGGATTGCGCGAAGATCCGGATTCCGTCACCAAAAAATTGAAGGCAATGCAGACCGATCCGGCACGCGTTCGACGTACGGATCCCGGCGATCCCGATAAGTGCCCGGTGTATGACCTGCACAAAATCTACTCGGATGCGGATACGCTTAAATGGGTGCAGGAAGGTTGCCGTTCGGCAGCGATTGGGTGCTTGGATTGCAAGAAGCGGCTTAGCGATCGCGTGGTGGCTGAAGTCCAGCTGATTCGGCAACGCGCTCAAGAGTTCGAAGAAAATCGTGATTTAGTGCGCAGCATCGTGGCCGAAGGCTGCGAGAAGGCGCGCGACGTGGCGCGACAGACACTCGATGAAGTGCGTCAAGCCATGAGCATGGATTATCGTTGAGGCCTATGAAACCTGATCTCAAATTGGTCGAAGACACCGGGTCCGAACTGGTGGACGAGTTCGATCCGCCGCCGCCGCAACAAGCTGAGATGCCGTTCGCCGTCGTCGAAGGCGAGCCGTTCACTCAGTTACCACGTGACTTGTACATTCCACCGGATGCGTTACAGGTCTTCCTCGAGGCATTCGAAGGACCGCTCGATCTGCTGCTGTACCTGATTCGTCGACAGAATCTCGACATTCTCGATATTCCGATCGCCGAGATCACTCGCCAGTACATGAAGTACATCGAAGTGATGTCGGAGCTGCAGCTCGAACTCGCCGGCGAATATTTGCTGATGGCCGCGATGTTGGCGGAAATCAAATCGCGCATGTTGTTGCCACGCGCGAAAGCAGAAGAAGGCGTGGACGAAATGGATCCGCGCGCAGAACTCGTGCGGCGCTTGCAGGAGTACGAACGCTTCAAAAAGGCGGCTGCGGACATCGATCGCTTACCGCGCATGGAGCGCGACACGCTGCCGGCGTCGGCGGAGTTGGTCGAGCGCAAGGTCGTCAAGATGGTGCCGCAGGTGACGTTGCAGGAAATGCTGTTGGCATTTCGCGACGTAGTGGCACGTTCGAACATGTTCGCGCATCATCACGTCCAGCGCGAGAGATTGTCCGTTCGTCAGCGTATGTCGGACATCCTGGGTGCGTTGAAGCAGAACGCGTGGGTCGAGTTCGGCCGCTTGTTCCAGGCCGAAGAAGGGCGCATGGGCGTCACCGTCACGTTCAGCGCGATTCTCGAACTAATGCGCGAGGGATTGATCGAAATCGTACAGGCCGAAGTCTATGGGCCGTTACACGTGAGACCGGCGGCCGGTGGACGTCACTTGTCACTCGTCGACTCGGCGCCCGCCGCCGCGGACGACGCGGAACTCTCGCAGCAGGCTGATGACGAAAACATTGCAGCGTTATCGCAACCTGCGCAGCCTGATGAAAATCAGGAATGGGATCCGGACGCCGATGACGAGCCTGAGACCGAAGCAGAGACCACAACAGCCGATGAGTCTGTGACCGACAGTGCAGGACACGATGGCGAAGTCGAAGCCAGCCCTGGCTCCGACATTGACGCCGAAGCCGATTACGTCAGCGAAGCTGGCGCGGATACTGGCGCCGACATCGAATCCGGCTTGGAGTCGGATTCGACGCCGGCGATTGACGCGGATGAAGCCGCCACGCCCGCAGTCGACGAGACGGTCGATGCTGCGGAATTGAAGAAAGACGAGCAGGATTCTTCGCTATGACTACCGACACGCCAGAACAGACCTCCGAGTCAACACAGACGTCCGAACAAATACAGGCGTCCGAGCGAGCACTGACGACCGAACAAACTCAGACGTCCGAGCAAACACTGACGTCCGAGCAAGCGCACGAGCTGAAGATCTCGATCGAAGCGACGCTGCTGGCAGCCGGCCGGCCGCTGACCACCGCGCAATTGCTCGAGTTATTTGACGAGCGTGAGCGACCGTCCACCGACCAGATGCTCGCCGCGATCGACGCGCTTAATGCCGATTACGAAAACCGCGGCATCGAGCTGCGCGAAGTGTCGAGCGGTTGGCGTGTTCAGATCCGGACGCGATGTGTCGAAATCGTGTCGCGGCTTTGGCAAGAGCGCGCGTCGCGATATTCGCGTGCGCTGCTCGAAACGTTGGCGCTGGTTGCGTACCGCCAGCCGATTACTCGTAGCGAGATTGAAGAAATTCGTGGTGTTGCGATCAGTTCCAGCATCATGCGCACCATGCAGGAACGCAATTGGATTCGCGTCGTCGGACATCGCGAAGTGCCGGGTCGGCCGGAGCTTTTGGGAACGACGAAAGAGTTCCTCGATTATTTCGGTTTGCGCAGTCTCGACCAGCTGCCGACGTTGGCCGAATTGCGCGATTTGGAAAATGTTGGCGTACAACTGGAGTTGCCATCCGGTGAAGCAAGGGCTGAAGGCAGTGCTGCCTCCGGTGACGCGGCCGACACCGAGGCCTCGGATGCCCAGCCTTCCGACGATGACACGTCGGGCGAAGATTCATCGAGCGTGGAAGCGTCGTCCGATGATTCCTCTGAGGACGGGGCAGGCGTCGAGGCGGATAGCGAAGGCGATTCTGAGTCAGCCCCCACCATGGTGGCGCAAGGCGAAGAAGGTTCGCCGTCGATGCGCGACCCTGAATAGCAAAAAACGTCAATCGGTCTCGGCCGACTGAGAGATCGAATGCCAGAACGTCTGCAAAAAATTCTCGCGCGCCATGGTTTAGGCTCCCGGCGCGAGATCGAGCGTTGGATCGAAGCAGGCCGCGTCACGGTCAATCGCGTGCCCGCAAAACTCGGCGATCACTTTCAGCCTGGCGATCGCGTCGCAATCGACGGCAAGGAAGTCACCGCGCGGCTCGCCATCGAAGTTCAATCGAAGGTGTTGATCTATCACAAGACGCAAGGCCAGGCCATTGCGAACGATCAGCGCTCTGCGCGGCCGCCTTCTGAAAATCCAGACGAACAAGAGGACGAGCCTTCGTTGGCACACGACTCCTCTGCGATCGACATGGAACCTGTCATCGAAAAATTACCGTCCGTCCGCGGCGCACGATGGGTGCCGATCAATCCGATGCATGGCGGCGACAGCGGGTTACTGCTGATGGCAACTGACGGAACGTTGGGCTATGCGCTCACGCGTCGCAAGCGATGGATTCCTACTGCATACATGGTTCGAGTTTTGGCGCCCGGTAATGCAGAAGCACCACCGGAGATTCCACTGTCCGTGAGTTACGACGACGAGCAGATCGAGTTTACGAAAGTCGAGGCGGCGGGCGGCGAAGGGTCGAACCTTTGGTACCGCGTCGAGTTGCCGCGCGCGGATCGACGAGCCGCGGTGCGCGCGTTGTTCGAAAGTCGCGAGATGAAAGTGAGTCGCATGACGCAGGTGGCATTTGGTTCGATCGAGCTACCGCGTGATTTGCCGCGAGGCCGTCATCGCGCATTGAGCGCAATTCAGATCGCGTCGCTCTATGCGCTCGCGCAGATCGAAGCTCCAAAGGATCCCGCGGAGACTTCGGAATTCGACGGCGATCCTCGAGCTAAGCGCGGACGCACTGTGCAGGCAGCTAAGTCCAGCAAGACTTCGTCATCCAGCCGAACATCCACGGACGCATCCAAGCGCCCATTTAAGCAACCAAACAAGCCAGCAACCACGCGGCACGCCAAAACCGCGCCACGTCGCGGACCCGCGCCCGATCGACGCAAAGCGCCCAAGGGCCGGGGACCCCGACCTAAATCGCCGCGCGCGTAGACCGCTACGCGTAGTTTTGCGTTCAATCGATATTCGTTGAAGCATATTTCTGGGGGCATCATGCGTAATGCGAGCAAGATCGCTGCGATCGGTTGGGCGACGTTTGCGCTGGCATTTGTGTCTCATGTCGCTCGCGCCGCGGACATTGTCATTCCCGATCCGCTCAAGTCGTGGCAAAGCTGGGCGCTGAACGGCGAGGAATTTCGCCGCTGTCCTTTTTTCGCCAATCAGCAACCACAATCGGCAAACGAATTCGTTTGTGCTTGGCCGGAACGGTTGACGTTGGCCGTCGATGCGCGCGGCGGCAATTTCACGCAGCGTTGGCAAGTGTTTGCAGAATCGTGGGTGCATCTGCCCGGCAGCACTGAGTATTGGCCGCGATCGGTGAAGTTGAATGGCGTTGCTGCGCCTGTCATCGCGCGCGATGGCGTTCCGACGCTGCGGCTCGCTCCCGGTTCGTATTCGGTGAGTGGATCGTTTCAGTGGAGCATGCGTCCCGAGCAAGTCGCGATTCCACAACAAACCGGCATCGTCGATCTTAGCGTCGATGGCAGAGCCGTGCCGCAGCCGGAACGACCTGGCTCGGCCGTCTGGCTCGGCAAGCGGCGCACCGCTGAACAACAGCCGCAGACGAGCATGCAGATCTATCGCTTACTCCGCGATGACGTGCCCGCCTTTCTATCGACACAAATTCGATTGCAGGTAGCAGGGGAAGCGCGAGAAGCCGTGCTCGGCCAAGCGTTACCGCCTAACTTCGTTCCCATGTCCATCAGTAGCTTGTTGCCCGCGCGCATTGAGCCCGACGGCACGCTTCGTGTGCAACTGCGACCAGGTCAATGGGTAATCGCCATCGAGGCGCGAAGCAGCGCGATTGCGGGCGAATTGACGGCCGCTGTGTCCGAGCAAGTGCCCGACGAAGTGTGGAGCTACATGGCCAACGATCGTCTGCGCGTGACAGCAGTCGACGGCGTTGCCGCGATCGATCCTGCGCAAGCCAACGTGCCAGGCGAGTGGCGTGGATTGCCGGCATATCGAATGAGCAAAGAGACGACGATGACCATTGCCGAGCGCAGTCGCGGCTTGGAAAATCTAGACGCCAATCAATTGCAGTTGAGCCGCCAGCTGTGGCTCGACTTCGATCACGGCGGTTACACCGTCGTCGATTCGATTACTGGCAGGATGCGCCAGTCGTGGCGGCTCGATATGGTCGCGCCGTTTCACGCGATGAGCGCCCGCATCGGCGGTGAAAGTCTGTTGGTCACGAGTGCGGGTCCCGAACTGACCGGTGTTGAACTCAGGATGTCCAACGTGAATCTGCGAGCAACCGGTCGCCTGGAGCATTCGTCAGGACGGATGGCGGCAACGGGATGGCAAACGCGTTTTGCAGGTGTGTCTGGACAATTGAACTTGCCGCCGGGTCATCGCTTGATGGCGGTGCTGGGCGAGGTCGATGCGCCAACGTCTTGGACAGCGGGCTGGCGCCTGCTGGATTTTTTTATCGTCCTCATCGTTGCGGTGAGCGCGTGGAAATTACGCAGTATCGCTTTTGGAGTGCTTGCTCTCACAGCGTTGGTGTTTGTGCATCAAGAGCAGGAGGCATTCGCATGGCTGATGATCAACTTGCTAATTGCTGTGGCATTGGCGCGGGTTGCCCCGATTGGCAAATTGCAAACTGTGACGAGGTGGTATCGCAATGCGAGCCTAGCGGGAATCGCTCTGGTCTTTGTGTCCTTCGCAATCACTCAAGTGCGGCTGGCGATCTATCCGCAGCTCGAAGCCGTCTACGGAAGTGACGGATTCAACTTTGCCGCTCGCAACGAGGTCGTGATTCAAAATGCGGCCATGCAGATGGAAATGGCGGAGGCGCCTGCCCCTTCAGCTGCGGCAGTTGTCGTAGAGGAGAGCGATGCGAGTAAATCTCGTAGTGACTACTCCCCTCGTGCCATCTTCTCCAAATCCGCTGCCGAACAGGTCACGCAACGCTATGCCCCGGGCACTGTCCTGCAATCCGGTCCTGGTGTGCCCAATTGGAATTTCAACTCCTATCACTATTCTTGGAGTGGGCCCGTCGATCCTGACGATACGGTTCGCTTTGTCATTGCCACGCCATTCTGGATGTTTTTGTGGCGAGTGTTGGGTGTGGCCGCGCTCGGTGTCTTCATCGTCGGAGTTGCACAAATGGCGCTGCAGAATCTTCGCTTCGCGGCGCTGCGAGGTTCGCTCCTTAAAGACGGCGTTGTCGTCGCGATGGTGATGGGTCTCGCAACTTTTCTGACGTCGCACTCGACTTATGCGCAAATCCCGGATGCCGGTGTGTTGCAAGAGTTACGCGCGAAACTTACGCAGCCGCCGGCCTGCGTGCCGTCGTGTTCTGAAACTTTGTCGGCGCAGATCGCGGTGACAGCCGATCGATTGGATCTCATGCTCGAAGTCTCTGCGCTAGCTACGATCGCGATGCCGGTGCCGATTGCCGTTGGTCGATGGGAGCCCGACTCGATTACCGTCGATGGTCAGTCAGCCGGTGCGTTGTATCGCGACGGGCAACAAAATTACTGGCTCGCGCTTAAAGGCGGAGCACACACAGTGCGTCTCTCAGGACGGTTGGCTGCAGCGGACTCGATCCAACTCGTTTTTCCACAGAAACCTCGCGTCGTGAGCGCTACCGGTTCGGGCTGGGAGTTCTCGGGAATCAGCGATGGCCGCTTGCTGACGAATGCGCTGGAATTGGTTCGTCAACGCTCTTCCGCGACTGCAGATAGATTGTCCGCTGCGACTCAGTTCGCTCCGTTCGTACGTGTTCGCCGGTACATGCGCTTCGATTTGGATTGGAGTGTGACCACCGTAGTCGAGCGAGTCGCACCCGATAAAGGGGCATTCACCGTGGAAGTGCCCCTGTTGCCGGGTGAGTCCGTGTTAACGGCGGGACTCACGCCACGACAACGCAATGGCGTGCAAGTCGTGCAAGTGGGTTTAACCGGTGGCGAACGCGAAACGAGTTGGAGTTCAGCGCTGCCGCGCGCCACGACGATGGAACTCGCAATGGCGAACGCTTCCGATCGAACCGAGATTTGGAGTTTCGCCGTCAGTCCGATTTGGAATGTTCGCTTCGACGGAGTGCCGCAAATCGAACCTGACAGTAAGGAGGGCCAGTGGACGTTCGATTATCTGCCGCGAGCAGGCGAATCATTGAAGTTGCAGATCGTGCGCCCGGAAGCTGCCGGCGATCAGACCCTCGCGCTCGACAGCGTGCGGCTCGCGAGCAATATTGGGCGGCGCTTTACGAATTCGATCTTGGCAATTAGTTATCGGAGCACGCAAGGCGGCCGGCACGTCATCGCGTTGCCTTCCGATGCGCACGTAACGTCTGTGACGGCGGATGGCGCACCTGTGCCGGTGCGCCCACGAGACGGTCAGTTGCCACTGTCCCTATTGCCCGGTGTGCATTCGATCGAAGTGCAATGGCAGTCCGATCAAGGCGCGATCTTCAGAGCATCGTCGCCGGCGGTCGATCTGAAAACCTCTGCGAGCAACGTGACGACAGAGCTAATTCTCGGCGGGGAACGCTGGGTGTTGTATGCGAACGGGCAGGGTGTCGGTCCGGCAATCTTGTATTGGGGTGAGCTGCTCGTTTTCATTGCCATCGCGGTATTGCTGGGGCGATTTACCGAGTCGCCGCTGCGCACGCACGACTGGCTGTTATTGGGCTTAGGATTGAGTACCTTCTCGTGGGGTGTGCTGTTGATGTTCGCGGTGTGGATTTTTGCCATGCAATGGCGCTCCAAGAAACAAGATTCGCCGTCCACGAGGCGTTTCAATTTGTTGCAGGTCGCGCTCGGCGCGCTCTCCGTGTTTGCGGTGGGCGGATTGATTAGCGCGATTCCGACCGGCTTGTTGCAGCAGCCTGACATGAGCGTCCGTTCGCCGACGGGTGGGTTCGCTTGGTTTGTAGGTCAAGTGTCGGGGACAATGCCTGAGGTGTCGTTGTTCTCGGTGCCATTGATCGTTTACAAGATCGCTATTCTCTTGTGGGCGCGGTGGCTAAGTTTCGCGCTATTGCGATGGTTGCCTTGGGCTTGGAATGCCTTCAGCGCGAACGGACTGTGGCGGGGACGAGTGGCGAAGTCGGTGATGCAGTAATTTTAGTGACGCTGTAATTGATTATGAGTTCGATAGCCGAAACGCATCGCGTACGACCTCTAGTCGTGCGCTTCGGAGCGCTGGGCGACATGGTGATTCTGACCGTGTTGATTCGGCATTTGCATGAGCGCTTTGGCGAGCCCGTCGATATTCTTTCGTCTGGTGGATGGACTCGTCCGTTGCTGGAATCGCAGCCCGGCATCGGCAATCTCTATTTGTTGAAGAGTCGGCGCTGGCCGTATTGGTTTAGTCGCGAGCAGCAATCGATGGTGACGCAATTGCGTGCACGCGGACCGAGCGCAACATGGTTGGCCGATTACGATAACGTCAAGACTCGGGCTTTGCTGCACAGGGCGGGATGGACGGACGCACATGCCTGCGATTCGCTCGGATTCAGCGATTTGCAAGGCGTGCATATGTGCGACCTGTTCTTGCGCTTCGCCTATCGCAACCCCGGCATACTGGGCGGCGAAGACCTCGCGCTCACCGCGACCGATGTCTATGGTCAATTGCACGTCTCGCCGGGCCAGCGCAATGACTTGCAAATATGGTTGGCCGAGAAAGGCTTAAGCGATCGGCCGCTGATCCTGGTGCAGCCAGGTAACAAGCGCACGATGCGTCGCGGTTCGCGCCAGCGCGCGAGTAACTCCAAGTACTGGCCGGAAGCGCACTGGGCTGCGGTGCTGCGGGGTTTGCGAGAGCGGCATCCCGATCACGCATTGCTGATGTTGGGCGTTCCGGCGGAAGCCGATCTCAACGATGAGATTTCAAAAATCGCGCAAGTGAACGATACGTACAATGTCGCGCGTGAATTGCCGGTCTCACGGTTGTTGGCTCTGAGCGCGCGTGCGCGAGGGATGATATCGGTCGACACGGGGCCCGCTCACGCGGCCGCGGCGGTGGGATGCCCCGTCGTCACCCTATTCGGTAAAGCATTGCCGCAACAGTACGCGCCGCGAGGTCCGGGTGTGCCAGTCGAGTGCCTAACGGGCGTTGCAGACGGCGAGCAGTCCATACTCGGCATTCAACCGGGAGCAGTGCTCGCGGCCTGGGATCGATTAATCCAGAATCGATTGACCCAGGATCGATTGATCTAGATCGATTAATTAGATCGACATTATTAGCCGGCGGCTCACTGGCAGTCGATAGTGGTGCCTGTCGTGCCGATGCTGTCGTGACCGAGTACGAACAAGTAAGGCGCGACGATTTCCGCTGCGACCTTCAGCTTGTTTCGATCTTCGCCGGGATACGCTTGTAAGCGCATGCCTGTGCGGACAGCGCCGGGGTTAATGCTGTTGACGCGAATGTGATCGTTCTCGAGCTCATCGGCCAGCATGCGCATCAAGCCATCGGATGCCCACTTTGACGGGAGATAGGCGCCCCAGTACGCGCGCGGGCGCGGCACGACGCCGCTCGACGTGAAGACTATCGACGCATTCGTCGATTTGCGCAACAGCGGTAAGCAGTAGCGAGTGAGAATGAACGGCGCGTTCACGTTGACATGCATCGTGCGCAGCCACTTCGGAATGTCGTGATGCTCGATGGGCGCGCGCTCGCCGAGCATGCCGGCATTATGCAGAAGACCGTCGAGTCGACCGAACTCCTTCTCTAGTGCCGTTGTTAGCGCTTCAAACTCCGTCGTCCCCGCTTTCTCGAAATCGAGCGGCACAATCGAAGGGCGCTTCCCGCCGGCTGCGAGGATGCCGTCGTAAACGGCTTCTAATCGTTTGACGTTGCGGCCATGCAGGATAACGGTCGCCCCGTGCGCTGCACATGCCTCCGCAACGGCTTTGCCGATACCGTCGCTGGCGCCCGTGATCAAGATGACTCGGCCATCGAGCAGCGTTTTGGGTGCGGAATAGTCGCGAGGGTCGATCATGCGAGAGGCGTCTGTGTGAACGGGGCGCGCAGTATCAGCTACGACGCGCCGCACGCCAAGCGGTCCAGACTTTTTCGATGCCGCCCAACTCGGGACGTTGCATGAATACGTCATAACCGGCATCGGCGATTTTCTTCAGAAGCTGCAGATGGAGTTGACCCAGGACTGCGATCGGCCGCAACACCATCGTGCACTGGCTGAGGGTCTGCGTGAGGCGCGCGGCGACAAGTTCGGATTCGGTTTTGATCAATTCGTGCGCCGCATCGGTGATCGTGGCGTGCCGGAGCGCATCGATCCCGATGTGCCGCGCGTCCAAGTCCTCGAGAGGCCAATAGATGCGGCCGGCTTTGGCGTGCGCCGCGAGGTCGCGGATCGTCTCGATGCGTCGAATGGCGGCGCCGAGGTCGAGGGCCAAGCTCTGCATTTCCTTGCTTAGATCCTGCGCATAGAAGCTGACTGTGCTGCCGCTGCGTTCCAGGTACGAGTTCAACTCTGTCTGCGTGTGGTAAGTCATTCCGGCGAGATCCATATCGGCGGCAACCAGCAGTTCATGCAGCGGTGCGAAGTCGGCGTTCGGCAGTGCCGCCTGCAGCGCTTGCGTCGCGGGATGCTGTGCGTTGCGATTCGTCAATCGATCGATTTCATGTCGCCACCATTGCAACCGTGTGTGGGCGACTTCGTGAGCGGCGAACGCGGAGTGAGCGATTTCGCTGTCGACTACGAATAGGGCCGCCAATGTGTTGCGACGTTCGGGCGGCGCGTACTGCAACGCGAAGTACCGCATCGAGCCCGGCGGGGCGGCTCGGTTGATGTAATCGGGGTCCAGCATGTCCGCGACCTACGGTAGCGCCGTATCGGCCCGCTGGCTGCCGATACAATCGAATGGCGCCGGTCGTAAGACGACGCCTCGCGAGTCTATGCATTTCATCGCTGGAATTTGACTGGCAGGTAGCTAGTTGTTACGCGGCGGCTCAATCGGGGCCTGCGGATCGCGCGCGAGTTTGTCGATGGGTTCGAGCTCTTCGATCTCGCGGTCGGGCCGCACGCCCAGCTCAGTAAATTTCCTCGCGCCCGGTAACACCTGTCGTTCCAACGAGCCGACGGCGCTGTTGTAAGCATCGACGCTTTGACCCAAGTTGCGGCCCAACTTTGTGAGGTGGCCCGCGAAGACGCCGAGACGCTTGTACAAGTCTTCCGCCAGATTGCGAATCTTCTCCGCATTTTCCGCCAAGGATGTTTGCCGCCATCCGTACGCGACTGCTTTCAGCAACGCCACCAGACTCGAAGGCGTGGTGATGATGACGTCTTGGCGGATGGCATCCTCGAGGAGCGAGGGATTCTCGGCGATTGCAGCGCTCAAGAATTGATCGCCGGGTATGAACAGGATGACGAAGTCAGGGCTTTTTTCGAACTGGGCCCAGTAGCTCTTCGCGGACAGTTGGCGCACACGCTCGGCCACTGCATTCGCATGACGCTTCAGCGCGATGGCTCGCGCTTCATCGGTCGGCGCGTCGACGGCGTCGAGGTAAGCGTCTAGCGGTGTTTTGACGTCCACCACTAGGTCGCGTCCGTCCGGCATGTGCACGATCATGTCGGGTCGAATGGCCGCGTCGTCCGTGGAGCGTGCATGGACCTGCTCGCTGAAATCGCAATGATCGACCATGCCCGCTAATTCGACCAAGCGCTTGAGCGTGAGTTCGCCCCACTGACCGCGAACTTCCGGCCGACGCAGCGCCGTCACCAAGCCGCGAGTTTCGCGTTGCAGTGCTTGCTGTCCGAGCGCCATCGACTCGATTGAGGCGCGCAGACTGCCGAACGACTCGGCGCGTTCCTTTTCGATGCGCGCGATCTGTTGCTCGGTCTTCGTCAGGGCTTCGCGAATCGGAGCGACCAAGGCGTCGATGGCTTTTTCGCGTTCGGTCAGATTCGCCGACGCGGCTTGTTGATGAGAGCCCAAGTGTTCGCGAGCGAGCTTTAAGAAGACTTCGCTGTTGGCGCGTAGCGATTGACCGGCGACCGAGTCGAAGCTGTTCGTCAGTTTCGACATCGCATGCTCGAGCGCGGTAGCGCGCTCACGATCGATGAGTTCTTGATTCTTCAGCTGCGACTTCGCGACCGCCAAGTCCACGGCGAGCTGCTGTTCGCGACGACGCGCCATCCATAGGCCGAGCAGTACGCCGACGCCGAGGCCAACAACGGAACAAACTACGACGATAACAGTGGACATCGTTTCAATCGCTGGCCGGCGCGAGTTGCAAATGCATCAAGTAGTTTACCGAGGGGTCGCTGCTGAGTGAGCAATGGTGTGTGAGCGGGTTGTACTCGATACCCGCCACATCGACAACCGTGAAGTCTGCTGAGCGTGACCAACGCGCAAGTTCCGACGGCTTGATGAAGCGGTTGTAAGTATGAGTACCGGGTGTCAACAGTCGCATCACGTATTCAGCGCCCACCACAGCCAGCAAGTACGCTTTCAAATTTCGATTGATCGTCGAGAAGAAAACATTGCCGCCTGGTTTGACGAGGATCGCGATCGAACGGATGACACTGACTGGATCGGGGACATGTTCGAGCATTTCGAGGCAGGTCACGACATCGTAAGCGCCTGCATTGTGTTCGGCGTGCGTCTCGACAGTCTCGCGTTTGTAGGTGACTGCGGTGTTCGATTCCAGCGCGTGCAATGTCGCGATCTCGATCGTTTGGGCGCCTAAATCGATACCGGTGACCTGTCCGCCACGCTTGGCCATCGCTTCCGCCGCCAGGCCGCCACCACAGCCCACATCGAGAACGCGCTTGCCTGGCAACGAAGCGCGGCGATCGATGTAGCCAACGCGTACCGGATTGATATCGTGCAACGGCCGAAATTCGCCGTTCGGATCCCACCAACGTTGGGCGCTGGCGTCGAAGCGGGCGATTTCCGCCGGATCGTGGTTGGCGGGGGCTTGAGGGGAGGCGGAAGGTGCGCTCATAGCGTAGATCCTATGCGCTCTTGCCAGCGCTGTGTGCGCAGCAGTAGATCCGGTAAATCTTGGCGGGTAAGTGCGCGATCGGCCAATACCCGGCGGCCCGCCACCCACACATCGCTGACGTTACTTCGATTCGCCGAGTGAACGATCGCGGCGGCCACGTCGTGCACGGGCAGCGTGTACACGTCGTTCAACTCGATGCAACAAATATCCGCCCATTTGCCGGCCACTAATGAACCGGTTTGATCGACCATATTGAGCGCGCGTGCGCCATTAAGCGTTGCGATTCGCAACCACTGATGTGCCGTCATCGCGGGACCGGCTAGCAGTGCTCCCATCCGAAGCTCATCGAGCATATCGAGGTCATTGTTGCTGGCCGCGCTATCTGTACCCAATGCGACGTTGACGCCGCGGCGTGTCAATGCCGTCACCGGACAGAAGCCGTTCCCCAGCTTTAGGTTCGACTGCGGGCAATGCACGACGTTGATGCCGCTTTTAACGACAAGCTCAATGTCCTCGCTAGTCAACTGCGTCATGTGCACGCCGGTGAAGGTCGGCGTCAAAAAGCCCAGACGATCGAGAGTCGCCAGCGGGCGTTCCGCCACGGCGACCTCGGATGCCGATTCGTGCAAATGCATTGCAATCGGCGAGTCGATCTCATCGGCGTTGCGACGCATGCGCGCGAGCACCGATTCGCTCACCGAATACACGGCGTGCGGTGCGAACGCAGTGGTAATGAGCGGGTCGTCGCGATAGGAATCGTGCAGGGCGAGCGCCTTGTCCAAGCATTCGGCCGCCGATCCGGCCCAGGGCGTGCTGAAATCGATAATCGGGGCGCCGATGCAGGCGCGGATTTGCAGGCGGCTCGCCGTCTGGGCAATGACCTCTGGGAAAAAATACTGCTCGGAAAAACACGTTGTGCCGCTACCGAGCATGCCGGCGATGGCGAGTTCGGTGCCGTCGCGAACGAACTCCGGATCGAGCCAGCGCTTTTCGAGAGGCCAGATGCGCTCCTTGAGCCAGGGGTCGAATTCAAGGTGTTCGGCCGTGCCGCGCAACAGCGTCATGCCGGCATGCGTGTGCGCATTGATCAGTCCGGACATCAGCACGTGATGGGGTCGGTCGATGCGCTCCGTAGGCGAATAACGGCTGGCAGCTTCGGCGGCCGGCAAGAGGGCGACGATTTTTCCCTGGCGAATTGCAATCGCGTAATGGTCGTGCACTGTCGCGGGCTCGATCGGAATGATCCAACGCGCTGTGATGAGGAGGTCTACGGATTCCACGGCGATCAGATTGCGGGTGATTTTCGAGTTGATTTCGAGCTGATTTTGGCGGGTCGAGCTTGACTCGACGCGCAGCGGACTGGGTTGTCAACTCCGCGTGTCGGCGTGGGCTTTTCGAGCTGGCGAAAGTATACCGCGAGAGCCGCCAAATCGTTCGGAATACCCGGCTGCTGTGATAAGATTCGTCCTTTAAATTCATCGCCAATTGGGGTTTGCAGGTTCGGATTTTCGACGCTCGCCAACCGGTCGGACGCTTCGATCCAAACTGCAGAACCTAAGCCTCGATTCACATCAAGACCCGCAAGCAAGAACGGAAACTATGGCTGAAATCGCGCGCGAACTGCTCCATGTAAATCTCGAAGACGAAATGCGGCAGTCGTATCTCGACTACGCGATGAGCGTCATCGTGGGGCGGGCGCTACCGGATGTACGCGATGGGTTGAAGCCTGTGCATCGCCGCGTGCTGTACGCAATGCGCGTTCTCGGCAACGACTGGAATAAGGCCTATAAGAAATCGGCCCGTGTGGTCGGCGACGTCATCGGTAAATACCACCCGCACGGCGATACCGCTGTGTATGACACGATCGTCCGCATGGCGCAGCCGTTTTCGATGCGCTATTTGCTGGTCGACGGCCAGGGCAACTTCGGTTCGGTCGACGGCGATGCGCCGGCGGCCATGCGGTATACCGAAGTGCGTATGTCGAAGCTGGCTCACGAACTACTGGCGGACATCGACAAAGAGACCGTCGATTTCGGCCCGAACTACGACGAATCCGAAACCGAACCGCTGGTGATGCCGTCGCGTATCCCCAACCTGCTCGTGAATGGCCAGACAGGTATCGCGGTGGGTATGGCCACCAATATCCCGCCGCACAACCTGAGCGAAGTGATCGACGCGTGCGTCGCGTTGATCGACAACCCGGACACGACCATTCAGCAATTGATGCTGATCGTCCCGGGCCCTGATTTTCCGACAGCCGGCATTCTGAACGGCGCTCAAGAGATTGCGCAGGCCTACGTGACCGGCCGTGGCCGCGTGTACGTGCGCGCCCGCACCGCTATTGAGGAAGACGAGAAGGGCCGCCAAGCCATCATCATTACCGAGCTGCCGTTTCAGGTGAATAAAGCTCGTTTGATCGAGCGCATCGCCGAGTTGGTGCGCGAGAAGATCATCGAAGGCATTGCAAGCGATGGCCTGCGCGACGAGTCCGATAAAGACGGCATGCGCATCGTCATCGAATTGAAGCGCGGCGAAATCGCCGACGTGATCTTGAACAATCTGTTCAAGCACACGCCGATGGAATCGGTGTTTGGCATCAACATGGTCGCGCTTCAGGACGGCCAACCTCGATTGTTCGGCCTGAAGGACATGCTCGATGCGTTCTTGCGCCATCGCCGCGAAGTCGTCACTCGTCGCACGATTTACGACATGCGCAAAGCACGTGAACGTGCGCACATTCTCGAAGGGTTGACGGTTGCCCTGGCGAGCATCGATGAAATCATCGCCGCCATCAAAGCGTCGCCCTCGAGTGCGGAAGCGAGAGTCGCGTTAATGAGTCGTCCGTGGGATGCAGGCACCGTGCCTGCGTTGTTGGAGCGGGCCGGAGCGATTTCAGCTCGGGTCGAAGGGCTGTCCGCCGAGTTCGGGTTGGTCGAGGGCGGTTATCGGCTCTCGGAAGAGCAATCCCAGGCCATTCTCGACATGCGACTGCATCGCTTAACGGGACTTGAGCAGGACAAGATCACCGCAGAATACCAGGAGCTCCTGGGTCAAATTCAAGATCTCGGCGACATCTTGGCTCGCCCAGAACGCTTGCTGTCGGTGATTCGCGCCGAATTGCTCGAGATCAAAGAAATCTACGGCGACAAGCGCCGCACCGAAATCAACGTCGACTACTCTAATCTCACCATCGAAGATTTGATCGAGCCGCAAGACGTTGTCGTGACGCTTTCGCATAGCGGTTACGCCAAGTCGCAGCCGGTGACCGATTACCAGGCGCAGCGTCGCGGCGGCCGCGGCAAAGCGGCGACTTCGGTCAAAGACGAGGATTTCGTCGATAAGTTATTCGTTGCCCACACTCACGACACGCTGCTGTGCTTCTCGAGTACGGGCAAGTTGTATTGGTTGCGCGTCTATCAAGTGCCATTGGCTAGTCGCGGTTCGCGCGGCAAGCCCATCGTCAACTTGTTACCGCTGCAGGAAGGCGAGCGTATCAACGCGCTCTTGCCGATTCACGAGTTTGAGGCCGATAAGTTTGTCTTCTTCGCCACGGCGAGTGGCACTGTCAAAAAGACCCCGCTTGAAGCGTTCTCGCGGCCGCGTACTGCAGGCATCATCGCGATCGATCTCGACCCGGGCGATCGGTTGGTCGGCGTCGATATTACGGACGGCAAGAAGCACATTCTATTGTGTTCGAGTGGCGGTAAAGCGATCCGCTTCCACGAAGACGACGTTCGCGCCATGGGCCGAAACGCCGCCGGTGTACGCGGACTACGTCTGAACGAGCCGGTGGAAAGCCAGCAGCGCGACGAAGTGATTTCGCTCATGGTCGTGACAGCCGAAGGCGATGCGGGGTTGATTCTGGCCGCGTCCGAGTACGGTTACGGCAAGTTGACGTCGATCGGCGAGTTCCCGCAGCACGGTCGCGGCGGTCAAGGCGTGATCGCGCTGCAAACAACGGAGCGCAACGGTCGTATGGTGGGCGCGCTACGCGTCGCGGTCGACGATGAAATCATGTTGATTAGCTCCAACGGCACGTTGGTGCGCACGCCGGTGAGCGATGTCTCGGTGCAAGGTCGCAACACCCAAGGGGTGCGTTTGATCCGCCTCGACGAAGGCGACCGATTAGTCGGTCTTGAGCGCATTGCCACAGAAGGCGGCCCAGAAGGTGCGGCAGAGGCCGGCACGGATGTCGCCGCCGAAGGCGAGATAGTGGGCAGTGAGCAGTGAGCGGCGGGTAGTGAAGAACAGAGATTGCATGCTTCCGAGTTCTTACTAACCGCCACCCGCTAACCGCCACCAGCTTCTCAGGCGGAGCCGAACGAATTCTTTTAAGTGAGTACCTGAATGAAACGCGCATTTAATTTTAGTGCCGGCCCAGCAGTGCTGCCGGTGGAAGTATTGGAGCAGGCCCGCGAGGAAATGCTCGATTGGCGAGGCAGTGGAATGTCTGTGATGGAGATGAGCCATCGCGGCAAGGAATTCATTTCCATCCACGCGCAAGCCGAAAAAGACGTGCGCGAATTGCTCGGCGTGCCGACCAATTACAAAGTGCTGTTCATGCAGGGCGGCGCTATCGGCGAGAACGCAATTGTCCCGATGAATTTACTGCGTGGCAAGAGCACTGCCGATTACATCAACACCGGCGAGTGGTCGAAGAAGTCGATCAAGGAAGCCAAGAAGTACGCCACGATCAACGTAGCCGCCAGCGGCGAAGCCGGCAACTTCACGAGCATCCCCGATCGTGCGACGTGGAAGCTGGATCCCAACGCTGCGTACGTGCATATCTGCTCGAATGAAACCATCGGCGGCGTCCAGTTTCACTACACCCCCGACACGGGCACTGTGCCGCTGGTAGCTGATATGTCTTCCGACATTCTGTCGCGTCCGATCGATGTCGCAAAGTACGGTCTGATCTACGCCGGCGCCCAAAAGAACATGGGTCCTGCTGGCTTGACGCTCGTGATCGTGCGGGACGATTTGATCGGTCAAGCGTTGCCCGCAACGCCGACGGCGTTCGACTATAAACAGCAAGCCGAAAACGATTCGATGTACAACACGCCGCCCACCTACGCGATCTACATCGCGGGCCTCGTGTTTCAATGGATTAAAAGCCACGGCGGCATTCAAGCCATCGAAGCGCACAACCGCAAGAAAGCGGGCTTGATCTACGATTATCTAGATTCAACCAAGTTCTATTCCAATCCCGTTGCGCTCTCGGACCGCTCGCTCATGAACGTCCCGTTTAAGCTGCCGAACGAAGCGCTCGATGAGCCATTCTTGAAGGGCGCACAGGCGCTCAACATGTTGCAGCTCAAGGGCCATCGATCGGTCGGCGGTATGCGCGCCAGTATCTACAACGCGATGCCGCTCGCGGGCGTCGAGGCATTGGTGACCTATATGAAGGAATTCGAAAAGAAGAACGGATGAGGGAAGTCGTTAGGGGTTAGTAGTTAGGGGTTGGCCAGAATGATGGTGCTCCGAATCTGGCTAACGCCTAACCCCTAACTCCTAACCACTTTAAAGATCATATGACTTACAAAATCCAGACGCTGAACAACATTTCCGTTAAAGGCCTAGATCGTTTGCCTCGCGATCGCTATGAAGTTGCGTCCGAGATCGGCAATCCCGACGCGATCATGCTGCGATCGGCCGACATGCATGCGATGGAGTTTTCGGCCAACATCAAGGCCGTCGGTCGCGCCGGCGCAGGGACTAATAATGTGCCTGTCGCAAAGCTTAGCAAACGCGGTATTCCGGTGTTCAACGCGCCGGGTGCCAATGCCAATGCGGTGAAAGAGCTCGTGATCGCGAGCCTATTTTTAGCGGCGCGCAATATTGTTCAGGCTTGGGCTTACACGCGCGATTTGAAGGGTGACGACCACGCCGTCGAGGAAGCTGTCGAGAAGGGCAAGAAGAAATACGTTGGGTACGAATTGCCAGGTCGCACACTCGGTGTCATCGGGCTAGGGGCCATCGGCGTCGAAGTTGCCAATGCGGCTCTCGGGTTGGGCATGCATGTGCTGGGCTTCGATCCCCAGATCACGGTGCAGCGCGCGTGGCAGTTATCGTCCGGTGTTGAACAAGCGTTGTCGTTGGACGATTTGTTCTCGCGCTGCGACGTGGTCACGGTGCATGTGCCATTGATCGATGCAACGCGCGGCCTCGTCAATGCGTCGCGTCTCAAGTTGTTGAAGAAGGGCGGCTCGATTTTGAATTTCTCGCGCGCGGGCATTGTCGATGATGCCGCGATGATCGAAGCATTGGACAGCGGGAAGGTCGGCAGCTACATCTGCGATTTCCCGACCAATGCCAACAAGTCGCATCCGAAAATCATCGCGCTGCCGCATCTTGGCGCCTCGACAGACGAGGCGGAAGAGAATTGCGCCATCATGGTGGCGGACACGCTGCGTGAGTTTTTGGAGAACGGCAACGTTCGCAATTCCGTTAATTTTCCCGAAGCCGTCATGCCGCGCACGCCTGGCGCGTCGCGGTTGCTCATCGCCAACGAAAACGTGCCGAATATGGTCGGTCAAATCTCGGCGGCGCTGGCGGATGCAAAATTGAACATCGCGGATCTGCTCAATAAGTCGCGCGGCGATCTGGCGTACACGTTGATCGACATCGACGGGCAAATCCCCGACACAGTGACTACGAAGATCAGCGCGATACCAGGCGTGTTGTCGGTGCGCGTGGTTTGACGACCAGCAATTGAGGCGGAGCGATGCCATGCCCACGAAGCCTAAAAAGAAGGCAAAGGTTGCCAACGTCGCTGCGTCCAAGGATCTCGACGTTATCCGTAAACGAATCGACTCGATCGATACGGAAATCCAACAGCTGATCAGCGAGCGCGCGCGTATCGTGCATGACGTCGGCGCCGCAAAACGCGCCGCAAGCATTGCGCAACCCGAGAGCCCCATCGAGTACTATCGTCCCGAGCGCGAGGCCGAGGTCTTGCGTAGCGTCATCGAGCGCAACAAGCAGAACGGCAAGCCGCTGCGCGACGAGGAAATGGTGCGTCTGTTCCGCGAGATCATGTCGGCGTGTCTCGCGCAGCAAGAGCCGCTCAAGGTCGGTTTCTTGGGCCCGGAGGGAACGTTCACTCAGCAGGCCGTGCTCAAGCATTTCGGTCATTCGGCGCGTGCGTTGCCGTTGCCGACCATTGCGGAAGTGTTCTACGAAGTGCAGATGAGTCACGCCGATTTCGGCGTTGTGCCGGTCGAGAATTCCACCGAAGGCACGGTCAACCATACGCTCGATATGTTTTTGAACTCGAGCCTAAAGATTTGCGGTGAGATCGAACTGCGCATCCATCAGAATCTGATGGGGAAGATGCAATCGCTCGATGTCATCAAGCGCGTCGTGTCGCATCAGCAATCGTTAGCTCAATGTCGCGGATGGCTCGACGAGCATTTGCCGCAGGCGGAACGTGTCCCGGTCAGCAGCAATGCGGAAGCAGCGCGGAGGGCGCGTGACGAGGACGGCACCGCGGCGATTGGCGGCACCGTTGCGGCCGATATCTATAGCCTTGCGATCATCGAGTCGAATATCGAGGACCGCGCCGACAACACAACGCGTTTTCTAGTCATTGGTCGCAAACTGTTTGGCGCCAGCGGCCAAGACAAAACTAGTCTGCTGATTACCGGCGGCGACACGCAATCGCCAGGTGCGTTGTATAAATTGCTCGAACCGTTTGCTCGCAAGGGCATCAGTTTGTCGCGCATCGAATCGCGACCCTCTCATAAGAAAAAGTGGGACTACGTTTTCTTCATCGACGCTGAAGGACACGCCGATGAGCAGCCTCTCAAATCGGTGCTTGCCGAGATCAAAAAGCATTCGTCGCTGTTACGCGTGCTCGGGTCTTATCCCGCAGCAGTGCTATGAACTCCGGCCGTCCTTTAAAGGACCTCGCGGCATCGGCCGTGCAAAAGATTGCGCCGTATATTCCTGGGAAGCCTATTGAGGAACTCGAACGCGAATACGGGGTGACGAACATCGTCAAGCTCGCGTCGAACGAAAATCCTCTGGGTCCGGGGCCGCTGGCAGTGGCGGCGATTCAGAAGTCGGCGGGTGAAATCGGTTTGTATCCGGACGGCAATGGCTTCGCATTGAAGCAGGCGCTGGCCAACAAGCATGGCTGCGGAATCGATTGCATTACGCTCGGCAACGGGTCCAATGACGTCTTGGCGTTGTTGTCCGAGGCGTACTTGACGGCAGATACGGAAGCCGTCTACTCGCAGTATTCATTCGCAGTGTATCCCATCGTTGTGCAGGCAACCGGCGCCACCGCTAAAGTCGCGCCTGCTTTGCCGGAGTCGGCCTTCATGCCGCTCGGCCACGATTTAATTGCGATGCGCAGATTGGTGGGGCCGCTTACACGTTTGGTATTTGTCGCCAATCCCAACAATCCCACCGGCACGTGGGTCGAGGCGCAGCCGCTGAAAGAATTCATCGCATCGATTCCTTCCACGAGTCTCGTGGTCCTGGATGAAGCCTACGTCGAATACGCGACAGACGTTTCGTTTCCCGATGCCAGCAAATGGTTGAGCGAGTTCCCGAACTTGGTGGTGACCCGCACGTTTTCCAAGGCGTTTGGATTGGCGGGTGCGCGTGTCGGTTACGCATTGTCGAGCCCGGATGTGGCGGACATGCTGAATCGAGTGCGCCAACCATTCAACGTCAGCTCTTTGGCGTTATCGGCGGCTTGTGCGGCGCTACGGGATGCCGAGCACCTCGCGAAATCGGTCGCCATGAATCGCGACGGTCTCAGGCAGCTCTCGATAGGGTTTGTTGCGATGGGTGTCCGTCCCTATCCGTCCGCCGGCAATTTCATTTTAATTGACTGCGCAAAACCGGCCGCGCCCCTTTATGAGGCATTGTTGCGCGCGGGGATTATCGTCCGGCCCGTTGCAAACTATGGCTTGCCGAATCATCTACGCATCACGATCGGCACGCGCGAACAAAACGAGCGCTTACTTGCCGCGCTGCAAGCGGCATTGCGTTAGTCGCTGAAATGCTGGCCAAAGGCGCGAACTCCTCTTACTCTTGACGGCTCCTATCGGCGCTGTTTACTCCCGACGCAATTCATGTCCCGCTACCTTGTCGCACCCGCTTCTCATGCTGCAGGCTCCATCACGGTGCCCGGCGATAAATCCATTTCGCATCGCGCGTTGATGTTCGGCGGCATTGCGAGCGGCATCACTGAAGTGCGCGGCTTTCTAGATAGCGAGGATTGTCTGGCGACGATGGCGGCGATGAAGGCGCTGGGCGTCAATATCGAGCGGCCGGGTCAACGGGAAGTTCGCGTGCACGGCGTGGGGATGCGCGGCTTACATCAATCGTTGCACGCACTCGATATGGGTAACTCCGGTACGGCGATGCGCTTGATGACTGGGTTGCTGGCGGGCCAAGCGTTCGATTCCGAATTGATCGGCGATTCGTCGCTGATGAAACGGCCGATGGAACGCGTGGCGGGACCGTTGCGCCAAATGGGCGCACGCATCGAAACATTGAACGGCAAAGCGCCAGTGCGCATCAGCGGCGGTAGCCGGCTGAAAGGCATGCACTACGACATGCCGATGGCGAGTGCGCAGGTCAAGTCGGCCGTGCTACTCGGTGGTCTCTATGCTCAGGGCGCGACGACGGTTGTCGAACCCGCAGTCACGCGCGATCACACCGAGCGCATGTTGCTTGGATTCGGCTGCGATGTTTCCGCTGTCCGAGGCAAGATCACGCTGCAGCCGCCAACTGAGTTACAGGCTTGCTCGCTCGACGTGCCGGGCGATTTTTCGTCTTCCGCATTCTTTATCGTCGCGGGCTGTTTAGCTGCACGCGATGTGCTGACTATTCGCAACGTCGGCATCAACCCCACTCGCACAGGTTTGCTCGACATTCTTGCGTTGATGGGCGCCGACTTGCGCCTTGTGAATCATCGCTCGGCCGGCGCCGAGCCGGTTGCAGACATCGAAATCCGTCGCAGCGATCTGCGCGGCATTCAAGTCCCCGAAGAGCTCGTGCCGCTCTCCATCGACGAGTTCCCAGTGTTGTTTGTCGCAGCGGCCTGCGCTGACGGCGAAACCGTCGTGACGGGTGCCGAAGAACTGCGGGTGAAGGAGAGCGATCGCATCGGCGTCATGGCAGAAGGACTCCTCGCCATGGGCATCCAGTGCGAAGTCTTAAAGGACGGCATTCGTATCCAAGGCAAGCCGAACGGTCCCGTCTTCAGCGGCGGCCGTATCGATAGTCATGGCGACCACCGCATTGCGATGTCGTTTGCGGTGGCTAGTTTGCGCGCGCAGGCCGCCATCGAAATCTTGGATGTCGACAATGTTGCCACCTCGTTCCCGGGGTTTGTCGAAACCGCGGCGGCGGCGGGGCTCGGCGTTCAATTCATAAAGTAGTCGCTGTTTGAGTAACCCGACCGCACCTTTGATCACGATCGATGGACCCAGCGGGTCCGGCAAAGGAACTGTCGCGCGCCAGGTGGCGATTCAGCTAGGTTGGCATTTGCTGGATAGCGGCGCTCTGTATCGCTTGGTGGGGTTGGCCGCCTACAACGCGCGAGTCGACTTCACAAATCACTCGGCGCTAGAGAAGATCGCGGCCGGACTCGATGCCCGATTCGGCGTCGATCCTGCAGGTCATGAGCAGATTTGGCTGGCTGGGGAGGAGGTGAGCGCCTCGATCCGCACCGAAACAGCCGGGGACCGGGCCTCTCAAGTCGCCGTCGTGCCGGGGGTGCGTTCTGCCCTGTTGGATCGCCAACACCGCTTCGCCGAGCCACCTGGCTTGGTCGCGGACGGCCGGGATATGGGGACCATTGTCTTTCCGCTCGCCCCCCTGAAGATCTTCCTCACCGCGACCGCGGAAGAACGGGCTCTCCGGCGGTATAAGCAGTTGAAGGATAAGGGTCTTGGTGTTAGCCTTGCCGCCCTTTCGCAGGAGGTGGCCGACCGCGACCTTCGCGATTCCAGCCGCGCCGTGGCGCCGCTGAAGCCTGCTGCCGATGCCGTGATCGTCGATTCCACATCGATGACCATCGATGCAGTAGTGCAACGGGTGTTGAGTTTGTGGGCAGATCGTAAACGAAGTATTTAGCGCCGCGATCGGATGCGCGGTTTTTTAAGTCACCCCAAGATGCCATGACGGCAACCTGGGATAGCGGATCGCAAGATCCCGGAAGCATCATGACCGAAAGTTTTGCCCAACTTTTTGAAGAAAGCCTAGCCAGTCAAAAATTCAAGCCAGGCGCCATCATCACCGGCATCGTCGTCGGGGTGACCCCAGATGTAGTTATCGTTAATGCCGGCCTCAAGAGCGAAGCCGTCATCCCCGCCGAGCAGTTCAAGAATGAACGCGGCGAAATCGAAGTCGCCGTTGGCGACGAAGTAGAAGTCGCCCTCGACAGCGTCGAAGACGGCTCCGGCGAAACGCGCCTCTCGCGCGAAAAAGCCAAGCGCGCCCGCACGTGGACGCGTCTCGAACAGGCGTTCGAGAAACAAGAAATCATCAAGGGCATCATCAACGGTCGCGTCAAAGGCGGTTTCACTGTCGAAATCGACTTCGTCCGCGCGTTCTTGCCGGGTTCGTTGGTCGATGTGCGTCCGGTCCGCGATCCGGGTTACCTCGAAGGCAAAGTCCTCGAGTTCAAAGTCATCAAGCTCGATCAGAAACGCAACAACGTTGTTGTGTCGCGTCGTGCGGTGGTGGAACAGGAATACAGTGTCGAGCGCACCGAGTTGCTCGAGAAGCTGCAAGAAGGCGCAGTGGTCAAGGGCGTGGTCAAGAATCTCACCGATTACGGTGCGTTTGTGGACCTCGGCGGCATCGACGGTCTCTTGCACATCACGGACATGGCGTGGAAGCGCGTCAAGCATCCGTCGGAAGTCGTGCAAGTCGGTCAGGAAATCGAAGTGCGCATCCTGAAGTTCGATCGCGAACGTCAACGCGTCAGCCTCGGCATCAAACAGCTGGGCAACGATCCTTGGCAGAGCATTGCTCGCCGTTATCCAACCGGCACGCGTCTGTTCGGTAAGGTCACCAACATTGCCGATTACGGTTGCTTCGTCGAAATCGAAGAAGGCGTAGAAGGCTTGGTGCACGTCTCCGAAATGGATTGGACGAACAAGAACGTCAGCCCGGCGAAAGTCGTGCACATCGGCCAGGAAGTCGAAGTCATGGTGCTCGACGTGGATGAAGAGCGTCGTCGTATTTCGCTCGGCCTCAAGCAGTGCAAGGCCAATCCGTGGAAGGAATTCTCGGACAACTTCAATCGCGGCGATCACGTTGCGGGTCAGATCAAGTCGATCACCGATTTCGGTATCTTCATCGGTCTGTCGGGCGGCATCGACGGCCTCATTCACTTGTCGGACATCTCGTGGGATATGCCTGGCGAAGAAGCAGTCCGTAACTATCAGAAGGGTCAGCAAGTGGAAGCGATGGTGTTGGCCATCGACCCAGAGCGCGAGCGTATTTCGCTCGGCGTGAAGCAACTGGCGAAAGATCCGTTCTCCGGTTGGATTGCGGAACATCCGAAAGGCACGATCGTCAACGGCACAGTTCGTGAAGTTGACGCCAAGGGCGCCATCATCGATTTGGGCGGCGGCGTGGACGGTCACTTGCGTGCCTCCGAGCTCTCGCGCGATCGCGTGGAAGACGCTCGCACGATCCTCAAAGTCGGCGACGCAGTGGAAGCCAAGTTCACCGGCGTCGATCGTAAGGGCCGCACCATTGCCCTGTCGATCAAGGCGAAGGATATGCACGAAGAAGCGGAAGCCATGCAGAACTACCGTACGGACGCTGCAACAGGCACGAGCCTGGGCGACCTGCTGAAGGAACGCATGGGCGGCAACGACGACTAAAAGCGAACAACGGCGGGTGTGGTTGCACACCCGCCGTTCTTGCATCGAGTCCGGAATGACCAAATCAGAATTGATCGAACTGATCTCCGCCAAGCAGAAGCATCTGCCGCCCAAGGACGTGGAATTGGCGGTGAAGCAAGTGCTTGAGATCATGAGCGATGCGTTGTCGCAAGGCAGCCGCATCGAAATCCGCGGCTTCGGCAGCTTTTCGCTGCATTTCCGGCCGCCAAGGCAAGGCCGCAATCCGAAGACGGGTGAAACTGTCGCGCTGGCCGGCAAATACGTTCCGCATTTCAAGCCCGGCAAGGATCTGCGCGAGCGCGTGAACGAAAGCGCGGGCAAGCCGATTCGCGACTGAGACGCGGAGCGTCATGTCGCGAACGCTGCGCTAAGGCTGTAGGCTGTAGCCAGCGCAGGTTGTATCGATTGAGCGTTGCCGTAAGCTCTTGCCTGTGACACGCCTTATTCCTCAATCCGAACCTACAGCCTAGAGCCTACAGCCTAGAGCCTTCTTCAAAAAAATGTCCGAACGCGATCGACTCGATCAAGCTGCGCTCGAATATCACGAGCTGCCGACGCCCGGCAAAATTTCCATTGCTCCCACCAAGCAGATCGTCAATCAACGCGATCTTGCGCTCGCGTATTCGCCTGGTGTTGCCGCCGCCAGCGAGGCGATTGCGGCCGACCCAGATGCGGCGTTGCGTTACACCTCACGCGGTAACTTGGTGGGCGTCATCACCAATGGCACTGCTGTCCTCGGTTTGGGCGCCATCGGTCCGCTAGCTGCCAAGCCCGTGATGGAAGGCAAGGCCGTTCTATTCAAGAAATTCGCCGGCATCGACGCGTTCGACATCGAAGTCGAACAGCGCGATCCCGACAAACTAGTCGAGCTGATCGCCGCGCTCGAGCCGACTTTCGGCGCCATCAATCTCGAAGACATCAAAGCGCCCGAGTGCTTCTACATCGAGCGCAAGCTGCGCGAGCGCATGAAGATCCCGGTGTTTCATGACGATCAGCACGGCACAGCAATCATCGTCGGCGCGGCGGTGTTGAATGGCCTTACTGTTGTCGGAAAGCGCATCGATGCAGTCAAGCTGGTTGTTAGCGGCGCCGGCGCCGCAGCGCTCGCTTGCGTTGAGTTGCTCGTCGACATGGGATTGCCGATCAAGAATATCTGGCTCACCGATTTGGCGGGCGTTGTGTATCGCGGTCGCACCGAGTTGATGGATGAGCACAAAGCACGCTTCGCTCAGGAGACGAGTGCACGAGCGTTGGGCGACGTGATCGATGGCGCCGATATTTTCTTGGGGCTGTCGGCAGGCGGCGTGCTGAAGCCGGAACTGTTGCAGCAAATGTCGGCGCGTCCGCTCGTATTTGCGCTGGCCAATCCAACGCCTGAAATCTTGCCGCCGCTTGCGCGGGCAGCACGCGAAGACGCCATTATCGCCACCGGCCGCAGCGATTTTCCCAATCAGGTCAACAACGTCATCTGCTTTCCGTTTATTTTTCGCGGCGCATTGGATGTGGCTGCGACGACGATTACTCGCTCGATGGAAATCGCGGCAGTGCATGCCATTGCGGACCTCGCGCGACGCGAGCAGAGCGATGTGGTTGCCAGCGCATACGACATCGACAACTTGGCGTTCGGTCCGGAGTACTTGATCCCTAAACCGTTCGACCCGCGGTTGATCATGAAAATCGCGCCAGCCGTAGCGCGTGCGGCAATGGAAGCCGGTGTTGCACGAAGGCCGATCAAGGACTTCGATGCTTACCATCAACAACTGGAGCATTTTGTCTATCACAGCGGCACGTTAATGCAGCCGGTGTTTGCGGTGGCGAGACAGACGCCCGCCGAGCGCAAGCGCATTATCTTAGTCGAGGGCGAAGACGAGCGTGTCTTGCGCGCTGCTCAAATCTTGATCGACGAGGGTCTTGCGGCGCCGGTATTGATCGGCCGTCCGGCCGTCGTCTCGGAGCGCATCACCCGTTACGGTTTACGCATGCGGATCGGGCACGATGTGAATTTGGTGAATCCGGAAAGCGACGAGCGTTATCGCGAGTGTTGGCAGGAGTACCACCGTTTGATGTCGCGACGCGGTGTGACCGCACAGTATGCAAAGCTGGAAATGCGCCGCCGATTGACGCTGATCGGCGCAATGCTGTTGCGGCGGGGTGACGTCGATGGTTTGATTTGCGGCACAATCGGCCATACGCGCACGCATCTGGAATACATCGATAGCGTGCTTGGATTGCAGCCGGGCAGGCACGTGTATGCCGCGATGAATGCGTTGATCGTTCCGGGCCGACAGTTGTTCATCGTGGATACGCACATCAACTACGACCCAAGCGCGGAGCAGTTGGCGCAAATCACAAAGCTCGCAGCCGATGAAATTCGCCGCTTCGGCATCGTGCCCAAGGCGGCGTTATTGTCGCATTCGAATTTCGGCAGCAGCGATGCACCATCGGCCGTCAAGATGCGCGCGGTGTTGGCGCTGCTCAAGCGTGACGAACCGGAACTCATTGTCGAAGGCGAGATGCACGCGGACAGCGCGCTCGAAGAGAAAATTCGCCGCTCCATTCTGCCGGACTCGACTCTGACCGGCGCCGCCAATCTACTCGTCATGCCGAATATCGATGCAGCCAACATCGCGTATAACTTGCTCAAGGTGGCGGCAGGCAACGGCATCGCAATCGGACCAATCTTGCTTGGCTGTGCCGCGCCGGTGCATATTTTGACGCCGTCCACGACTGTGCGACGTATCGTCAATATGACGGCGCTGGCCGTGGTCGACGCACAAAATGTTCGAACGGGCGCTCGCGCGCCGGGCTTATAACCATTCCATGATCGCGAACGGGCTACTGTTGGTGCTCTTCATCGCGACCGGCGTCGCAATCGGCGTTTGGGTAACGAAGCGTTCGCGGCCTAAGACGCCGCCGTCCTCATTCAACGAACAATACTTTGCGGGTCTCAACTTTCTTCTCAACGAGGAGCCGGACAAAGCGCTGGAAGTATTTCTGCGCATGGTTGAAGTAGACAACGACACCCTCGAGACGCATTTGGCACTCGGCAGCTTGTATCGCCGTCGCGGCGAGGTGGATCGCGCGATTCGTGTTCATGAAAACATCATGGCGCGCAAATCGGTGAAGCCGGAGCATCGTGAACGCGCCATGTTTGCGTTGGGCGAGGACTATTTTCGCGCGGGGCTCTTCGATCGAGCAGAGCAAATGTTTCTGCGCATCGCCGAGCAGCCGGGCGCACGGACGCCGGCACTGCGTCAGTTGCTCCGTATTTACGAACAGCAAGGCGATTGGGATCAGGCAATTGCCATTCATCAGCGGTTGTTGCCACTGGCTTCGCCGCAACATCCCACTGCGATCGCTCACTATTATTGCGAATTAGCCGATGCCGCCCGCGAACGCGGCGATCGGGAGGCGGCGCTCGAACTCCTTCGCAAGGTTCGCGGCGAGCAGCGCAACTTCGCGCGCAGTGCGCTGATTCGCGCAGAGTTGGCTTGGGATATGGGCGATCGCGAATTAGCGGCTCGCTTGTGTCAGCGCGTTGTCGAATTGCATCCGCAGCTATTGACGCTGGTATTGCAGCGTTACGCGCGAGTCGCTCAAGGCGACGACAGTGCTGCCTCTGCGGTGCACAACTTCAGGCCACTGATACGTCCGGATCCTGCGGCACGAGCAGAGCTTGCGGCGGCAGGCATCGTGGCCGGGCTTGAAACAGAAGCCTTCGTCATCGAATGTTTGCCGGATTTTATTCGACGCGATCCGACCCTTGGCGCATTGATTCCCGCGCTTAGTGGCGATCCGGATGAGCTGACCCGTGAACAGCGCATTGCTTTGGCGGGCGCGCTCGCGCGTATTCTTCGTCGTGGCCAACGTTTTCGCTGCGTTGAATGTGGACTGCCAACGGCCACCCACTTTTGGCAATGCCCGGGATGCCGGAGCTGGGATACGCTCGCGCCAGCTTCGCGGCTCGAGCTGACACCTGTGACGCGTCCACGCTGACACAGAAAGCAACTGGAGAATCTGCGCAAATGCATCGCTAACGGCGATGGCGAGCTGCATAGGGTAAAGCGGACACTGGTATTGCGCGCAGGGATTGCGAGGCGACTCCGCCCAAGCGCACTCATCTCAACAAGGAGGAACTCATGCATACACTCAACAGCCCTACGGTCAACAACAAGGTCACGAAATCGCGCCTGCTGGCGCTTGCGATAATTTCGGCGCTCTTCGCCGGGGTCACCACAGCGGGTCCAGTGGATATCAATCGCGCAGACGCCGTCACCATCGCAAAGGAACTGAACGGGATTGGAACGTCGTTGGCCAAGGCGATCGTGGATTACCGCGACAAAAATGGCGCCTTCAAGAGCGTCGACGATGTCTCCAAGGTCAAAGGCGTCGGCATGAAGGTGCTTGAAAAGAATCGCGCGAATATCAAGCTTTCGGCCGTCGAACCGGCAAAGAAGTCCTGAGGCGGCGGTCAGTTCGGTACCGAACCGAAGCCGGCTGCACCGGATGTCATATTGACGGTGCAGCCGGTTGTTCCAGAACGTCTCCTAGAATGTGATCTAGTCACTCAGAAGGTAACTGATTGTTCGCAATCCCTGCGGTACTATTGCCCGCCTGTTGTGAGGAGTGCGAATGAGTTCATCGCCGATTCAAACTGCCGTTTTTCCGGTTGCCGGACGCGGTACCCGCTTCTTGCCCGCTACCAAAGCGAGCCCGAAGGAGATGCTGCCTATCGTGGATAAGCCGCTGATTCAGTACGCGGCGGAGGAGGCATTGAAGGCGGGTGCGCGCAAGCTGGTCTTCATCACCGGCAGTTCCAAGCGCGCGATCGAAGATCACTTCGACACCGATCACGAACTTGAAAGCACGCTGGAAGAGCAGGGCAAGTACGACTTGCTCAAGACTTTGCAAGGCATCGTGCCGTCATGGGCAAGCTGCATCTACATTCGTCAGCCATCGCCCTTAGGTTTGGGGCATGCAGTGCTTTGCGCCAAACCGGTCGTCGGTGACGAGCCGTTTTTCATTCATTTGGCCGACGATTTGATCGACGCCCAGACTCCTTGCTTAGCTCAAATGGCCAATATTTTTAGCGAACGCAACGCAAGCATTCTCGGCGTCGAGACGGTGCCACCCTCGGAAACGGACAAGTACGGCATCGTTGCGACAGATGAGCAGGCGGGGCGTTTGAGCCGAGTCCGCCAGATTGTGGAGAAGCCGCGGCCGCAGAATGCGCCCTCGAATTTAGCCGTTGTCGGTCGCTACCTGTTGACGCCGCGCATTTTCGATAAGTTAGAGCACACGGGTCGCGGAGCCGGCGGCGAGATTCAACTCACCGACGCCATCGCGGATTTATTGGCCGACGAGACCGTGCATGCGTACGAATTCGAAGGCAAACGCTATGACTGCGGCAGCAAGCTTGGCTATCTGCAGGCTACCGTCGAATATGGTCTGCGGCATGAAAGCCTGGGCGCAAGATTCGGTCAGTATTTGCAGAAGCTCGTACGCGAGATGCCCACGTAATTCTGCAGCGCTCGCAAACCCAACAGCAGAAGAAGTAACGACAAGGTTAGCGAGCCGCCTCCGCCTCCGCTACCACCGGAACTCGGTGGCGTCACGGCTGGAGTGGCTGGGCAACTCGGTGCTGAGTCTGTGCTCGTTGCGCTCGATGCGCTGAGCGTCACGTACGACGAGTCGACCGCTCCCAAACTGTCGGTTACCACCAGCTGCAAGAAATAGAGGCCTACCATTGGTGCATTGAGCACCAAACCAGATTGATTGACGGATGTCGGCGTCGGTGCCGTCGTATCGCAGGTTCCGTGAACGGACCACGCAAAGGTCGTCAGCGTTCGGCCGGTGGCCGGCGCGCTGATGGATCCATCCAGCGTGACGCTGGCACCCGAAGTGACGATGCTTGGTAAGGTAATCTTTGCATTGGGTCGCTGGGCCGCACGCACGGCATTTTCCGCATGCAACATTCCCGCACCGCAAGTCGATGTGGTGCAGGTGCATTCCTCGGTTTGAAAGTCGCTGAGGTGGGCGGGCACGTGACAAGTCGGAACACCGGCACCGATTGGGAATGTCGTGGCGCCTTCTCGCATTCGCGCGCGAATCTGAACTGCCGATAGACTGTCGTTTGCTGCGAACATCAATGCCGCAACGCCCGCCGTCAGTGGCGCGGAAAAACTGGTGCCGATGTTCGCGCTGAATCCTTGATCTGTGTACGTTCCGCCGGCGATGGGTTGTTGCGAGCCTGCATTGGTAGTCGTCGTCAATTCGAACAAGCAGGCGCCGTTCAGATTTACGCAGTTGCCGGCAGGCGCCGCGATGGCGACTTCAAGACCGATGCTGCTATAACCGACTTTCGTGCCGGCATGCCGAACTCCTGCCACAGCAATGGCGCCCGGACAATTGGCCGGTTCGTCGACGGAGCCGCCCTCGTTTCCTGCGGAGGCGACGACGACGACGTCCATTGCCGTGAGTTGAGTAATCAGCGACGCGTAGGGTTCGGAGCAGGCGCTGACACTGCCCAAGCTCATGTTGATGACCTTGGCGGGCGTCTGATTATCGGGCACACCGGAAATCGAAATGCCGGCTGCCCATTGCATGGC
>Ga0193752_1000221_pt1 | contig 66220 bp, 31 predicted proteins | sample H1c1metaG_FD_144924 | JGI IMG/M metagenome (GOLD analysis project Ga0193752, IMG submission 144924) | Soil microbial communities from a riparian zone of the East river system, Colorado, United States - H1c1 | ecosystem: Environmental > Terrestrial > Soil > Riparian zone | place: USA: East River... | reverse complement strand
AATAATCGATCTCGAAGGTGCAGCGGAGGGTACAAGTGCGCAGGTGGTGATCGATTATTGCCAGGCGTGGTATGCTGCGGTGAATAGCGCCGGTTACGTTCCCGGAATTTATGTAGGCCCACAATGCGGACTCAGCGGCACACAATTGTACCAGAACCTTTCGTTCGGGCATTACTGGAAATCGGCGGACACGGTGCCGGATGTGGCTACACGCGGCTACCAGATTGTGCAACTCCAGCCACCGGATATTACAGTAAACGGCGTTGGTATTGACAAAGACACCACGCAGACTGATAACCTCGGTGATAGTGTACTGTGGCTGAAAGTGGATGGTCAACCGGTTTTGCCTTTGCTTTCGTAAGTACTTCACGAATTTTGCGTGGTTCAGAGTTAAATTGGGTAGTGTCTCTGTTTGAGCATTTGATATTTTGACACGGCGACACGGCGCTAAAAGAAGTACAAAACCCGTTCTAAGCCCGGGCGCACACGGCGCGATAACGGTAACGCGCCGTGCGCGCCCGGGCTTAGAATAAGAAATGCCGTAAAAATGCGCTCCCGATTGCTATCGGGACCGTGTCAAAAAGCAAAGTGAGACACTAAAAAGTTTCTGGTTAAAAAGTTCGTGATTACCACTGAACTTTGAACTAATTTAACGGTGAACTTTTAACTTTTAAACTTTGAACGCTAACTTCTCTCTCGCCATACACGGTGGTGCAGGTACCATCCTGAAAAGCACAATGACCGCCGAAAAAGAACTCGCGTACACCCACGCATTGGAAGATGCTTTGCGTGCAGGTGAAACCGTTCTGAAAAAAGGCGGAGCAGCACTCGATGCTGTTGAACTGGCCATCATTTCGCTGGAGAACAACCCGCTTTTCAATGCCGGGAAAGGTTCTGTTTTTACGAACGAGGGTAAAAACGAAATGGATGCGTCCATCATGAACGGGAAAGACCTTACGGCGGGCGCTGTTGCCGGAGTGCGCAACATCAAAAATCCGATTGCGCTTGCACGTGCGGTGATGGAAAAATCAGAACACGTTTTGCTTGCAGGAACAGGTGCGGAAGCATTTGCAAAAAGTATCGGCGCAGCATTTGAAAGCGACGAATACTTTTTTGTACAGCAACGTTTCGACCAGCTGCAACAAGCGAAAGAATCCGGAACGGTGATCATGGATCACACTTCGGCAGAGCTCAGTGCAGGCACTGAAGACAAAAAATTCGGGACCGTAGGCGCTGTGGCCCGCGATGTGCACGGAAATTTAGCCGCAGGAACCAGCACCGGCGGAATGACCAATAAAAAATACGGTCGTGCGGGAGACAGTCCCATCATTGGCGCCGGAACCTATGCGAACAACAACACTTGTGCGATCAGCTGCACCGGTCACGGAGAATTTTTCATCCGCGCCGTAGTGGCCTATGATATTTCCTGTCTCATGGAATACAAAGGACTTTCGCTGAAAGAAGCATGCCATGTTGTTGTGATGGACAAGCTCGTGAAACTTGGCGGCGAAGGTGGACTTATTGCGGTGGACGGCCATGGGAACGTGGAGTTGCCGTTTAATTCCGAAGGAATGTATCGCGGGAAGGTCTCGTCGGGAGAAGAATTATTTACTGCCATCTACCGGTAAAAATTTCACCGCGGAGGCGCAGAGGCGCGGAGCGTTTTTTGTTTTGAGTCAGCAATGGTCGCAGAGTTTCTTCTCCGCGACCATTGCTTGCTTAAGGACAAACTCTCAGCGCCTCTGCGCCTCCGCGGTAAAAAAAAACCAAAAAGTCCACAGGCGCAAAAACCTTGCACCCTTGCGGTAATTTAAAAAACTTTGCGAAAATCTTTGCGTCTGTCCCTCTACTCCGCCTCTACCCTCGTCGCCTTATGTATCGTGAGCTTTTTCTTCTTCAGATCGTAATGATCCCCAAGCGTCATCACGTGCACGGAAAGGTTGTCGATAGAAACAGGCGTTCCCATGTCAACATCCGTCATGTTCGTATCACGCATGTGTGTTGCATCAACGAGCATCACCAGCCCGGAACCAATCGCTTCCATGTCGTTTCCGTTGGTGATCAGAAGTCCGGTATCTTCTCCAAGTCCGATTCCGAGGTTGATCGGGTTGCTTGCGCAGGCGTACAGTAATCGTCCGATGCGACCGCGCTGCACAAAGTGCGTATCCACGATCACGTTATTGATGAAACCAAGTCCGCCGGTAATTTTCACTTCACCTTTGAGCAAGGCTTCGTGACTGCTTCCCTGGTAAATCATGTTATTCGAACTGGCCGCCGCTCCCGCAGAAGTTCCGGCCATGATGAAATTTTCATTCTCGTATTTTTCCAGCAGCAAATGGTGAAAAGCTGTTCCGCCGAAAATGGAAGTCAACCGCAACTGGTCACCACCGGTGAACATCACCACATCGGCTTTGCGCAAATGCTCCAGGTTCTCCGGATTATTAGCTTCCTCGCGCGACTTGATATTCAAAATCCCTACTTCAAACACGTTGAGCTGGGCAAATGCTTTCACATACTCTTCACCTACTTCCTCCGGAATACTGGAAGCGGTAGTAATAATTTCAATCCGGGACTTCCCGCCACGTGAAGATTCTGTCGTGATCCGTTTGAGAATTCCTTTCTCAAAAAAACGGAGATTACGTTGGAGGTCTGCGGGATTTTCAGAGAAACTGCCCCTGTCTACCGAGCCTCCAATGATCACTAATTTTCCTAAAGGGCTTTTCAATTTACAGCGAATTGATTACGCAAATTTAGCGTTAATACCACACCCAATTTGCTTTTCATGACCCGGTTATGAGTAAATACCCAACAGCAGAATGTTGATATTAAAACAAACTGTATATTGATGGAAATTGAAACGGGTCTATGAATATCATTGAAATCAAAACGTTGCGGGGACCGAATTACTGGTCGAATTACAGGAAGAAGCTCATTGTGATGAAGCTTGACCTCGAACAACTTGAGGAATCTCCAACCCATACCATTCCGGGTTTTCCGGAGCGGCTCGAGAGACTTTTTCCTTCCATGGTGAAGCATCGCTGCTCCAAGAACCATGAAGGTGGCTTTTTCGAACGTGTCAAAGAAGGCACGTGGATGGGGCACGTCATTGAACATATTGCGCTGGAAATACAAACGCTTGCGGGCATGGATTGCGGCTACGGCCGTACGCGCGGCACCGGGGCAAAAGGTGTATACAATGTGGTTTTCTCCTACATGGAAGAAAGCGTAGGCATTTATGCCGCGAAAGCTTCTGTACGGATCGCCGAGGCGCTGGTTTCCGGTGCTGAATGCGACCTGGATGAAGATGTGCGCGTGATGCGCGAAATGCGGGAACGCGAACGCCTGGGACCGAGTACCGGCAGTATTGTAGACGAAGCCGTGGCGCGTGATATTCCGTTCATTCGTCTCAACAAAGAATCTTTGGTCCAATTGGGTTACGGAAAGAACCAGGTGCGTTTCCGCGCAACCATGACTGACCGGACGAGCTCCATTGCTGTTGATCTCGCGAGTAATAAGGACGAAACCAAGCGCATGCTCCAGGCCGCGGCTATCCCGGTGGCGAAAGGCATGTGCATCAGTCTCGAATCGCAGGTTGACGATGCCATTTCCAACGTAGGATTTCCATTGGTATTCAAACCGCTCGATGGAAACCACGGCAAGGGCGCTTCGATCAATGTAAAAACACGCGAAGAAGCGCTGGACGCTTTTGAACACGCGAAAAAATATTCACGCAGAATTATCGTCGAGAAATTCATCACCGGCTACGATTTCCGTGTGCTCATCATCAACCACCGTTTCATTGCAGCGGCCTTGCGCGAGCCTGCACACGTGGTGGGCGATGGAAAAACTACGATCCAGGTTTTGATCGACAAAGAGAACAGCGATCCACGCCGCGGTTATGGTCATGAAAATGTATTGACCGAGATCACTGTCGACAAAGAAACACTCGACCAGCTGGCGAAATACAGTTACTCGCTGGAAACCGTTTTGAAGAAAGGAGAAAAGTGTTACCTCAAAGGCACAGCCAACCTGAGCACCGGCGGAACTTCTACCGATGTAACGGATACTGTTCACCCGGATAATATTTTCATCTGCGAACGGATCTCCCGCGTGATTGGTCTCGACATCTGCGGAATCGACATCATGGCTTCGAACCTCAGTGATCCTTTGGAAACTTCCGGAGGTGTTGTGCTCGAAGTAAATGCTGCGCCTGGTTTCCGCATGCACCTTGCACCGGCGAATGGGTTGCCGCGAAACGTAGCTGCACCGGTCATCGACATGCTGTATCCTCCCGGGAAAACGTGCAGGATTCCGATCATTGCCATTACCGGCACCAATGGAAAAACCACCACTACCCGATTGATTTCGCACATCGTGAAAAATAACGGATACCGTGTAGGTTTTACCACATCAGACGGAATTTACGTTGGAAACTCCATGCTCACCAAAGGAGACACCACAGGCCCGATGAGTGCAGAATTTATCCTCAAAGATCCAACCGTTGAATTTGCTGTACTCGAAACAGCACGTGGAGGAATTCTGCGCGCCGGTTTGGGCTTTGGAAAATGCGATGTAGCGGTGGTGACCAACATCCAGGAAGATCACATGGGATTGTCGGACATCAACACGCTGGCGGAAATGTCGAACGTGAAAGGTGTTGTGGCGCGCGCCGTAAAACGCGACGGATACACCGTGCTCAATGCCGATAACGAACATTGCGTTTCCATTGCAAAGACTACCGATTGCAAGATCGCGTATTTCAGTCTCGATGAAAACAACCCGGTGATCCGCGAACATTGCAGGACCGGCGGCATTGCAGCCATTTACGAAAACGGTTACATCACCATCAAAAAAGGCGAATGGAAATTCCGCGTGGAGAAAACCTCGCTCATTCCGCTGACATTCGGAGGAAAAGTAACCTTCATGGTGTACAACGTACTTGCTGCTACACTCGCTACTTACGTGTACGGCTTCTCGATTGACGACATCAAACTGAACCTGCAAACGTTCATTCCATCGGCTGCGCAAACACCGGGACGCATGAACATTTTTGAGTTCAAGGAATATACGGTGATGATTGATTTCGCGCACAACCCGGATGGTTTCAAAGGCATCAAAGAATTCCTGAGCACGATCGACTCTCCATATAAGATCGGGATCATCACCGGAACCGGCGACCGCCGCGACGATGATATCCGCTCGATGGGAAGAATTTCTGCGCAGATGTTTGATCACATCATTATCCGGCAGGATAAATTTCTGCGCGGAAGACAAGCCGAAGAAATTGTGAAGCTGCTCGTTGAAGGCATTCAATCGGAGAACCCGACACAATCGTACGAGTACATTCCGAAGGAAGTGGAAGCGTTGCGGCATGCATTTACGATGGCGAAGCCGGGAACGTTTATTACTGCATTGAGTGATGTGATCGATAACGCGATTGATGTGGTGCAGTCGTACCTGGATAAAGAGCGAAGCTGATGTGCTGATGAGACCGCGCTTGTCACCTCGGCGAGCTTGGTCTGACAAGTCGGCTCTATCATGAGTCGTGTGGCGAGACGTGAAGAATCGTTGTATGAAGCCAAAGGGCTCGGTCTGACGATCTTGCGCTTGTCACCTCGGCGAGCTTGTCCCGAGCGAAGCCGAAGGGCTCGGTCTGACAAGTCGGCACGATCATGAGTCGTGTTACGAGACGTGAAGAATCGTTGTATGAAGCCAAAGGGCTCGGTCTGACGATCCTGCGCTTGTCACCTCGGCTTCGCTCGGGACAAGCTCGCCGAGGTGACAAGCACGAGCGGAGCCGAGGTGGCAGACTCGGACGTTCTGTTTTGCACTATATTTGTGATGCCATGCAATCCCTTCCGAAAATAACCGCTTCCCTTCTGTTCCTCTGTACGGCCCTCAGCTGTTTTGCGCAGGACGACCTCGTGGAGGAAATTCTTCAGTTGACACCAGAAGAAGTCGAGGCGAAAAAAATAAAATCGTGTACATCGGTTATTTACTGTACAACGGAGGACGATTCTTCCTGTGCTTATGGCGATTATTTCGTGTTCGATACGGCCGGCCGCATTCTTGGCGAACACATTTGCTCGCGAAAATTACTACCTGAAATTAACACGTACACGTACGATCCTTCCACGAACAAGCTCGCCGAAAGCTGGCAGTACACCGGGTACACAACAGGTGCGATGTACATGGAAGCCGCAGATGAAATAAAAAACACTGATCGTGATTCCATGCTGCATGAAGGAATATTGAGCAGAAGTACTGTCTGGCGGAATGGAAAACAAATTCATACTACATCCTATGATCATGACGGGGGTGTAGAATGGGATGTGTTCCCGGTGTTTGATGAGAACGATTCCATTGTACAGGTAAGACGGGTGGAGCTGGGCCGGCTACGTGAAGTTCGGGTATATAGTCCGGACGGAAAACTGCTTGTCGATTCTTCCTTTGACGGGTTTGGTGTGCGTGTTGAAAATTACAACGAACACGGCGATCCGTTTTTGATGACCTCGTTTAACGAAGACGGAGCGATCATCTATCAACTCACCAGTACGTATGTATACGACACCGCAGGCAGGTACGTGGAGATGGTTCAAAAAAATGGCGACCTGGTAGTCCGTACAGCGGTCAGAGGGTATGATGCAGAGGGAAACCTGGCCTTTTATGAAACCCGTGATGCACATGGGCGAATTCTTGTGAAAGGATCGCAAACCATCACCATCCATAAAACGGATACGATCATCTACACCCGCTACGCCGATCTCCAACATCCAGAGGAGAGGTTTATGGTTACCGAAAGGGTTGAGCGGATCTTTCCCAAAAGAAATACACGTGAGATCGTAATCAAACAGTATTTCACGAATGAGGCTAATTCTATCATTGGTGATACCATCACAACATCCAGGGTTTTCCGCTTCAACGATTCCGGCGATATACTTTCCTCAATCAGCAATGTGAATGGTAAAGAAGAAGCGCGGTATACGGCCTCGTATGATAGACAGGGGCGCCCGGTGGAATACATCCGCACCGACGTCAATGGAACCGAAACAGAAACATTCACCTATTACAGTGACGGGACGATGAAGACGCATACCAAAAAATCCGGCAACGACACCTGGACGGTAACGTATAATCCGCAGGGAAAAGTTGTAAAAAATTCGAATGGTGTTTTAAACAATCCCGAACGGCAGGTAACACGGTACACGTTTAACGAACAGGGGCTGATGATTCGACAGGAAAAATTTGAAGACGGTAAAAGACTTGTGCTGACCGAGTTTACGTACACATTTTACGCGGTGAAATAATTCGGGTAAGCCAATCCGAAAAATTCTGGTAATCATTCAATTTATGAAAACCGCTGAAGCGGTTGAGCCAACTCCTGCATTCATTGCCGGGGGCTTAAGTTCCCGGCAATGAATCCGATACTTACTAAAACGGTTCAACCGTTTACATTAACGGACTTTGCCAATAAGATTACAATTTCACCCGCTATTTACGACCTTTGCAGTGACCTGTTCCGTCATACACCATGAACTACTCCCCCATTCTTTCACTTTTCAACATCACCGAGCTCAACGACATGCAGAAAGCGGCACTCGAAGCCATTCCGCAACCGGGTGATGTGGTGCTGATCTCTCCCACCGGCACAGGAAAAACACTCGCATTTCTTCTGCCGGTGCTTCAGCTTCTTGATCCTGACAAACCGGGCATCCAGGTACTCATTCTTGTTCCTACGCGTGAGCTCGCGATACAGATTGAAAAAGTATTCAAGCAAATGGGTACCGAATACAAGATCAACTGCTGTTACGGCGGACATTCGGTAAGCATCGAAGAAAATAACCTGCAGCATCCCCCAGCGGTATTGGTGGGAACTCCCGGAAGACTGGGCCATCATTTGCGCCGTAAAAATATTGATCTCCGTTCAACCACCACATTGATCCTGGATGAGTTTGACAAGTCGCTCGAGATGGGTTTCCGCGAGGAAATGGAACACATCATTCAGCACTGTCGCAATCTTCAGAAACGCGTTCTGATCTCCGCAACAGAGCTCAAGGAAATTCCGGAATTCGTTGGATTGAAAAACAACCGCGTTCTGAATTTTTCATTGGCGCACCCGCAACTGAAACCGGCGCTGGAGATTAAAACCGTTCATGTTTCCGGTGATGATAAACTCGAGGCTCTGCTCCTGCTGGTGAGCAAGGCCGGATCAAAATCGACCATTGTGTTTTGCAATCACCGCGAAGCTGTTGGACGGATCTCGGAACAGCTCGGCCAGTACAACATCGATCACGGATTTTATCACGGCGGGCTCGAGCAGATTGATCGCGAAAAAGTGCTGATCAAATTGCGCAACGGAAGTATCCGCCTGCTGATCACAACCGATCTCGCTTCACGTGGATTGGATATTCCGGAAATTGAAATCGTGATCCATTACCAGTTGCCGGCAACCGAAGACGTAATGATTCACCGCAATGGCCGTACCGCACGTATGCACGCCAACGGAACAGCGTACTTCCTGCTCGACAAAGAAGATTATCTTCCGGAATTTGCGAAAGGTCCGTACGAAGAAGAAAATCTTCCCCGTGAACTGATCCTTCCCGAACCTCCGGAGTGGAAAACGCTTTACATATCGGCGGGCAAAAAAGACAAGATCAACAAGATGGATATTGTGGGCATGCTTTTGCAGAAAGGCGGTTTGCAGAAAGACGAGTTGGGTAAAATCGAAGTGCTCGATCATTCTGCGTATGCCGCGGTGAAGTCGGACAAGATCATGCAGACACTCAAATTGATCAGGGACGAAAAGATCAAAGGGAAACGGGTGAAGATGGAGATTGCCTCCTGAAAAACAGTGCGCAGTGAGTGGTCTCTTCGACAAATTCAATATGCTGCCGCGAATTACACGAATTACGCTAATCCACAATTAGCGCAATTCGTGTAATTCGCGGCAAAATTTAATCCCGTTCTTTTGGAATCCGTTGCGCAGTTCGCGATGATCAACTGTTTTTTAATTTAGCATCATGAAAGAATGTCCGTCCTGCGCCATGCAGGTTGATGAGAAAAGTAAAGTCTGCCCCATTTGTGGGTTTGAATTTCCGTCGCCGTTTAAGCTGCAGTGGATAGCGGTCCTGCTGCTGGTTATTTTCCTGGGCGCGCTGCTTTACGGCCTGCTCTGAAAAACTGAGTTGCAGTCCAGGTCACGCCGGTCCACTCCACCCGGATCAGCAAACAAAAAACGCACTGCCTAGTTCACACTGACGGTATATTTTACAGCCACCAGAACATCATCCACTGAGCTCAACGTTGTTCCGGTCACAATCACGTTTGGAGAAATGTATCTCGCACTATTCGCAGACAGCTCGGTGTATGTATCGCCGGTTTTTGTCCACGCCGTAACCAACCCGATTGCATCCATCGCTTCCTGCCTGAACATGTACGGGAACAATTTTTCAGTTACCGGAATTTCCAGGTTTGGTTGCGGATTGTTTTTGAACCGTATCCATTCGTCGGCGAATTCGTTGCGGAGACTGATGTATCGCGTAAGTGGCAGTGAGCCGCTATCCGGACCGGACTCACCCCCCGCTGTGATTACCGCAGAAGTGTTCAAATCAGGATCTGCTGTGTAATGAATGTGAAGCAGCACATCGCTGATGGAACCGAAATCAAATGCATGCAACCCGGAATTCATGTCAATGGTCCAATCACAATCTACCGGCATTCCTTCAAACGGCAGGTAACGTTCGTCGCTGAAGTTGAACTGGAAGATACCTGTATCATTCAGCCCGGTGCTTGTTGCGATAGATGAGCTCATTCCTTCTGAAGTTGCAGTGAGAATACAGTTCACGCCGGTGTATGGACCCGTTACACAAGGAACCGATAGTGAAACAGCTTTGATGCGTCTCAGTTTACCGGTGTGCTGTGGGAAGTCGAGATTGAACAATGTTTCCGGAACATGGAAGCCACAGCTTCCATTATTTTTCAGATTGACCAGTTCCTGTGCGGATACCATCGCGAGGGAAACGGTTTTGGTGATTTCGTGGAGACGTTTATTGTTGGTGATATACGCCACTTCCATTTGCTTCAGATCGTGATGCAGTTTTTCGCCGGACATGAGACCTGCTTTCATACTATCCCAGTATCCATAACGAATGTAAGTCTGTGGGGTCAATGGAGGTAATTCATATTTGAGAGCCGCTTCTGCTTTCTGCGCCATTTTCACGGCGGCCTGGTAGGCTTGATAGTAAATTGCCTTGAACTGCGTGATCATCCATTGATGCAATTCCTTCCCGGAAAATTTCGCTGTCATCAGTTCGTACTGTTCAACAGCCTGCTCGATCTGCAGCTCCTGGTTACGAAATTCGTGCTCCGCCAGCGCAATACGGATCTGGGCGGCGAGAATTTGTTTTTCAATCTGGGTGATTTCATCGCCAGCCTGTTCTGACTGATGCGTCCATTCTTCATATCGACGACCGTAAGAAGCCATTTGTCCGATTTCCGACGCTGAGATATTGAAAATCGATGCCATTTTTGAGAATGATTCCGCTACACTATCGGATGCATCTCCCAGTTTACTTCCTCCACCCGAAGTAACAGCCAGTCCTCCCATTCCAGCATAGCCAGCATAAAAATCCAATGCGGCTTTTTCCAATGCCGAAACCTGGTGCAGGCCCTGACTCATGAACTGCATTCTGCTTGTTAGTGCTGTAAGAATGAACTGCATGTTTTCGGAACTGTTCATGAATTGACGGCTGCGATAAAATTCTTCGCGTCGTTGTGCTATGCTTAAACTATATTCAAGTGCGCTTTGCAATTCTTTGCTTTCCTGAATAAGTAGCCGGCGATTCTCCAGGACAGTGTTGTGCATGGCCTGTTCATGCCTTGAGCGCAGGAGCGATAATTCTTCATTATCCTTTTTCTCAATGGCAGACAACAACGAAGAACCGATGGTGCGCAAGTCATTGGCGAAGTCAATCGCTCTTTGTAAAAGATAAACGAAGCGATAATGGGGTCTTGTGTTGTCCGAAGCAGAAGCCAACGCGTCAGCAATTGTAATTCCTGCCTGTTGCGCGCGGATAAGTAACGCAGGGTCGATCGGTGGTTCGTAGAGCGGAAGCATCCGGAATTCCCCTTCGATGTTCCGGCAATTGCGCAACTTGAAAAACCGGTCGCCCAGAAAGTTCCAGTAGCCTGCGAGCTTATCATTGGGCGGAGTGCAAAAGTATTTTGTTTTGAGAATGTACAATTCCGCCTGAACGCTTGTTTCCAATTCCGGCGTGATAGGTTCCTGTCCGAAATTATTGTTCACGGTATATTGTGTAGCAGGAACTGTACTGTTCTGTTGAACAATTATATTCTCCCGGGTGCGTGCCTCTGTATAACTACTGGCAATACGTTCTTCCAATACCTGTACATCGGTATTCGAAAGCGGATCGAGTTCTTCCTGGATATCGGAAAACGATTTATCGGGATGAGCAAGCCCGGGTAATTCTTCCTGACGACTTCCCAGAATATTCCACGCAAGCATATACAGCTGCGTTGCTTCATTAAGACTTTCCATGGTATCCTGACGGAAAAGCATATCGCCCCATTCGAGCAGGTTATCAATGTATTTCATTACCACCCACCGCATGTATGCAACTGGTCGTGCGCGGGCAATGAGATGCGGATTAAAAGGATTCTTTTCCCACTTTTTCACCTCCGCTTCGAATTCCTGGTAATCAAGACTGCCTTCTGTGCTTTCGGTCAGTTCGCGAATACTTGTAAGTCCTGTATATTCCGCAAACGGTTTGAAATTCCAGAAACGTGCAGGGACTTCTCCTTCCCGGGTAGTATTCGGATTGAATACGTAATGAAACCATTTTTGTGCTTCCTCGTGACGTTGGTTTTGACACAAACGGGTAGCCACCAGCATCGGAATGTGGAAGAAAAGTTCCCAGTTGTATTGACTGTATGCGGATCGCGTGCCAAATACCAGCTCAAACAACGATGTCTCCGTAATGATATTTTCGTTGATAGGTTCGAGCGAAGAGAAGTAGTTGAAGGAAAAATCCGACACTGCGAACTGTTCATGCATCCGCTGGAATCCGCTATTAACCGCTCTCTGGTATAGACCCCTGTATGCACTGGAACTGAGAGGTCTTAACTCTATCTTGCTTCCAACACACTTCGCCAGCACAGTGCTGTCTAAATCAGATAGGATAAGTGGTCGGTTAGTGAAATTAATATTTGCATACCCGTCGCCAAGCGGCCTGTCATGAATGGCCATTAGTGTGAGTTTATTGACCCGCTCAAAAAACTTAATGTATATGCCATTGGAAGCCAGACCAACCCAGGAAGGCTGGTATGCGTTATAGACGTTGTATTTCTGATTTACTAAATCTGAAAAACCGGCAACGCCATCCTGAGAGTCCAGGTTGTAGGATGAATATTTATTATTAAAATAGGACGGTATTGGGAACCGGGAGATTTCTCCCTTCTCATCCAAAGTCATCTTAACCGTACTGAACAAGGTCTTGGAAAGCAAACTACCTGATTGAGATTCCTGCCATGCGTATCCCCAAATGTTTATTTCCAAATGTGAATTCTCACCTTGAATGGTATTGTCGATGGATATAAACAGGTTTTTCTTTCGGAATTCAATAGCCTTCCCGGTATCAATCGATTGTTGTGTTTCGTTCACAACAACAGCCAGTTGTGTTTTTGGTGACCATTCAGTGAAGCGGTACGTGGAATAGGCAAACCGCATCTGCATATATTTTTCTCCATTCTGGAAAGTGGTAATTCCACCGGTCTCATTCTTAGTTCCCGGGGTCTCTTTCTCAGAGAATAAAACCCAGAACAGATACAGCTGGCCATTCTTAACAACCGGTACCCAATGATCGCCATCAACAGCAGTATCAATTTGTTCCCAGGCTGTAAAATACCAGCCCGTCGACGTTTCAACATACTTTCTGAAATAAAACTGATTAGGAGCGGTGTTCGTTCTCCCGAAAATGTAATATTCGGTTTCTTGAGCAACAGTTATCATATCCGATTTACATATCGCCATAATCTCCAGGTGGGAAACCGTTTCCAGTTTACGGAGATAATTCATAAATGTTTTCTCTGCCCATTCACTCTTAAGTTCACCCTGGTCAAGCTCCTGCTCAAGCTCTTTGAAGAACGGAGTTTTATCATCCCGCCACTCCGGCTCCAGCCAGTTTTCAGGATAGAGAAATATTTTGCGGTTTGCTTCCCATACCCGGTAGTTTTTTCTCCAGGCCCATTCTTCCCAATCAGCACGATCGAGCGGATGCAACCACCCCAGATCGATTTCACCTTCCAGACCCAACAGGCAACGTTGAACGAACAGCTGAACAGAACTTAACGCAAGTCGTATTCTGGACGTCTGCATGCAGGAACCCATTTCCACATCCACGAGATAATAGGCATAGAGCTCGTCAGCAGAACGGAATGATTGTGATGTGAGTGATAGATATGTAACAAGTGCGTCTCTCTGTTGCAGGCGTAAACGATCACGAAGTTTAGCTCCTGTGTTTCGCCACGCAGATTCCGTGTATTTTGCTTTAGCAATGGCTTCAATACGGCGGGTTGTCGCTGCGTCGAAAGCAGGATCGGCCAGTAATATCCGTCCCTGTGCTTCGAAATCAATCCAGCGAATGCCCAGTGTTCTGCGTGTGATGACGGCATCATAAATCCATCGCGGCTTGCCCGCTTTTCCTGTTTCCAATGATGTTTGCCCGAGCAGTTCAGCAATTATTTCCTGCTCGTCAGGATTGCTCTCAAAGGCCTGCGCAATTTCAAGACTGTTTACCGCACCGATCAGTACAAATTCAGGTTGTATGACACGATCACTCAACCACCGGTAATCAAGCAAGGTTAACAAATTCTTACTGTCTTCGGGTGCTATGTTCTCTCCCGTAGAAACCGGTAACCGATTGAAATCAAAATAACCCTTCCCATCAACCGAAATCAGTTTTTCCATGTACGGATTGGTCCAATCTAACTTGTTTATCATCCAGGATACTTTCTGAAACAACACCAGGTCGGGATTGATTTGATCAATTGCTGTTAAAATATCATCGGCGTTTTCTTCCAGGTGCTTCACGATTGACAACGCCAGATTTTCTCCATCCAGTATTTTTGATTTGAGATATGTTTTTTTTCCGCTTTGAGGCACGAGCAGCAGGCGGGTCAGATCCGGATTCATTCCAATGGCAAGCGCCAATTCGGTGTTCACAAGCGGATAGGGATTGAATTCGATCCCCGCCTCTTCTTTTTGGCGCAGGTCTTTCAGGCCCGCGATAATTTTTTCTGCCAGCAACTGTTTTTTCTCCGTAGACCAGAAGCGGTTGTTTTCATCCCTGTTCAGCAGTAACCAGGAAAATTCAGAAAGAGTCCACTTGTTTTGCCTGATGGAGTCGACTGCTCCAACGAGCTTTAGAGTTTGCAGTGGTACGATCAGGCTGTACCCGAGAGTTTTTTCCAGGTCCAGAAATTCCTGAACCGTACACTTCATCACTTTAGTAAACGAAACGGCGGCGTAAAGGCGCGACAGCGCAGCGAGATCAAGCAGGGAACTGCTGAATAGACTCAGCAGTTTTTTCAGATCTTCCAGGGAAACCTGCAGGACAGAAGCGAAGTAACTGAAATTCGATCCGTCGTTGATATCAACAGCGGACTGTAACTCATCCCCGTTTTCCTGAAGAAGAAATTCTTCGAAAGGCAATTTTGTTGCACCCGGATTTTCGGACAGCCACTTTTGCTGAACAGATTTATTGAGAAAAATCTGCTCGTAAAAACCGGGAGTAGTTTCAAGAATATGCTTTGTTGCCATCCGGCCCCACCAGCTAAGCAATTCCTCTGCGGGGATAGAAAATCGACGGCGAAGCAGAATAAACTGTGCCGCTTCGGTCAACGTAGCAGCAGAAATATCGGAACTGTTTCGCGCAAAAAGCAACTGGTCTGCCTGGCGGATACTCAGACCCAACCTGCGTTGCAAACGAATGAGCTTAAGGATTTTCCTGCGCGCAGTTCTGTTCAGCCCGCTTATCTCCATTTCTTCCAGGCTGCAGGCTGCTGACAATAGAATAGTTCCTTCAGAATTAACGAATTTAGTCAGCAACAATTCTTCCAGCTCCACGAACTTTAATCCTGTTAAACCGAGGATTAGTGCAACGGGAAATTCTGTTGCAGTAGTAGTAAAAGTATAATTCCACCAACGTGCTTCTTCATATTCCGGAGCTCCGGCTTCTGAACCCGATATCAGAATACGGTATTCATTCTCGGTAATTCCGAGAACCGATTTCACATAATTTTTGTCTGTTAACTTCCCTCCTGAAAACAATTTTACGATTTCATCGTGCCTCACACCTGCATGAGAGAGAAAGAGACGACCGGTTTCTGTAAACAGATCGAATGGAGCATCCCACGGATAAACTGCATCCCGGAGTATTGCATACGCTTTTTCATTCAGATGTTCCGGCAGGACCAGCAGATCCTGCGTTTCACCGGTAGTCTGGTAGGGTCCTTCAGGCGCACCGGCGATTACCGTTTCCAGAATTTCATTCACAAGATCGATATACGGCATCGCCGTATTTGCATTTTCGCAGTTGAGCAGCACGTGAAGCAGATCGGGCCTGCGACGTGTCAATACATCGAGTGCTGTTTTATTTACTGCTACTTCGCGTTTATTCAGAAAGTTGAGCAGGTCGGCCATATATGCTGCCGGACTATACAACGAGCGGCAGTGCATACAGCTGCAATAATCTTCCGAACCAAAAAGTAATTGCCACGTGGAGTCTTGCTGTACCGTATTATTAATTACGTATAACGGTAATTGCTGATCCTGTGTGTATTTGAGCTGAAACATCTGCGTCTGCAGCGTGATCGTTTGCGCGTGGTTGAAAACGATTGCTGCTTCCTCTGCAGGACCACCGGTGGCGGTATAGTTTTGCGTGAACGATGTTTTACCTTTTTTCATCACCTGCGCAGCAGAATGCATTTGCATCTGCTGCAACCGGTTCATGCTGGAGTAGCGATCATAACCGGCTGCCATTGCAAAGCGCATGCTGAGACGGAACAGCTCCTGTTTAAAGTTCTCCGGTTCAGCAATTCCTGTTAGCGCTTCAGGATGATCATGCAGCCAGGCATCTATGCTATGCATCTCAATCCTGAATTCGGGGTTGGAAGTAAAGAATTGCCTGAAAGATAATTTCTGGGCTTTCGTGTGCAGTCCGTCTTTCTGAATACGGCCGGAAACTGCAGTTGTGGGATGCAAGGTTGAACTGACGCTGAGCAGGTAACGCGCATAGGTGTGGATGCGTGCTTCAGGTGTATCGCCGGTTACCTGCTCCGGAATTGAAGCTGCAACACCCTCTTTTTTCAGCAACGATTCCCATTCGTTCACATCGAGTGGGGCCAGGTCAGCAACCGATTGCAGCTTCGCATCAGTAAGAAGCACCTTGAGCAGGGGCATATTCCCAAGCGTGAGCCGGTGAAAAGTAAAGCTGCGTTTCAGATTTGCTGTGTGCGCCGCGAGTTTAGAGTCTTTGCCTGCAGAATCCCAGAATTTAACGGCATCGTTGCCATAGTCCGCATACAGTGCTGCGGTTTTCAAGCGAACATCTTCAGGCAGGGAAAGCAATCCAAAAATATCTTTCAGACTGGAGTTATTGGCAAGAGGTGCTGTTTCGAGGTAAAAACGGTTCCGTTGCAAACGGAATTCTGCTTCGATGATTTTGATTTCAGAGCCAGTGAATGACGGGATGTAAAATTCAGTAGTAGCAGTTTGCAAGGCATGGCTGATTTCAGCAAAGGTGCTGCGCAACCAGTTCTGTTGGGAAATATCCGTGCCGCCTTGGGAGATCCCGAAGAAAAATGCAGCAGGTAATTTCACATACGCATTGTGCAACGCGGCCGCATCTGAAAAATCCTGCAGGTAATTTGCGGCAATTCCGGTTGTCTGCGACAGCAACGCAATTTGTTTAGGTACCAGTGTTTCAGGTTTCACTGTATCCGGCAGCGATTGCATGATCTTTGCAATTGTTTCAAAAAGTGTGAGGCCTGATTCTTTTCCTGCAGGAAGCTGCAGGTCGATTACTGTTTCTTCTGTCGCATGATAAGTCACTGCCGATTCCGCCAGCAAGTGTGATCCATCTGCGGGATCATTCACGCGGATAAACACGTGCGTTCCTTTGGGCACGGGTAGATAAGTAATATGGTATACACCATTAAAATCCGTATTGCTTTCTCCAAGCAATGTTTCCCCCGTGAGCACCTGGTGAAATGCTTTTACCCAAACACCTGCAACCGGTTTGCCCACTGCCAATACTACTGTTCCTCCCACTGAAAACACTTTTTCTTCCGGTGCTTCCTGAACACCACAACTTTCATTCACCGCAATCGTAATCTTCGAAGTTGCCTTCCTGATATTCCACATCACTTGTCCTTCCGTATCCGCAACTAGTTTATCACCTCTGTACACTTTGAAATACAGATCGGGAGTACTTCGATCGCCAGATACTTCTGTGAATTGCTCAGACGCAAACTGAATTTTTGCGTTCCCTGCCTTATCTGTGATGCCCTCAGCAAGGAAGTCATCGTTGCCGACGCGATCCTTGTCCCACACTTCAATGCGCAGCCCGGTAATCGGTTTTTTCGTGCTTACATCTACCGTTTGAAGCGTGATGTTGTACGATGTGATTTCCGGAACAAAACTCTCCTCGTTCACCGCAATGGTAATCTTCGAAGTTTTCTTCCTGATATTCCACATCACTTGTCCCTCCGTATCCGCAACTAATTTATCGCCGCGATACACTTTGAAATACAAATCGGGAGTACTCCGATCGCCAGACAATTCTGTGAATTGCTCAGGCGTAAACTGAATTTTTGCGTTTCCGGCTTTATCTGTGATGACCTGAGCAAGGAAGTCATCGTTGCCGACGCGATCCTTGTCCCACACTTCAATGCGGAGATTGCCAATCGGTTTTTTTGTACCGACGTGGATTGTTTGGAGGCTGATGTTGTAGTTTGTGATTGACATGAGAAGTGAAATAAGTTCTTGTTTTTATTCTGATTCGATGAAGTCAGGATTATTGCAACGTAGACAGGCCAGCGTTTCTGAGAAGAAGGATAGACTTCATTTTTTATACGGTTCAACTTTTACCGGTGGAACACCACCTCTTCCAGGAAAGAACCGACCTTGCTTCCGCAAAAACTCCTCTTTACGCCTCAGGAACAATGGACTTTTCTTGATCAACTCTATTATAATCTCAGAATCGTAATCTGCACTGTTATCATGGAGAAACGGTGCTTTAAATATGAATCCGTCCGCATCCTTACGCAAAGTGTAGGCCGACTCTTGAAACAATTGCATCTTGCGTGGACCTGAATAACCATTATGAACACGTCGCTGTATCATTTCAAGTTCAACTTCTAATGGGTCACGACCAGGATTTTTCAAGAGAGTTTCCGAACGCGCAATCTTATAGTTATAACGTCGGGCTGTGACTTCTTTATTATAAGCAATTATTTTTTCCAACTCAGGAACACCAATTTCATCTGAGCCAGACATAATTCCACCATCGGTATCCTTTAAACCCATCGTATGACCGAGTTCATGTGCGGCAGTCCATACTTTGTTTCTGAATGGGGTCCAACTATGATCAACATATCCGATCTGTCCGCTTGCGATACCAAACAGTTCCATGTGTTTCGTATTCGTAAGAATAATTACGTGATCGTCTTCGTCCACATCCTGAAAATCTTCCAGAACCTGAACATTAGCCTTCATTTTCCATATGTATCCATCACCATGACCGGAATACTGCTCCTCTAACATTAATTCCAGGTCGCGCGCAAATTCGCGTATACTCTCAGGATTATCGAATCTACCACCCGGCACAAAATTCATGACTTTAACATCCAGCTCAATCGTCACAGATTTTACTTTAATTCCGTATCTTTCAACTTCTTCAACTTTTATATGCGGATTTTGCCCATTTCTATCTAGAAGACAAATAGGATTCCCTCTTGCATACCTATACAAATTCAACCCATCCACCGTCCCAGCCGGATCCGCACTGATCCATCTTCCCATCCACGGCGCATAATATCTTGCACTGTGATAATTCAATCCGCTCTCATCATCGCGCTCCATGCCGGTATAGCGATACCGTTTATCCGGAACTTCATTTCCACTACGCACTGACTGGTAACTCGTACATCCGTACGGATAGTATTCTTCGTACGAAATGATGCGCGCACCTGCATCCAGTTCCAATGAAGCCGATCCCAGATGATTTCCGTACTGGTATCGATGCAGCGTTTCGCTGAAAGTTTTTTCGTTCTCAAACGTTTTTGTTTCCACAAGCACCACGCGCTCTTCTCCATCACTGATGTGCAGGCTCTCCCGTTGCAGCATGAGTTCTGCACCTGCACTGCTCAACTGGTATTCCTGGTACACTTCAAAACTTCCGAGGTAATAACGCACTTTGCGCACACCATCACTTTCCACGACTTTACGCACACGTTGCCCTCCACTGTAGGTGTAACGTGCGTTCATCGTTCCGCGGGCAAGAGCAGCCACTTCTCCCTTGTAATTCCAGCTGAGAATATCAGCAGAGGAAATCTTATGCATACTTCCGGAGACATCATAAGTGAACTCTTCCTCGTTCAAATGTTCTCCGAGCCAGGTGCGCAAAAGCCGGTTACTGTTTTCATCCACGCTTAGTATGCGCGTCCAGGTATTTATTCCTGAGCGATGGTTCACTTCCGTTTTATTTCCTGCAGCATCATACGTAAATTTCTGACAATACCTGCGCATCGCTGCTCCATCTCCCTTGCCCGGCAAACGCATCACACGCTCGCTGTCGAACTGATTGTATGGTGCGTTCTGACCGGCATGTTCGCGGCCATGCGCTTCGATGAGCTGGTACAACGCATCGTACACAAAACTGTTTTCTGGTTTTACGACTTCTCCATCGTAAAACAAAACCTGTTGAGCTTTATCGCAGATGCGTGTGATGTTTCCTGCCGGATCGTAGAAATAAAACAGCTCTTGCAATTTTTCAAGGGCGCCACCGGTTTTTATTCGCGTAGTGCATAGCGATGTGAGCCGGAACGTCAACGGTTCGTACGTATACTTTGTGCGCGTGCCGTTCTTGTAGTAGATACAAGAACGCTGACCCTTGTCGTTGTAAACAAGATCTGTTACATAGTCCGTTGCCGACGCTGCACCCCGCAGGTTCACGCTTACTTTTTTCAGTTGACCTGAAAAATTGAAAACAGGTTTTGCAATACTTCCATCCGGGGCAACGGTTTCCGTGGCACGACCGAGTGCGTCATACGTAGTACGTGAAATAAATCCCTTGGTCTCCAACCTTCCGTCGCTCGCCGCTTCAAGTGGAGATGACGATTCGGCGTCCAGGGTTACAAACCATTTCGTTGAACGCAATGTTTCTCCTTTGAAACTGATGCGGTCTATACTGTTTTTTCCGGACGAATCATACTGGCGGATCAGTTTTCCACGCACATTACCAATGGCAGTGGCTTCGGAAGATTGAAGCATTTCACCGTAGATCATGCGCTCCACAACTGTCTTCGCCATTCCCGGGCCTGTACAATATATTTCTACCGGACGATGCAGCTGATCGTATCTGGCGGTCGTTACAAATTGTTTCGCGTTGATGGTCAGATGAGGTTGCCCGGCAACATTGACAAGACCGCGGACGATACCGTTGTCCACACCTTCCGACCGCAGTGCAGTTCCGCTCATATCATACACATACCGGAAATTATGTATCCGGTCTTCCGGTGGGCGTGATTTGTTCAATTCAAATTGCCGTGCATCGGTAAGGGCAACGGGCTTTCCCGTAATGTTAAACGCGGTGTATGAAACATGATGTACATCTTTCTCCGGCATGACCACGCCCATGAAGGGACGACCGAATGAATCCAGGTACGCAATAGCCGGTGTGTCCGCGTGTTTCTTCGTTTTTTTCAAAGCTTCAAATTCGTGCGCATCCACAACGAGCGTGCCGTCGCGCACAACAGCGTTGTAATATTCTGACTCCAGGATCGTATCGTTTACATCGTACGTCCTGCTTTCCCAGGAAGAAAATTCAACTTTGGAAAAGAATCCTTTCGGAAGATCTGTGCGGATCACGCGCAACATCGGATCGTAATGAATGAGCGGGGAAATTCCGAAATGCACCAGCTCCGTCTCGGTTTCGTACCGGAACGTGGATGTATAAAAAGGTTCGTACTGACGAACTGGCTTTTGCTTGTTATTAAAAACGCTTCGCCCGGAAGAAAGCCAACGGTTTTCACAATGCGATTTAGCTGGTTTTCCGTCTGTACCTAAAATGAGTTTTCCGGACGCATCACGGGTGAATGCATCGCCCGGCTCGACATTTGTTTTTAGCTGGACCGACCGTCCCCATCCATCGGAATAACCCAGGGAAATATGAACCGGTGAAGCAATTCCGTTTTCATCACTCACGTGTTTCTCTCGCATGAGTGAAACAAACTGCGGAGGTTCCCGCCTGTTCATCCAGGCATGGAGATCGTAATAATAAAACGATGTTGCTTTTTGGAGGAATGCCTGCGGTGATGCAATGATCAATTCCAGCGCAAGAGCCCCGTCGATCTGCTGAACAACGTACTCCGAAAGTGGCCGGTCTCCTTTCTGAGCAGGTCGCTGACCAGTACCCGTGGAAGCTTCCGTTCCACGAATGGAAACTGCCATGACCATTCCCAAAGGATCGGTGAGTGCTTCTGAAACACTTCCGTTCGGATCAGTAACAGCCCGCGGCGAAAGTGTGCGGTAATCAATTTCAGATTGGGTACTATTCATCAATGCATCCTGTGATTTCACAGCCAGCAATTCGTATGGGTCATACGTCACAACTGATCGATTGCCATATGGATCCGTTACCGCAACGGGCTGGAGGAAAGGACCGGAATATTCCACAACTGAACCGGGATTCCACCAGTATTCATCACGAAGCATGTAACCGGCGTCCCCGGCATGCTGATTTCCATTGTCGAAAACACTTTCGATCAGTTGCGGTGTAAAGACAGCCGCTTCACTGTGATGCAGAAGCAATGGCCATGCAGCATTTCCGAAATCAATTGACGCGGTACGCAATTCATTCCAGTACAAATTCTTTGACCACGACAACAAACGTTTTTGCGGATCCTGTCCGGCGGGAGTTTCATGAAAAGCCAACGGAGTTGCCTGCGCAATGTTTCCGCGCAATGTTTCCGTGTCAAAATACAGACCTCCGGGAAACACACCGGTTACTTCAAAACTCTTTTGTTCGAGAGGAATTCCCAGCAGGTAATCATCATGCTCACGTTCATCATCGTGATGTAGCAATTCCGTTTCAGATAGCACAATGTGCAATTGGTTCTGCTCCGCATGATCGCTTTTCCCGGGACGACGCGGATAAACCACCTGTGCGCTGCGTACCGGAAAACCATATCGGTCTGTACACAGAACCACATCATGACTAACGCGTGGGTCATCACATTCTCGTTCGTAACTGTACGATAACGTCTCGTTCGGAACAACGAAAAACACACCGTGTCGTTGACCATGGACCGGTTGCAGCTGGCGCACTTTGAAATTTGATTCTGCAGCGGTGTAAGGAATTGTTTCCTTAGATGTTCCATCTTTCGAGTATACTTCCTGCCGCAACACCTGTCCACGTAAAGTGCGGCAGGCTTCGCGAACGGCTTTTGCATCGGCGTGATTAACATCCACCAATCCGCTGTCCGGAAGATGGTACGCCCCGGGATCGCCGGAAAAATATTCGCTTTTGTATTGTGCCGAAATATTTTCGTTGAACGTTGCACCAGTATGATACCACGTTTTGGTATGAACCGGTGGCACAAAATAAATTTCAGGTGTTGTATTCGCCTCAACCGGAACATCACCAAATGCTTCCGCATCGAATTGCTCAACCATTCCAAAGCCACGGAACTCGCGTTCCTTACCGTCATAGTAACCGTGATGATACCGATAGGTTGAAGCGATCTTCGCTCCGGCAATGAGATCAAAACTTTCCGTGCGTTCCACCACATGCACAGGGAACGGCAGTCGGGTTATCCACGGGTTTCCCGACTTCTTATCTTCGAGGTAAAACCGCGTCGATGAAGTGTAATGCACAACATCGCGTTTGCCCATGTTGTTGTCCACCACACGCATGAGGTAAGGTTTCACACCACCGAAAAGATCAATGTACTTCAACTGGTGACCGGCGTCGTTCGGCAATGGCGACGACCATACCAGGCACGGCAGTCCAGTACCCATAATGTCGGCCAGGCGCACATGGGTGAGATTATTCGCTTCAGGAAAAGGTGCAATGGTCCGTTCTTCACTCCACCTGTTTCCTGATTCGTTGATCCAATACGAAACATGATCATTGGCGATGTACAGAATATCCGTTGTACCCGATCCGTCAATATCGGCAAGCCGGATTTGCGACTGGTTAAAACTATCTGCGTAGTCAAAAACGGGTGCATTACTCATGGTCACCTTCGGACCGAATTGACCGTAACCGTAATTGGCCCAGTAGCAAATAGCTTTGTTGCGTATGCGAACAATATCCACCAGGCCATCGCCCGACATATCGGCGAGATAAATTGTTTGTTCCGCATCTACAAAAACAATAGCAGGGCCCGCTTGCTCATCAATAGGTTTTGATGTAGCACGCGATGGACCATAACCACCTTTTGCTTTCGAGGGAAACCAGCGAAGCACGTCGTCTTCTGTAATCAGAATATCGGCAAAGCCATCACCATCGAGATCAACGAAACGAAGATTCGGGTCGTTGAAACTGATGTTGGGCATTTGTTCAAACGGCACAAAATTTTCCCACTGTTCTTCGCTTCGGCTGAAGTAACCGGAAACATCTGCACTCATCACCATGAGTTCCTTGTTGCCGTCACTGTCGATATCCTGCAACACCGGACGCTGTCCTGCAAGCGAAGGTTGCTCCGTGAGTTTCCGGGCGGGAGTAAATTCTCCGTTACCGTTATTGGTTTTATAAAACCATGCTCCACCCTGTTCGGTGAGAATTCCGTCAATACCTTCTCCGTTCAGGTCGACCCAACTGTAATTTGCATCATCCACACCATAAGGCAAATGCTCCAGGCTCTCCGGGGAAAGTGTGCGTATCTCATTGCTATACGATGGGACCGAATAACTGTACGTAACCGGCGGAGTTGATTTGCGTTCATACCCATCGCTCTTTCGGGTATAGCCTGTTTGATTTACTTCGAGCAAAAGGGAAAATACATTGCCCGACTCATAAACGAAATCGGTTGAACGGACCAATACAGGTTCCGCTCCGAGTTCATCAAATTGATGATACAACAAAACACGGAGGCATAGCCGGTACGTACGCAGATCGAATCCACTCAAACCTGATGAAAACGGATCCTTCCGTACCGGCCAAAACCGCCCGACATGTAAATGCTCTTCCGGCTGCGGATTAACCGGATCATGTTCTCCATAATCGAATACAGTAGTGAACAACCATTGACCGGCAACATCGGGAACGCGATTGCCGTAGCGAATGGTCTTGATGTATTTCTGACTGAATGATTTTCCTTCCTCAATCCTGAAATGTTCAAACGGCAACGAACCGTCTACGCCGTCTGCATTTTCAGACCTGTATTCGTAAGCGATAATGTTACCTCTGTTGTCGCGGCTCTCTTCCAGCAGCCACTGAAAAACTTTCAGCGGATCGGAAGGATGTGCAATACGTGCAGCGCTGCTGCGGCCGTAAATGCTGGTCACATTGTCTTTGGAAGTTATTTTCCAATGTGTTTCTACGGTCTGCGTTTTGGTCCATCTTTCAATACGTGCAAATGTTCCTTCGGTTCTCGGACGATAGCATTTGATCTCGAACCCAGGTTCCCCCGGTGGTAATTTCGGTTTCCATTCTCCCGTAACATCGTCCTGTTCAAGAAACGGCACAAGATCTTCTGCACCGGCCATCAGAAATACATCCGATTCTTCCGCATCATTATACTGCGGTAAGCCTTTTGCGGTTTTTCGCGAGATGGATGAAAGAGAAAGACTCCATCCCAACCCGAATGGTGAATTGCCTGCACCCGAATCATACGCGAGCCCGAGCTGCGGAGAAAAACCATTTCGTCCCGGAGAAAACGGAAGCGGGATTGTTGCACCGGCAGTTCCGGTTACTGCATTCACAGAAAACTTTTCGCCGATACCTGCAATCGCGCCACCACCTTTCGGTACTGTTATCGAAGGAAGCGGACTTTGCTTCTCCTGTTTCTCACTTTTTTCCTGGGTTTCCACGCGACGAAAATTCTGTTTTGCGGTTGCAAATTAGAATCAGGGCATCGGAAAAAATGGGAAAGTTGGTGAACCGGCAAAAAGCGGTGGCGAAAAAAGGGAATCGGTGGGTGAAGACGATGGATCAGAGTACCCGAAGACGCTGCATGAGCTTTTCGCGGTATTGTCCGCCGATTGGAATCGAATCCTTGTCGATATAAATCGTGTTTTCTTCGATGCGGGAAATCCTGGAAATCGGAATAATAAATGAGCGGTGCACACGAATAAACTGGCTCGCCGGAAGTTTTGTTCGATGTCCTTCATGGAAATTTTAACCGTGTGTGTTTTACGCGTGGTATGAATACGCACATAGTTATCAAGTGCTTCAAACCAAAGCAGGTCATCGTAATTTATTCCAAGCAACTGTCCCTTTTCACGAATGAAAAAACTTCCGGAATCCTGGACTGCGGTCAACGGTTGTTCCTGTTCTTGTTTTTTCAATGCAATCTCAATCGTACGTTGAAGATCATCATCGCGAAAAGGTTTGAGCACGTAACCAGCAGGTTCAGTAGCGAGCGCTTGTGCAAACGTTGCATTGTCGGCAAAAGCGGTCAGGAACACAACCGTAAACCCTCTTTCCTTGAGCAGCTTTGACAGTTTCAAACCGTCGAGTGATTTGCCCAACTGAATATCCAGCAACACAAGATCGGGAGGAGTTTCTTCCAGGAGCCGCACAGCTTCCTCCGCGTCCATTGCAGTTCCTGTTATGGTATAGCCCAATTTTTTCAGGCGCATCTCGATATCCATCGATACTGCAATTTCATCTTCAACAATCAGGATGCTACGCGAAAACAGGCTCATGACAGGAGTGTTTTTTCAGGAATGTTCATGCAATCTAAAAGTAATGTGAAAAGCGCTTCCCTGCGAAGGAAAAGATTCTGAACGTACTTCGGCGCGGAGCTGGCGACTTAATCCTTTAACGAGTTTCAATCCCAGTGAACCGCTGCGTTGCTGTTGCGCGTCAGTCATACCGATTCCATCATCGCTAACCGACAATGTCAACTGTTCTTTCTGAATGGATGCTTCAACCGTGATCGTGCCACCTCCGGATGGAAATGCGTGTTTAAAACAGTTCGTCACAAGTTCATTGATGATCAATCCGCAGGGAACGAGTTGATCAATGTCCATCGGCGTGTCTTCCACCTTGCAATTGAGTTTAATATTGTTCGCGGAAGCATTAAAGGACGAGCCGATGAAATCAACAAGCAGCTGCACATACTCACGCAGGCTGATTGCTTTGAGGTCCGATGATTGATATAACTTTTCATGCAGCAGTGCGAGTGTATGAATACGGTCACGGCTTTGTTTCAGTACTTCACCACCATTGCCGGCACCTGTTCCTTCCTGGAGACTCAGCAGGCTGGACACCAACTGAAGATTGTTCTTCACACGGTGGTGAATTTCGCGGAGCAGCAAATCTTTTTCACCGACAAGACGTTCAAGTTCCCCGGCTTGTTTTCGCGATGCGCGATAACGCTGAAGCAAGAGAACAGTGAAGAGTATAATGACCAGCGCCGCAAGTACTACGATCCACAACAGGCTGCGCTGCCGGCCGAGCTGGTTAACGCTGTTTTCCTTTTCAAGGACATCAATTCTGCGTTGCTCTTCGAGCAATTTAATTTGCTGCGCACTTTCACGCGTGCGATACCGTAGTTCCAGTTCCTGCACATTTTTTTGCGACCGCTCGGTAAGTACCGAATCGTTGTATGCTGCATAGAGTACATAATTCGTGTACGCATTCCGGTAATCGCCGGTCTCTGCATAATAATTGGCCAGCGACCGGTGTGCCAGCCGGCTGTAGTAGTGAATGTGCAGACTGTCGGAAAGCGTTGCTGCGCGCTGAAGCTGAACGAAAGCTTCGTCTTTCCGTTTCATCTGGAACAACAGGTTCCCGATGTTCATGTGCGAAATCACAATGCCTACCGGGCGGTTGCAGGAAAAGATGGACATGAGTGATTGCCGGTAGAGCAGCAACGCGGAATCGGGTTTGTCCATCTTTTCATACACCATCGCAATGTTCGACAGGCTCGATGACATGCCGGCAGAATCACGAAGTGCTTCCCTGATGCGCAGCGACTCCCTGTATCGTTGCAATGCGCCCGGAAGATCCTGCCTGGAATAAGAAACTCCGCCAAGATTATTCAGGCATCGGGCCTGGCGAATACTGTCGCCCATGTCCACACCGATCAGGTAGCTCATCTCGTAATACTTGGCCGCATTGTCGAGATCGTTCATCAGCTTGTACACCGAACCGATATTGTTGCAGATGGCCGCGCGGTATTTGAGATCGGGACACAAACTGAGTCCGTTGAAATAATAGTTCAGCGCCTCTTCGTTTTTTTCCTGGTAATCGCAGATGTACCCGTGCAGCACGAGCAACGAACTACGCACCGATGAATCTTTAATTCCTGCGGCACTCACCTCTGCTGAATCCGCAAGTATCGCAGCGGAATCGAGTGCACCGGATTCGGCCAGCGCGTACGACCAGTTTACCTGTGCCGTTACTTTTTGAATTTTCAGTTTGGGATCACGCGCGGAAAGTGCAAGTGCCTGTTGGGCGAGCGTGGCAGCAAGCGCAGGTGAAGAATAGCGTACAGCTTCTGATGTTGTGTTGAGGCTGTCGATCACATCAACACGCGAAACACGTTGCGCGTGCAGCGGAATTAGAAAAGCGAATGAGAATACAACAGGTAACAAGTACCTTGAAAAACAAATTGGCATGGCTCCCCCCGGAAATGCTATACGGGTGAAGGTAATTTTTTAATCCTGCCTGCCCAAGTTCTTGCGGGTTCTTTTCCGTTTTACCAATAAGAAACAGCACTAAAAATATGCAGCAGCGGTCCATTTAACCGCAACTGCTACTGACGACTATCTTTTCGGCATCGCTTCGCGCGCTTTCATTTCGCGGCCCATAAATTCTTTTCCGTTGAGTCCGGCAATAGCGGCTTCACCCTGCGCACGGTCCGGCATTTCTACAAACGCAAAACCTTTGGAACGGCCGGTTGGTTTATCGCGCACAATGTGAACGCGTGTTACAGCACCGAATGCTTCGCAGAGTGGTTGCAGGTCTGATTCCTGGGCGGTGAATGGGAGATTGGAGAGGTAGAGTTCCATGGTGTGATCGTGGTTTTATACCATAAAGCTAGTGGATTTTATTCACGGGTATGGTCTTTAACCTGTATCCACGGTTGCATGATGCCATCCCTCGCCCCTTTCCCACCAACCATCGAATCTTTCTCCCTTCCCTCCTCACATCACCGTATACTCGTGAGGATATTCACGTTCTTTTCATTTTTTACGTGAACACTTTGTGTTCTTTGGTGACTGAATGCCCAATGGCAACCTCACCATAGCCCTCTTCAGCTATGTGCTTCTCCTCCACCGCTTCCTTCACCACCGGAGTCCTTCTCTCTGTCACCGGTTTCATCACCATTAAAAAAGCTTCTGCCCGTAACCTGGTTCCTCTTGCGGCCATACCGTTATTATTCGGTCTTCAGCAAATCTCAGAAGGTTTTGTCTGGCTAACAGTCGACGGACATATCTCCCAAGATTATCTCTGGCCTTTTGCCCTCACGTTCCTGATATTTGCACAGGTGATATGGCCCGTGTGGGTTCCGCTGGCTATGCTGTTGCCGGAACCAAATGCAACGCGACGGAAAATTTTATGGGGCATGTTTTCATTGGGTGCCATGCTCGCCATTTACCATCTCTACTGCTTTACCAAATTTCCAATTGCAGTAAATGCAAGCGCGCATCACATCGATTACCTGCGTGAGTTTCCTGATCGTCCCGCAAAACTCATTGCGGCGATTTACATCATCGTTACTCTCGCACCGACTTTCGCTTCATCCATAAGAGATATACGCATCCTTGGTATTTTTGTGTTAGCCTCTTTCGTGGCAGCGCTCCTGTTTTACAGAGAGCATTTGATCTCCGTATGGTGTTTGTTTGCGGCCGTAGTCAGTGTAATCGTTGTCTTCATCATTCACCGGTTCTCATCGCAAACTGTTCCGGCGAAATAAACGGTAGCGTGTCAGTTTGCAATCCCATTCCGAAGTCCACTGCGCGAGAAACGGTTGAAACCGTTTAAGAACCGTGCTGGTTTCCTTGCCGGGGGCTTAAGCCCCCGGCAAGGAACAGTTCAGGGTCACTCAACCGCTTAAGCGGTTTTTCAGACGCAGTTTCCATCTGACACCGAAACACTTCCAAATAAACCGTGGTATACCATTTGTTTACCCAATCTTGTTAGTTTTAACCTGCCGATCAATTCACTTTGACCAACAAGATCTATGAAGCACCTCTGCTCTACCCTGTTTGTATTTTTCGCGCTTGCGTTTAATGCTTCTGCACAGAACTGTATCAATCCGGTTTCAACTGCAATCTACCAGTCAAACTTCAACCAGATTGCCATTGTGCGGAGCGATGCTGCCAAACTGGAAAAAGCAAATGCATTTGTAAAAAACAATTGCGTGATGGCTGACCAGGTCAAGAATATTGCCCTGCTTTTTTCTGCCGATTCCGTGCGCATGATTTTCTGCCAGGAAGCGTGGCACCACACCTACGACTCCGACAACTTTTTCGTGGTGTATGATGCCTTCACTGCATTTTCCTGGGCGTTGCGCACATACGATTATGTGAGCCATCAACCGAAAAAAAAGGTAGTCGCTGTGCTGGTCGATCCTGTTCCGCCCGTTATTTTATCGCCTGTTTATCCCGTGTTGGATTACCCCGATACCATGCGCATCACGGCTGCAAAAGGTTGTGCTGGCCCGGTGATCACAGAAGTGCAGCTCAAAGCGATTGGCGATAATGTGTTCAGGCAACCCACCGACGAATCGAAAGTGGTGGCCATCGAACAAGCGGCAAATGCAAACAGTCTGAGCATGACGCACATCATCAAGCTCACATCTCTTGTGAGTTCACAGGATCTCCGGCTGAGCGTGCTTAAATCAACTTTCCCGCGCGTGTACGACCAGGAGCATTATCCGTTTGCGGCGGCGCTTTTGTTTACGCAACCCTTGAAAGACCAATGGATGGCCTTCGCATCGGCCTACGTTACTCCACCGTGTGTTGTGACGGAACAGCAGTTCAAACCGCTCATTGATGAAATTCGTGCGCTGTCATTCCCGGCTGATAAGCTGAACAAGATCACACTCATGGCCAAAGACCGCTGCTTCAACGTAGCACAGATCAAAACGTTTTCACGGGAATTCTCGTTCGACAACGACAAGATGAAACTCTTCAAGATGTGCTATGACAAATGCCCGGATAAGAACAATTACTACCAGCTGGTCCCCGAGCTCGGCTTTTCCTCAGAGCAAGAGGAATTGCGGAGATTTATCAATGCGGACGGCAAGTAATTCCGGCAATCGTTGCCACTTGTGTAATTATTTCAGCCAGCAGTGGCCTGACGCTTGCTTACACGGATAAGGCTTTCTAATTTTCCGTTGCAAACCTCCGCACATGCTCCGACTTCTCCTGATCCTGTCCCTTTTCTCCACGCAGCTGTTCGCAACACATCCGGATGCGCCGCTCATGGATAAATATTTCCAGATCGTTTCCTATAAGCCAGGGAAAGATTCCGCCACCAAACAACCTCCGCGTTTTTATGGAATACAGTTCCGCGGCTACCTGCTCAAAGGTTACCTGGAAATGAATGCACACCGCCATTTTCATGCAACCTACGAGATATGGAAAGGCAGCGACAGCATTTCATTTACGAATACACTCGCCAGTGATTATTACGTCACCACGCGCAAACCCGTTGACGAAAATTTCGAACTCGAAATGGTGAATGTGTTTCCGAAAATGACACACTACCGGCTTAAGGCCGATTCACTTTTCCTGTGGGGCGATGGAGAAATGGTACTCGTACAGTACAACCAGCTTCACAAACGCCTGCAGGGAACGTGGATCTCCAAAAAAGATTCAACAGTGAAGATCGTGATCAAAGACAGTACGTGGACGTATGTGCACGAAGGAAAACCGGTTGATCCCAAAGACGTGTATACGTTCCGTGCAGAAGATGATGTGTGGATGAACGGCGATTGGAATACCGTTTGCGATCACGTAGACCTCACCGGTCCGGGAGGGACGCAGGAATTCTGGGTCATGGGAGCGAGCGGCACGCTCATGATGCAGGAAGTACAAACGAAAAAAAACGTATCGTACGAAGACGAAGACATTGTGAACATGCGCCGGCTGCACGCTGCGGACCGCGAAGAAATTGTGAAGCTCTGCGATAAACTCATTCCGATATTGGCTGCAAAGGAAAAAACGAAAAGTGTTTCCACACTTGTTCCCACCCGAAAGACTTTTGTGAAGTACTGGCTCGGCAATAACGACACGTGTACCGACCGCAGCGCCGAAAAAAAACGGCTGAAACGACAGCACGCCGATCTTTACGGTGATACGCTGCCTGCCAGGATTGATACGGTAAGGGCAATGGGAATTCGCGAAGGCTTCGACTGGAAAACGGCTTACGCGTGGAATGCATCCACCTCGTTTCATGTTGCCGGGGGAAACCAGGTTGCGGGTGTTCTGCTTTCCATCTCCGATAAAGACGAAGAATCAGTTTTATTCGAAGTCTACTTCCAGGTGATCGAGATCGACAACACGTGGTACCTGCTTCCCGTGATGGAACGGTATGATATTTCGCATTATTTCTGAAAAACGACTCCGGATCCCGGTAATGGGTCGGTTTGATTTTGTATTTACCACATAGATACATAGGAAACATAGCTGTTGGGTAAGCATGACGCCTAAAGACGTCGGACATAGGTCACATAGCAGATCGCAACTCTTGTGCACTATGATGGATGCGCTTGCGCATCACGCTAACAGGCAAAGGCTATGTTATGTGGTTAGTTTATTATTTAAATTTATTTCTGAGTATCGTACAGCTCAGTTACGCGCATGCCAAGTACCAGGACATCATCACACTGTTCCTCATCACCCTTCCAGGCGTAAAAAGTTTCACGGATCTTTTCTTCCTGTTGCTCAATCGGGAAATCAGCAATAGTCTGCACGAGACGGCGAAACTGCGGCGACGAAAATTTAGCTCCGCCATGGTCACCGAACTGATCTGAGAAACCATCCGTGTACATATAGAAGCAATCTCCTTTCCGCAAATCGATTTCAACTTCTTCAAACACCGGTTGTCTGTGATTGTACACGCCACCCAGTCCGCCCTTGTTGGTCTTGTACACGTTCACTTCACCATTACGCACCAGGAGAAGCGGACGACCGGCCCCGGAAAAATGAAGCGTATTTTTTTGTTTATCGATCAGGCACAATGCAATGTCCATACCGTCATGGGATGATTCGCTCGACTCGTGCTGATGCAGCGACGATTTGATCTCTGCATTCAGGATATTGAGGATCTCAGACGGCCGCGTAATACCAAGATCAAACACCACTTTGTTGATGAGCGTTGAACTGATCATCGACATGAACGCTCCGGGAACTCCATGACCCGTACAATCGATCACGGCTACAAAAAATAAATCGTCGCGTTCGGCAAACCAATAAAAATCGCCACTGACGATATCACGTGGTTCATAAAAAACAAAACTCTCCGGAAAATTCCGCTTGAGAATCGGGAAATCAGGAAGGATCGCCAACTGGATACGTTTTGCATACTTGATGGAAGCGGTAATATCCTTACTCTTGTTTTCCAGTTCCACGTTGATGCGTGCCACACTTTCCTTTTCGGCTTCCAGCAGGAATGTTTTTTCTTTCACAAGCACCTGCAACCGTTTATTCATATTCACCAGGGAAAGTGTTCGCAGGCGTATTATTCCAAACACCACGAGCGGTATCAGAAAGATCATCAATACGATGAACCAGGTCTTTTGCCAGAACGGATAATCCACGTAAATGCGAATGGCCAGTTGATCAGTTCCCTGAACAGCCGCCCGTTTGGAAGGAGCAACCTGAAGCACATAATCGCCGGACGACAATTGAGGGATGATGATATTTCTTCCATTCGAAATTCTCCATACCGAATCTGCCCCGAGAATCCGGTAATAAAACGGTTTAACGGTCGAAGCCCTGAAAAGAATGGTGTTGAATTCGAATGAGAGATTATAAGATCCCGGCGAGAGGTGGATCGATCTCGAAACCTGGCGCTCACGTCCGTTGATGAATATCCGTGCCAGTGAAATTTTCGGATCACGCCGGAGGTAGTCCTTTTTTTGCGTGGAAATTTCGACAAGTCCGTCGGCGGAACATAGATAAATAATTCCCTGTTCGTCTTTGTACGCATACGGATTCAGGGCCGTGAACAATTCATTGTCGCTGCCGGAAAATGTATGGAATACCGAATCACCGGCAAACTTCATGCTCAGCCCGCTCTTGTGTATCACCCAGAGCGTGCCGTCATTCTCTGCAATAGCCGCAATGCAGTGATCGGATTTTAAACCTTGCCCTGAAGTATATTGGGAGAAAGCCGCAACGTTATGATCCGCACCCAGGGAATTGTATGAAAAAATTCCGTCTCCTTCCGTGGCAATCCAGCGTGTTCCCAAATTGTCTTCACATACACCGTTGATCATAAAACCTTTCAGCCTGTCGATTTCCTGGAACAAGGTGAACTGTTCGCCGTGCATGATGTATGGAGGACTTCCTTCTGAAGAAAACCAAATGTTATTGGCATGATCAGTAAACAGGTGATGAATGTTGTTGTGTACAAGGCCATCCAGGGTAGTGAGATACGCAAAAGTATTTTTTTTTCCGTCGAAAATGTACAGTCCGTCAGTTGTTCCGATCAGAACTTTTCCTTCATCCGTAAGTGCGAGCGTATTGATATGAACGGAAGTGAGTTGGTGCCGTGCCGACATATTTTCAAATTGTTCGGTACGCGGATTCACGCGAAACAATCCGTTGCCATCCGTGCCGAGCCAGATCATTCCGGATGTATCGCGGAGCAGTGCGGTTACTTTGGTGTTTGCAAAACCATTCCGCGAATCAAAATGTTTCGCCGGGGTTTTCGATGCATCGTTACCAACGCGTGAGATGTGAGGGTGAAAACGTGTCACTCCTGCATCCGTTCCCAACCAAAGTGCGCCCATGCGGTCGTTCACAATGCAATTTACTTCAGGACGAATGAGTCCACTGGCTTGCGTGTAAAAGTGAAACACGGAGTACGGAATCTCGACAAGGCCATGACCAAATGTCCCGATCCATACATTGTTTTCAAAATCTACAAGCAGTGAGTGAATGTTGTCATCGGCCAGGCCGCTGGTTTGCGTAAATTGATCAATACGTTCGGGGAAGAGCGTGACATCGAACGTAATTTTTCTCAGTCCCTCTCCAACGGTGCCCATCCAGAGTGAGTTGGTCTGATCACACGCCAGCGAGGAAATGGCCAGGTCGGTGCATCGCAATTCCGTTTTCAAATAACCAATAAACTGAATTGCTTTTTCATTGACGGAATAATAATACACACCATCGCCCTGTGCGCCCACAAAAAGAACTTCCTGTCCATGTACAAAACCTTTGCACACGGCCGTAATATTTCTTCCCTGTGTTTCAGGAAGCACATACTTCAGCAGAACGGTTTTGTCCTTTTGCAATTCATAAACCCGCAACCCGTTTTCACACCCAACCAGTAAGCGGTTTTGCGAATCAAAAAGCAAACGACCGGTAGTAAGTTGTCCGCCTGCAGAAAATTCCAGTTTGCGCGTGCCGTGATCGATTCGAAAAATTCCTTTTCCGTCGGCAATCCCCCAGATATCGCCATCCGTAGATTCGGCAAGTGTATTTACACGCCCGGTCATCTGATCAGACGAATCAACCACGCTTGCCACACCTTCTGCAATACAACTCACGCCTTCCTGGAAATGACCAACCCACGTTACTCCCCGCGAATCGGAAAGTATACTTGCGACCCGTTCTTCCGCGAGTCCGTACATCGACTCTTCCCCATCGAAATGTTCGCCGTTAAACTTTACAACACCTTTCTCCGTACCGAGAAGAATTACACCGGTGCTGTCCTGTGCAATACCAAAAATAAATTTCTGCGATAAACCCTTGTCTTCTGAAAATGTTCTGCTGGAAAACACCTGCGCGTGAGCAGGTACACACCACGTCGCCACGAGGAAGAGAAAACATACGCGGAGCGTTCCGTTCATTTTGTTTGTTTCACCCCGATTTTATACCTGTACTTGGGCACACCACCAATGGGAACCGTGTAAAACGGCATGAGCTCTCCATACTGGTTGGTGATGTATATAACGATGTTGTTATTGTTCACTGCATATTGCTTTACAAACTGGATGTCGAGTGATGTATTATGTTCTTCCGCTACAGTAGCATGCGTGGTATCAACCCACTTTCCATCACCCTCTGCTTTAAACAGTTCGCCTTTCTTCGCAACAGAAATAATGCGGACCATTCCATCCCGGTCGTAGTCGAAAATGTGGATCTTCACAGCAACCACATTACTGGAAACAAACGGATAAACGTGCGATATGGATCCCACCCGGTCGGGCAGACGGAAACAAAACTCGTAAGCAAATGAATTTCCACCTTCCATCTCCACGTTCTGATCTCTTTTCGACGACAGAAAAAGCTTGTACAGGTTTCCATCATCGCCTTCAATACCTTCAATGATGATCTTGAAAACGTAGCCACCGAATTCTGGCTGGAGTTCACCTTCAATCGGACTAAAGGGGCCAAACGTGTACCAGTCTTCATCATAAGCAGTGTCTACACCGAAGGTTACTGTACGCAATTGTACACCACTTCGAAATGTTCCAACAGGGTCCTGTTTCTTTGCGTCAGGATTGGAATGCGCCCCTGCTCCACCATAAACAGTAAAGCGGGTTTTCGTATTGAATCCTCCCCGGTTCTCATCTGTTTTTCCTCCCGCATCGGGATCGTAAACACGGATGTACAAAGGTTGGTTGGAAGCCTGGGGCACGCAGAAAAAAAACACCTGCACAAAATCATCATCGCCCCACGACTTTTCCGCTTTGTTACCAAATGTAACCAGGTATGGAAAATTCTGGTCAACAGCAGGAACCTGTTGGGCATTTGCGAGCCATGCGGTGGCAAGCAGTGTGGTGGTCAGAATAAACTTTTTCATATGTTCAGATTACTTCCAGTTTTTTAACCACACACCGGTTTTCCGATGCACCGGTTTCTTTATTCCGCAACACAAAATATATCCGGGGATAGTGCGAACCTTTGTGGTGATACACATGCGAGACAGAAATTCCTTCGCACCGGTAACCATCTCCGAAATCATAACAAACGGATTCAATACTGTACCCCTGGATCACAGCGCCGGTTGCGCTCACGCGAAAAGTATGGTGCTGTTCAACGGTGTCGGGAATGACCAGCGTAACATAATTCGGTTCTGCGATTTCGAAATCGTAATTCATTTCACTCAGAACAAGATCGCCGCCTGAACTGTCGCGCACCTCCAGCCGGATAAAATATAACCCCGTTGTGTCAAAACACTTCTCAATGGCATACCCGTATTTTGTTTCACCGTCGCTGAACGTCCATGTATATTTCATCAGGGCCGTATCGCCGGTTTGCAAAGTTGCTTCTTCGTAAAATGCGTAACAGAGTTGCGCACGCTGCAACGTATCCACACTGTCTGCACGTGGCCACGTTAGCCGGAAATAATAAATGTCGTCGTCATCAGCCGTATTATTCCGGTTCGATGAGAAAAAACCTTCGGATTCATCACTGGACATCCAGAATCCGAAATCATCGGCCGAAGAATTTACGGGGCCGTGCAATGCAATTGCCCGGGTGAATGCAGAATCCGAAATATCCACCACGTAAATATCCAGGTCGCCCTGTCCACCGGGTCTGTCGCTGCTGAAATACAGGTTACCGTTTGGAGAACAGAACGGGAACAGTTCGTCGTGTGGCGTATTGATGGACGGTCCTGCATTCACGGGCGCGCTCCAGGTATTTTCTTTTCGCGTTGAAAAATAAATATCCATGCCACCATAGCCGCCCGAAAGATCAGATGAAAAGAATAAAACACTGTCTCCATAGGCCAACGATGGATGCGCATAATTCGTTCCGGGCACACAGAAAGAAAGCAGCACCGGCTTGCTCCACACATTACTCTGCAGGTTGCTTTCATACAATGCCAGCGGCAGATCAGGTGCGACACGGCCATTTTCATCTTTGGAGTTGCTCGTCAGGATCATGTAGTTTCCAACCGTGCCGAATGCAGGCGTACCTTCATTGTACCTTGCTGTATTCAGTTCATCTGAAAATGAACGGGGCGATGAGAACATTCCGGAATCCGTTTTTTCGAAATAATATAGATCCAGCAAAGGATTTACCGAATCGGCGCTGAAGTAACGAACTACCAATTGGTTTGTCCGCGACGAAGTGAATACATATCCCGACCGGTAAGCGGTTACGCCAAAATCAGAAACGCGATCGTTGAACAGGAGCCGTTCGTACTGAAAACGGGAAGTATCCGAATAAATTCCGGCGAGCGAAGAAGCGGCTTCCTGCGCCTGCACGTGAATGTGCCCCGGTACCCATATCAAAATAGCTATGTAAAGAAACCGGCTCATATTCTTCGGGGACTTTTTCTGTTTACCGTGAACCCGAAATCATAGCGAAGCATCAGCTCGTGGGATCCGGAAGAATACTTTTGCAGGTTCGAAATTGTATAATCGTACGCATAGCCCAGCTGAAATTGTTCCGTGATGCGGAATGAGACCATAGCGGCCACTGCATCCTGGTGACGGTACGACAAACCAAAACCAAATTGGTTGCGCAATATGAAACTGATGTTGACGTCGGCCTGGTAATACCCACTCAGCATATAACGTCCCAATGTGGAAACCGTGCACGATAGTTTCTTCGCATTTCCGAATATCACACCGGTGTACAGCAGGAACGGTTGATCTTCCACGACAGATTCCTGCGATTTATTCATCACAACCTGGCTGCTCACACCAACGAAAAAATGTTTGGACGACAGGTATACGCCGTAACCTATTTCAAACTGCGTAACCTGCGTATTGCCCTGGAATGACGCGTCACCGGAAGAATTTGTACTCACATCGTTCCATCGATTGCTGATGAACGATACACCGGGTGCAATTCCTGCTGCAAATGATACTTTCCTGCCCACGATCCTGTACGCATAATACGCGCGAAGTTGCGTACGGTGTATCACTGCAATATTATCCTGTGCTGCCAGCAAGCCAACGTTGTGATGCAAAGTTCTCACCGGTGAATGCAGTGTGAACACAAATGTTTCCGGCGCTCCGTTAAAACCCATCCACTGCCTGCGCGCACTCAGTGTTGATGACATGTAACCTTGTTCGCCTGCACAAGCCGGATTAATGACCAGCGGATTGCGCATGTACTGCGTTTGCAGTGGATTGAACTGTGCGCAGAGTTGCACCGTGAGGGAAATAAAAAGTACAATCGCCGTAAATTTTTTCATTGTACGGAACGTTTAATGGCGACAAAGCCGGTGAAAACAATTCCTTCATCCGCGCGGAGAATGTAGTAGTAAATATCGTCGGGTAACGTTTCTCCGTTCCTTCCTGTTCCATTCCAGTTGTTGCGGTAATCGGCACTCACAAAAACAACATTTCCCCAACGGTTAAACACTTCGAGGGAAACAGCATTATACTCCAGCAGGCCGGAGATCTCAAAATTGTCGTTCACGCCGTCTCCGTTGGGCGAATAGCCTTCCGGAACGATGAGGGGCAAGCTTTCAATATGCACATCATCGGAACTTTCCGGGCAAACTCCATTGGAGGTTGTCCACCTCAGGATATTTACCCCGGGAGAAAGATTCGTGACGCGCGTGAACGGATCGTGTATATTTTCAATGCTTCCCGAACCCTGGACAAATGTCCATGTTCCGGTTCCGGTATCTGCCGGCTCTGCATTCAATGTAACAAATGATGTGTGGATCAGCTGATCGTTTCCGGCAAGCGCAGTGCTCGGCAGTGAATAGACAGTGATCGAAAGAGTATCGGTTGGTGAAACGCAGAATCCATTCGTGACTGTCCACGCGTAAAACCATGTTCCGGGCGCAAGTGAAATGCTTGCATTTGGATTTAAAGAATCTGCAAGCGGAGGACTTCCTCCAATAGGGTCCCAAACTCCACCACCAACCAGGGGAGTTTGGGCTTGCAGTGTAACATTGTTTTCACATGCAAGGATATCTGAACCGGCTGCCGCTGGGGACGGAGCCTCGTTGTAAACAATGTGAACGGTATCCGCTGACGATGGACAGGTACCGTTAGAAATTTTCCATTCGAAAATATTTACGCCCGCCGTGAGATCATTCACCGCACATACCGGTAACAACGGCGAAACAAGATTCGCCCCACCGGAAATTACGGTCCACAATCCCGCGCCGCTCAATGGAACATTTCCGTTCAATGTATCCTGATCAAAACACCTGTTGTGATCTGCGCCGGCAACCGAAACGGATGGCTCTACATCCTGCACGATAGCTACCTGGTCTGAAGAAGAAGGACAGGTTCCATTACTGATTGTCCAACTGAAAATATTTGTTCCGGTTCCGAGACCTGTGATTGCAGTAATGGGTGAGAATGGATTATCGATCACACCGCTTCCGGAAACGAGTGTCCAGTTTCCGGTTCCGACGAGCGCTGTATTTGCGGAAAGCGTATCAGTAGAAGAACACAACGTGGTATCTGCTCCTGCAGCGGCCGTTGTTGGATTCTGATCAACCGTAATGACAACTGTATCCACTGATGCCGGGCAAGTTCCGTTGATCGCCCGCCATTCAAAGCTATGCATGCCGGGAGTCATCCCGCTGATTGTTGAATTGGGTAAAGCTGTATTCGTGATCACTCCGTTTCCGGAAATCAAACTCCACGTTCCTGATCCGGTGACAATGGTATTGCCGGATAATGTCGCGGAAGATGAGCAGATCACCTGGTCCGCTCCTGCATTTGCGGTGGTTGGAATGCCATCGACTTCTGCAATTACGGTATCGTGCAACGAGGGACACACTCCGTTGGAAATCGTCCATTGAAATTCATTGACTCCGGTTCCTAACGCAAGTACAGTCGTTGTTGGTGAAAACGGCGAAACAATTGTTCCTGAACCGGAACTCAAAGTCCACGTACCCGTTCCGGTTGTGGGAACATTGCCATTCAATGAAACGGTATTTGTACAAAGGATTGTGTCTATCCCTGCGTTTGCCGGAGATGGAATCGCATCACGCGTGATTGTTACCTGGTCTGAGGATGACGGACACGTTCCGTTCGTGATTGTCCACTCAAAAACATTTGCACCAACGCTAAGTCCGTTCACACCTGAAGTTGGTGACGATGGAGTTGTAATTGTTCCGGTTCCGGAGATCAATGTCCACAATCCGTTTCCAACTACAGCCGTATTTCCTGCAAGTGTTGCAGATGAAGAACAAATCGTTTGATCTGTTCCTGCGGCAGATGTTGTAGGCAACGCATCGACAATGATCGTAACCTGATCGGATGAAGAAGGACATGTTCCATTTGAAATAGTCCACTCGAAAATATTTGGGCCAACACTCAAACCGGTTATGCCGGAAGTTGGCGAAGTCGGAGTTGTGATTGTTCCGGTTCCGGAAATCAACGTCCACAATCCGTTTCCAACTGCAGCTGTATTTCCTGCAAGCGTTGCTGTTGAAGAACAAAGTGTTTGATCAGTGCCCGCGCTCGAGATTGTCGGAACAGGATCACGCGTGATTGTTACCTGGTCGGCTGAAGATGGACAGGTTCCATTTGAAATAGTCCACTCGAAAACATTTGGACCAACGCTCAAACCGGTTACGCCGGAAGTTGGTGAAGTCGGAGTTGTGATTGTTCCTGTTCCGGAGATCAACGTCCACAATCCGCTTCCAACTACGGCTGTATTTCCTGCAAGCGTTGCAGATGAAGAACAAATCGTTTGATCTGTTCCCGCAGCAGCTGTTGTGGGCAGTGCATCATGTATGATCGTAACCTGATCCGTTGAAGAAGGGCAAACTCCATTGGTGATCGTCCATTGAAATATATTCGGACCAACACTCAAACCGGTTACGCCGGAAGTTGGTGACGATGGAGTTGTAATCGTTCCTGTTCCGGAAATCAATGTCCACAAACCTGTTCCAATCGCGGGAGCATTACCGGCGAGTGTTGCGGACGATACGCAAACGTTCTGGTCAGGCCCGGCGGCGGATGTAGTCGGACTTGCATCGCGCGTAATGGTTACATCGTCCATCGTTGGCCCGCAAAAACCATTCATGATCGTCCAACGGAATACATTGGCTCCAACTGCTAACCCCGTGATTCCCGACGTTGGTGAATTGGGTGATGTAATTGTTCCTGTTCCGGAGATCAATGTCCATGTGCCTGTACCCGGACCGGCGGAATTTCCCGCAAACGTTGCTGTTGACGAACAGACGGTTTGATCGGAACCTGCATTGGCCGTGACCACGGTACAACCCAGTTTCGCAAAACAAATATCTTCGTTGCTCACAGAACCGATGGAATGGCTTCCAAAAACCACAGTAGAAGATTTCACATAACCGGTGATGTATGCCGAGAAATTATCCACGGCAGAAATCCCGAATCCTTCTTCCTCACTGCTTCCCGAGCCAACAAGCCCATACTGGAAAACGCCGGACGGTGACCAGGTCGTCACAAAAATATCTTTGTTGTTCGCGGAGACCGAAGGACCACTGCCCATAGGCAAACTTCCCTCGAAATATCCGGTCGTATAGATCACACCCTGCGGATTTACGCTGATGTCATAGCTCCTTTCATTCGCTGTTCCATTCTCAGAACGTATCCAATTGTAATTTCCGCTTGTTGCATTGTATTGCACGAGGCATGCATCTTCACCAGCAGCGCTGGATATCGTGGCAACAGCTGGACCTGTATCGTACAAACTCATTGTGCCGGAGAAAAAACCACCGACGTATACAAATGATCCGTTCACCTCAACACTGGTACCTTCATCGTGCGCTGCTCCTCCTGCACGACGTTTCCATAAACCCGTTGTGCCGGTGAGATCATACTTGACCAGGAAAATATCAGAGTTGCCGTTATTCGTCAGTGTTCCTGCATGATTCTGGAATGAACACGTCTGGTCATAATACCCACCGACGTACACGCCGGATCCGTCAACAGCAATGCCTTCACCATGATCATTGGCCGTACTGCCACCACGTACAGCCCAGTTTTCGGTGCCGGCAGATGCATTATAGGAAACAACAAAAACATCGTCGCCACCAGCGGAAGTTAAAGCGCCCAATGAACCGAATGTTATGGACGATTGAAAAAATCCGGTAACGTATACGTTGAGTCCGTCGGTTACAATCGATAGTGCTTCGTCTCTTCCTCCCGAACCGCCCTTCTTTGCCCAGAGCACATCACCGGATGAATTGTACTTAGCGACAAACGCATCTGTATTTCCGGATGACGTAAGCACGATGTTTGGACTTCCGAAGAATGTGGCCGTTCCTTGGAATTCACCACACACATAAATGTTTCCTGATGCATCAATCGCAACGTCGTGACCAATATCATCACCAGAACCGCCGGCACGCTTTACCCATACATTGTTTCCATTCGCATCATACTTTGCGAGAAAAATGTCGTCGCCACCTGCTGAAGAAATCATGTTTGGACCGAAGTCGTTGCCAGACCCTTTGATATATCCGGTAGAATATGAATTGCCGTTTGCATCAGCTGCAATGGCGTGACCACGCTGATCGCTTCCGGCCCCGGCCCCTTCCGCCCATGCCCATGTTGCCTGTGCCGAAACCTGGGTAGGTAACAGCAGAATCAGGGCGCAAAATCCGCACCATGAGGAAAATTTTCCACAAAAAACGTGATTCAACATTCTGGCACTGGTCCGATTTACTTCATTCTCTAATCAACTCTGGTTATTACCCTACTTCACTATTAAAAATGATTCAATTACGATGCCAGTACGTGTAGCCGAACAAAATACAATACTTTTTCGTGGTAGCTCTGCATTAACCTTGCACGCTGCGGGTCGACCTTCTTCACAACAGTATTTTCGTGACACGATTTGCCCGTTGCACACCACGCCGCCTTCGTGGATAACTTGCTTTTCAATCAAGGCACAATCACGCATAACGATTAACTTCGCCGAATCATTTAAACGTATACAATGCTGCTTTCACCGGAAGATCTTGCCATAAACACGAACGGAAATTTAACCGCCGCACAGCTCGGCAAGCTGCGTCGCAAAGGTTACGCGCAATTGATTGCATCGCTTTGCTTCCTGGTGCTTGTTCCGTTCGCTGTTTTCATGGCCGACATGCACTGGGGAACATTGCTCATCATCTGGCTGGCCTTCGGATTGTTGTTTGCCGGAGTTTTTATGCATACTGCAGTGTCCTACCTGCGATTGAAAGCTTCCGGTCACGAAATAAAAAGTGTGCAGGGAAAAGTCACAGTAAAAACGGGTGGCAGCCGGCACAATATGGTCACCATTGCTGAGCGGAGTTTTTTTATGATGAAAAACGAATCCTCATCACTGGAAGATGGAAAAGAATACACGATTTATTATATCGAGAAACCGAAACAGGTGCTGGGATGGACGAAAATAGTTTCGGGTTAAATTAGTTTCGGGTTTCGGGTTGGGTTTCCGGTCACTGTGTTTCAATGATGCAATTCGATGGAGCGAACCTGTACATTGAAACACAGTGAAAAAAGCCGGAACCCGAAACCCGAAACTTTTTTTTAACCCGGAATTCTAATGCACGTGATCCGCATGCCCGTGCTCGTCAACATTATTCCGTTCTGTAATTGCATCGCGTTGGATCTGCACCCATTTTGCACAGAGGTCGCCCCATTGTTTTTCCACCACCTTGGGATACGGTCCGGTTGCTGGTGCAGCCCAAACAAGCTGATCGCTTACGACAACCGACGGCTCTGCGTCGTTTCGGAACCCGGAAGCGCCATGCGAAACATATTGCGCTGAATCAATCAGCAAAACCATATTGCCATACCAGGAGTTGCTGATCTTTCCATCGCCCTCCGTTTCGTGATACATGAAAATAGCTTCACCGGTTCCGTTGCTGTCGGCATTGAGTACAGCAAGTGAACCTGGCTGGTATTCCATCCACACGTCGCAGCACCCGAACATGTAATCGTGATAGGCGTAATATTCTTTCCATTTCGCTTCACCAGGCTTCAGGATATAATGTGTTGCGAAAATCTCGGTGAGTTCGGAAAGTGTTTCCGGGTCTTCATCCTTCGGAAAGAATTTCTTCGCATCCGGATTTTCATCTTCCCAGAAATACTGTGGGTTTCCGGAAATGATCACGGTGTTTTCTCCACGGGAATCTGTCCAGTAGATGGCCTCGTAGAGCTGGCCGGTCCAGGGCGTGAGGTCGATGTTGGGACGGAGGGGTTGAATAGCACCAACGGACTGCGCCCGTGTCACCGGAACATTCGCAGACGAATCTGTTTTGTTTTCCTCCGATGGAGTCGTTGAACAGGAGAGCAACAATGCGGAAGCAAGAATATTACAGAGAAGGTATTTCATAGGGCCAGATAAAGAACGAAAATAGGAAACGTAGTGGAGAGTTTTTGGGTTGGGATGTTTTTGTTGATTCGCGCGCATAAGCCTCAAAGCTTTGAGGCTTATGCGTCAAAACGAGGAACAAGAACTATTTGTCGGCAGATTGAATATCCTTAACGGTTGGACCTCCAAATGCATAGGTTACACCAACAGTTGATCCAAGAGTGGAAGTGTTTCGTTCAAATTCAGTATTGACCGTTAGATTGTTCCCGAACGTATAATTGAAAATCACATCATCATTCAATTTGTAATTCACCGTCAGGGCAAGTTTAAAATCGGCAGAATAACGGAACGTTACTTCATTGGAGGAACCAACCGGTTTGTTCTCCAGAACATTGAACTGAAAGCGCTGGATAAATTCTCCGTTAACACTCCATTTGTCTCCTGCCAGCATTGCCCTTACACCTAAATCAAAATTGTTGTAGCGGATTGTAGTATCAAACTTTGTAGTCACAAAACGAACCATGCCACCAATCTCGCAATGCTGGGAACGGGAGCGGTATGTGCCCGTGAACCAGAAACCAAACTTTGGAACCTTGGAAAATTCGATGTCATTCGTAGGGAAGTCCAGCAAAAACGCGGTGGCAAATTCCAGGCAAAAGCCATAGCGATCCTGCAGTCCTGATGCGACGGCATCACGAAGCTTTGTAACAGGGGCTTTCTGGGTGGCATTGATTGCAATTTGCTTCGCCTGTTTAAGCAGTTCCCCAACAGCAAGATCCTTTTTGATCCCATCCCTGATTACCGGGGCAATGTCTTCTTCAATGATGGTCATGATGTAAAGCGAATCGAGTCTATTGCCACCAGGATTTTGTTTTAAAATAAATCTGGCCTGCGCGGTTATGGAATCCACCAGGTCTCCTGGTGCAATGGCTTTGGCCGCATTAGCTTCAATTACATCATCAATGGCAAAAGTCAGCATGCTTATATCGACGATCGCCGACTGGAAACTTGCGAAAGCCATTAGTCCTGCTGTCGTAGGTTGCATCGCAAACAACTGCGTACGATATCCCAAACCCATACGGGGATTGGTGAAACTCGTGTCATAGTAGTTTTTGAATTCCCCCGTTGCAACGGATATGGCTGAGTTGCATTTCACGATAGTCCAGAAATCCTTCGGCTTCGTTGAAAAAACGAATGATGGAGAATTGTTGGGATTCAACCTTCGGGTAGTGAAAAACGGGTTAAACTCTATTGCGAAGTTTTTTGGAACGATCAGTTTATTTCCATCGAGAAAAGAACTGGCCAGGGTAGTTTCCGCACTCCGCCACGATTTCGGCCTGGAAATATCCGTTGGCTGTACGCCAAGTATGGAAAAGCCCGGTGAAGAAGGCGCTCGCAGTTCATCCAATTTCAACCCAAGCGAGTCCTGTGCTAAAACCCAATATGGAAAAAGCAGAGTGATAATCAATATTTTTTTCATGGTCAGGAGAATGTAAAATAGATTGTAAATAAGACAGAGGCTCCATTGGCATGAGTCATGGCTGTTTGCGAATACTCATGCTCATTGATCGACAACCGGAGTACAATCGTATTGGACTGCTCATCATAATCAGTAGCGATCGTTGAAGAACGCGCTTTCTTTGACTTAATGAAGCTGCCTGTTCCCAATGAAACATTTTCAATGATGCCAAACGCATATTTACCGTCTGGTTTTCGCAAGGTCGAAGAACAGGTTTGAGGATCATCAACAGTAATCGTCAATAACATATCCTTGTTCAGGTCTGCGTCAGGAATGGCTAATTCCCATACTACATCAATCATTTCACTATCTGGCATAGGGGTTATGGTTTTGTTTCCCAAACATAGTTTAATAAAATTAAACTATGAATTTGCAAATGAATTTCAGGTAAAAACACCTGCTCCCATTTTCATCTATACCTTTGTGCAATGAAAGACACACGATCCAACTTCGAACGCATGCTCGCACTCGTGAACGAGGTCTTTGAAACACGAAGCGATCCATCGCAATTGCAGGTTGACCAGCACCAGATTGAAAAACTACAACAGGTACATCCGGCTACGCTTTCGGAGTACAACGAGGGACAAGGTCCGTTGGTGTGGATATTACTCATCCCCACAACGACGAAAGTGATGAACGATTTTATTTCCGGAACGATCAATGAAAACGAACTCCTGGAACGAACAAATCCCCGGGATGCATTCGAAGCTATCTACCTGTGCTCGGCAACAGTCCTGCCCGAATACCGCAGAAAAAAACTGGCAGAAGATCTTTGCATCAAGGCCATTAACGACATCCGGAAAGACTACGCGATAAAAGCACTGTACGTCTGGCCTTTTACGGATGAAGGAATGTCGCTCGCTGAAAAAATCGCAGCGATCACACAGCTTAAGCTTCGTGTAAAGAAATAAACCGGAATTACTGGCCAGTTACTTTTTCAAGTTCGGTCGTCCAGTCGTGCTGCAGGTCCTCATCCAGCAATGCAATCAGTTTGCCGATCTTCTTCACCTGCGTATCGTACAGATTGCTGATCACCGCACCACCCCGATATGGAATATTGGTCCGGTGAATATTGCCAATGAAATGAATGAGTAATTCCACTTCCGCTTCTTTGCTCCCGGCGTAGCGCACATACTTACCGGTGATGCGCAGAATTTTCCGAAGACTTTTTTTCGCGAGGTACAAGGTGTCGCGGTTCATGGTCAGGAATTCCTGGTCCATTTCCTCTTTCACCTGGCGGATAAATCCGGGAAGGTCGTGCGACTCATACATCAGGTATGTGAGCAGTTCCTTATTCTCCTTCTTGAAACGCGCCAGACGCAGGGTGAGCTCGGCCACCCGCTGTGGCTCGAGATGTTCGAGTTCTTTTTTGAGTTCGGCGATGGTGGCAGACTTCATGCGGGCAAAGGTATCTTAATTGCTGCAAAGCCGTTCATCGACAATGACAGAACAGGCTCCGACGCAAAGAAATTTGCAAGGGGTGCGCACGTCACTGCGAGGAACGAAGCAGTCCCATCTTCCGGGAGTGGACTGCTTCGTTCCTCAGCAAAGCCTATTCAGGAATCACCTTCTGCGTCGTACTCATACCATGTTCATCCGTAACACGCACCGGGTAAATTGCAAGATACTGCCTTTCCGAAAATGAATCAGATCAGGGAATGACGCCCGGTCCAGTTCTCAGTCACTTTTTTTGTTGAACTGACCGAATCAATGGAATTCCGCTTGTTGATTTCTCGGTGATAATCGTTGATCGGATGGTAACCGAATTTGACAACCAGCTTTTGTCCCACATCAGAAAGTTGAAAATCGATGAAATCCATCAACTGCTTACTGGCATCATCACTGTAGTACTGAAACAACGGGCGCATCAATGCATAGTCGCCGTACTCAATGGCTTCCCTGTCGACAGGCGAAATAAACGGCATGCCATTCAGTGAAACATTCATCACCCAGATGGCAGGATCCAGTCGTCCTTCAGCGTAACTGATGAAACGCGAACTGATATATGCAATTGCACCCCGGTTTGTTTTCACCGTAGAAAGAATGTCTTCGTACGTTTCGAATTCAATCGTTTGCGGACAAAATTCTTCGATACTGAGGCGATGCAACATGTAACTCCGTGTTCCTGATCCGTGCTTTCTGCCCACCGGATAAATTTCCATATCAGGTCCACCGAGTTCTTTCCAGTTTCTGATACGTCCATCATAAACTGCAGCAAGGTCGGCGACAGTAATAAATTCTACCCCAACCGAAGGATGCGTGATTATCGCGACCGCTTCCACTGCAACAATTACCTGGTGCACGTTTACATCAAGCGTTGCAGCATTACCCATTTCAACATCAGAAATTAACCGCGACGACAAAGCCACATCCGTTTTACGGTCGAGCAAGGCTTTAATTCCTGCATCGGAACCACCACCTTTCACGTCAAAAGTAATTTCGGGTTTCTGTTTATGATATTCATCAGTCAGCAGAACAGCCAACGGTTTTTCAGATTCAGAACCGCAGATTGTAATTTGATTCAGATCGCGTTTAATCGTTTCGGTATCCCTGGAGCAACCGCTCATCAGCGCCAGGCCCAACACAACAACAGGTACAATTTTTTTCATATACGTCAATTGATTTGAACACAAAGAAAATGTTTGGGTGTTGCATGAATGTTGTGCCGGGAATAAGAATAGAATTGCAGGGTGAACTCCTGTTTTTTTCCGTGTCACTTTCAGTGAACTTAGTCGGAACATTTTCAGTGGTCGTCGAACACACAAATTCACTGTGAAGAAAACGCTATGAATAGATTACCTGAGCATTAATTCGGGTAGTGATCGCAGGAATTTAAACGGTTGAAACCGTTTTGGGAAAACTGCTGTGTTTATTGCCGGGGGCTTAAGCCCCCGGCAATAAACAGCGATTGATTATGCAACCGCTTAAGCGGTTTCCATTTTTCACCTCACAAGATTCACACTTCCCATCAGGTAATGCATTTCACTTTCCGCATCCATCACCTGCAATTTCCACGCATACGTATCCATCTGTGCGATATCGGCACTGCCTTTCACCCGCCCGTCCCAGCCGGTGTACAAGTCATGCGATTCGAAGATCAGGTTGCCCCAGCGATCGAACACCAGCAATTCGTAATCTGCATTGATAAGTCCTTCGCCTTGCGGGAAAAAATAATCGTTGTTTCCGTCACCGTTCGGTGTAAATGAATTCGGAACGTACAACGTTACTTCCGGATCGATACAGATCTCTTGCATCGCGCTGTCGCTGCAACCGAATCCATTCGTTACTACCTGCACCACATCGTAGCAGGTAGCCGAAGTGTATGTGAACGACGGACTCTGCTGTGTTGAAATGGAATTGCCGGGATCGCCGAAGATCCAGTTCCAGTTGGTCGCGCCCTGCGATGCGTCTGTGAATGTGATCTGCGGATCGACCATGGATGTTTGCGGACTGACTACAAAACCCGCTGCGGGCGCCGGAAATATCTGCACATAATTCGTTGCTGTAAACACGCTGCTGCATCCGTCGGCGGTAGTGACCAAAAGTGAAACAGTGTAATTCCCCGCATTCGTGTAACAATATTCGGGGTCCGGCTCGACCGACAGACCACCGTCACCGAAATCCCAGTTCCATGTAGTGATCATCGCAGGTGCGGACACGGAAGAGAGATCCGAAAAATTGATGCACACTGCTGCACAACCCGAGGTCACATCGCTGCTGAAAGCCGCAACAGGAAGTGCGTTAACAATCACGTTCACCTGCGCATTGGCCGTACATCCCTGCTGATCCGTTACGGTTACTGTGTAATCGGTTGTTGCATTTGGTTGAACGGTTTGACTATTCCCGGGAAGATTTCCAGGATTCCACACCAATGAATAACCCGGATTGCCTCCTGCGGAAACCGCGGAAAGCTGCACCGTTGAACCGGCACATACGGTTGCCGGATTCGCCGTTGCATTCACCGTCAGTTGCGGTGGTTCTGTAAGCGTAACTGATATCGAAGCTGTGCAACCACTCGCATCAGTGATCGTTACCTGGTAATTACCCGCGGGAATATTCACGGCAGAGTCTGCAGCGCTTACGTTAGGCAACCACGTATACGTGTAACCGGGATTTCCACCGGTGTGTGTAATGTAAATGTTCCCGTCGGATTGTCCGTAACAGGTAATGTTGTTGCTGGAAACAACTGATGCAGTCATGCTCGAAATGCTGCCGACATTCACCGCGCCGCTTGCTGTGCATCCGTTCTGATCAGTAACAGCGAGCGAATAATTTCCTGCACCAACGTTGCTCACCGTACTCGTCGTGTAAGCGCCCGGCGTCCACGAATACGAATACGCACCGGTGCCACCGGAAACGTTCGCAGTAAGTGTGCCGGTTGTATTGCCGCAGGTCGAAGGTGTAGAAGAAAGATTGACGGTCAATGCCGGTGGCTCCGTGATTGTGAATGACTGTACAAACGTACAGCCGTTCGCATCCGTGATCGTACAGGAATATGCGCCCGCATCCAGGTTCGTTTCTGATGATGCGGTTGCACCCGAAGGTGACCACGAGTATGTGTATGCTGGTGTACCACCTGATGGCAATACCGAAGCCAAACCGTTCGTTCCGCCATTGCAAACAACATCGGTCTGTGACGCGTTCGCTGCAAATACCGGCGGTTGTGTCATTAACTGATGCGGTCAATGTACAGCCATTCGCATCTGTAATTGTACACGTGTACGTTGTTGCTGTTAATGCATTTGCTGAAGCGGAGCTACCACCCGAAGGCAACCAGGAATAATTGTATGCCGATGTTCCACCGGAAACAGAAACGGTAGCAGCACCGTTATTACCACCATTGCAGGAAACCTGCGTAGCTGTTGCAGTTGCAGTGAGCGCAGGTGGCTCCGTGATGCTCACCATTTGCGTGTACGTGCATCCATTCGCATCGGTGGTAGTAACGAAGTATGTACCGGCTGTAAGCGATGATGCGGTTGTACCTGTTCCACCCGAAGGTGACCACGCATACGCGTACGGTCCTGTTCCGCCAGATGCGGCAACCGTAACTGTTCCGTTCGTTCCGCCAAAACAGGAAACGTTTGTTACGGTACTCACTGCAAGCGTAGGAGTACCGGAAGAAGCGACCGTCACCGTTTGCGTAAGCGTGCAACCGTTTGCATCAGTGATTGCGCACGAATACGCGCCTGCTAAAAGATTGGATGCGGTTGCTGCGGTTCCTCCACCTGGTGACCAGAGATAACTATAAGCAGCAGTTCCACCAGAAACGTTTACAGTCGCGGAACCATTCGCGCCACCGCACGATGCAGGAATAACAGAAGCGGAAGCTGTGAGTGCAACAGGTTGCGTGATCACAACAGATGCGGTCCTCACGCATCCGTTCGCATCGGTAATTGTTACAACGTAATTTCCTGCAGGCACTGCGGTAGTGGTCGCGTTATTGCCACCGGCCGGCGACCACGAATAAGTATAACCGCCCGTTCCACCCGAAGCAACTACCGAAGCGCTTCCTGTACCACCGTTGCAGTTCGCCGGTACTTGTGACATGATTGCTGTGATCGCTGGTGGTTGTGTGAGCACAACGGTGCTGGTAGTTGTGCAGCCATGGTTATCAGTTATGATGCAGTTGTAAGTTCCCGCTGCAAGTCCCAATGCAGTTGCACCCGTTCCGCCAGATGGTGACCATGCGTACGTGTATCCCGGCGTTCCACCCGAAGGCATCACAGTTGCGGAACCATTGCTTCCTCCATTGCAGGAAGGACTGACCTGCGAATTTGTTGCGGTCAGCACGGAAGGTTGTGTGATCGTAACAGAACGATTTACGGTGCAGCCTTGCGCATCGGTAATCGTGCAGACATAAGGTCCCGCGGAAAGTCCGGATGCAGTAGCACCCGTTCCACCGGAAGGCGACCATGAATAAGTATATCCAGGAGTTCCTCCCGAAGCGATGACCGTTGCGGAACCATTGCTGCCACCATTGCAGGAAACATTTACCTGCGACCCGGATGCGCTGACGACAGTGGGCTGTGTGATCGTAACCGATGCGATGACCGGACAACAATTCGGAGCGTTGATGGTAACGGTATAACTGCCTGCTGCGAGCCCGGTAATCGTTTGCGTGGTTTGTCCACCGGGCAACCAGGCATACGTGAATGGACCTGCGCTGCCCACCGCATTCGCAGTAGCCGAACCGTTATTGCCTCCGTTGCATGTGACATTCACCGGTGTAATATTTCCCGAGAGAATTGTAACCGGGATTACAATCGCACCGGATGCATTGCATGGACCGCTCGCTGTTAAAGTCACGTTGTACGTTCCGGGTCCGGTAAATGTATGCGCTGGATTCGCGCTCGCAGAAGTATTCGATCCGGATGAAGGATCACCGAAATTCCATGCGAATCCGCTAGGACACGGTGTAGAAGTGCTGGTGAAATTCACTGTGTTTCCTACACAGTTGTAAGTGAAACCTGCAACGTTCGCCTGCGCATTGCCGATGAAAATATCATCCAATGCCATACCATCGAAGCTGTTGCACGTAGTGCCTGATCCGAAAAGAAAACGGAACCGCACACTGGGCTGACCAGCGAGATTGCTCATGCAATGTTTAGCCGTTAGCCACGTGTTGCTACCAAAGCCGCCGGTGCAGCCGGACGACGTTGGGCCTACGCGTCCGGACCAACCGTGACGTGTTCCCGCAGGCAGTGAATTCAGCCAGGTGATGTTGTTGTGGTTGTACCAGTTTTCATTGAGGCAATTCACCGGATCACCAAATGCACCGACGTTCGACCAGGTAACACCGCCATTCAGCGAATACTGGAACACCATGCCATCCCACTGGCGCTCACATTCCCAGAAAATTTTGAACGAGACCCATGGATAATTCAGTGTTGAGAAATCGAAACAAGGACTCATCAGCGAGGATTGTGCGGAGCCGAGATAACCGGAACCGCTCAATCCGCCTGCACACCAGGATTTGGTTCCTCCACCCGCGCTGCTGATCGTAGGATGTGCCGGTGTACCCCAGGCCCAATCTGAATTGGTTCCGCCCGGGGTCCATGCCGGCGCAGCTTCAAAATTTTCCGAATAAGGAAATGATGAAATCACAGGCCCGCACTGTGCGTACAACTGTTGTTGCGGCAACAGCGTCAAGAAGCATAACACGGATATGATTAAGAAAAAAGTGCGGTTCATTTTCAATGACATTTTCATTTACCGGATGAGTTGAAAAAATCCTTTTTCAGAATATGCTTTACCGTTATAGCCGGTAGCGCTCAAAACGTAATAATATGTTCCATCGGTGGCCTCCATGCCGGAAGTGGTGCGTCCATCCCACCCCATCAGTGGCGATTGTATTTCTGTCATCAACACGCCCCAGCGATCGAAGATCTCCAGGTTCATTTCCGAAAGGCCTTCTGATGAAATGAGGAACACATCGTTCGTACCATCACCGTTCGGTGTGAAAACATTTGGAATAGTAATCACCACCGGGACATCGGTAACGGTGATGAGCATCGATGCGGAATCTGTGCAGCCGTCGGAATTGGTAACGATAAGGATCACGGTGTAAACGCCGGGCGTCTGATAAATTTCAGTAGGATCAGTCGCAGATGAATTATTTCCGTTACCGAAATCCCACAGCCAGCTTGTGGCATTGATGCTGTTGTCGGTAAAATCAACAGGCAACGGAACACCACCCGAATCTGTAGACGCAGAGAAGCCGGCCAGTACGGAAGAAGCTGTTACCACTACAATTGCAGTATCGCTTCCGCAACCGTTGCTTGCAACAACACTGTACGTTCCTGCTGTGTTTACCGTAATCGCGCTGCCGGTATCGCCATTACTCCACAAATAATTTATTCCGCCCGTTGCGGTTAACACAGCCTGGTCACCGGGACACAAAACTGTTCCTCCACTCACCTGCGCCACCGGTAACGGAATTACGTTAGTGACTATTGTTGCGGTATCACCGCCGCACGAATTGGTAACGATCACCGAATACGTTCCGGATGTGCTCACAGTGATCGCCTGCGAAGTGCTGCCGGTGCTCCACAGATAAGTAGTTCCTCCGGAAGCTGTGAGCGTTACATTATCGCCTGCGCAAAAACTCGTGGGACCCGATGCTGACATAACCGCATTAGGAAGCGGGAGCACCGTAACCGTTTGTTGTGCAGTATCAGTTCCGCATGCATTTGTAACGGCAACAGTATACGTTCCGGCAGTACCGACCGTGATCGATGCAGACGTTGAACTGTTTGACCAGAGGTATGAAGTTCCCCCGGTTGCTGTGAGCGTAACATTGTCGTCACTGCAGAATGTTGTTGGTCCCGATGCAGTGATCGTAACTGACGGAAACGGAAAAACAGACACAACCTGTTGCGCTGTATCACTTCCACACGCGTTGCTGACGACAACCGAATATGTCCCGGTAGTATTCACCGTAATAGTATTCGTTGTACTGCTCGTCGACCAGAGAAAGCTATTTCCGCCTGCAGCGGTAAGTGTAACACTGTCGCCCTGGCAGAATGTGACCGGCCCGCCTGCTGTGATAACCGCAACAGGAAATGGATTTACCGTGATGGATTGGTACGCTGTATCGCTACCGCACGAAGCGCTGGCCGTTACCGAAAATGTTCCGGCTGCATTCACGGTGATCGAAGCTGCGGTTGACCCTGTCGACCAGAGGTACGCTCCGCCGCCGCTTACCGTCAACGTCACACTGTCACCGGCGCAAAACGTAGTTGGTCCCGACGCAGTGACCTGCGCAACGGGCGCGGTTGTATTGGTGATCGTGACAAATGTCGTATCGCTTCCGCACGAATTGGAAACTATCACGGAATAAATTCCTGCTGCGGATGCGAAAATGGAAGACGTGGTTGCACCCGTACTCCAGAGAAACGTAGCACCTCCAGACGCAGTGAGCGAAACAGAATCACCCGCACAAAGACTGAGCGGTCCTCCTGCAACAAGTTGCGCAGCCGGAACAGGATTGACAGTAATGTTGACGGTTGATGTCACCGTATTTCCGCAGGCATCACTTACTGTTAATGTAAGCGTGATGGTGCCGTTGTCGCCGGCGCCACTCGTGTAAGTAGTCGATAAACTTGTTGCGGGATTGAACGATCCTGTTCCACCTTGCCACAATACAGAAGTGAAAGCACCACCGGCTGTTCCATTCAATGCAATGCTGTCGCCCGCGCAAATCGTTCCGCCATTTCCTGCCGAAGCAGTAAGCGGTCCGGGCTGCGTGATGTTGAATGTTTGCGTAATGGTGCAGTTATTGTCGTCGGTGATGGTTGCCGTGTAAACTCCTGCTCCGAGATTCGAAGCGGTGGAACCGTTGCCGCCGGAAGGTGTCCAGCTGTACGTGTAAGGCCCGGTTCCTCCCGAAGGTGTTACGGTTGCAGAACCATCCGTTCCTCCATTGCAGGAAACGTTTGTTTGTGTAGCCGTTACAGCGAGTATGAGTGGTTCGCTGATCACGACGGAAATATTGCCGCTACATCCGGCGCTGTCTGTTACTGTGATGATGTATGTGCCGTCATCCAATCCTGTTGCGGTTGCATTCGTTCCTCCCGATGGCGACCAGCTGTAACTGTACGCGCCGCTTCCACCAGTGACATTAACCGTAGCGGAACCGTCGTTCGCACCGTTGCAACTTACATCGGATTGTAAAAGAATGCTGACGGTGGGTGAAGGCAAAGCACCAACCGTGACCATCACTGTTTGTGTGCAACCCGCTGCGTCGGTAATGGTACACGTGTACGGACCCGGACAAAGTGAAGTCGCTGTTGCGTTCGTTCCGCCGGAAGGTGCCCACGAATAAGAATATGGAGTCATACCACCCGAAGGCGTTGCGGTTGCGGTGCCCGTACAGCTGCACGTATTTGTGGCCGATCCTGTTGCAGTCAGCGCGATGATGGGTGAACAGTTGTTGTTCATCGATGCAATCCACCCTGCATTGGCAGGACTATTGGCGACGCCGGGCGTTTCACTCGCCACAGAAGTACGCGTCCAGTTGGATTGCAACGCAGGATTATTATTCGTTGCATTATTCATCCAGATGGACATACCGCCCGCAGCACCCGGGAAATAAATAATCGTGTTCGATGTATTGCTCCCCCAGCTCACTGCGTGTATAAGGTTGCCCAGTGGATCACGCGTCTGGAAAGAATCATCCGAATTGTTCATTCCCAAAATGCTCCACTGGCCGCAAGCTGTAAATCCGCTCGACGGAAACGTGATGTTAGAGCTGTTCGGTTGGGCCGTGTTCTTTTCGATGAGTGCACAATTGCTGACCGGAACAATGAGCCTGCAATTACCATCGGTGAGCGAAAGGTCTTGCGCAGGAATAGCGGGATCGAGATCGCCGTCGTTATACAACACAATGATCGTACCGGCAGGAACAGCCGACCACAACGCATCCGTGGTGAAACGTACACACCCCGGCGCGAGGCCGACCGAAGTGCAGCAGGCAAATGTGCCGTTGTTATCGTCGATATACCAGCCGCGAAGATCAACTGTAGGAATGCCGGAGCAATTGGGCGTGCCCGTGACGAGCAACTCGACCCATTCTTTTGTACCGCTGGGCCCTTGCGAAACTTCGTTGATGATCAGCTGGGCAGAAAGGTTTTTCGAGCCGATAAAAAGCGCGGTTAAAATAACCAGCAACTTGTGCACGCGGAAAAACAATCCTGGGGAAAAATTAAAACGAAACATATCCGGCGTGTTAATGGAAATGATCACCCAATGCGGGTACTCTTTTTTCCATCAGCCTGAAATGGTTTCGGCATATCCGCCTGAGAACGGACGCTTATAGGAAATTCACCTCTGCTGAAAGCACTACAAAAGTAGTGTGGTTTTCCCTATTCTAATTTACCCCAATATTACACTTATGTAAACGTTGTCCTTTTCCGGACCTGGACAGCCGCCGGACCGCGTTTGCGCTCCACCAGCTCAAATTCGACATCGTCACCTGCCTCCAGCGACCCGAGGATGTCTTTGATGTGCACGTAAATTTCCTTCCCCGATTCATTTTCAACGATGAAGCCAAAACCACTTTTTGGATTCAGAAATTTTATTTTTCCAGTTGGCATTTTTTATTTCTCTATATACCGCATTACGTAACCCTCATTATTTTGTTGCGGTGTTTGGACAAAAAGCTATACGTATATGTATGTACTCCGCGGAAGGTAGCTTAGGAATTAATTGATGTTAATGATAAGGTAGCTTAACGGAGCGCGGCTACTTTTGACCCTGTAAGTTTCCTGCAGATTGACTTGCTGCAAAACTTATAATGAGCGAATATCCTACAGGGTAAGTCTTTTGCCCGAAACCGCTGATTCCAAGCTGTAATAAACTTTTAAAAACTTTTCCCCCATGGAATCTAAAGGAAGATATTTTTCTTTCTATGCCCGGCGCACGGCGCTGAGCCTGTTACTGTTCATCGCACCCTTATTTTACCTGCGTGCGCAAATCTCTTTTGCGCCAACCAACGTGTATAACGGATGGAACACAACTACGCAGGCATTCGCCACCGTTCCTACCGCACCCGGACTCACCTTTTCGCAGATTGCCCGCGGTTCCGGACTCACCTCACCCACGCCTGTTTCATCCGGCATTACGTCCACAGGTTGGGCAAGCCAGACCAGCGAAGCAACAGCAGCTGCCGCCAATAAATTTTTCTTTTTCAGTATCACCGCCAACGGAGCTACGTCATTCACTGTATCAAGTATCCTGTTTGCTTTGCAGCGAAGCGGAACTGGCCCTTCTGATCTGCAGGTGCAGTACAGTATCAACAGCGCACCTTTTGCGGCTTTCGGAAATCCGTTCAACAACACTTCGACCAGCGCCTTCGTGCAGATCGTGACACCGGTTTCGCCTATTTCCATTCCTGTGGGAGGCAACGTGGTATTTCGTTTGGTCGGTTGGAATTCTACCAATGCATCCGGAACGTTCCGTGTAAACAACAATACCGCGATCAGCGGTACGTATACCGGCGCAGCGCCTACCTTAAGCACGACCAGTGTTTCAGGCGCACCTTTTTGCATAAGCTCTACAACGGGCGCAACATCGACTGTAGGCTATTCGGGAACAGGAAGTTTTACCGGCGGTAACGTTTTCAGCGCACAACTTTCCGATGCGAGCGGAAGTTTTGCAGCCCCGGTTACAATCGGCACACTTGCATCCACTGCGCTCAACGGCACAATCAATGCAACGCTTCCTGCGGGAACAGCATCCGGCACAGGTTATCGCGTGCGTGTAGTATCGAGCGCACCTGCGGTGACCGGTTCGAACAACGGTTCCGATATTTCGATTCGCCAGGGAGTAAACTTCTCGTATGCAACTACACCGGTGAATTGCAATGGTGCCTCCGATGGTGCCATTATAAGCACGGTGAATGAAGGCATTGCTCCGTTCACCTATGTATGGTCGACCGGATCTACAGCGTCGTCTATCAACGGACTTTCTCCCGGCACGTACTCATTGACTGTTACCGGAAACAACGGATGCACATCTGCCGGTTCAACGGTGGCAATCACTGAGCCCACTCCACTTGTTGCGAATGCTCTGTCTGCCGATGTACAATGCAACGGTGTAAACGATGGCAGCGTAACCCTTTCAGTAAGTGGTGGCACCGCAACGTATTCGTATGCGTGGAGCAACAGCGCCACAACACAATCGCTGACTGCAGTGGGCCCGGGATCGTATTCGGTTACTGTTACGGACAATCACGGCTGTACACAAACAGCTTCCGCCATAATAACCGAACCAACGGCGATCAGCGCTGCTGCCTCAGCAGTTGACATCGGCTGCAATGGTGGAACCGACGGAAGTGTTACTCTTTCAGTCAACGGTGGAACCGCACCTTATACGTACGCGTGGAGCAACAGTGCGACTACACAAAATTTGTCGGGCATTGCTGCCGGAACGTATTCGGTAACCATCACCGATGACAACAATTGCACGCACACTGCTTCAGTTGTGATAACTGAACCAGCCGGCATGAGTGCATCCACTACCGTTGCAGACGTAAGTTGTAACGGAGGAACCAACGGGAGCGTGAATCTTTCCGTAAGCGGAGGCGCATTGCCTTATACGTTCTCGTGGAGCAATAGCGCAACGACACAAAATATTTCGGGGGTCGCAGCCGGAACCTATTCTGTCATTGTAACAGATAACAACGGATGCGAGCGAACTACGTCTGTCAGCATCACAGAACCAGCCGTTATGAGCGCTTCAGTGATCTCAACGGATATTGCGTGCAACGGGCAAACGAATGGCGCTGTTAGTCTTACTGTAAACGGCGGCACTGCTCCGTACACGTATGCATGGAACAACAGTGCGACCACGCAAAACATTTCGGCACTGGCTGCCGGAACTTATTCTGTTATTGTAACTGACAATAACGGTTGCACTCAAACATCATCCGTTTCTGTTACAGAGCCGGTTGTGATCAGCGCATCAGCAACAGCGACAAATGCGCTGTGCAACAACGGAACCAACGGCAATGCGAATCTTTCGGTCAGCGGTGGAACTGGTCCGTACGCATACTCCTGGAACAACAGCGCAACCACGCAGAATATTTCGAATCTTGCTGCGGGAACATATTCAGTTGTCGTTACTGACGACAATGGTTGCACGCAAACAGCTTCGGTTATTGTTACGGAGCCAGGCGCGATCCTATCAACAGCTACTGCAACAAACGTGCTGTGCAACGGTGGAACAAACGGAAATGTTAATCTTTCTGTGAACGGCGGAACTGCTCCGTACACGTATGCATGGAACAACAGCGCAATCACGCAGGACATTTCGAACCTTGCCGTTGGAACGTATTCAGTAATCATCACTGACGACAACGGTTGCACACAGACTTCCTCGATTACAGTTACACAACCGAACGCAATCGTTCCATCGACCACCGTAACAGATGTGCTTTGTAACGCAGGAACAAACGGTGATGTAAATCTTTCTGTGAATGGCGGAACTGCTCCGTATACTTATGCGTGGAACAACAGCGCAATCACACAGGACATTTCCAATCTCGCCGCTGGAACGTATTCAGTCATCATCACTGACAACAATGGTTGCACGCAAACGTCTTCGGTTACGGTTACACAGCCGAATGCCATCGTTGCAACAACAACAGGGACCGACGTGCTCTGTAACGGTGGAACAAACGGTGATGCGAATCTTTCTGTGAATGGAGGAACTGCTCCGTACACGTATGCATGGAATAATAGCGCAACCACTCAGAATATTTCGAGCCTCACTGCAGGAACATATTCAGTCGTTGTTACCGACAATAACGGTTGTACGCAAACGGCTTCAGTAGTTGTTACGCAACCGGGCGTAATCGTAGCAATGTCCACCACAATTGATGTCGCCTGCAACAACGGAACAAACGGGAATGTGAATCTTTCTGTGAATGGTGGAACTGCTCCGTACACGTACGCGTGGAGCAACAGTGCAACGACTCAAAATATTTCGAATCTTGGTGCAGGAACATATTCAGTCATCATCACCGACAATAACGGTTGCACGCAAACATCATCGGTTACGGTTACACAACCAAATGTGATCGCGGCAACGACTACTGCGTCAAATGTGCTGTGCAACGGCGGAACAAGCGGTGATGCGAATCTTTCTGTGAATGGTGGCACATCTCCATACACGTACGCGTGGAGCAATAGTGCAACGACTCAAAATATTTCGAATCTTGCTGCAGGAACGTATTCAGTCATTATCACTGACGACAACGGTTGCACACAGACATCTTCGGTTACAGTTACACAACCGAACGCGATTGTTGCAACGACTACTGCAACAGATGTACTTTGTAACGCAGGAATAACCGGTGATGCAAATCTTTCTGTGAACGGTGGAACTGCTCCATACACATACGCTTGGAGCAACAGTGCAACCACACAGAATATTTCGAATCTTACTGCAGGAACATATTCGGTAATCGTCACTGACGACAACGGTTGCACACAAACGACAAACGTAACAGTTAGCGAACCTCTACCGATCAGCAGCACGCTCGACAGCACAGATGCTTCCTGTGGAACCTGTCCAAACGGTAGCGCCGATCTTACAGTCAATGGCGGAACAGCTCCTTATACTTATGCCTGGTCAAACAGCAGTACTTCAGAAGATCTGATCAACGTACTGCCCGGAACGTATACCGTTATTATTACAGATAACAGCGGTTGCCAGTACACCGATTCAATCGTCGTAAATTTCTCTACTTCGGTTGTGGAAGCGCAAGTTGTAAGCGGCGTGCATCTCTATCCGAATCCTTCCAACGACGGCAACATCACGATATCGCTGCAGGGTGAACATTCCGGCGATGCAATTCTTTTTGTCCTCTACGATCTCACGGGTCAAATCGTTTACCAGGAAAACTTTACCGGCGCGAATATGTATCTCGTAGTGCTTCCCGTTGCGAACGGAACGTATCTGTACCGGATCACGCAAAACGGCGAATCGCTTCAATCCGAACCGATCATCATTACAAAATAAGTTAACATCACGTTCCTGCAATCCGGAAGTTTCATCTGCAAAGGACGGGAACTTCCGGATTTGCATTTTCCACATCATTCGGTGATGTACCGGTTCAATTTCTTGTTACAGATTACGCGATTATTTTACATTAATTGCAGATTCGCTTAACGGTCGCGCTCTACTTTTGTCGTGTTGGTTCCTGCGCTTCCCTATACCGCATGTATCACAGTAAACGAATATCCTACAGGGTAAGTCAATTATCCGAAACCGTTTACGGGAATCTGAGATTAGAATAATAAGCGAATATCCTACAGGGCAAGTCTGTTGTCCGAAACCGCTTATCCGATCAAGGGCCGGCTTTTTCCGGTAGTAATAAACATTTTTAAACCTTTTTTCGCAATGAAAAAATTTACCAGAAGATTTCCCTCCTTCTATTTCCGGCAAGTAACGATGAGCGTATTGCTGCTGATCGTGCCGTTGTTTTATGCAGGTGCGCAAAGCTTTGCGCCTACAAACGTTTACAATGGCTGGAGCACAAGCACCCAGGCATTCGCCACGGTTCCCACTGCACCGGGTCTTACCTTTTCACAGATCGCCCGCGGTTCCGGTATCACCAGCACCTCAGCGCCGGTCTCTTCAGGCATTACATCACAAGGCTGGGCTTTTGAGACCAGTGAAGCTGCTGCTACTGCTGCCAATAAATTTTTCTATTTCAACATCACCGCCAATTCAGTGACTTCGTTCCAGGTTTCCAGTATTCTTTTCTCTTTGCAGCGAAGCGGTACCGGGCCAACGAGTTTTCAGATTCAAGCCAGCGTTAACGGAGGTCTTTTTACTTCCTTCGGTACTCCGTTCACCACATCGGTGAATGGAACTTTTGTGCAACTCGTAACACCTTCCGTAACGCTTTCTGTACCTACAGCCGGTAACGTTGTGTTTCGTCTCGTAGGTTGGAATTCCAGCAACTCCGCAGGAACGTTCCGCATCAATAACAACACGGCGATCAACGGAACGTATTCCGGTGTGGCTCCCACATTGACCACCACGGGTGTCACAGGTGCACCATTCTGCGTAAGTTCCACCTCAGGTGCAGCAACTACCGTCAGCTACTCAGGTACCGGCACTTTTACCCCGGGCAATATTTTCACTGCGCAAATTTCCGATGCATCCGGAAGTTTTGCTGCTCCGGTTGCGATCGGAACAGTTTCATCCACGTCACTCACCGGTACCATCAACGCAATCATTCCCGCAGGCACCGCTCCCGGCACCAGTTATCGCGTCCGCGTAGTATCAAGCTCACCTGTTGTTACCGGTTCGGATAACGGTGCAGATCTTATCGTGCTCCAGGGAATTGGATTTGCTCACGTAACAACGAATATAACCTGCAACGGCGACGCAAACGGATCGGTTGTCACAACGATCTCCGATGGTGTTTCTCCTTATACCTACGCCTGGTCGAACAGTGCAACCACGTCTTCGATCACCAATCTTACACCGGGAACATATTCATTAATCATCACGTCAGCGAACGGATGCACCGGCGTAATTTCATCCGCTGTCATTACCGAACCAGCAGTTCTCGCTGCCGGCGCTACGGCTACCGATATTTCGTGCAATGGTGCAACGAACGGCGCCGCTACACTTTCGGTGAGCGGTGGAACCACACCGTATACCTACGCGTGGTCAAACAGTGCAACCACTCAGAACTTATCGAACCTTTCTTCCGGAACATACACCGTGTTGATCACAGATAACAATGGCTGCACGCAAACAGCTTCTGCAACAATTACGGAACCTGCGCTGCTCAATGTAACGGCAACCGGAACCAACATCCAGTGCAACAGCGCAGCGAATGGTGACGTGACTCTTACAGTGAATGGCGGAACATCACCATACACGTATGCATGGAGCAACAGCGCAACAGCGCAAAATATTTCGAATCTTACTCCCGGAACATATTCGGTAACGGTCACCGATAACAACGGCTGCACACAAACAGCTTCAGCCACACTTACCGAGCCGAGCGCGATAAGCGCACTCGCCGTACCGACCCAGGCTACCTGCAATGGCGGATCGAATGGTGCGATCAGTCTTTCAATAGGTGGCGGAATTTCACCGTATACTTTTCTCTGGAGCAACAACAGTACAACACCAAACCTGTCGAACGTGGTTGCAGGAACTTATTCTGTTGTCATCACAGACAATAACGGTTGCACGCACACAGCCTCCGCTATCATTACCGAACCGGCAGCGATCAGTGCTTCCGCTACACCGATCGATCTGATCTGCAACGGTGGAGCGAATGGCCAGGCGAATCTTACGGTAAGTGGAGGGACTTCTCCGTACATGTATGCATGGAGCAACAGCGCGACCACACAGAATATTTCGAACCTTGCCGCAGGAACATACTCGGTAGTGATCACGGATAACAGCGGTTGTACACAAACAACTTCAGTCACCGTTGCAGAACCGAACGCGATCGTTACAACGACTATTGCAACAGATGTGCTTTGCAACAACGGAACAAACGGTGATGTAAATCTTTCGGTGAATGGCGGCACGTCTCCATACACATACGCATGGAGCAACAGTGCAACCACGCAGAATATTTCGAATCTTGCCGCAGGCACCTATTCGGTAGTGATCACGGATAACAGCGGTTGTACGCAAACAACTTCAGTGACCGTTATACAACCGAACGCGATCGTTGCAACAACTACTGCAACAGATGTGCTTTGCAACAGCGGAACAAACGGTGATGTGAATCTTTCTGTGAACGGCGGAACCGCTCCATACACTTACGCGTGGAGCAACAGCGCAACTACGCAGAACATTTCAAATCTTGCTGCTGGAACGTATTCAGTCATCGTTACCGACGACAACGGTTGCACACAAACCACAACCGTTACTGTCGGCGAACCTTCATCGATCACCAGCACGCTCGACAGTATAGATGCTTCCTGTGGAACCTGTTCAAACGGAAGTGCTGATCTCACAGTGAATGGCGGAACATCACCATACACTTACGCCTGGTCAAACAGCAGCACTTCGGAAGATCTCGTTAACGTGATGCCCGGAACGTATACGGTTGTTATTACTGACAACAACGGTTGCCAGCATACAGATACGATCACTGTGAACTTCAGCACAAATCTTCAGGATGCAAATGCTGCAACGGAAAACATCAGCGTTTACCCGAATCCTTCGAATGGTGAGAACATTTTCATTCGCTTACCCGAAGCGCAAACGTCGACAGAACCAGTATTGTTAACCGTTTACGATGTTACAGGCAATGAAGTTTACACTGAAAATCTGGTCGCAGGTAACATGGTAGGATTGTACCGCGTTAATCTTTCACTCGCTGATGGCGTATATACGTTCAGCATAGTGCAGGATGAATCAGTTTATGCCGCCCAACTGATCATCACAAGATAAAGTGTGATTACACATTCACCTGTTATACAAAGCTTCACTCTAACGGGTGAAGCTTTTTGCTTTCGGAGAAAATGGGATTGGGGATTTTTGTCGCAATTACAGAAGCGACAAAGATCAGGCCGCAACCGTTTTTTTCATTTAGTGTTACTGTCATTCAATTGTAAATTTCGTTCGGTTAACATACTCATCAAACTTAAAACTAAACGAACAAATAGATAAGCTGGCTGTCATACTCTCTTATTCATGCGTGTATAGTTTTGCAGTGAACCCGGAACAATCCGGATAAAACCAAAAACAATACCCATGAAAACAAAGACGATGAAAATTGGAATGCTGCGCAAAGCATTCCGCGTAGTATTGCCGGCGATGCTCCTCTCGGCAATGAGCGCGACGGCGCAAATCACCGAAAGTATGGGAACAGTAACCGGCACAACAACCGTGGCAGCTCACGAAGCTGCTAACGGTTTTGATGTCGATGGACTGACCTATTTCGCTTCAGGTGCAGATGTTCGCAACACGAACCCTTCCGTGATTGCAGATTACGCTGCTGCTTCCGGTGCGGCAAACATCTTTATCGATGGCGGTGAAAGCTTCACCATTTCAAATCTCGGCACCAACAGTTGCGGTGGATCACCAATCACAATGACGTTCGGTATCCGCAAGAGCACGAATGCCGCGAACGGTTCCAACATGATCGTGGAGTACAGTACGAATGGTGGTGTTAGCTGGACAGGTCTCTCCTTTACAGTTCTTCCTACCGGCACCGGCACATCACGCTGGTACGAGCGCTCAGTTACCGGCATTCCTGTCGGCTGCAACGTGCAGATCCGTTTCCGCAACAACGCTGCCCCCGCAGGTGTTGATCACCGGATCGATGACGTGCGCATTTC
>Ga0193752_1000220_pt1 | contig 66395 bp, 59 predicted proteins | sample H1c1metaG_FD_144924 | JGI IMG/M metagenome (GOLD analysis project Ga0193752, IMG submission 144924) | Soil microbial communities from a riparian zone of the East river system, Colorado, United States - H1c1 | ecosystem: Environmental > Terrestrial > Soil > Riparian zone | place: USA: East River... | reverse complement strand
ATCTTCTTGTCGTTGTTAGGCATCTCGTGGTTCTGGTTGGTGGGCGCGTTGATCCTCGCGCAGTTGCCGTCGTACGCGCACGACGTGCTCGGTGGCGACAAGACGGTGTACATCCTGTTGCTGACCGCATTCTCGATCGGCACCGCGCTCGGCTCGCTGGCCTGCGAGCGCCTGTCGGGGCACAAGGTCGAGATTGGCCTGGTGCCGCTGGGTTCGATCGGCATCACGATATTCGTGCTGGATCTGTACTTCGCTCATCCTGGCGCGCATGCCGCCGGCACTGCACTGTTGACGTGGAAGGAATTCGTGAGCACCGATGGCTGGCGCGTCGTGATGGACTGCGCGTTCATCGGCGTGTTCGGCGGGCTGTTCATCGTGCCGTTGTACTCGTTGATCCTGCAGCGCAGTGCCGAGAGTCATCGCGCGCGCATCATCGCCTGCAACAACATCCTCAACGCGGGGTTCATGGTGGGCGCGGCACTGCTGGCCATCCTGTGGCTGCAGTACTTCTCCATCCCGCAGCTGTTCATCCTCGCGGCGGTGATGAATGCCGTGGTGGCTATCTACATCTATTCGCTGGTGCCAGAGTTCCTGATGCGGTTCCTGTCGTGGGTATTCGTGAACTTGATGTACCGAATCAAGGTGAAGGGACTCGAGCACATCCCCGAGACGGGTCCGGCGCTGATCGTGAGCAACCACGTGAGTTTCATGGATGCACTCGTGATCGGCGGCAGCGTGCGCCGTCCCGTGCGATTCGTGATGGATCACAACATCTTCAAGATCCCGGTGATGGGCTTCATCTTCCGCACCGCGCGCGCGATCCCGATTGCATCGGCACGCGAAGATGCCGGCGCGCTGCAGAAGGCGTTCGATCGCATCGACGCCGAGCTCGCCGACGGCGAAGTCGTCTGCATCTTTCCCGAGGGGAAATTGACGCGCGACGGCGAGATGAACGAGTTCAAGAAAGGCGTGGAGAAGATTCTCGAGCGGCGTCCTGTGCCCGTCATTCCGATGGCATTGCGTGGGTTGTGGGGCAGCTTCTTCAGCCATCGCGAGGGCAAATCCGCGATGACGCAGCCGCCGAAGCGGTTCTGGTCGCGCATCGAGGTCATCGTGACGGCGCCGGTGCCGGGAGATGATGCCAGCGCGACCAGCCTGCAGCGCATCGTTGCCGGCTTGCGCGGCGAGTGGCAGTAGAGGGGACATTCCTGGTTTTCGTTGTGAAAAGGGGACATGCCTGCTATTGACTGTCACTTGTTAGCCGCAAGCTCGTCGCCCACGACAAGCGTGTCCCCTTTTCACAACGAAAACCAGGAATGTCCCCTCTAAAGGCCGACGTATTTGGCACCATCACCCGCATCGGAGACACGGTGGTCCGCGACGCGCGCACGGCGCGCCCCTGGGCGCGCTGGCTCGCGTTACGACTCATGCGTCGCGAACACCGTGCATTGACCCGACTTGCTCTCAAGCAAGGCACCGCAGGAATTCCCCGCGTGCTCGATCTCGCGCCCGGCATCCTCACGCGCAGCTGGATCGAAGGCGCGCCCATGCAGATCGCCAAGCCGCGTGACGCCGCCTATTTCCGTGCCGCGTCGAAACTCGTCCGGCAACTCCATGTCGCCAACGTGATCCACAACGATCTCGCCAAGGAAACCAACTGGCTGGTCACGCCCGACGGCCGCCCCGCCCTCGTGGATTTCCAGCTCGCCATGACGCTGACACATCGCGGCCCGATTGCCCGCGCCCTGGGCCACGACGACATTCGCCACCTGCTCAAGCACAAGCGCACCTATCTTCCCGAACGGCTCACCGCGCGCGAGCAACTCATACTGGCGAAACCCTCGCTGCCGTCCCGGCTGTGGATGGCCAGCGGCAAGCGTGTCTATCTATTCATCACGCGGCGCATATTCCGCTGGCGCGATCGTGAAGGCGCCGGCGACCGCGCGGCGTAGCAAAACTCCACACCCTTGCACCGCGCCGCGGATCCACGCAGGATCACCCGCATGAAACGCACTTCCCTGTTCGCGCTCGTGCTTATGACAGCGGCCGCGGCGCTGGCCGACCCGACCGAGCAGCAGCGGGCCCTTACGCTCACCAGTCTCATGCGCACCGACGAATTGCTGGTGAACGCGGCCAAGGACGGGATCCGCCGCGCGCATTCCGCAGGAAAAATCTCGGCGCAGGCGCGCAGGTGCGCGGAGCAGATCGATCGCGCGCCGTTCACCGCTCTCGTGGTGAAAGTATTTGCCGAGCGCCTCACCGCCCAGGAGCTCGAGACGGCGATCGAGTTCTACCGCACCGAGGCCGGAAAGAAATACACGCGCTACCAGTTCGACCACATGGACGGAAAACCCGCCGGTCGATTCACGACCGGCGAGGAAATGCGCCTCAACCAGTTCGGTCAAACCAAATTCGGCCACCAGCTTCTGACGAGCTCGATCTTCGAAGGCGTGGAAGAGATCCGCACGATCACCGCCACTGCCATCAACGATTCAATCGTGAAGTGTGGCGAACCGGCGGCGCCTGCCGAATAGTCGCCGCGCAATCAGACTTTGTGCGGCTTGACCGCGATTCTGAACACGTTGCCTTGAGCCGACGTCACGTTGACTGTCGCCTCATCGTTGTCGCGGACGAGCAGCTTTGGCGTCGAGACGAGCGCGAACTGCTGATTCGCGAACTCGTATACGCGCAGGGAAACCGCCACGCTGCCATCGGCGTTGATCGCCGACGACAAGATCACTTTTGCCTGGCCTTCCAGGCGAATCTCCGAATCCTGGCCTTCGTCGGTGACCAACTGGTGTTTGCCGAGCTCAGTGCCGTTCAAAGAAAGTGTCACGGCCAGCGAAATCTCGCTTGCGACCGCGTCGCGCGTCAGAAATGCCCCGATCGTGACGAGCAGCGATGCTGCCGCAGCCGCGCTCAGGTACCACGCCCGGCGCGATACGCGTGGATTCGTTGCAATGGCTGGCCGCAGCTGCGAAACATCCACTTCGAAGACGGCCGCGATGGCCTTGGCGGTTTCATACGCACAAGCGCCCGTCGTTTCGACGCGCTGGATCGTACGCAGGGCGACGCCCGCAACTTCCGCGAGTTGCTCCTGGCTCCAGGCGCGCTTTTCCCGTTCCGAACGAATCCGATTTGAATCGATTTGCATGTCCACGCAAGAGCCCTCCGGTTGTTCGACCGGAGGATCCGGCCTGGAGGGCTTCGCGGCTACGACAGTACTACGTCAGCGTGCCGCCAGCCTTGCGACTTCAGGCCACTGCAAGGATCTGGGGCGGCGCGGCGGGACGTGCGAGATACATCAAGTGTGCGAAAGCTGCGACCGGCAGGCATACGAATACAAAGGTTATGCTATCGAACTGTGGACGAAAATCGGGCGGGCCGAAAAACATCCCCGCGATCCAGCCCACGATCGTCAGCAGAATCGGCGTGCCGATGAGAGCGGCCCCGAGCGCCTTGCTCTCCAACGCGCGACCGAACACCACATAGCGCAGCCCGAGAAACAGGCCGATCGGCCCGATCACGCCCACCACCGCTCCCGCGATCATCATCGAGATGATGAACGCGCCGCCAGGTAGCGGCAGATACCAGCGCTCGACGTCGGCCAGGCTGTGGTGAATGAGACCGGGCTGATCGAACGTAAACAGAGACCACCCCAGCGTCAGTGGCCCGAAGCAGCCAAGTATCTCTACCAGCATCACCCAACGGGAAATCCGAAAATCTCCAGTATTCATGGGAGCCCACCTTTGTTTGATCGCGGCAACGACACAACCGAACGCCCATGACAGGCGCTCGCTCTCACCGACATGTTGAAACTCGGAGTGCATCGCGCGCGCCCACTCGGAGTGTTCCTTGCGTAACAGCCACGAGGCGAATTGCAAACAGATGGAAGCGAGCGCGCTCATGCGCGACTCAGCGAGCGCTTCGGGCCCGCGCCGACTTCATCCGAGATTTCGAATTGTTCGACGGCGTGCTTCGCGCCCTTGGCCGTGAGGCGATACACGTGTCGTGGCGGCCGCCCCGCTTCCTGCGAAGGCAACCACTTGTGCTCGAGAAAACCGCGGTCGGACAAACGCATGAGGATCGGATACAGCGTGCCGGACAGCAGGTCCGTCGCCTTCGACAGTTCGTAGCCGTGATGCCACTTGCGCGGCTCGTCCATTAGGGCGCGCAGCAGGTTGAGGGTCTGTCCGGAGGAGCGACGTATGCGTTGCATGGCGCATAAGTCTACATATATGGCCTTAGAAGTCCAGTGACTTACTTCTCAATCCGAATATCGCTGCCTCAGGGCCTTCACCGACGCATGCGCCAGCTTGCGCAGCACCGCCAGATCAATGTCTTCGAGCGTCTTGATGTACAGACAACCCGCGCCTCCCTTGTGCCGGCCTAACTGCTTCTTCAGCCCCTGATCGTCGAGGTACGGCGCGAGGTAGAGCACGAGTTCGGGCTTGCGCGGCGAGAAGCCGAGCAACGGGGCATCGCCCTCGCGCCCGCTTTCGTATACATAATGGTACGAGCCGAATCCCACGATGCTCGGCCCCCACATCTTCGCCGGCTTGCCGGTCACTGCCTTGAATAGGTTGACGAGCGTCTGGCATTGCGCGAGCCGCTCACCGCTGGCTTTCTGCTTCAGAAAATCCGCGACCTTGAGGGTGGTCGGCTTCGTCTTGTTTTCGGTCACCCGACTACTCCTGCGCGCACACTTTGCGCCGCTCCATCAAACATCCTTGGCGTAGACGATGAACCCGAAATGTTTGGCGACCTTGTCGTACAACGTGCGCCCCGGGGTGTTGGTCGTGTGCGTCTGCCAATACACGCGTTTGCAACCGTGCTCCCTGGCGATGTCGTACACCGCCGAGATCAGCGCGCGGCCGATGCCATGGCCACGCTCCTCGGGCGCGGTGAAAAGGTCCTGCAGGTAGCACACCGGCTCGAGGCGCGACGTGCTGCGGTGATAGAGGTAGTGGCAGATGCCGACCACCTTGTGATCGCGTTCGGCGACGACGCAGTGCACGGGTTCGCTCGCATCGAAGAACCGCCGCCACAGGGCATCGTTCACCTCGTCGGACAGCGCGGTGGGGCCGGTACGTTCGTAGAACGCGTTGTACTCATCCCATAGCGGCTTCCAGGCATCGTAATCATCGGGTTTGACCGGGCGGATTTTGGCGGGCGCTCGCTTCTTCGTCATTTTTTCTCTTGGGGCTTCGTCGTGGACACGGTCTGGGCGGGGGGCACGAGTTGCCCGAGGCATGCGGGAAATTCTTCGTACATCTCGTTGACGGCCTTTTCGTACAGGTATTCGTCGAGAAAAGAATTGCCCGTATTCTGCCGCTGAATGGCCGCTCGCTTGAGCCACCACTTCTGGACCATGCCGACCTGCCACGCCTTGTTCATCCGCGACAGTTGCAGACCCGAGGTCTTGCCCTTCGCTGTCGCAAGCACATACACCTGAGCGGTGCACGTGGGCCCCTCTTCGCAGGGGCACGCGGTCACCACCGGCGATATGTTCACGAGCTCGCGAGGTAGATAGCTGACCGCGATCGCCTGCACTTCGCGGACTTCTTCGTCGCTGATGTTGAGATCGCGCAGCGGCGTATTGCGCCGCCCCGGCAGCAGCTCCAGCGCATGCTGCGAGATCTGCTGATAACGTTTGCGCTGCTCCCACCAGTACTGGCGATCGTCGATGATCGTCCGGTACTGCTCGGAGGTCAGTTGCTTCCTGTCGGCCGACTGCGGCTGTGCGCCGGTAGCCAGCATCAATCCCATCGCGAGACCCAAGACCACACGCATACGAGCTCCCTTATCCCCCGTCGGATCGTATTGGCGGCAAGTGTCTACAAGCAATGCGGCCGCCTGTCCGGTAGACGGCTTTTCCGGGGAAAGGATTGAAAACAGTGGCTTGGTGGCCGAAATGGTCCGCTGGCCTGGCCCCGGCAAATAAGAATAACTGTCATCCGGGCCCAGGAATTGATTCAGCCAGCCCGATATCTCCCAGCCAGCCGCCCGCTCCCATCCACGAGAGCGCGGAACGCGAGCCAACCCGCTTATCTATGTGTGGTTTTCGGCCACGAGGATTGCCGTGGTTCCACCAATGCGCTGCTGGCTTTGCCACTTCCGTGCTGTTCACCGCGCGCGGCTTTCTCATCGACAACCTGATGTACCTCGACGCCCGGCTTCACGGTCGGATCGCGGGACGATCGCCGCTTCGACGTCGACGTCACCACGTCCGTAACCCGCGCCAGTTCACGCCGAAGATCTCGGTCCACGCTTGCGATCGGAAGCAGCGCTTCGTAACCTAGGGCCGCCTTCGGCACTCGCCGACTGGAGAATTCATGGGTATCGCGGCTCCTCACAACCTGCGTCGTCCCGACGCGGGCATTCAGCGTCCGTTCGGCGTGCGCATCACGCTCAAGGTGGGCGATCCGTTCCGCAAGTTGCTGGGCGCGGACTGGAACAAGACGCATTGGTACGGTACGGCCGCCGAGCGTGACGCCGCGCTCATCGACATGGCGCGCAAGCACGAATATTCCCGCGCTGGCGACAAACCCGCACTCAAGTTCGACAAGGTCGAGAAGCTGCACGAGTCGCGCGGCCTGTGAGTTAAAGGGGACATTCCTGGTTTTCGACAAAAGCGATGTGTACAAACAACGCTTTTGTCGAAAACCAGGAATGTCCCCTCTAGAACGTTCTTCCCAGGAACAGGTAGTAGGCCGAGCCGCCCCCATCGTCGAAGCCGGTCGCGAAATACACGGGACCGAACAGAGTATCCATCCCGACGAACACGCTGCCATTCGTCCGCGCGCTGCTGAATGAAATATCCCGGCGCGAATTCCAGACGTTACCTTTCTCGATAGACGCGCCCAGGTACACGGGCACGTTGAGGAACCCCTGACCACCCCGGCCGATTTGCCGGTAGTAAATACCGCGCGCGATCGCGAAGTGCGGGCCGACCAGTGTCTCTGGCGTGATACCCGACATGTTCAAGAAGCCCCCCAACGAGAAGAACGAACGCACGATCGTGACGTTGGAATCGAGCCGCGTGCCGGCAGAGGTCCAGAGGATGCCGGTGTTGCGGCCCCACGAATGCGCAAACAGCCAGTCGTACTGCAGCAGGTCCGCGCTGTCGGCATCACCGCGGCCCTCCCGTTCGCCCGTCCAGCCCAGGGAAAACTGGTTGCCGTGTCGCGGGAAATTCACGTCGTCGACGCTGTCGTAGCGGTACTCGGCGAAGAAGTTGTGCGCATCGAATTCCGACGACGGCAACAGCGGATCACCAACGCGCACGCGCGCCTCGCCCACGCTGCGCCCGCCGCCGATGCGCACCTCGCCGTAATTACCGAGCTCGCGCCCGAGATCGACCCCGTAGTCGGTTGAGCGCACGCGGTATTCCGCCAGGATCCGCTCCTGCTCGTCAGCGATGGGCACCGTGCGGATCTGGAATTGGGCATGCGGCGCGACGAACCAGCGCGAACGATATCCCACGGGTAGATAGACTTCGGTGGCTACGCGCGGCGTCTCGCCGATCTGCAAATCCCACAGCCATTCGCCGCCGTACTTGGTGATTTCGGCGAGCGTACCGCGCGCGGCAGCATTGAACGAAGAATTGCCTTCGAAGTCGTTCTGCAGCTGCAATCCGAAGCGCAGATAGTTGGGACCCCACGAATTGCGGCGCGTGGTCAACGCCAGGCCATACTCCGGGGCCTCGCCGGGCAGCGGATCGTTCTGCATGAGCCGGTAGTCGAAGATCTCGAGGTTGCCCTGGCCATACAGCTCGCTCACGCGCTTCGCGAGGCGAGTGCCGTCCGCGACCTTGCCGATCTGATCGCCGAACAGGGATTCGATGGCGCCGGCATAGCGTTCGGAACCGGGCTCGATGCGCAGGAACCCGACGCGCGGCAGGTCGGTGCGCTTGGCGGCGCGCGCAGCGACAATTTGCTGGAACTCCTCCGGGGCAATCGACAGGGCCTGCAGCCGGCCGAGGACGGCGCGCGCGCCCGCCTCGCCGATGTCCATCGCCTTCTCATGTTCGGTGAAATCGAGCGACGAGAAGTCGCCGAGCGCGGGGTCGATGACGATGTCGCGGTCGATGAGCGTCTTGCGCTGCAGCGCGGTGTTGTGGCGAATCAGAATCGCGAGCATCTGGTTGGAGACGGTCGCGACCGACTCGAGCTTGCCGCGCTCGAGCAGCGGAAAACCGCAATCGACGACGATCAGCATGTCCACGCCCATCTCGCGCGCGACGTCCACCGGCAGGTTGGATGAGAGGCCGCCGTCCACCAGCATGCGCCCGTCGAGATCGACCGGCGAGAACACGCCCGGCGCCGACAGGCTGGCGCGCATGGCGGTAGCTAGATCACCGTGATCGAGAACGACGCGCTCGCCCGTGACGATATCGGTGGCCACGGCGCGAAACGGGATCGCCAGGTCGTCGAAGCTCTGGATCTGCGCCACCGGCAGCGTCAGCGAGCGCAGGATCTGCGCGAGCTTCTGTCCCTGGACCAGGCCGCGCGGCAGCCGGAAGCGCCGGCCCTTCAACCCCAGCGGAAACTTGACGAGAAAATTCTGGTCTTCGAGCTTGCGGCGGAAATTGAGGTCGGTGCGCGCCGGACTATCGCGAAATGCGTCCTGCCAGTCGACCGATGTCATCACCCGCTCCACGTCGGCCGCCGAGAGACCGGAGGCGTACAGCCCGCCGACCACGGCTCCCATGCTGGTGCCGGCGATGGCATCGATCGGAATGTGATTTTCCTCGAGCACCTTGAGCACGCCGATGTGCGCGGCGCCGCGCGCGCCGCCGCCCGAGAGCACGAGTCCGATGCGCGGCCGGCCGAGAGTGCCCTCGCGCGGCGCTTCCTGTGCGGGCAGCGAGCCTGCGAGCCCAAGGCAGAACACGACGAACAGCGTTGTCTTTCCTGCTTTCTTATTCATCTGTGACGTGGCAAGGATAGTCGTTCGCAGTGATAATCGCTTAACCAATCATGCGCACTCCTTTCATTCTGTTGGCGTTGCTGCCGCTCACCGCAGCCGCCGCGATCGAGCAGGCAGACGAAGAACTCGAAGGGATCATCGACCCGGCGATCGGTCATGAGCGTCCGTACGAGACGATCGTGGTCACGGCGGACCGGGCGGCACGCGCAGCTTCGGAAACTCCTGCAAGCGTCTCGCGCATAGGCGCCGACGACATTGCCGATCTGTCGGCCAAGCATCAGGACGAAATCCTCAATCGCATCGCGGGCGTGTACGTCCAGCATGGCAGCGGCCAGGAAAGTCTCGGCGCGATCCGTTCGCCCGTGCTGGCCGGCGCCGGCGCCTGTGGCGTGTTCCTGGTGGCGGAAGACAGCTTGCCGATCCGCCCGACCGGCTTCTGCAATCTCAACGAGATGTTCGAGATCAACTATGAGCAGGCGGCGGCGGTGGAAGTGCTGCGCGGGCCGGGTTCGGCGTTGTTCGGCGCGAGCGCCGTGCATGGCATCGTCAACGTGCTGACGCCCGGCATCGAAGACATCGCCGCATTTTCGAGCGGCCTCGAGTTTGGCCCTAACTCCTTCAAGCGGGTGCGGCTGGCGTTGAGCAGCGACATGTCGGACGACATCGGCTTCGGGCTGTATGGCACCGCGACGCGCGCGCCCGGCTGGCGAGATGCGTCGGGAGTCGACGAGGCCAAGCTCAACCTCGCAAGCGACGTGGACGGATTCGCCGGCGGCAAATTACGCGTGCGCGCCGCGGGCACGGTGCTCAACCAGGAAACCGCCGGGTTCATCCAGGGATTCAACAGCTATCGCGACGACGCGATCGCGCGCAGCAATCCGAATCCCGAAGCCTTTCGCGACGCCTCGAGCGTGCGGGTTTCGGCCCACTACGGCCAGGGCACTTGCGAGGCCGGCAACACCGCTTCCTGCTTCGAGCTCGCCGGCATCTACCGGCGCTCGCGCATGGATTTCCTGCAGCACTTCCTGGTGGGCAAACCGCTCGAGCACAACGCGCAGACGAGCTACATGGTGAGCGGTTCGTACGCGCTGCCGCTCGGCGAGAAACTGCGCGCGCGGTTTGCGTTCGATGCGGAAACCGCACAATCGGAGCTCACCGAGTTCCAGCCGGGTCCGGCGACGGATGGTGCGCCGGCGGCGAATGCGATTCGTCCGGCCGGCTTTCACTACAACTACAAGGTCGATTCGTCCACGCTCGGTGCGTCGGTCGGCCTCGAGTATCACCTGCTCGAGAACCTGAGCATCGCGGCGGCGCTGCGCCTCGATCGCACCGACTACGACTACGACAACCGCATGATCGACGGCAATACGCGCGACGACGGCACGCCGTGCGCTGCCGCCGGTTGTTTGTACGCGCGCCCGGCCGACAGCAGCGACGACTTCGACAACCTGGCGCCGCGCGTCACGCTGTCGTGGGCGCCGGCTCCTGCGCACCTGCTCTACGTGAGCGCATCGAGCGGCTTCCGGCCGCCGGAGATGACCGAGGTGTATCGCCTGCAGCGCCAGCAGACGGTCGCAGATCTCGACAGCGAGCAGCTCGACGCCGCCGAGCTCGGCTGGAAATTCGGCAGCTCCGATCTCGCCGTCACCGCGGCGCTCTACGACATGAAGAAGAAGCACGTGATCCTGCGCGATTCGAACGGCTTCAACGTCAGCGACGGCTCGACCAGCCACCGCGGCTTCGAATACGAAGCACACTGGCGGGCCAGCGCCTGGCTGCAGCTGTACGCCGCGGGCACCTATGCGCGCCACGAATACACCTTCTCGCGCTCCATCGAAGGCGGCGAGACTATCGTGAGTGGCAACGACGTCGACACCGCGCCGCGGCACATGCACAACGCCGGCGTCGAGGCACGGCTCGGTCAACAATGGCACGTCGCGCTCGACGGCTCTTATGTCGGCGGCTACTTCCTCGATGCCGCCAACACGGCTACCTACCCGGGCCACAAGGTTGCGAACGCGCGCGCCGGCTGGACTGCCAGGCTTGGTCGCTACCAGGACCTGCGCGTAGTGCTGCGCATCGACAACCTGTTCGACAAGGCCTATGCCGACCGCGCAGACTTCGCGTTTGGCAACTACCGCTACTTTCCGGCGCAGGGTCGCGCCGTGTTCCTGTCGGTAGATTTCGTATCTCGTTAGGAGTTCAGCAGCGCCATGTTTCCGCTCTATATCGTCTCCGGCCTGCTCTCGTTAGGAATGATCGTCCACTGCATCAAGACGGGCGGTAACACCATCTGGGTGTACGTCCTCGTGGTGCTGATGTCGATGCCGTTCGTGGGCGCTGCCTTGTACGCAGGAGTCGAGATCCTGCCCGGACTGCTGCGCTCGCGCACCAGCCAGCGGGCGATGCGCGGCATCCGCAAGACGCTCGATCCGGAGGGCGATCTGCGCAAAGCCGAGAGTGCGGTACAGGTGAGCGGCACCGTGGCCGCGCGCCAGCACTACGCCGACGAACTGGTGAGGCTCGGACGCGCGGCGGAAGGGGTAGCTATCTATCAGACTTGTCTGACAGGCGTGTTCGCCGACGATCCCAAGCTGCTGCTGGGCTTCGCGCACGCCCAGTTCGCGGCCGGCGACCCGGTGGCGGCGCGCAAGACGCTCGACGAGCTCATCCAGAAGAATCCGGATTTCAAATCGCCCGACGGACACCTGCTGTACGCACGTGCGCTCGAAGCGGAAGGGAACGTGGAACAGGCTTTGGGAGAATTCGCGACACTCGCCGAGTACTACCCGGGCGCCGAGGCCGGCGTGCGCTACGCGAAATTACTGAAGAGTGCCGGGCAGCGGCCGCTGGCCCAGCAAACGCTCAAAGCGCTGCTGGACCGGGCCAAATACGCTCCCGCGCATTACCGGAAGGCCCAGCGAGAATGGCTGGACGAGGCTCATCGCGAATTGCAGGGCTGATTACTTCTTGCGGTTGATGGAGCGGAAAGAAACGCCTTCCATCATGGCTTTGTAACGCACCGCACCGGGCGAACGACCCAGCTTCTGCGCGGCGACGCGCGCCGAAGTCTTCGCCTTCGCGAAGGCGCGCAACTTCTTCATGTCGCCCTCTGACCATTCGCGCATGTGCCGAGCACCTTTCTTCTTGGCCATTCCGGAGTCCTCTCGAACGTGTGGTGGGAATTTAAGGGGGGTAGTCTAACAACAATTACCGGGGTAGTAGTCAATCGTCGCCGGATGCCGACAATGCTAGGACCGGGGCCCCGCCTATCAACCTTACACGCCGCCTCACACCAACTTAATAGTCTTGGGATCGAAGTTAGGAGCCGGAAATCTGAGCGGCAACTGCTCGAATTCGTAGATAAGCAGCTGTGAGACCGCGAAATCGCGGAACCACTTGCGATTTGCGGGCACTACGTACCAGGGCGCGTGGTCGGTGGAGCAGCGCGCAAACATCGCCTCGAAGGCCCGCGTGTAGGCCAGCCACTGCTGCCGCTTCTCCAGATCGCCGGTATCGAATTTCCAGTTCTTGCGCCTGTCAGACAAGCGCTCGGCGAAGCGTACGCGCTGCTCTTCCTTGCTGATCTGCAGGAAAATTTTTACAACGCGCGTGCCGCAGGCATCGAGCAGACGCTCGAAATCGTTGATCTGCTCATAACGTCTGCTCCAGACGTCCTCCGGCACGAGGTCGTTGACGCGCACGATGAGCACTTCCTCGTAGTGCGAGCGATTGAACACTGCGATCTCGCCCCGCGGAGGTGCATGTTGGTGGATGCGCCACAAGTAGTCGTGGCGCAGTTCCTCTGCGCTCGGTCCCTTGAATGCCGTGACCGTGCACCCCTGCGGGTTGAATGCGCCAAACACGCGGCGGATGGTGCTGTCCTTGCCGCCGCCGTCGATCGCCTGCAGCGCCACCAACATCGCGAAGCGCTGGTCGGCGTACATCTTGTATTGCAGCTCTTCGAGACGCACGAGGTTCTCGGCGGTCGCCGCGATGGCCTTGTCCTTCTCCCAGCCGAAACAGCGATCGGCGTCGGCGTCAGACAGCTTGGTCCGCGAGCCTGGCCGAACACGCAGTCGATCGGGAATATCACGCCTTGGAACCGCACGCTCAGCCACGTTATCTCCCCGCGTCCAGAAAAGTGATCGCCATTCTAGAGACCCAGTCCACTTACAGTCGACGGCCGGCGGGCACCTGTTGGGTGATGCAGTGAATATTGCCGCCCCCCAACAGGATCTCGCGCGCCGGCACGCCGACGATCTGCCGACCCGGAAATGCGCGGCGCAGTTTCGCGGCCGCGGACTTGTCGGTCTTCTTGTCGAGCAGTGGCATGACGAGCCCAGAGTTCGCGAGGTAGAAGTTGACGTACGAGCCCGCCAGCCGCGCGCCAGCCGCGCGCGTCTGCGTGGTCTCGCGCGCGAGTACACCGGCTGCCTCGGCAGGCGTGAGCTCGAGCGGACCCGGCATGGGCAGCTTGAGCACGTGGATTGGGCGGCCGCGCGCGTCGCGCGCCGCTTTCAGCCGCTCGAGCGCATCGAGCGAGACGGCGTGCTGCGGATCGCGCGCATCGTCCGTCCAGTGCAGCGCAACGACGCCGGGCTTCACGAAGCACGCCAGGTTGTCGATGTGACCGCCGGTTTCGTCTTCGATCACGCCGTCGCCCAACCAAATGACCGCGTGCACCCCGAGGTACGCCCGGAGGTGTTCTTCGATCTGCTCGCGCGACAACTCGGGATTGCGGTTGGGATTCAGCAAACATTGTTCGGTGACCAGCGCCGTGCCTTGACCATCGACGTGGATCGCGCCGCCTTCGTTGATCAGCGGCGCGCGGTAACGGTCACAGCCCTCGATCTCGAGCACCTTGCGTGCCACAGCGTCGTCCTGGTCCCACGGGAAATACAGTCCACCCCGCAGGCCTCCCCAGGCATTGAAGCGCCAGTCGACACCACGCTTCTCACCTTTCTTGTTGGTCACGAAGGTCGGGCCCACGTCGCGCATCCAGGAGTCGTCGTGGGAGATCTCCACGACGCGGATGTGAGGCGCGAGCAGTACGCGCGCGAACTCGTAGTGCGGCGCCGAGACTCCGACACTCACCGGCTCGAAGCGCGAGATGGCGGCCGCGACTTCGGCAAAGGCCCGCTGCGCAGGCGCCGCGCCCTCGCGCCAGTTGTCGGGCCGCTCGGGCCAGAGCATCCAGCAGCCGGCATGCGGCGCGTATTCGGCGGGCATGGAAAAGCCGTCCGCGGCGGGGGTGGTTTCGAGCGTGCGTGCCATAAGGTGGCCGGCATTGTAGCCAAGGTGCCGTGCTAGCATCGCGACCCTTACCCCCGCGAGATAGCAAGAGAAAGCAAACGATGGCAACTACGCCCACGAGTCCTAAAGTCACGCCGCCGGCTGGCGGAGCGAAGATCTCCATCAAGAACGGCCAGCTGTCGGTGCCCGACCAGCCGATCATTCCGTTCATCATCGGCGACGGCACGGGACCGGACATCTGGCACGCGAGCGTGCGTGTCATGGACGCCGCGGTGGCCAAAGCCTACGGCGGCAAGAAGAAGATCCACTGGCTCGAGATCTACGCCGGCGAGAAGTCGTTCAACCTGTTCAAGAACTGGCTGCCCGACGAAACGGTCGAGGCCTGCCGCGAATACCTGGTGTCGATCAAAGGACCGCTGACCACGCCGGTTGGCGGTGGCATCCGCTCGCTCAATGTGGCCCTGCGTCAGATGTTGGATCTGTACGTCTGCCTTCGCCCGGTGCGCTGGTTCAAGGGCGTGCCCTCGCCCGTCAAGGCGCCGGAGAAGGTCAACATGGTGATCTTCCGCGAGAACACGGAAGACATTTACGCCGGCATCGAGTTCGAGCACGGCTCCGAAGACGCGAAGAAATTCAAGGCGCTGTTCAAGGAAGCGTTCCCGAAGGCGTACGCGAAGATCCGCTTCCCCGACACTTCGGGCATCGGCTTCAAGCCCGTGTCGCAGGAAGGCACGGAGCGACTGTTCAAGGCAGCGCTGCTGTACGCCATCGAGAACAAGCGTCGCAACGTGACCATCGTGCACAAGGGCAACATCCAGAAGTTCACCGAAGGCGCGTTCCGCAACTGGGCGTATGCGCTGGCGGAGAAGGATTTCGGCGACCAGTTCTATACCTGGGAGCAGTGGGGCCGTACCAAGGCCGCGTCGGGTGAGAAAGCCGCGAACGACGAACAAGCGGCTGCTTTGAAGAGCGGCAGGATTCTGGTGAAGGATGCGATCGCCGACATCGCGCTTCAGCAGGTGCTGACGCGTCCGGACGAGTTCGACGTGATCGCGACGACGAACCTCAACGGCGACTATCTATCCGATGCGTTGGCGGCGCAGGTGGGCGGCATCGGCATCGCGCCGGGCGCGAACATCAACTACCTGACCGGCCATGCGGTGTTCGAAGCCACGCACGGCACAGCGCCGAAATACGCGGATCAGGACAAGGTGAATCCCGGCTCGGTCATTCTGTCGGGCGAAATGATGCTGCGGTACCTGGGCTGGACCGAAGCCGCCGACGCGATCATCTCGGCCATGGACAAGACCATCGCGCAGAAGACGGTGACTTACGACTTCGCGCGATTGATGGAAGGCGCGAAAGAAGTGAAGTGCTCGGAATTCGGAGATGCGCTGATCCGGAACATGTAGAGAAAGTCTTTCTCTTCGCTACACGGACGCCGGCTTCAAGCCGGCGTTTTCCGTTGCTAATTGTTGGCCGCGAGGAACGCCTCGAGCTTGGTCAACAGCGTCTCGCGCCACTCGTAACGCGACAGCGAGTGGTTGCCATCCTTGATGATCACCAGCTCATGTTTCTTCTTCTCTTTGTCGAGCGCGCGCGCCATGCGCCGGCTGTGATCGACAGCCACCTGCACGTCATCGTCGCCGTGCACCAGCAGCACCGGCGCCTTGATCTTTTCCGTCGCCCGCAGCGGTGAACCGGCCTTCAGCTCATCCGTGTCGTCACCGATCGAATACTTGGCGCGGAACCGGCCGCCGTAGAAGCGCCGCTCCTCGTTGGCGAGCGCGCGCAGGTCCGACACGCCCGCGATACTGACGACGCATTTATACAAGTCGGCTTCACGCACGGCGCTCATCAGCGCGGCATAGCCGCCGTAGCTCCAGCCGACGATGCAGGTATGCGCGGGATCGGCGATGCCTTCGGAAATCGCCCACTTCGTGGCGGCCGTGATGTCATCGACCATGACCGTGCCCCAGTTGCGCAGGCCGGCTTCGTACCACTCGTCGCCGTAACCGGTGGAGCCGCGGAAATTCACCTGGATGACGGCATACCCGCGGCTCGCCATGAACTGCACCATCGGATCGAACCCCCAGCCGTCGCGAGCGTAGGGTCCGCCATGCGGATAAACGATCGTCGGCACCTTCTTGCCGCCCGAACCCAATGGCAGCGTGAGATAGCCCGGCAGGATCCTTCCGTCAGGTGCCTTGATGTTGATCGAAGTCATCGGCGCGAGCGGCGTCTTCGCCAGCGCCGGATTGGCGCTGCCGATCCTGCTCAATTTCCGGTCGGTGAGGTCGAGAACGTAGTATTCCGACGGGCGCACATCGGACTGCGACGCGATCAGGAGTTTCTTGCCATCGCGCGACGAATCGACCACATAGTTTTCCGCATTCGGGATTACCACGTCGATGGCGTCATAGATCCGCGCGGCTTCCTCGTCGAACAACATGCGCTTGCTGCGATCGGTCGCATAGCTGAAGCCGATGATGCGGTGGTCGGCCGGCCAGTAGATGGGCCCACCCACGTCCACTTCGGCGTTGGAAAACAACAACTGGCGGTCGCTCTTCTCGCTCAGGTCCATCTCGAAAATGGCGCTGCGGCCGTTGTGACTGGCTTCCACCAGCAAGGTACCGGGCGCGGCTCCGAAACCGACCACGTCGAAGTGGTCCTGGCCGAGTTCCCACTTCCCGAGCGTGCGCCACTTGTCGTCGGCCGAGTCACGCGTGATGTAGGTGGACCTCTTCTCGTCGTAACCTGAGCCGAATCGAACCACGCCCTTGCGATCGGTGCTCCAGCGCAGGATCGGCGTGCGGCCGCGCTGCACGACACTGGTCAGGCCCGAGAATACGTCGAGTGCGTACACCGTCGGAAACGGGCCATCGGTGTCGCCGGTGAGCTGGATGTAGACGTGTTTGGGGTCGTCGATCTGCCAGTCCATGATGCGGTCCTGGAACTGCGACTGTCCGTGGTTGCCGTTCTGCACCAGCACCTTCGGCTTACCCGTGCCCGCCACGTCGATCGCAACCAGTCGCGACACCGGGTACGGCTGACCCCCATCGAACTCGGTGCCGGAGAACCCGCATAACAGCCGTTCGTTGGTCTTGAAGCCGCACCAGGTGAGTTCGAAAGTGTCGTTGGTGGCCCGCATGATCGCGCGGCGCTCGCGCTTGACGAGATCGAGCACGACCAGCACGCGCAGTTCCTGCACGCGCGTCACGAAGGCAACCTTGCTGCCGTCCGGGGAAAGCGTCGGATAACTGAAATCGGTGTCCGCGGCGAATTCCGCGATGCTGGGAGCAGCGTGCGCCCGCGCCGCAACGCACAGCGCAGCCACAAGGACAGCGCCCGCGTGAACGAGTCTCGCAGTTTTCATGAGCCCCTCCCGGGCGGACAAACTACTGCAGGCTGGTCAGAAGCGCCGCTATCGTGGCATCACTGCGCAGCGTCGACAAGATGTTAGTGTCGAGGCCCAGCTCCTCGACCGCATGTTCGATGGCTCCCGGGGCGCAGAACTGCGGTGAGGCGTGCTCGATGGCAAACAACCGCGCCAGGTAGACGGCGGTCGCGTCGGCCGCCGCAGCCGGGAACTCGCCCAACCGGCGCCACTCGGCGGCCGTGGCGGCGGCGCGCGACGGGACATTCCAGGCGCGCACCACGCGTTCGAGCTGCTCGCCGCCATGTTCGGCACACAGATCCGCCTTGCTGGCGGCATCGAGCCGCACTCTCGAGGCGTGCTCGATGTGGGCAATGGCACGAATCGTGAGGATGTCGCCCAGGCGGTGCAGCAATCCGGCAATGCCACTCATATGCCCATCGCCGCCGAGATGCGGTGCGATCCGCAGGGCATACGCCCCGGTGACCACCGACTCGTTCCACAACGCCCGCAGTTCCGCGCTGCGTGCCGGGGCGGTGCACAGCAGTCGCGTCATCGTCGCAAGGCGCAGATCGGGAGACACGCCGTTATTGCTCAATGCCTGCACGGGGTCGAACGCGGCCCAGTCGAACGGTGTCGGCGGCAACTCCCGCAGGCGCTCGCGCAGCTGCGCCCCCACCGCACGGCGGGCATCCAGGGATTCATTCGTCAGTGCATTCGGGCGATTCAACATAAGCACGCAGGGCCAGGAAAACGATCCAGCTTTATCGCGACTTGCGCCGGAGGCGTCCACCGGTGGCGGCTGGAAGTGAGAAGTACGGGGCCAGATTTTTTCAGCGCCGATGAATGGGCGCGATTCGCTGACTCAAGCGTACGGAGCGACTTGCGTTCGTACGTGTTCGGGGTGCATTTCGGCGTGTTCCCGCAAGTCGCCACGATCGACATCCGACCAACACAACGCTGCGGTCTGACGCTCGCCATACCCATTAGCAGGAACCGTCCGCTTCGGCTTTTACATCAATGCCTGATCGATATCAGCGATGAGATCGTCGATATCTTCGAGGCCGATCGACAGCCGCACGGTGCTCGCCGAGATGCCCGACTGCTTCGCCTGTTCGGGCGTGAAATCGCGGCTCCCCATGAGCTGCGGCGCCATCACCAGCGAATCCGTGGAGCCCAGACTCGCGGTGAGCGCAAACAACTTGAGTCTCTCGCTGAAATGGCGCGCGGCTTCGCTGCCGTTCCTGCAATCGAAGCTGACCACGGTGCCGGCCTCCCGCATCTGCTTCCTGGCGAGTGCCGCCTGTGGATGACCGGGAAGCCCGGGATAGTGAACCTTGATCACCGCCGGATGTCTGGCGAGATGTTCGGCAATCTTCTGCGCGCTCGCCGTCTGCGCGCTGTAGCGCACGAAATAGGTCTTGAGCCCGCGCTGGATCAGGAACGCCGAATGCGGATCCAGCAAGGCGCCCAACACCGCGAAATCCGGGCGCATACCTTCGATGAGCTCGTGCCGGCCGATCACCGCGCCGCCCATCACGTCGCCCGCGCCCGAGGCGTACTTGGTGAGACTGTGAACGTACAGATCGATGTCGTATTCGCCGTGCTGATGAAACCCGGCGAAAGTGTTGTCGATGACCGCCAGTGCGTCGTGCCGATGCGCGAGTTCGACCAGGCGCTCGATGTCGGCCACCTTGGTGACCGGATTGGTCGGACTTTCGAAAAGCACCAGCCGCGTCGGGCGCGTGACCAGCACGTTTTCAATGCCGGCCAGGTCCTCGATCGACAACATCGTGTTCTCGACGCCGAACCGCGCCAGCAGGCGGCGGATGATGTTGCGGGTCGGCCCGTAGGTTTCGACGAAGAACAACACGTGATCGCCCTGCTTCGTGAGCGCGATCAGCGTCTGGGCGATGGCGTTGACGCCCGATGCGGTCACGAGGCAGTCGTCGCGCCCCTGCAGCGCGGCGAGCGTCAGCTCGAGCTGGCGCGTGGTCGGGTTGCTGGCGCGCATGTAGAAGTAGCCGGGCGATTCGCCGCGCAGCATCTTGAGCGTGGCGTCGACGGTCTCGAACTCGAACTTGACGCTCTGGTAGATAGGCGCGATAACCGGCAGGTTGCCGGGGGGCGGCGCAACGTTGGGCGGATGATTGACGAGCGTGGGCTTTTTCATGAGTCCAGCGTACTCGACTCTTCCAGGAAAAAGGCATCGGCATCGAGATGCGCGGGAAACTTGTCGCGCCAGGCCAGCGGCTGCCGGGTGAAGCTGACGCGAAAACTCACTCGCCGGCCCGCCGCGTATTCGCCAGCCCGCGGGTATAGGCACAGATGCGCTCGGCGGCGTTGATGAGCGTGGCGTCCTGCTTGGCGACGCACAGCCGGACGATGCGCATGTTCGCTGGCGGTTCGCGATAAAACGGCGACAGGGGGATCACGGCGACGCCGGCGTCGTTGATGAGACGCTCCGTGAATTCCACGTCGCCGCAGTCGGCGATCCCGCCGTAGTCGGCCAGCTGGAAGTAGCTGCCTTCTGCCGGGGGCAGGGAAAAACCACTCGCTTTCAGCCGCTCGCGCAGCAGGTCACGCTTGGCGCCGAAGAACGCCGCCACTTCGCGCCAGGCATCCGGGTTCCGCTGTAGATAGAGGCAGATCGCCGCCTGCAGCGGCGCTGCGATGCTGAATGCATTGAACTGGTGGACCTTGCGCAACTCGCGCGTCAGCGGCGCGGGCGCGACGCAGTACCCGACGCGCCAGCCGGTGATGTGCAGGGTCTTGCCGAAGGAATACACCGCAAAGCTCCGTTCTTGCAGCTCCGCATGGTTCATGACGGACTGGTGCACGCGGCCGTCGTACTGCACGTGCTCGTAGACTTCGTCGGCCAGCACGACGATGGACCGGTCGCGGATGATCTCCGCCAACGCATCGAGGTCGGCGGCGGATGCCACCGTGCAGGCCGGGTTGTGCGGGTTGTTGATGATGATCAGCCGGGTGCGATCGTTGACCGATCGTTTGACGCGATCCCAGTCGTAACGAAAGTGCGGCGCGGCCAGCGGAATGTGCACGCAGCGGCCGCCCGCCAGCCGGATGGCCGGATCGTAGGCATCGTAGGCGGGGTCGAAGACGATGGCTTCATCGCCCGCCCCGACCACCGCCTGGATGGCGGAGTAGATGGATTCGGTGCCGCCGCAGCTCACCGTGAGTTCGGTTTCGGCGTCGACCGGGCGGCCGCCCGCGGCCGCGATCTTGGCGACGATGGCGGCGCGCAACGCGACGCTGCCTTCCATGGGCGCGTATTGATTGAAGCCCGCCTGCACCGCTTCGGTGACACAGGAGGCGAGATCCGGGTCTATCGGGTAGTCAGGGAAGCCCTGACCCACATTGACCGCGCCCAGTTCGGCGGCGCGGCGCGACATCACGGTGAAAATCGTGGTGCCGACGTCGGGCAGTTTGCTCGTGAATCTTTCCGAAATCTTCATCTGCGGCTGCGCAAAGCCGCCGCGCACCCCCGTACGCGGCGCCTGCGTCAGGTCGCCTACTTCTTCTTGGCGCGTTTCGCCTTGCGGGCGAGCTTCAACTGCACGCCAGCGGGCTGGTCGATGAAGCGGAAGCGGATGCCTTCGACCATCGCTTTGTACTTGACCGCGCCGGTGGAGCGGCCCAGTTCTTTAGCGGCGAGTCGGGCGGACATCTTCTGTTTCGCCAGGCCGCGCATCTTCTTCAGATCCGCGGGCGTCCAGGGGGCATTGTGTTTACGGGCTGATTTGGCCATTGATCGAATCCTCGTCACAGTCTATTGGTGGAAGTTTAGCAGTAGTTAGCCGGCGGCGGCCATCTGTTCCTCGCGTTTGCGACGCTGTTCCTGCCTGCGCATGAGAAACGCCGACAGGACCACGCCCAATGCCACTATCAGGACCATTATGGTTGCTAGTGCATTGACGACCGGGCTTACACCTAGTCGAACACGAGAAAAGATGACCATGGGCAGGGTATTTGACCCAGGTCCGGAGACGAACTGCGTCACGACGAGGTCGTCCCACGAAAGCGTAAAGGCCAGCAGCCACCCGGACAGGATGGCGGGCAGGATCAGCGGCACGGTGATCCGGAAAAATACCTTGGCCGGGCGCGCCCCGAGGTCGAGCGCGGCCTCTTCCAGGGAATCGTCGAAGCTAGCTAGCCGCGACTGCACGACGACGGTGACGTAGGCCATCGTGAAGGTGATGTGGGCAATAGTGATGGTGGCGACGCCACGATCGAACTGCCAGCCGAACATGAACTGCAGCAGCTGCTCGAGCGATACGAACAGCAACAGCATCGACAGGCCCGTGATGACCTCGGGCATGACCAGCGGCGCCGTAGTGAGGCCCTGCAGCAGCGCGCGACCCTTGAACGGGCCAAAACGCGACAACACCAGGCCGGCCAGCGTGCCCAGGATGACCGCGCCGGTCGCGGTCATCGCGGCGACCTGGATGGAAAGCCAGGCGGCCGAAAGGATGGCACCGTCGCTGAACAGCCGCCCATACCACTTGAGTGTCGGCGAGTTCGCCGCATCCCACACCGTGACCAGGCGCGAATTGTTGAAGGAGAAGAACACCATCGACAGGATCGGCACGTACAGGAACACGAAGCCCAGGCCGAGCATGGTCTTGCTGAACAGTCCCTGGGTCTTCATCGCTTGGCGGCCTGCAGTTCTTTGTTTTGGAAGTGCTGGAACAGCATGATCGGCACCACCAGCAGCAACAGCATTGCGATTGCCACCGCGCTCGCCCTGGGCCAGTCGCGGTTCAGGAAGAACTCATCGGAGAGTAGCTTGGCCACCATGAGCTGATCGGTACGTCCGAGCAATGAGGGAATTACGTATTCGCCTACCGCCGGGATGAACACCAGCAGCGATCCGGCCACGACGCCCGGCATGGACAACGGCAATGTCACGCGCATGAAGGATCTGACTGGACCTGCGCCCAAATCGTTCGCGGCTTCGAGCAGCGTGAGGTCGTGTTTTTCGAGGTTCGAATACAGCGGCAGGATCATGAACGGCAGATACGAGTAGACGATGCCGATATACACCGCGAAGCTGGTGTTCATCATCGCCAGCGGCGCGTCGATGATACCGAAGTACTGGAGCACGTTGTTGATCACGCCGTCGGTCTTCAGCAAGCCTATCCACGCATAAACCCGCAGCAGGAAAGAAGTCCAGAAAGGCAGGATGATCAGCATCAGGAAAATGTTGCGCTGGGTCGGCGGTGCGCGCGCGATCGCGTAGGCCATGGGATAGCCGAGCGCCAGGCAGAAGATCGTCGAGAAAAACGCGACCTTGACGGAGTAGATCCACGCGCTCACGTACAGCGGCTCGTTGAACAGATAGACGTAACTGCCTACCAGCAGCTTGATCTGCAGCGCGCCCTCGTCGAGCCACTGAAAGACCGGTTCGTACGGCGGGCGGCCGAGCGGCGAGAACTCCGCGAAGGAGATCTTGAGCACGATCAGGAACGGAACGAGGAAGAACAGCAGCAGCCAGGCGTATGGAATCGCGATGACCAGCCGCTGACCCGACCAGTTGTTCAGGACGTATTCGGTCCAGCGCGGCGGCCCGTAACGGAACAGGAACGTCCAGATTGGGCCCAAGCGGCCCGGTGATTCGCGCGTTCCAGTGCGGGCGCCGGCGGTTCTCACTGTGTCAGCTCTCGGGCCGTTTCATTGGGTGACGACGACGGGGCTCGAGCCATGCCAGCTCAGCCACACGGTTTCGTCCCAGGCGATGCGTTCGTCGTCGGACAGGCGCTCCACGTTCGGCAGCGTCACGCGGATCGTCTTGCCGGTGTCAATCCTCACGAGGTAGATGGATACGTCGCCCATGTAGGCGATTTCCTTGACCACGCCCTTGACGCAGTTTTCGGTGGTGTCGGCGGGCGGTGTGCGCAGGATGTTGATCTTCTCGGGCCGGATGGCCGTGTAGACGATGGCGCCGGGGGCCGCGCTGATACCGTGGTCGACGTAGATGGTGCTGCCGAGCTCGTCCGACTTGATCCGCACGTGATCGGGCAGGTCTTCGATCATTGTGCCCTCGAACATGTTCACCGAGCCGATGAAATCGGCCACGAACTTGTTCTGCGGGAACTCGTAGATTTCCGTCGGGGTCCCGATCTGCACGATCTCGCCGCGATTCATCACGCCGATGCGCGAGGCCAGCGTCATGGATTCTTCCTGGTCGTGCGTCACGACGATGAACGTGACGCCGAGCTGTTCCTGGATGTTGATGAGCTCGAACTGGGTCGCTTCGCGCAACTTCTTGTCGAGCGCACCGAGGGGTTCGTCGAGCAGCAGTAGTTTGGGGCGCTTGACCAGCGAGCGCGCCAGCGCGACGCGCTGACGCTGGCCGCCGGAGAGCTGGTGCGGCTTGCGCGCCGCGAAAGACTCAAGCTTGACGATCTCGAGGATGTCGGTGACGCGCGTCGCGATGTCGGAGCGCGTCAGTCCCTTTTCCTGTTCGAGACCGAACGCGATGTTCTTCTCCACGGTCATGTGGGGAAACAACGCATACGACTGGAACATCATGTTGACGGGCCGGTCGTAAGGCGGCACGCCGGCCATGTCCTGCCCGTCGAGGTAGATGGCGCCGGAACTCAACGATTCGAAGCCGGCCATCATGCGCAGCAGCGTCGATTTGCCGCAGCCCGAGCCGCCGAGCAGGCAGAAGATCTCGCCCTTGAAGATCTTCAGTGAAACATTGTTGACCGCAACGAAGTCGCCGAAACGCTTGGTGACGTTTTCGATGCGCACGTATGCCTCGGCGTGCGGGTCACGCCAGGCCTCGTTCTTGGTCTTGTTCTTGTCTGCGCGTCGTTCCGCCGTTTGCATGGCAGACCCCCGTTGCAATGAAAACCTTCTTTCGAAGCCAGCTTCGAAAGAATATGGGGGCGGCCGCTCCCTAAGCGGCCGCCCTCAGGATCATTTGCCGGTACGGAAGCGCGTCCAGGTGCGCGTCAGGGTACGAGTGAACTCCGCACTCTCGGGAAGATCGGGTACCAGCTTCGGCATCATGTCCGGCGTCGGGAAGATTCCCGGATTGTTCTTCACGTCGGGATTCACCAATGGCCAGGAAGCTGCGTTGCTGTTGGCGAAGCTGATGAAGTTGCTGTTCTTCGCAGCCACTTCGGCGCGCAGCATGTAATCGATGAACAGGTGGGCGTTCTTCACGTGGGCGGCATCGCCCGGGATGGCCATGTTGTCGAAGAACATGACCGCGCCTTCCTTCGGAATGTTGTACTTGATGGTGAAGGGCTTCTTGGCTTCCTCCGCGCGGCTCTTGGCCTGCAACACATCGCCCGACCAGCCGAGCGCGAGGCAGATTTCGCCGTTCGCCAGCTGCTCGATGTAGGCGGAAGAATTGATGTTGCGGATGTACGGACGCACCGACAGCAGCACCTTTTCAGCGGCCTTGAGGTCTTCGGGGGCTTCAGAATTGGCATCCTTGCCGAGGTAGATGAGCACGGTGCCGACCACTTCAGACGGCGCATCGAGGATCGAGACACCGCACTTGGCGAACTTCGAGATGACCTTCGGATCCCAGAACATCGCGAAGCTATCTACCGGCGCGTTGGGCAGCGCGGCCTTGATGGCTTCCTCGTTGAAGGCCACGCCCGAGGTGCCCCACATGTAGTTCACGGCATGTTCGTTGCCCGGATCGAAGACTTCGAGGCGCTTGGTGATATCCGGATCGAGGTTCTTGAGATTCGGGAGCTTCGAACGATCGAGCTTCTGGTAGATGCCGGCCTTGATCTGGCGGGAGAGGAAGGAGGCAGACGGTACGACCACGTCGTAACCCGTGCGACCCGCGACCAGCTTCGTCTCGAGCAGTTCGTTGGAGTCCATGACCTCGTAGTTGACCTTGACGCCGGTCTCCTTGGTGAAGTCTTCGAGCACCGAAGGCTCGATGTAGTCCGACCAGTTGTAGACGTTTACGACCTTTTCTTCATCCGTGTCGACCACCGGGGCCGGCGGCGTGCCGGCAGCGGGGGGCGGAGCCTCTTCCTTCTTGCCGCACGCGATGAGTAAAAAAAGACAGGACGCCGAAACCAGAGCCGACAGGCTGCGAGTAACCATTTCTATGACCCCTAGAGTTGTCGCGGCGTGAGACCCACACGTCCGCGTCTTTGGACACGTTATATAACAGCGACCGCGTCTATAGCCAGCCCTCGGCTCGCGCCCACACAGCGGTTTCGTCCAGAGACCGCACTACTTTGGACAGTAGTTCGTCAATCTCAGCATGTGAAATGACCAATGGCGGCGCGACAAACAGCGTGTCGCGCGTCGCCCGCATGACGAGACCGTTGCGCGTGCAATGGTCGCGCATCCGCAGCCCCACCTCACCGCGCGGCTCGAAGAAGCGCCGCGTGCTCTTGTCAGGCACGAGCTCGATCGCCGCCAGGAGGCCCAGGGAGCGGGCTTCGCCCACCAGCGGATGCGCCGCGAGCTCGCGCCAGCGGGCTGCTAGATAGGGTGCCGCCTCGTCGCGCACCCGCTCCACGATGCGCTCGCGGCGGAAAATCTGAAGATTCGCGATTGCCACGGCGCAGGCGGCGGGATGCCCGGAATAGGTGAATCCATGGAAAAACTCGCCACCGCGCTCTATCAACGCGTCGGCAACCCGGTGCCCGACCATCAGGCCGCCGATTGGTAGATAGCCGGAAGACAGCGCCTTGGCCATGGTCATGAAGTCCGGGCGCGTGCCGTAGTGTTCGCAGCCGAACCACTGCCCCGTGCGTCCGAAGCCGCAGATGACTTCATCGGAGGCGAACAGGATCCCGTATTTGTCGACGATACGCTGAATCTCGGGCCAATAGGTCTCGGGCGGGATGACCAGGCCCCCCGCTCCCTGCACCGGCTCGCCGATGAACGCAGCGACCCGCTGCGGGCCCACTTCGAGAATCCTGGCTTCGAGCTCACGAGCGCACTTCAATCCGAACTCGGCGGGCGACAGGTCGCCTCCCTCGCCGAACCAGTACGGCTGATTGATGTGCACGATCCCCGGTACCGCACCATTCGGGCCCAATTGTTCGTGCATCGGCTTCATGCCGCCGAGCGAGGCACCCGCGACCGTGCTGCCGTGATAACCGTTCCATCTTGAAATGATTACATTTCGTTCAGGCTGATCCAGCAGCTGCCAGTAGCGGCGCACGAGCCGCAGCAGCGTGTCGTTCGCCTCGCTGCCGGAGCCCGTGTAGAAGACATGATTGAACTGCGGCGGCGTCACTTCCTTGAGCAGGCACGCGAGCTCGATCGCCGGAGTCGTGGTGCTCTGGAAGAAGCTGTTGTAGTACGGCAGCTCCATCATCTGTTTATAGGCGGCGTCCGCCAGCTCCTTGCGGCCGTACCCCAGCGCCACGCACCACAGGCCGGACATACCGTCCAGGATCTTGTCGCCTTCGGACGTGTAGATGTAGACGCCGTCCGCGCGCGTGACGATGCGCGAGCCCTTGGCAGCGAGTTGTTTGTAGTCGGTGAACGGATGCAGGTAGTGGGCGGAGTCCAGGTCCTGCCATTCACGTGTTGTAAGTGCTGCCACGAGACCCCTCTCAGACGTTCAACAGGAGATGCTCGCGCTCCCAGGAGCTGATCACCTGCAGGAACACTTCGTATTCGGCTTCCTTGACGATGGTGTACGCGGAAATGAACGGGTCGCCGAGGATACGCACCAGCGGCTCGCATTCGCGCAGCTCGCGGATCGCGTCATCGAGCGAACGCGGCAGCGAAAACGGCAGCAGGTGCGCCGAACCCGAGATGGGTTCCGAAGGCTGCAGCCCCTCGACCATGCCGAGGTAGCCACACGCGAGTGAGGTCGCGATTGCGATGTACGGATTCGCGTCCGCACCGGCGAGACGGTTCTCCACGCGGCGCGCTTCGGATACGGACGCCGGCACTCGCAGCCCCGCGGTGCGATTGTCGTAGCCCCACTGCACGTTGATCGGCGCGAGCTGGAAACGCGAGATGCGCCGGTACGAATTCACGTTAGGCGCCAGCAGCGCCATCGCCGCCGGCAGGTATTTCTGCATACCCGCGATGTGCGAGAAGAACAGCGGCGACGGCGTGCCGTCGGCGCCGGAGAAGATGTTCTTGCGCGTCTTGGTGTCGACGATGCTCTGGTGGATGTGCATGGCGCTGCCCGGCTCCTTGGCATGCGGCTTGGCCATGAACGTCGCGTACATCTTGTGGCGCAGTGCCGCTTCGCGCGCAGTGCGCTTGAAGAGGAAAGCCTGGTCGGCGAGGTCGAGCGCGTTGCCGTGCAGCAGGTTGATTTCCATCTGCGCAGCGCCGTCTTCGTGGATCAGCGTGTCGATCTCGATGTCCTGGTCTTCGCAGAACTGGTACATGTCGTCGAACAGCGGGTCGAATTCGTTGACCGCCGCGATGCTGTAGCTCTGGCGGCCGGGCTCGGCGCGCCCCGAACGGCCGACCGGCGGCTTGAGTGGATAGTCGGCGTCGATGTTCGGCTCGACCAGGTAGAACTCGAGTTCCGGCGCGACCACCGGCTCCCAGCCGCGCTCCGCGTACATCTCGAGGATGTGGCGCAACACGCCGCGCGGCGCCATGCCCACGCGCCGTCCGTCCGCATAGAAACAGTCGTGAATGACTTGCGCAGTGGGCTCGGCCGCCCACGGCACACGGCGCACCGTGCGCGGATCGGCCTTGAGGATGATGTCGATCTCCGCCGGGCTCATCGCCTTGTCGGTGTCGGGCGGATAATCGCCGGTCACCGTCTGCAGGAAGATGCTCTCCGGCAGGCGCATGCCCTCATCCTCGGCAAACTTCTCGGCGGGCATGATCTTGCCGCGCGCGATGCCCGCCATGTCGGGAATGATGGCCTCGACTTCGGAGATGCCGTGGTCGCGCAGGAATTGGCGGATTTCGTTTGCCATGGGTCTTTCCTAACTATTGCTTGATTCTTTCGCGCGCTGCTTTGCCGAACTCGGCGAACAGCGCTTGCGAAAACGGATTCTTCATCACCTGCCACTCGGGGTGCCATTGCACCGCGAGTGCGAAACTCGCGGCCGATTTCACGCGAAACGCCTCGATCAGGCCATCGGGGGCGCGCGCTTCGACCGCAAGATCGGGTGCGAGCGCATCGACACCCTGCGCGTGCAGGGAATTCACCTGCACGCGATCCGTCCCCGCGATCCTGCGCAACCACGAGCCCGGCTCGAGCACCACCTCGTGCGCCGGTCCGTACTGCGCGTCGAGCGGCTGCTCCTTGTCCTCGCGATGGTCGTTGAACCCGGCGACTTCGGCGAGGCGCTGATGCAGCGTGCCACCCAGCGCAACGTTCATCTCCTGAAAGCCGCGGCATACACCGAACACCGGGATTCCGCCGGCCACCGCACGCGGGACCAGTGACAGCGTGGTCGCGTCACGATGCGGATCGTGCAGCGTTCCCGGCACACTCGCGGGCCCGGCGTACCGCGCGGGCTCCACGTTCGACGGACTGCCCGGAAAGAAAATGCCGTCGACGCGCGCGAGAATTTCGGTCACATCCAGCGGCGTCTCGAGCACCGGGATCAGCAGCGGCAGACAATCGGCGGCCTGCACGACCGCCGCGATGTACTTCTCGCCGACTGCATGAAACGGATGCGGCCCGATCATGCGTCTGTCCGCCGGGATGCCAATGACAGGTCTGCTTTTCATGATCACGCTTTCAGGCGGATCGGCCCCGGGGGACCAATACGGGCGCTGTCTATTATCTTTTACGGACTCGCAGCCAAGATGAGCGCGAGGAGCGTCATTAGACCACAGCGGAGGGGCATCCGGCTTGGGGTAATGCGAGGCCAGAAGGGGCCAGCGCAGGCGCAAATTTGGCCTTGCGGCGCGTTTGCCTGCCCTCCTTTGGCGGGTCTATGCTGCGGCGCTTGGACGTCAGCCGGCGTCTAGAATAATAAACACCGAGACCCGTATGACCCGCGCTGCCGAATCGATGCTCGAGCGCTTTCTGGCCGATCACCCCGAGGTCCGGTTCATCGACGCGTTCGTCAACGACCTCAATACGGTCGAACGTGGCAAACGCATCGACCGCGCAGGGATCGCGGGCGTGTTCAAGCGCGGCATGCCCCTGCCCGGCTCCATGTTCGCACTCGATATCGAGGGCGGAACGGTCGAGGCCTCGGGGCTGGGGTTCGCCGATGGCGATGCGGATCGTCCCTGCATGCCCATCGCGGGCACGCTGGTGCCGGTCCCGTGGGCCGCGAACGATGGCGTCGCGCAAGTGCAGCTCACGATGCACGAACAGGACGGCTCGCCGTTCTTCGGCGATCCGCGCCACTTGTTAGCCGGGGTGCTCGGGCGGTTCGCGCGTCTCGGCTTCACCCCGGTCGTGGCGATCGAGTACGAGTTCTACCTGGTCGATTCGGAGCGCGATGCGCTCGGGTTTCCCCAGCCGCCGCGCGGCCCGCTGACCGGGCGGCGCGAGTACCGCACCCAGATCAACTCGATGACGGACCTGAACGAATATTCCAGCTTGTTAGCCGAGATCGATCGGGTCGCCCGCCTGCAGAACGTCCCTGCAACTTCAGCACTGGCCGAGTACGGCCCCGGCCAATACGAGGTGAACCTGCAACACGCACCCGACGCGTTGCGCGTGTGTGATGAGGCATTGCGCTTCAAGCGCGTGGTGAAAAGTGTGGCGCGCGCGCACGGCTGCGAGGCGACCTTCATCCCCAAGCCCTACCGCGACATGGCCGGCAGCGGACTGCACATCCACGTGAGCCTGGTCGACGCGGCGGGCAGGAACATTTTCGCGGCCGGAAACCCGCTGGACAGCGTGCCGCTGCGTCACGTGATCGCCGGCACGTTGCTGACCCTCGCGGACGGCATGGCGCTATGCGCGCCCGGACCGAATTCGTACCGCCGCTTTCGCAGCGAGGCCTACGTACCGCTGCACCCGACCTGGTCGATCAACAATCGCGGGTCGGCGATTCGTGTGCCCGCCTCCGACGCGGACAATCTGCGCATCGAGCACCGGCTCGCCGGCGCGGATGCGAATCCCTATCTGGTTCTCGCCTGGGTGCTGGCCGGCATGCTGCATGGACTCGAGAACCGGTTCGAACCCCCGGCCGTGCTCACCGGCAATGCCTACGTGCAGGACGGCGAACCGCTGCCCACGACCTGGGCGCAGGCGATCGAGAAGTTTGCGGCCAGCGAATTCGCGCGCGCGGCGCTGGGCGCGAAATTCGTGCACCTGTATTCAGCCGTCAAACGCGCGGAGATGACCGAATTCAACTCTTACATCACGCCGCTCGAAATCGCGCGTTACCTCGGCCCCTTGTAGCCTGGCGATTCCCATGAGCGCCGATGCCCAGAATTTCTACTACGCGCTGACGCCGGCGCCGCCAACGCACGCCGCGCTAGCAGGCGAACAAACGTTCGACGTGTGCGTGGTCGGGGGCGGCATTTCGGGGATTTCGGCGGCGCTGCACCTGGCCGAGCGCGGCCTGCGCGTTGCGCTGCTCGAAGCCAGGCACGTGGGATTCGGCGGATCGGGCCGCAGCGGCGGTCAGTCGATCATGGGTTACGCCTGCGAGCAGTCGACGCTCGAAAAGGCGGTCGGCGCCGCCGACGCGCGCCGTATGTGGGATGTGTCCATCGAAGGGCTCGCGCTGCAGCGCGATCTCATCGCCCGACACTCGATCGACTGCGACTACGTGCCCGGCCACATGATTCTCGGGATGAAGCGCCGGCACGATGACGCGCTGCGCGAAGAAGTGGACAACCTGCGCATCCGCTACGACTACCACAGCGTCCGGCTCGTCGGACGCGACGAACTGCGCACGCTCATTGCAAGCGAGCGCTACACCAGCGCCTTGATCGACTCGAATGGCGGACACCTGCATCCCTACCGCTACACGCTGGGCCTGGCGCGTGCCGCCGCGACCGCCGGCGTGACGATATTCGAGAACTCGTGGGTCACGAAGCTCGACGTGGCACAGCACGCGACCGCCGACAACCTGGTGCACACCGCGGCGGGCACGGTGCGTGCGCGGCACCTGGTCATCGCGGGCGGTGCGTTGTTAGGCCGGCTCGTGCCTGCGCTCGCGCGCAAGCTCATGGACATCGGGACCTACATTGCCGCGACCCAGCCATTGGGCGAGGAACGCGCGCGGGCGCTCATCACCAACAATGCCGCCGCCGCGGACATGAACTGGATCCTCGACTATTTCCGCCGTTCCTCGGACCACCGGCTGCTCTTCGGCGGGCGCGTGAGCTATTCCGGGATCGACCCGTTCGATTCCGCGCGCGTGCTGCGCAAGCGCATCGCGAAGGTTTTTCCGCAGCTCGACGATGTGCGCATCGAATACGCCTGGGGCGGCTTTCTCGACATCACGATGAATCGTGCACCGCACTTCGGGCGCCTCGGGCCCAACGCCTGGTTCGTGCAGGGCCTCTCCGGTCATGGCATGGTCATCTCCGGCATGGCCGGCAAACTGTTGAGCGAAGTGGTCGGCGGTACGGCGGAACGTTTCGACATGTACAGCCGGATTCCGCACATGGATTTCCCGGGTGGTACGTACTTGCGCCGCCCCGCACTCGTGCTCGCCATGCTCTGGTTCCGCATCCTGGACCTGCTTTGATCAGCGCCGCCTTCGACTACCACCTGTGGCTGTCGGCACTGCCGGTGTTGATTGTCGCCGCGACGCTCACCTGGCTGCTGTCGCTGCCGTTGCGCAATGTCGCCATCGTCGATTCGTTGTGGAGCCTGATGTTGTTCGCGGCCAGCGTGATCTATGGACTCGGCGCGGATCCGCGCGCGCCGCGCCTGGCATTCGAGCTGTGGTTGCTGGTGATCTGGGCCGCACGGCTGTCGTTTTACATCACGGCGCGCAATGTCGGTAAGGGCGAGGATCACCGTTACCAGGAGATCCGCGCCGGCAACCAGCCCCGCTTCGCGCTGAAGAGCCTGTACCTCGTGTTCTGGTTGCAGGCCGGTCTTGCCTGGATCATCTCGCTGCCGTTGCTCGGCGCGTTCGCCAGCAATGCGCCGATCGGCTGGCTCGACTACGCCGGCATGCTGCTGTGGCTCATCGGCATGGTTTTCGAAGCCGGCGGTGACTGGCAGCTCGCCCGGTTCAAGCGCGACCCGGCCAACCAGGGCAGGGTCCTCAACCGCGGCCTGTGGCGCTACACCCGGCACCCTAACTACTTTGGGGAATTCTGCATCTGGTGGGGTTTCTACCTCATCGCCCTGGCGGCCGGTGCCTGGTGGTCCATACCGGCCCCCTTGATCATGACCTTCATGCTGCTGCGTGTTTCCGGGGTCTGCCTGCTGGAAAGGGACATCGGCAAACGTCGGCCGCAATATGCCGACTACGTCTTGAAAACGAACGCTTTTTTTCCCGGTCCAGCGAGGAAATAGCCTCAAGGGTGCCCTGTTATGGGCCGATAAACCCCGGAGACAACCGGAGTCGGCACCAGGAAATAGCAGGGAATACCGTGAGCGAACTGGATTCAACGCAGCGCGTGGCTCGTGCCCGTGAAGTGCGTCACGATGTCGTGGCGCAACTCACGGCGGGCATCCATCGCACGTTCCAGTTGCTGTTCGCCATCCAGTGGGCGATCGCCGTGGTGCTCGCCTGGACCACCGCGTCACCCGGCGAGTCGCGTGTTGCCTTCACCTTCATCCTGGGCGGCATGCTGTGCGTGCCGCCCATCCTGTTCGCGCGCGCGGCGCCATTCGCGTGGTGGTCGCGCCACTTCGTGGCGCTCTGCCAGATGGCCTGGTCGACGCTATTCATGTGGTTGCTCGAAGGCCGCCCCGAAGCGCAGTTCCACATGTTCGTATCGCTGGCCTTCCTCGCTTTCTATCGAGATCGCAAGGTACTGATGACCGCCACGTTTGCCGGCATTGCGTATCCAGTGATTCGCATCCTGGCGCTGCCCGACTCGTTCGCGATCGGCGCATCGGCCTGGTGGCGCATTTTCGACCATTCCATCTGGGTAGTGTCCGAGGCGGCGATTCTCATGCTGGCCGTGCGCCAGAGCCTGAAGACCATGCGCAACTTCGCGGAACTCATCGCCGACCTGCAACTCACCAACGAGACGGCGTCCTTAAACGTGGAAGCACGAACCGCTGAACTTACGCGCAGCCGTGAGCAGTACCGCCTGATCGCCGAGACCACGCGCGCCATCCCGTTCGAGCTCGACCTCGCGCACGGACGGTTTACGTACGTGGGCCCGCAGGCCGAGAAGTTGCTGGGCATTGCCGAGGAGCGCTGGAAACAGAGTGGCTTCCTCGACGAGCTCCTGCCGCGCGAGCGCGAGGCGCAGGCGCGCCGCGATCTCGACGAATGTGTGCCCGGCACCTTCGAGCTCTTGTGTTCGATCGTGACCAGCGACGATCGCGTGATCGAGTTGCGCTGGACGGTCGCCTGCGAGCTGGTCGACGACATGCGTTTCCTGCGCGGCCTGATGATCGACGTCACCGAGGCGAGCCGCATGGTGCGCGAACTCGCCCAGGGGCAGAAGCTCGAATCCGTCGGCCGCATCGCCGCGGGCGTCGCGCACGAGATCAACACTTCCGTGCAGTTCATCTCCGACAGTGTGCGTTTCGTGCGTCATGCGCTGAAGGACGTGCCGCACGCAATGGCCGACTACCGCGCACTCGCGATCGGAGTGTTGTCGGGCAAGGACGCAGTGGCGGCGGCCAGGAAAGCCCACGACACCGACGAAGCCGCGGACGTCGACTACTTCCTGAAGAACGCGCCCGACGCGCTCGATCGCGCGCTCGAAGGCATTGGCCGCGTCGGCTCGATCGTGCGCGCGATGACCGAGTTCACTCATCCCGATGCACCCAACATGGCCGACGTCGATCTGAATCGCGCCATCAAGAGCACGCTCAACATGGCCCGCAACGAGTACAAGGCCGTCGCCGATCTCGAGACGTATTTCGCCGAGATTCCGCCGGTGCACTGCCACGCCGGCGACATCAACCAGGTGGTGCTCAACCTGTTGCTCAACGCCGCGCATGCCATCAACGAGGTCGTCGAAGGCACGAGCAAGAAAGGCCGCATCACGGTGCGCACGCGTGCCATCGGCGATTTCGTCGAGATCTCGATCCGCGACACGGGCGACGGAATTCCCGAGGCCGTGCGCTCGCGCATCTTCGAGCCATTCGTCACGACCAAGGAAGTCGGCCACGGCACGGGCCAGGGGCTCGCGTTGTCGCGCGGCATCGTGGTCGAAAAGCTCAAAGGATCGCTTCACTTCGAAACAGAGACGGGACAGGGAACGACGTTTTTCATCCGACTCCCCGTGTCGGATACGGCCGCCAAGGCCCGATCTTCTGACAATGAGTCCACCAACAAGCAGGCTGCCGCATGACTTCGCTACACGTGCTTTTCGTCGATGATGAACAGGCCATTCTCGATGGCTTGCGAAACTCCCTGCGCAAGGAACGCAAGCGCTGGGAGATGACCTTCGCGCTCGGCGGGCAGCAGGCCCTCGAGGAGATGAAGAAGACACCCGCAGACGTCGTCATCACCGACATGCGCATGCCGGGCATGGACGGCGCCGAACTGCTGCGGCACATCCAGCGCGACTTCCCTGCCGCGGCGCGCATCGTGTTGTCCGGCCAGGCGGAACGCGAATCCATCATGCGCGCGCTGCCGGTGACCCATCAGTTCCTGCACAAGCCCTGCGACGGCGAAACATTGCGCGCGGTGATCGAACAGACGCACGCGCTGCACAAGCTCATGCAGAACCCGGCGTTGACTGCCTTGGTTGGCAAACTCGAGCGCATTCCCGCCGTGCCGTCGACCTACACCGAGCTTGCGCGGCTCGCGGCGGACCCCAAGTCCGACAGCTCGCAGTTCGCCAAGGTCATCGAGATGGACGCCGCGGTCTGCGCCAAGGTGCTGCAGCTGGTGAACTCGGCGTACTTCGGCCTGGGACAGAAGATCGTCAGCATCCGGCCGGCGGTCACGTATCTCGGCGTCGAGATCATCAAGTCGCTGGTGCTCGGGAGCAGCTCGTTCAGCGACAAGGCCATCAGCGAAGTGAAGGGATTCTCGCCGGATCGCCTGCAACATCATTCGATGCTGACCGGCATACTCGCGAAGAAGATCGTCTCGAATCCGGCTTTGGCGGATGCGGCGTTTACCGCGGGCCTGCTGCACGACATCGGCGCGCTGGTGCTGCTGCATGCCGCCCCGCCCGACTACGTGCGCGCGATGGCACGCAAGAAGGAATTGAACGGCGACATGGCGGCTGCCGAGCGCGAGATCTTCGGCGTCACCCACGCCGAGGTCGGCGCCTATCTACTTGGATTGTGGGGCATCCCCTTCCCGATCGTCGAGGCAGTGGCGTTCCATCATCGGCCGAACGAGGTTGCCCCGGAATCGCGCCCGCTGGTGGCGGCGGTGCACATCGCGAGCGGCCTGGTCGAGGAAATGACCGAGGCCGACGCGCAGGCGCGGCCGGCCGGCTCCAGCATCGACAGCTCGGGACGAATCGACGTGAGCTTCCTGCGCGAGGCAGGGCTGGAAGAGGCGTTCAAGAAGAACCGCGTGGAAGCTGAAAAGCTCATGGGCAAAGTGACCGAACAAGCCTGATCGAAGGCCTGCTACCATCGCGCCCATCTCAACCGGAGGGCGGCGATGCGGATCGCACGGGTAGCGGGAATTGCACTGTCTCTGAGCGCGGGCGCGCTGGGCGCCCTCTCGGTCTCGCAGCACGCGGGCGCAGCGCGCGCCGGCAACGACGGCGCCGCGGAACTGGCGGCCAAAGCGTTCCTCAAATCGCTGCCTGCTGATCTACGCAAGACAGCAAGCTTCCCGCTCGATTCGGCTGAACGCACCGCCTGGTATTTCGTGCCGCGCGAGCGCGTCGGCGTCTCGCTGCTGAAGCTCGATGACAGGCAAAGCGAGTTGTTAGGACCACTGCTCGCAACCGCATTGAGCCCAGAAGGGCTGCTCGAGGCCCGCGGCGTGATGAAACACGAGAATATCCTGCGGCGCGTCGAGACGGAGGCCGGCGTGGCCGATGTCACGCGCCGCGATCCGGGCCACTACTACACCTCGGTATTCGGCCAACCGTCGGGCTCATCACCCTGGGCCTGGCGCTTCGAGGGGCATCACCTCTCCATCAACGTGACGCAGCTGCCAGGCCAGGCGCCCATCGTGGCGCCGGTGTTCGTGGGCGCGAACCCGGCGCGGGTGATGTCGGGGCCGCAGACCGGCTTTCGCCTGCTGTCGCAGGAAGAAGATCTCGGCCGTGAGCTGATGACCAGCCTGTCCGGTGAGCAGCGCAAAGTAGCCATGCTCAGTGACACCGCGTTTCCGGACATCGTCACGGGCAATGATCCGAAAGTCCGGCCGCTGGAAATGGAAGGTCTCGCCGCAGGGTCGATGTCCACCGCCGGGAAGGCGCAACTGCGCGCTTTGATCGAGCTCTACGTGGGCCGCTTGAATCCCGCAGCGGCCAAAGAGGCGCTGACGCGCCTCGATCGTGCCGGTTTCGACCAGGTGCGCTTTGGTTGGGCCGGCAGAATCGAAAACGGCGAAAAGCACTACTACCGCGTGCATGGCCCGACGCTGCTGATCGAATACGACAACACGCAGAACGACGCCAATCACATCCACACCGTGTATCGCGATCTCGAGCGCGACTTCGGTGGCGATGTGTTGCGCGCTCACTTGTCGAAACGATAGGAATTTTTGAATAGCCGCCTGAAAGACAGGGTGTGAGGAGACAGACTTGGGCAAGAAGAACACCACCGCGCCGGTTTCATACCAGGCAGCTCCGCAGATCGACATCGGCATCAAGACGAAGGATCGCGAGAGAATCGCGCTGGGCCTGTCGCGCGTGCTCGCCGACACCTATTCGCTGTACCTCAAGACTCACAACTTCCACTGGAACGTGGAAGGCCCGATGTTCAACACGCTGCACCTGATGTTCATGGATCAGTACACCGAGCTATGGAACGCACTGGATGCCGTGGCCGAGCGCATCCGTTCGCTGGGCTATCCGGCGCCGGGCACCGGCAAGGAATTCTCCAAGCTCACGTCGATCCAGGAGACCGAGGGTGTGCCCGAGGCGATGGAGATGGTGCGATTGCTGGTGGTCGGCCATGAAGCGGTGGCACGCACTGCGCGTGCGGCCTTCCCCGCCGCCGAAAAAGCCGGCGACGAGTCCACCTGCGACCTTCTGACGCAGCGCCTGCAGATCCACGAGAAGACCTCCTGGATGCTGCGCAGCCTCCTGAAATGAGCGGGCACATTCCTCATTTCGCGACTGCCGTCATCGGTACTGCGCTGCCCCCCGCCGCGAAATGAGGAGTGTCCCCTCTAAGTTAGCGGCCCTTCTTCTTTGCGCCGCCGCTGCTGCCGCCGCCGCACCGCCGCCGAAACTGAAAGTCGCGCTGACCTTCGACGATCTGCCCATCAACGGCACGCTCGCCGCCGGCGCCAAACAATCCGACTACGCGCGCGATACGGTGGCCGTGCTCAAGCAGCATCATGTGCCGCCGTCATTCGGATTCATCAACGCCAAGAAGCTCGAGCGCAATCCCGACGGGGCGCTGGCATTGCAGATCTGGGTCGCCGGCGGCAATCCGGTTGCGAACCACACCTACTCGCACGTCGATCTCACGAAGAACAGCGCCGAGAATTTTGAGCGTGATGTGCTGTTGAACGAGCCCGCACTGGAACTGCTGATGCCGGAGGGCGCGAAGAGCAACTGGCGATGGTTCCGGTACCCGTACCTGCATGAGGGCGACACCCTCGAGAAACGCCGCGCGGTGCGCGCATTTCTCGCGAGCAACGGTTACCGTATCGCGCAAACCACGATCGATTGGGAAGATTACCTGTGGAACAGCGCGCACGCCCGGTGCGTGATGAAGAACGACGTGCAGGCGATCGATTGGCTGCGCGAGAGCTATCTATCCGCTGCGCAGGCATACCTCGCGATGCAGCGCGACCTGGCTCGCCAGGTCTTCGGCCGCGACATCAACCACGTGATGCTGCTGCATCTCGGGTCGTTCAGCTCGCACATCCTGCCCGATCTGTTCGCGCTGCTCTCGAAGGGAGGCTACGAGATCGTCACGCTCGAGGAAGCGCACCGCGATCCGGTGTATGAATCGGATCCGGATGTCGCCTCACCGGGCGGTGGCACGCTCACCGATCTCATGATCGAAGCCAAACCGATTCCCTATCCGAACTTCCCAGGCAAGCCGCGGGAGCGCCTCGCGACCATCTGCCAGTAAATGGCGTAGGTTCGGGGAAAGCCCCGTGGCATCGCGTCTTCAGGCACCGTCCGGCCGCACGGGTTTCCCCGACGACGCCGAGTCGTAGACAGCGCGTACCAGTGCCACTGCATTGCGCGCCTCGCGACCTTCGATGAAGAACGGCCGCTTCTCGCGGATGCCGTCGATGAAATCCTGGATCTGGCGCAGATGGCCCTCGTTCCTGATGGCCATCGGTGCGGCCGCGCCCGAACCCATCGAGCCGCTCTCGCGCGTGGCGCGCAAGCGCTCGTCGCCCGGCTGCGCGACGCGAAATTCCCAGCGCGCGATGTCGTCGTCTTCCATCACCGCCGAGCCATGTTCGCCGCAGATTTCAATGCGGCGCGAAAAACCCGGCCACAATGCAGTGCTGGTTTCGATAATGCCGAATGCGCCGCTGCCGAACTTGAGCGCAGCGACGCAGGTATCCTCCGATTCGATCGCGTGAACGCGTTGCGTCGTCCAGCCAAACACTTCCACCGGCATCCCGGCGAACCATTGCAGCAGATCGACGCCGTGAATGGCCTGGTTGATCAGCGCGCCGCCGCCGTCCTCGGAGAGTTTGCCCTTCCAGCCGGTGTAGTAGTCCGCGCTGCGATTCCATTTCACGTAGCAGCTGGCGAGTACCATGCGGCCGAAACGACCGGCATCCACCGCCGCTTTCAATGCGCGCGCGGCATCGCCGAATCGCGCCTGGAAGACGGAGCCGACCCGCACGCCGGCCTTTTCAGCCTCGTGCAGGATGTGATCCGTGCCTTCGACGGTTGCGTCGAGCGGCTTTTCAATCATGAGATGTTTGCCGGCACGAATCGCCGCCAGCGCCGGTTCGAGATGCAGCGCCGACGGCGTCGTGATGCACACCGCATCCAGCCCCGGTTGATTGAGCAATTCGTTCACGTCTTCGCCAGCGAAGCCGATGCCGTGCGTTTTCGCGAAATCTTCCGCCGTGGCGCGCCGCCGGCTAACTACACCGACCAGCCGCCCGCCTCGGGACGCGGCGACCGCCTGCGCGTGAAAGTTCGCGATGGCGCCCGCGCCGATGAAACCAAAGCCGAGTTTTTCCCCGAGTGTGGACATGTTTCAGTGAGCGTGCGCGATAGGGTCGTTCTTGTACACCGCGTCGCGGAAGGTCTTGTGCAGCTGCACCTTGTCGAAGGGTCGCATCTGGGTGAACAGCACCGCGGCGATGCTGTTCTGCGGATCCACCCAGAACAGCGTGCTCGCAGCGCCGTCCCAGAAGAACTCGCCCACGGCACCCGATGCTTCGGCCGCGTCCTTCGGCGGCGCGATTCGCACGGCGAGATCGATGCCGAAACCCACCTGTCCCTTCGATGGCAGCCACGACGTGTCGGTGACCTCTTTGGGCATCGCATTGTTCGCCATCAACTTCACGGTCTCGGGCTTGAGAACGCGCGCGCGCCCGAGTTTGCCGCCGCCGGCCAGCATGCGCGCGAACTTCATGTAGTCGTCGATGGTCGCGACGAGCCCGAAGCTGCCGGGCTTGAGCGGCCAGGACTGGCTGTTGAACTTGAACGCTTCCTCGTCCACCTGGCGCGTGAAGCTGCCGTCGTCGTTGCGCGTGTAGACAGCCGCGAGCTGCGGGCGGTCCGGATCGGTGGGGAGGATGGTGTAGCGCGCGGTGGTCATCCCCAACGGCTTGAAAATGTGCAACTTGAGGAATTCATCGAACGGCAGGCCCGAGATCTTCTGCACCAGCGCCGCCTGGATGTCGACCGAGTCGGCGTACAGCCAGCGCGTGCCAGGTTGATAGGCGAGCGGCACCTGGGCGAGCTTCTGCATGACCTCGGGCAGCGTGTTGGTAAACGCGCGCGGGTCGATTTCCTTGTATAGCGCGCCGACCGCCGTGGTGTCGCCGCCGCCCGCCGTGAGTCCGGCGGTGTGACGCGTGACGTCGCGGATCGTGACCTTGCGCGTCGGCGCCTCGTATTTCGGCTGGCCCGCGGCGTCGAGGCCGGCGTACACCTTGAGAGTCGCGAACTCCGGTAGATAGTTCTCGAGCGGATCGTCGAGCTGGAACTTGCCGCGCTCGAAGAGCTGCATCAGCGCGACGCCGACGATGGGCTTGGTCATCGAAAAGATCTGCACGATCGTGTCGCGCGCCATGGGTTTGTTATTCTCGCGATCGGCGAGGCCGAACGCGCCGAAATAGACTTCCTTGTCGTTCTGGAACACGAGGGCGGAAGCTCCGACGATGGTCTGGTTGTCGACGAGACCTTTGAGCGCAGTGTCGATAGTCGCGGGTTCGATGACGAGCGGTACCGCCGGGACGGGCACTGGTGCGGGCGCAGGCGCCGGCTTCGCGGACGGAAACGCCGGAACACAGAGAAGCGTTGTCGCAACCGCAACGACCAGGCTTGAAAACTTCATCGAACCCCTCCTCATTTGATCATGTTCGCGCGCCGCGTGTAGAAGGGACAGTCCCCATTTTTCTGAAGACAGAAAAAAGGGGACTGTCCCTATGGATGCGCCACCGCGATGATGCGATAACAGGCATCGAGCGTCGGCATCGGCACGTTGTGCTCGCGTGCCAGGTGCAGCGCGTGGCCGAGCGTTTCCTCGTACTCGAGCCGGCTGCCGCGCAACACGTCCTGCTGCGCCGACATGCGGTGCTCGGGCGACGTATCGTGAAACTTCTGGCCGATGCCGCGGACGATCTCGATGGCGTCGCTGTCGGTACCGTGCACGATGCTCGGCACCGGCAGCGGCGGCATGTCGAGCAGTTCGATCTGCATCGCGGCGGCCAGTGCGGCCGCTTCGCGCACGATGCGCACGATCACCATCGCGCTGCGCTCGTCCATGAGAAATTTCCAGGTGATTTGCCGCGTCAACACCGCCAACGGAAACTGCGCGATCCAGCCGGCAAATTTCGACCATTCGCGCGTGCGGATGTTGGACGCGGCCACGCAGCGCACGCCGGCGGCATCGATGGCCGTGGCCAGCGCCTCCGCGCGCGGATTCGCCCCGCCCTTCTCGTCACCGATATGCAGGCACACATTGCGCGTGAACTTCACCTCGCCGTTGGCCAAAAGCTCGCCGCTGAAATCCGCCATGGCGCCCAACACGCGCGAATAGCCGAACACCTGCGCGAGCAGTTCGTTCTTGAGTACGCCGTTCTGCACCGATAACGCGCTCTCCAGCCGCAGATGCTTCAGCGTGTCGAGCGCCTGCGCCGAATCGATGGCCTTCGTGGCGACGATGAGCACGCCGGTGTCGAGCAGCTTGCGGGGATCGTCCAGCACCTGCGGCCGCGCCTTGATGTCCGACAGGCCGTTGAGCACCAGTCCCTGGCGCTGCAGCGTGCGGGCACGTTCGCCGCGCGCGAGCATGACGACTTCATGGCCGGCGCGCGACAGGTGCGCACCGAGGATGGTGCCCAGGGCTCCGGCGCCGAGAATGGCGAACTTCATGAATGCGTTTCCTGTTCCGTAGCCTACTTCTGTCGATATTTTCCGAACCACGCCAGGATGTTGTCCACCTTCGCGATGAGGTTCGACGGGCGGGCGACCATTCCGCCGTGCGAAGCCTCGGGGATACGCACCATCAGGGTGTCGACCCTGCGCAACTTGAGCGCCTGGTAGTACTGCTCGGATTCTTCGATGGGCGTGCGGTAGTCCGCCTCGCCCGTGATGAGCATCGTCGGCGTCTTCACATTGCCCACCAGCGACAGCGGCGAGCGCCGCCAGTACTCCTGCGGTTCCTCCCAGGGTTGCGCGCCAAACCAGTATTTATAGAAGAAATTGCTCGCATCGGAGGTGAGCACGAAACTCGACCAGTTGATCACGGGCTTGGCGACCACTGCGGCGCGGAAACGATCCGTCTTGCCCACGATCCAGGCCGTCAACACACCACCGCCCGATCCACCCGTGACGAACAGGTTGCTGGCGTCGACCTGCCCCTGCGCGATCAGCGCGTCCACGCCGGACATGAGGTCGTCGTAGTCGTCGCCGGGATAGGCATGGTGAATGAGATTGCCGAACTCCGCGCCGTAACTCGTGCTGCCACGCGGGTTGGCGTACAACACGATGTATCCCGCGGCCGCATACAGCTGCAGCTCGGTCGCGTAGTTAGGCCCGTAGGCGGCGAACGGGCCGCCATGGATCTCGAGGATCAGCGGATACTTCTTCGCGGCGTCGAAATCCGGCGGATAAATCACCCACCCCTGGATGTCGCGCTGATCCTTCGAGGATTTCCAGTTGAGCTCGCGGACCGCCCCCAGTGTCTTGTTGGCCAGCAGGTCGTCGTTGAGCGTGGTGATGACGCGCGCGGGCGAGCCGCTCGCGGCCGTGCCAACGTCAGCCGGACGCAACGGGGTGTTGTGCGCGAAGGCCAGCCGGCCGTTGCGCGCCACGCTGTAGCCGCCAGACGTGTACGGGCGGCCGAGATCCGTTCCACCCAGACCCTCCGCCAGCGTGCGAAATTTGCCGTCGAGCGTCGTCGTTCCAAGCTTTTTGACGCCGCGCTCGTCATAACTGAAGAAGACACCGCGACTGTCGGCGGACCAGCGCGGATTCTCGACGTCCCGGTCGAAGTCCGCGGTGACGGCACGCGCGTTCGAACCATCGATATCCATCACATATAAATGAGTGACCTGGTAGCTCTGCAGCTTGTCGTCGAAGCCGAGGTAGGCGATTTTCCGGCCGTCAGGCGAGACGACCGGCGAATTGTCCGGGCCCTGGCGATTCGTAAGTGCCGTGAGCTTTTGCGTCGCGATGTCGACGCTGAAGACTTCGCTGTTCTGCGGATCGCGCTCCCAGTCGGGGCCGCGATTGGCGGAGAACACGAGGCGTTTGCCGTCGGGCGTGAACGACAGCGGGCCGCCATCGTAGAAATCGCCCTCGGTGATCTGGCGCGCCGTGCCACCTTCTGCCGAAACGATGAAGACGTGGTCGAAACCCGACTCGAGGTAGCCCGCGCCGTCCGCGCGATAGGTGACCGTATCGATCACCTTGACCGGTGGTGCCCAGGCCGCGCCTTCGGGTTTCGGCGGCGGTGTGGCGAGCGGTGGCTTGTTGGTCGGCACCAACTGGGTGAACGCAAGGAACTTGCCGTCCGGAGACCAGGTGATCGCGTCGGGCGGTTCGGTGAGATTGGTGAGCAAGGCGGTCTGCCCCGAATCCATCCAGCGCACGTACAGCTGCGGACTGCCTTCCGCCGCGGAGACGTATGCGATGCGCGTTCCGTCGGGCGACCAGCGCGGCGAGCTGAAGCTGCGAATTCCTGACAGCAGCGGCCGGTTGTTTGTGCCGTCGCTGTTCACGATCCACAGATTGCGCCGCGCGCGATCCGTCATGATGTCGTGGCTGACGCGCACGTAGGCGATGCGGCTGCCGTCCGGGGAAATCTGCACGTCGTCGGCGTACTCGAGCTGAAATACATCGATCGAATGCAGGCGCCGGGTCTCCGGCAGCGCAGCAGCACCGGCGCCGGATGACACGAATACCAGGGCCACGCCGAGGACGGCGGAGAGAATGGGTCTCATGGAAGATTCTCTGCGGGATGTGCGCGTACTGTACCCGAGGCGCCCGGCATTCGCATCCAGGACACGCGCCGCACGCACCGTGCATGGCAATCGGTGCTGTTAGCCGCCCGCCCGGCCCGCGGGCATTCGCTGCGCCGGAACGTCGCCGCCCGCGCGGGCGGCCGGTAGTTAGCCGAGCTTGGCGACCAGCGAAATCTTGGCGTTCAGCACCTTCGACACCGGGCAGCCGGATTTGGTGATCTCGGCGATCTCCGCGAACTTCGCCTCGTTGATGTTGGGCACCTTGGCGATGCAAATGAGATCGCTGTGGGTGATGGCGAAGCCATCCCCGACCTTCTCGAGACGCACGGCGGCGGAGGTTTCGATGGAATCGGCCGTGAAGCCCTCTTTGCCGAGACCGGCCGACAGCGCCATCGTGAAACACGCGGCATGCGCAGCGGCGATGAGCTCTTCGGGATTCGTGCCCGGACCGTCTTCGAAGCGCGCCTTGAAACCGTAAGGAGCGTTCTTCACGACGCCGGTTTCGGTGGAGATCGCGCCAACGCCGTCTTTCAAACCACCCTTCCAAGTAGCCGAACCCTTCTTGATCATGATCGTGACTCCAATTCGTAACACTGGTGAATGCGCGGATTGCGTTCGAAGTCCTTCGGCAAAGTCGCGCGCGAAATGTCGCTGACTTTGTAGCGCTCGCCGAGCATCCCGTCCAGCTTGAACTTCTGCGCGTTGGTGGAGAAGACCAGTTTGCCGCCGGGCGCGAGCAGGGCCATGCAGCTGTCTATCAATGTCGCGTGATCGCGCTGCACATCGAGGATGTCGTCCATGCGTTTGCTGTTGGAAAACGTGGGCGGATCGAGAAAAACAAGGTCGTAGACGCGACGTTCGGCAACGGCATCCTTGAGCCACGTGATGCAATCGGCCTGGATGAACTCGTGCCCGGGACCGCCGAATTCATTGACTGCCAGATTGCGCTGAGCCCAATCGAGGTATGTGGCCGACATGTCGATGGTCGTGGTCTGGCGCGCACCCCCGGCCGCGGCGTACACCGTGGCGCTGCCGGTGTAGGCGAAGAGATTCAGGAAACGCTTGCCGTGAGCATCGGCGCCCAGGCGGCGACGCGTGATCCGGTGATCGAGAAACAGCCCGGTATCGAGATAGTCGGAGAAATTGACCCAGAAGCGCAGGCCGCTTTCATCGACGAGGTGGTAGTCCTCGTCGTCGCCTAACTTCTCGTACTGCTCGCCGCGCGCGGTGCGGCGACGCTGGCGCAGGTGGATGTGATCCGTCGGAATGCCGGTCGCGCCCGGCAGCGCCGCCAGCGCTTCGCTGCGCCGCCGTTGCACGGCCTCGAGCTCGATGGTCTTGGGCGCCGCATATTCCTGCACGTACAACCAGAGCCGATCGCTGTCCGCTTCGGCGTAACGATCGATGGCGAAGGAATACTCGGGCATGTCGGCATCGTAGAGCCGGTAACAGCTGACTTGTTCGCGTTGCGCCCAGCTTTTCAGCTGCTTGATGTTCTTGGAGAGGCGGTTGCCGAACATCTTCGAGCCTGGCGATTCGGCCAGACTCTCATCGATGCGGGCGCTGCGCCCCGTGTGCAGCATCTGCTTCTCGCTCGCCGCCGACACATGCAGACGCAGCAGCCGGCACTCGATCGCGCCGTTCAAGACCGTATGCACGCGCTCGGCGCGAATGCCAAGCTCGAGGCCGGCGTCGGGAGAACCCGCCAGCACCGCCGCGTCCCAACCCGCGAAGTTGGCGCGCAACACTTCGCCTAACTGTTTCATCAGCGCGCGCGCCGTATCGCGGTCTTCGAGGCGCACGCCGTACGGTGGATTGGTGGCGAGGAACCCCGCGCCAACGCCTGCGGGTTGCGCGTCCGCGAGCTGGCCCGTCTCGAAGGAAATCAGTTCTGCGAGACCGGCGCGCGCGGCATTCTCGCGCGCCGCGGGCAGGACCCTTGCGTCGGCATCGATCCCACGCAGCCGCAACGAGGGTTTCGTCTCGCGCGCCAGTGCAGCGCGCTTGGCCGCATCCCAGGCGGCGCGATCGTGCCCCACCCAGCCGAAGAATCCGAAATAATGCCGGCGCGCATTCGGCGCGACGTTGGCCGCAATCATCGCGGCTTCGATGACCAGCGTGCCCGAACCACACATCGGGTCGAGAAACTCCGCGGCGGTCTTCGATCTGTCCGGCCAGCCGGTGCGCAACAGGATTCCGGCGGCGAGATTTTCGCGCAGCGGCGCCTCACCCGCCTGCGCGCGATACCCGCGGCGATGCAGTCCTTCGCCGGACAGATCGATGGATACGGTCACCTGCGGACCGTTCGCGTGCGCATGCACGCGCACCGCGGGACGGTCCGGTGCGATGTCGGGCCGTGAGCCGGTCGCCTCTCGCAACTGATCGCAGATGCCATCCTTGAGACGCAGCGTGCCGAAGCGCGTGTGCGTGATCTCGGGATGCCTGCCGGTGAAGTCGCAGGCCAGCGTGCGCGACGGGTCGATATGCGCGCGCCAGTCGATCGCACGCACGGCGTCGTAGAACGACGCGTCAGTCGGCGCGTTGAATTGGGATACGACCAGGAATACGCGGCTCGCGACGCGCGATTCGAGACAGACACGGTATGCCACCGCCAGCGGCCCCGTGAATTCCACTCCCAACGCGCGTTCGCGCACGTCGGCGGCTCCGCAGGCGCGCAGTTCCGCCGCGAGCAGGTCGCCGAAGCCGCGTGGACTCGAAGCCACGAAGCGGTAAACGACAGCAGCGCCCTCTGCACCAGGGTTTGAATCGCTCATTGCAGCTTCGCCAGCAAGTGCATGGCTTCGACTTCGATATCTGCAATTCGCTGGCAACGTGTGGATGCAGTCTGCAGATGCGCGGCCTCGGCCGTCCGCCCGGCCGATTCGATCAGCGCAGCCACCGCCGCCCACTCGGCGGCGGACTCCGCGAACAACTGATGCGCGCGCTTCAATTCTGGTTTGGCGCCCAGGTGTTCGCGTGCCTCGAGCAGAAAATCGCGAAAGAAGTTCCGGAACAATGATCCACCGGTGCCCGCCTTTTCCATGAGGAGGCCCGCGAGCGCCAGGTCGCCGGCGGGATCCTTCGCAATGTCGAGCCAATCCGGCAGCGAAGCGGCGAGCTTGCGAATACCCAGGTACGAGGCTCCCTTGAATCCGGGCGACAGATAGTCGCGCGCGTTCGTGCGAATTGCCTTGCGAATCGCCTTCTCGAACTCCGGCGGGCGCTTCGGCGCAGTGATCGTCCAGCTCCGGGCTTTCGCGGCCATCGGCCCTTTCGCGAAGCGCGCAGCCTCGACGCCTGGTCGAGTGGCGCGCTGCATTGAACCCTGTTGCGCGGTATCGACCAGGAACACGTCTCGCTCGTCGAACCCGTGTGCCGCCACGAAATGCGCCGCGAAATGAATCGGTTTGGAGAAATACTCCAGGAAATAGCAGTCGAGCTGCAGTCCAACGGGCTGCCCCTGCAGCAACGACTGTTCGAGCGTCGCCCAGGCCTTCGCCTTCGAAGCCGTCTCGCGCTCGACCAGATTCAAGCCCAGGTTCTTGCACAGCGCCGTGGTCAGCGCGAAGGGTCTGGCACGACCACCAACGAACGGCAGCGGCAGCGAACTCAACTTGATGAAAATGAATCCGAGTCCTTCGCCGAGCCCGAACAACATCGGTTCAGACAGGTGAATATCCACCGCGCCTAACAAAGAACCGGTCGCCACGGTTTCGCAATGATGCCCCACGAATGGCTTGAAGCCAGAAACTGCAACGCTTGCCTGGCTCATGGACGCGGCAAGGGCAGCGGCCGGTAGCGCGGGTCCCGCAGCAGGCGAGTGAGAATCCGATAGCTGTCGATGTCGAACGCACCTCGTCGAGCACGGGTGCCCAGGCGCTGCAATTCTTCAACCTCGCTGAAATCGCATCCCGGCTCGACGGTGCCAAGGTGTTGCCAGCCGTCGACCACGTGATAGCGGACGTGTTCTCCGCTACCTTCGCGCACCATCATGGCCCCGTCGTGCGGCCACTGCTTCAAGCGCTGCGGCATCAAGCCAAGCATGACGCGCGCCAGGTGGATTACGGCGGATTCCTTGCCTACGCAGGCGCCATTGCAGCGCCCGACCTGGAATCCGAAACACGATCCGGGACCGCTTTCCAGGCCTAACAACTTGAAGCACCACTTGTGCTCGCGCGCGAGGCTCTCCAATGCACGCCGCGCGTCACGTTCGGCGCGGTAGGTGCCGAAGGCATTGCCCGAGCGCAGAACCTGCGCATCGAGTTCGACCAGCTCCGGCGGCGCATCGTGAGCGAACAGCCACGTCAACCGGTCGCCGCCGCCGCGCAGCTGGCGGTTGTACACCGGCTGTGTTTCGCGGATTTCGCGCGCTTCGAGCAGCAGCGCGCCGAGCTCGCCCGCGGTTTGCGTCCAATCCACCCGCCGCACCTGTGCCGCGAGTTTCAGCGCTTTCGCATCGCTCGCGTCGCCGCGGAAGTGATCCAGCACGCGCTCGCGCAGGTTGTTGGCTTTGCCTATATATAGAAGTGTCTCGGCCTGCTCGGCTTCGCCGTAGAAACGGTAGACCCCCGGCGATTCGGGCAGGTCGTCGGCCAGGTCCGGCGACAGCGCGGCCGGCAACGTGGCGCGCAAGCTGGCGCGATCCATGGCCGCCTGCAATTGATCGTGGCTCCAGGCTGCGCGCAGCCTGCTCCAGAGGAGCCGCAGCACCTGCGCATCGGGCATGGCGCGATGGCGGTTCTCCATCACGATGCCATGGTGTTCCATGACGGCGTCGAGATTGTGGCGCGGCATGTCGGGATACAGCGCGCGCGACAGGCGCACCGTGCACATCGAGGGGCCGCGCCACTGCGTTTCCATGCGCGCGAGTTCGCGCCGGATGAAGCCGTAGTCGAAACGCACGTTGTGCGCGACGAACACGCGTCCTTCGAGCCGCGCGCGCAGTTCCTTCGCGATGTCCTCGAAGCGCGGCGCGCCGATCAGCATGTCATTGTCTATGCCGGTGAGCGCGGTGATGCCGGCCGGCACACGCAGGCCCGGGTTCACCAGGCTCTGCCATTCGAAATCGACCGTGCCGCCCGTCATGCCGACCACGGCCACATCGATGATCCGGTGAACGCCCGGACTTCCGCCCGTCGTTTCGACATCGACGAACGCCAGCGGCGCCTCCGGCGAGATAGTCAGGTGAGCTCGATCCACGTGGTCTTGAGCTCGGTGTATTTGTCGAACGCGTGCAGCGACTTGTCGCGCCCGATGCCGGATTGCTTGAAGCCGCCGAATGGCACGGTGATGTCGTCGGCGTCGTAGCAGTTCACGTACACCGTGCCCGCGCGCAGGGCGCGCGCGGTGCGATGCGCGACGTTGATGTCGCGCGTCCACACGGCCGCCGCCAGGCCGTAGTCGACGTCATTGGCGATCTGGATGGCCTCTTCCACGGTCTTGAACGAGATCGTCGCGAGCACGGGCCCGAAGATTTCTTCGCGCGCGATGCGCATCGCGGGCTGCACGCCGTCGAACACCGTGGGCTCGATGAAAAAGCCGCCGCTCTCGGCGCGCACTCGTTTCCCGCCGAGCGCAACCTGCGCACCGTCGTCGCGGCCTGCATCGATGTAAGAAAGCACGCGGTGCATTTGCGTTTCGTCAACAATGGCGCCGAGCCTGGTCCCCGGATCCAGTGGATCCCCAGGGATCATCGTGCGGCCAACCACTGCGATTTTTTCCAGCATCGCGTCCTTGATCGAAGCCTCGACCAGCAAGCGCGAACCGGCGGAGCACATCTCGCCCTGGTTGAAGAAGATGGCGTAGGCGGCGGCGGTCGCGGCCTTGTCGAGATCCGGGCAGTCCGCGAGCACGATATTGGGCGACTTGCCGCCGCACTCGAGTGACACTTTCTTGAGGTTCGATTGCGCGGCGCACTGCATCACCGTCTTGCCGGTGGCCGTCGAACCGGTGAACGTGATGCAGTCCACGTCCATCGATGAAGCCAGCGCCGAGCCTGCCGTGTGCCCAAAGCCCGGCACCACGTTGAATACTCCCTCGGGCAGCCCCGCCTCGATCGCCAATTCCGCGACGCGCAGCGCGGTCAGCGGCGATTTCTCCGAAGGTTTCAGCACCAGCGAATTGCCGCTCGCGAGCACGGGGCCGATCTTCCAGCTGGCCATCAACAACGGAAAATTCCACGGGACGATGGCGCCGACGACGCCCATCGGCTCGCGCGTGATCGTCGCCAGCGCATTCGGACCGGTGGGCGCGACTTCGTCGTAGATCTTGTCGACGGCTTCCGCATACCAGCGGATGCAGTTCGCGGCGGAGGGAATGTCGACCGCGAGACTGTCCGAGATGGGTTTTCCCATGTCGAGCGTCTCTAACAACGCCAACTCCTCGCGGTGTTCCATCATGAGTTCGCTGAGACGCACCAGCACCCGTTTGCGGGATTTCGGCGCCTGCTGCGACCAGCTGCCGCGCTTGAAGGCAGCACGGGCGCTGGCGACCGCACGATCGATGTCGATCTGCTCACCCGCCGATACCTGCCCCAGCGATTTGCCGGTGGCCGGATTGATGTTGTCGAAGGTGGCGCCGCTTGCAGCCGGCATGAAACGGCCGTCGATGAAAATCTGCGAGCGCGGCTTGAGTGCAGCGGCGCGTTCGTGCCACTGGATGGCGGAAACTTTGGGACTTGCGGACATATCTGTCTTAAAACGTCGGCGGGGTGGAGGCCGAGATGATCTCACAGACCTCGCCGCCCACATTGCGAAAACGATGCGGCGTGGCGCTGGCGAAGTAGTACGCATCGCCGGCCGCAAGCACGCGCGTCTGGCCACCCACAGTGAGCTCGACCGTGCCGCGCACCACCACGCCGCCCTCTTCACCGCGATGCGAAAGCATGTCCTCGCCCGTGGCGGCGCCCGGTTCATAACGTTCGTGCAGTACCGTGAGCTGTCGACCCGGACGTTGCGCGGCCACGAGCCGCAAGCTGGCGCCCTCGCCGCCAATTTCGACCAGTTCGTCGGCCGCGTAGAACACTTGCGCCGCGCTCGTCACATCCAGCGTGAAGAACTCGGCCATCGACAGCGGCACGCCGTCGAGCACCTTCTTGAGCGATCCCACCGACGGACTCACGCGGTTCTGCTCTATCAAGGAGATCAGGCCGTTGGTAACGCCGGCGCGACGCGCCAGCTCGCGCTGCGACAGGCCATGCACTTCGCGCACGTGTTTCAGGCGTGCCCCGACGTCGATGCTCATAAGTCGATGCTCATACTGTTAAGGATTATGATCCCGGGCAACTTCCGGAGTCGACCCAATGGCCGCAAATCCCGCACCCACAGCATCCGACCTCGACGCCTACTGGATGCCGTTCACAGCGAACCGCCAGTTCAAGGCGAACCCGCGCCTGCTGGCGAAAGCCTCCGGCATGTACTACGAAACTCCCGAAGGCCGGAAAGTTCTCGACGGCGTCGCGGGCCTGTGGTGCGTCAACGCCGGCCACGGCCGCAAGGAGATCACGCAGGCGGTGGCGCACCAGCTCGAGGTCATGGATTACGCGCCCGCGTTCCAGATCGGACATCCAGGTGCGTTCGCCCTCGCAAATGCGTTGGTGAAGATCGCGCCGTCCGGGCTCGATCATGTGTTCTTCACCAACTCCGGATCCGAGTCGGTCGATACGGCGCTCAAGATTGCGCTGGCCTATCACCGCGTCAAAGGCGACGCCGGGCGCGTACGCTTGTTAGGCCGAGAGCGCGGTTATCACGGCGTGGGCTTTGGCGGCATCAGCGTCGGCGGCATGGTGGCGAATCGCAAGGTCTGGCCGGCGGCGATGATTCCCGGCGTCGATCACCTCGTGCACACGCACGACATCAAACGCAACGCGTTCACGCGCGGACTGCCCGCGCACGGTGCCGAGTTCGCCGACGATCTCGAGCGCCTCGTCGCGCTGCACGATGCCTCGACCATTGCGGCGGTGATCGTCGAACCGATCGCAGGCTCGACCGGCGTCGTGTTGCCGCCGCAGGGTTACCTGCAACGGCTGCGCCAGATCTGTGACAAGTACGGCATCCTGCTGATCTTCGACGAAGTCATCACCGGTTTTGGCCGCACCGGTTCGGCGTTCGCCGCGCAGGAATTCGGCGTCACGCCCGACCTGATCACCTGCGCCAAGGGCCTGACCAACGGCGCCATTCCCATGGGCGCCGTGCTCGCCTCGAAAAAGATCTACGACACCTTCATGCAGGGGCCGCCGGGCGCCATCGAGCTGTTCCACGGCTACACCTATTCCGCACATCCGACCGCCTGTGCCGCCGGCCTCGCCACGCTGTCTATCTACCAGGAAGAGAAGCTGTTGACGCGCGCCAAACAAACCGGTGTGGCGTTCGAGCAGGCGGTGCACGCATTGCGCGGGCTGCCGCACGTCATCGACATCCGCAACTACGGCCTGGTCGCCGGCATCGAGCTCGAACCTGTGGCCGGCAGCCCCGGCGCGCGCGCCTTCGGCATCTATCTCAAGTGCTTCGAGCGTGGCCTCCTCGTCCGCACGACCGGCGACATCATCGCCCTTTCCCCCGCGCTCATCATCGAACCCAAACACATCGACGAGCTCTTCGGAATCCTCGCGCAAGCCCTCAAAGACTCCGCCTAGCGAAGCGGGGACATTGCGCGCCTACGCGGCGGCGCTCGGCGCGCTCACGTTCGCAACTATCAGCTTCTTCGCAAACTCCCGCCTCAGCAGCGCGAAGCTGACGACCGCCTGCAGGAACATGCTGCACACCTGCAAATACCACACGTGCACGAGCTCGAAGTTCGGTTGGGTAGATAGCCACAGTACGGGCACGATGAAGACGAAGACCCGGATCACGCTCGAGCTGATCGTCGGCCAGGTGTTCCCCAGGCCCTGGAACATCGATGAGCAGCTGAAGATGATGCCGTTGGCGGCGAAGTTCCACGACGTGATCATGAGCATCGTCGCGCCCACCGCCACGACGGCCTCCTCGTGCGTGAAGATGTGCATGAGCAGATGCGATTCGAACTGACAGAACACGGTGAGCGCCAGCATGATCACGACGCTTATTCCCACGGTCCAATTGAAGGTCTCACGCACGCGTTCAGGTTTGCGCGCGCCGAAGTTCTGACCGGCGATCGGCGCTGCCGCGAAAGCCACCGCCATCGCCGGCAGCAGGATCAAGCGCAAGGCGCCCTGACCCTGGGCCAGGCCCGCCTGCGCGGCCGCACCGAAGTCGCGGATGACCCAGTACGTGACGATCATGACGAGCGACATGAACATGAACTCGAGGCCGATGGGCAGGCCGATGAAGAACAGGCGTTTCCACACCTCCGCCTTCGGCTTGATCTGCTCGCGATGGAACGACACGTACTTCTCGTGCCGATGGAAGTAGTACGCGCTCAGGATCACGCCGATGACCGTCGCGAGCGTGGTCGCGAGGCCCGCACCGAACGCGCCGTATGGCTTGCCCGTGAGCCAGCCGATCGTGAGCACCGCCGCGAACAGGATATTCAGACCGACGGTAATGAATTGCAGAATCATCGTCGGCTTGACGATGCCGGTGCCTCGCAAGGTCGCGAACATCGAGACCATCAGGAACTGGATGCCAAGGCCCGGCGTCACGCCCATTAGATAGTCGATGCCAGCCTGCGCGACCACTGCATCGGCCGCTTCCATGTGCATGTACGGAGTCGCCACCGCGTACAGAAGTATGACCACGAAAATCCCCATGAACACCGAGAGCATCAACGACTGATTGAACACCAGATTTGCACGCTCGTGCTGCTGCGCGCCGACCGCGTGCGAGACCATCGCCGCCGTGCCGACGCTCAGGATCTGCGTGAGCGCGAGCACGACAAACCAGAGGTTGCCCGCGATACTGAAGCCTGCGGCCATTTCGTTGCCGAGCATCGAGACAAACTTCAGGTCGGTGACGAAGTACGCCACCTGCACGACCATGCCGATGAACATCTGCATCGACATCGAGGCCACGTGTCCCGGAATTGAACCAACGCTCAGATTTTTCATGGCGGGCACCGAAAATAGGGCTGCCTAGATGACAGGCCTGCAAGGAATCGTCAACTTCTTCGTCGAAAGGCGAGCCCAAAAGAAAAGGCCGATCTTGCGACCGGCCTTTCCTGTCAGCTCTAAAGCTGATTCTTCTTAACGAATCAATCGCCCCACGGGAACGTCGTCATGACGCCTACGAGAACCCGAGCCTCATTGTTGTTCGCATCGGTGGTGATCTTTTCCTCGCCACTGGCGTCGGTGCCGGTGAACTTGCCGAACAATGTGAAGTGGCCCGCCGTGTAGTTGAACTGCACGGCGTAGTCGACCAGCTCACTGTCTTCCCAGGCATCACCCCAGGCGTAACCGGCATGGAATGCGAGGGACATCGTGTCGCCCAGCGGTTGGGTGTAGTTCGCTTCGGTGTACTGCGCGCTATCGCCTGCATCGAACAGGCTATCGGTGAACCACTGTTTCAACCCGAAGTTGCCAGCCGTGAGGCCAGCGTAGTACTCGAAGTACTCGCCGCCGGTCGAGCTGGGGTAGCCGTAGTGAACGACGCCCGCGTTCCACGAGAAACTGTCGTTGATTTTGCCGGTGTAGCCACCGTACAGATCGAGTTCGATGTCGGAATCGGTACCGGGACCGAAGTCGACATTTGACGCCCACGCACCAATTGCAAATCCGCTTTCGCCAAACGCGTAGTCAGCGCTCGCCTGAAGGGCGGGATCGCTCGCGCTTTGGCTGAAGCCGCGAAAGTCGTAGTCGCTCACAGCAGTCCAGGTCGAACTGAATTGAGCTTGGGAGACACCGCTTAAGGCCAGGAGGCCGGTCACGAGCGCCAGGGTTTTAATCGATTTCATTTGCTCCTCCGAGGGCTATAGGGCCCATATCCTTAAGCAAGGGTTGTGCCATTCCAGCTTCACTGCTGTGGTAGTCCGATATATTTCAACGAGTTATCTGTAGCTTAAAAAGTTACAACCCATTCGACAGCACGGATTATGCCGTCTTCCGAAGTCGCATTGCACTTATTAAGTGCGTGCCTCAAAGATGGCGTAGAACTTGGTGCAGTCCTCGATCACCTGCCAGGTTCCTTCGAACCCAGCGGGCACAACGAACCCTTCGCCGGGCCCGAATTCCCAACGCCGGCCCGCCTGGTTCTCGAGTGCGACGCGGCCATGCGTCAGGCAGCAGAACTCGGATTCGGAATAGCGAATACGCCATTTGCCGGTCGAGCTCGACCACACGCCGCTGTGGAATTGCTGCGTCGAGTCGCTGAAGTAATTGCTGATCGTCTGCTGCGGATTTCCCGCCAGGAGCCGGTCGGCGGCGGGCGTCGAAGTATCGGCTTCCAGTTTCACTCTGAAATCGATGATCTCATGCGTCATGACAGTGCCGGGTGAGGAAAAAGGGGAATCGAGTATTCCCCAGTTTCCCCACCCGGCACCAATCGGCTAGTTACTGGCAAGCGAAGCATTGGTCGATTCGAAGCGAATCTCGACGCAACGTTCGAAGGCCTGATCGTCGGCAATTGCGTCGGCACTCGCGAAACGCTCGCCCAAGGCTTCGATCACCAGGCGCTCCTTGGGGATACCCGCCTTTTCGAGCTCGCGCGCCACCATCTCCGCGCGCTCCTGCGACAGTGACTGGTTGAGCGCGTCGTCACCGCGCGAATCGGCGTAACCCGACACGTGGACGCGCACGTCATCGAGGCCCGCGACCAGTGCGCCGAGTTTGGCGAGGCGCGCACGATCGTTGTCGCGCACGCTGGTTTCACCGGTGCGGAACTGCACGGTCGAGCCGACCTGGCCGGCCTTCCCTTCGATGCTGCTCAGCGTGCCGTTGAGCGACTCCACCTGGCTCGCGAGCAACGCGGCCTCGGCCTTGCGGGCGGCGAGCGTTTCACTCCTTTTATGGCTGCGATCGCCCATGAGTCCGCCGACCGTGGCGCCGACCACCATGCCGATCGGCCCGCCGGCCGCAGCGCCGATGATCGCGCCACCGGCGAAACCGGCGCCGCCGCGCTTGTTGCCGCTGGTCTGCTTCTCGACCGGCTGGGTGGCGAACACCGGGCTCACCGCGAGATTGATTGCCAATACACCCGCGACCATCGCGGGTTTACGAAACTTCGTCGTCCAGGTGCCCATGTGCCCTCTCCAGTTGTTAGAACTTGCGAGAGCGGTTTTGCTCTCGAGGCTCATTTCAACTCCGGATCGGGGTGATGCTCAGGCAGTGCGCGGGCGTTCCAGCGAAGGATCGTGGCAAATCGTGGCGGGTTAGAGGGGATCAGAAAGAGCTGCGCGACTCGCTTTCTTCGTGCAGCCGCGTGAGGAACAGCCGCACCTGCGCGTCCGCTTCCTGCGCGGACATCAATCGCTGCTCGACCAGCACGTGCGCCATATCGCGCATCGAACGCTCGCCATTGATCAAGGCCAGCAGGAACGCATGCACGCGACTGGAAATCGCCTGCATCTCGAATGCCGGCGTGCGCGGCACGGGCTTGTCCGGCTGCAGCAACCAGTCGGGCACCAGCCGCGCGCGCGGCAGCTCGGCCGACGGCGCAATCTTGTTAGTCGACCAGGTGACCGTAGTCTCGAGGCGCGAGTGGCGGCTCGCGGGCGAGTGCATGTAAGGCAGGGTGTTTTCGCGCACCGCCGGCGCAGAGAATCCGGCCGGGGCCATAGACTCGAGCACTTCCTCGAGACCGAAGCGTTCCGCGTGCGCGGCGCGCGAGAAAGCCAGCGAGCCGAAATTGATCCAGCGACCGCCGGGCTTGAGCAGCAGATTGATGCGCGCCGCGACCCGCGCGAACGGCTCACCGATGATGTCCACGAACCAGGGCGTGACGACCGTATCGAATACACCATCCGCAAATGGCGGCTGCAGCGCATCGGCGGCCACCAGTGCAAGGCCAGCGCGGGCCGGCGCGGGCGCCGCCAGCCGCCGCAACACCGCCTGGTCTTCGATACGGCGCGGCGCGATGGGAAATTCGTACAGCGCAAGGTCGCGCCCCGCGAACAACTCACGCGCGGCAAACAGCAGCAGCGGGTTGAAATCCGTCGCGACGGTGAGCGGCGCATCGCCCGCCGCGTGCAGGTCATACGCCAGCCGGCACGCGCCGGCGCCGTGGACCAGCGTGCATCCCAGGCCTTTCACACCGCCACCCAGCACCGCGGCAATTTCCGCGAGCGCCGCCTCGTTCTCATCGCCGCCCCACGCCCAGTCGCGATGCAGGTTGACGTAGTAGTTAGTCAGCCCCTGCTCGATCGGCAGGCGCGTGCCCAGTCCCTGGTGCGTGGCCTCCGCGATGCTCGCCTGGTCGAGCCCGAGCGGCGCGAGCAGCGTGCGCAGGCGCACGATCTGGTCTTCATGGGCCGCGGCCGTGTGCTCGAGCCGGCGGCGCGTTGCGTCCAGCATCGGCCCAGGAGCTGCGCGCATGGCGGACGCCTCCGAGGCCAAGTGTTGCGACAGCAGGGTCAGCCGGCCGCGCCACTCGGCCAGCGCCTGGCGCGGCTCCGCGAACAGCCACGGAATCTCGCCGATGACCGGAAAACCACTGCTGCAGGCACCGCACATCCAGCCGGCGCGTTCGAGGGTAACCGGGCCGCGCCCGCAGCGCGGGCACGCGAGTACGCTCGACAGTGAATTCGATTCGGCCACGGCACCCCGCCCACGCGGGACGCCCCGCGCGGCAATGCTGGCCGTCATGCGCCTGAAGGTCAATGCGTGGCGACCGGAACCGTGCCCCAGCGCAAATCTTCCGCGCGCGAGGCGACAAGCCCGTTGTGGTTAGGTGAGAATCGACGCGAACGACAAGAACACTGGTTTCGCAGCCATGGACATTTCGAAATCGTGCTGGATTCGGTAGTCGCGGCGGAAACGCCCGAAGGCATCATGCTGGAGATGCGCCCGGCAGGCATCTCTGCCCGCTGCTGCGCGTTCATCATCGACTGGCTGATCCGCTTCGCCGTCTTCTGGGTCGCTGCCATCGTCGCCGGCCTGCTCGGCGGCATCGGCACGGCCTTCTGGTTCATCCTGGTATTCGTGCTCGAATGGTTCTATCCGGTGGTGTTCGAACTCGGGCGCAGCGGTGCGACGCCCGGCAAACGCGCCATGGGACTCAAAGTCATCATGGACAACGGCTTGCCCATCACGCCCGCCGCATCGTTCCTGCGCAATCTGCTGCGCGTCGCCGACTTCATGCCGTTTGGCTATGGCGCCGCCATCGTGAGCATGCTGGTGCGCGGCGACGGCAAGCGGCTCGGCGACATCGCGGCCGCAACGCTGGTGGTGTATCTGCCGCGCCCGGCTCCCAAAGCGACGCTTGGCATGGTTGCCCCTGTGACGCCGGCGTACACGCTGTCGGCGCGCGATCAATCGGCGGTCATAGCCCTCGCCGCGCGCGCGCCGACGCTCACGCTGGAGCGGCTCGACGAGCTGGCCGCGCTCGCCTCCTCGGTGCAGGGTCCGGAAGCGCGCAACCCCGACGACGTGACGCGCCGCGTGCTCGGCGTGGCGCAGTGGTTGTTAGGCAGGCGCGCATGACGCCGCTGCACTTCGAAAATCTCTACCAGCCCGAGTGGGCCGAGCTCGAGGCGCAGGTCAGACTCATCCTTGCCGGCAAGAACCGCCAGAACAACGACAGCGACCTGATCCGCGGTGAACGCGTCGCCTTGCTGTACCGCCGCGCCTGCGAGCACCTGGCGCTGGCGCGCGCCCGCGCCTATCCACGCTATCTGCTCGACCGCCTCGACAAGCTCACGGCCGATGCGCACCAGGTCATCTATCAACGCAGCGAATTCGGGCTGGGACGCATCAAGCGCGCGGCGCTGGTCGATTTTCCGCGCGCGGTGCGCGCGCACGCCGCATACGTGTGGATGGCGGCCGCGCTGTTCGTGATTCCCACGTTGCTCGTGGGCTGGCTGGTTTATCAGCGGCCCGACCTCATCCTGTCGGTCGTCGATGCACAGACCGCGGCGGAGTTCGAAGAGATGTATTCGGACTCGGCCGAGTCGATCGGCAGCCTGCGCACCAGCGACGACGACTGGGTCATGTTCGGCTTCTACATCTGGAACAACATCTCCGTTGCGTTCCAGTGTTTTGCCGCGGGGCTGTTTGGTGGCGTCGGCAGCATGTTCTATCTCATATTCAACGGCGTGCTCGGCGGCGCCGTGGCCGGCTATCTCACGGAGCGCGGGTTGTCGTCCACGTTCTATTCCTTCGTCGTGACACATGCCGCCTTCGAGCTCACCGCCATCGTGCTGGCGGGCGGCGTGGGATTGCGCCTCGGACACTCGTTGATATCGCCAGGTCGCAATTCGCGTCTGCAGAGCCTGGTGATCGCGGCGCGCGAATGCACCGTCATTCTCTACGGGATCACGGTCATGTTGCTGATCGCCGCGGCCATCGAGGCGTTCTGGTCGTCGTCCCGCTGGCTGCCGCTCACGGTCAAATACTCCGTCGCCGCCGTGTGCTGGCTCGCGGTGTTCGGCTACTTCACGCTCCAGGGCCGCCGTGCAGGTTGATTCGCTCGCGCTGCAGATGCGACCGCGCGCACCGCACGAGGCCGCCGATCTCGGCGTGCGCCTGTGCCAGGCGAACGCCGGCGCGGTGTATCGGTGCTATCTCGCGGTCGCAATGCCGATCGCGATCGTGGGCCTCGCGTTGTTCGAATTCTCGCCCTTTTATCCGACTCTATTCATCTGGTGGGCGAAGCCATGGATGGATCGAACCGTGCTGTTCGTGCTCGCACGCGCCGCGTTCGGCCAGCAGACCACGGTCGGCGACCTGTGGCGCGAACAGCGCACGGTGTGGTGGCGCCAGTTCATCCTCACGTGGACGTGGCGGCGACTTTCGCCATGGCGCTCGTTCACGCAGGCTGTCTATCAGCTCGAGGGGCATTCGTTCTTCGCGCTGCGCAGGCGCGTCGTGCAGCTGCGCAATCGCTACAGCACGCCGGCATTTTTCATGACTTTCGCCTTCGGGTTGGCTGAAACCGGCCTGACCGCGGCGGTCGTCTCGCTGGCGTTCTGGTTCGCGCCCGCCGATCAAGGTTTCGACTTCACGAGCTTTTTCCGCGGTGAGATGCACGTGGTCGCGCAGTTCATCGGCGCCGTCGGTTATGCGCTGGCCGTGCTGTTCCTCGAGCCTTTCTATGTCGCGGCCGGTTTCGGCATGTACCTCAATCGGCGCGCCGAGCTCGAGGCCTGGGATATCGAACAGGAATTTCGCCGTGCGTTCGCGTCCTGACTTCCGCGTATTGGCGCTGCTCGCGGCACTGGCTGGTGCGCCCGCGTGGCCGGCCGCGCATGCGGCTCCGGCCCCCACCCAGACCGAGATCGATCGTGCCGTTGAAATAACCAAGGCCGATCCGAATCTCGCCATCGAGAAAAAGGCGCGCCGCCTCGTGTGGGACTCGGACCGCAAGGAGCGCGAGCGCACGAGAAAACCGGGCTGGGCGCGGTGGTTAGGGGATCTGTTTAGCTGGATCGCGCAGGGCTCGGGCGTCCTCGTGTGGGTGCTGCTCGCCGGCCTCGCCGCCTTGCTGGTCGTTTTCATCGTGCGGGTGGTCATGCAGGGCCGGATGCCCGAACGAAACCGGCGCTTCATCGCGCCGACGCACGTTCAGGATCTCGACATCCGCCCGGAGAGCCTGCCGCCGGATATCGGCGCCGCCGCGCGCGCGTTGTGGGATGCCGGCGAACAACGCGCCGCGCTCGCGCTGCTGTATCGCGGCATGCTGTCGCGGCTCGCCCACGTACACGAGGTGCCGATCCGCGATTCGAGCACGGAAGGCGACTGTCTCGCGCTGGCCGCACGCGCGCTCGATGCGGCGCGCGTGGCCTATGCCACGCAGCTGGTGCGGACCTGGCAGCGCGCGATTTACGGCGGCCTCAGCATCGACACGGCGCAGGTGTGGGATCTGTGCGCGAAATTCGCGTCGCATCTCGACGGCCCGACGCGCGCCGACGCGCCGCGGCGCGCGCCGTTTGCCAGCGGAGCGTCGGCATGAGGAAGCACTGGGTCGCCATCCTCGTCACGCTGGGCGCGATCGCGCTGTTCGTCTGGATGGCAATGCACATGTCATTCAAGGAAGTCGCCGTGCCGACCGCGCTCAAGGGTGAAGCCATACGCAATCCCTTCTACGCTGCGGTCAAATTCAGCGAAGCGCTGGGCGCGGAGGCGGCGTGGGAACGTGTCTTCACCGTGCCGGCCGAGGACTCGGTCATCGTGTTGTCGTCCTGGAACTGGACGCTGAGCCGCACGCGCCGGGAACGCATCGAAAGGTGGGTGGAGTCCGGTGGCCGGCTGGTAGTGGATGCCTCGCTCATCGGCGACCTTGCGGGATTCGAGCGCTGGAGCGGTATCGGCGCGCTCAAGGCCAGCGGCAAGTCGCAGGACGAAGAAGAGGAAGTCGAAGACAGCGGCGACGATCCACCGGCGCTATTGGAGTCGTTCATGTCGCGCGAATGCACCGCGCTCACCGAAGACGGCACCCGACGCGAGCTCAAGGTCTGCGGCGTGAACCCCACGCAATCGCTGACCAGCGCGCGCAAGATTCAATGGGCGCTGCGCGACGACGAGAAGATCGAGGCGCTGCGCACACAGGTCGGCCGTGGCAGCGTCACCGTGCTGAATGCGACGCCCTTCCGGCGGCGGGATTTCTTTCTCGGCGATCATCCGACGCTGTTCGTGAGCGTGACGCAGCTGCACCGTGGCGATGCGATATTGCTGTTCACCGAAGAAGATCATGCGTCCCTGCTCACGCTGGTGTGGCGATTCGGCGCGCCGGTGGTGTTGCTGCTGATCGCCGCGATCGCGCTGGCATTGTGGCGTGCGACCGCGCGCTTCGGTCCGCCCACGGCGCCCGCCGAAACCGCACGGCGCTCCCTGGCCGAACAGATCCGCGGCACCGGGCAGTTCGCGCTGCGCTTCGGCGGCGGTCGATCGCTGCACGCGGCGCAGGTTCGCGCGCTGCGCGATGCGGTGATCCGGCACCTGCCGGCATTCGACCGCATGTCGAGCGAAGAGCGCATCGCCGCGCTGGCCACGCTCAGCAGTATCGCCGGCGAGGAGCTGGCACCTGCGCTGAACTATTCGGGCACGCGCAGCTCGCACGAGCTGCGCAACGCCATCGCGATCATCGAGACCGCGCGGCGCAGAATCATGATGAAAGGCAACTCGTCCAAGGGGAAAGGGTCAAAACATGGAAACTGAATCCAGCACCATCCAGAAAGCCGCCGAACTGCTCGGCAAACTGCGCGCCGACATCGGCGAAGCGGTCGTCGGGCAGTCGCGCGTCGTCGAAGAGGTGGTGCTCGCGCTGGTCGCCTCGGGACACGTTCTCATCGAAGGCGTGCCGGGGCTCGGCAAGACGCTGCTGGTGCGCGCGCTGTCGCAGGCGCTGACGCTATCCACCGGCCGCGTGCAGTTCACGCCCGACATGATGCCTTCGGACATCACCGGCCACGCCGTGCTCGATCCCAAGACCATGGAGATGCGCATCGTGCGCGGTCCGGTATTCACGCACCTGTTGCTGGCCGACGAAATCAATCGCGCACCGGCCAAGACGCAGAGCGCGCTGCTCGAAGTGATGCAGGAATACCAGGTGACACTCGAGGGCCAAACCCACCTGCTGCCCAGGCCCTTCATGGTGCTCGCGACACAGAACCCCGTGGAAACCGAGGGTACCTATCCACTGCCCGAGGCGCAGCTCGACCGCTTCCTGTTCAAGATCGAGATCGACTATCCCTCGCTCGAAGACGAAGTCGGCGTAGTGATCCGCGCGACGACCGATCAGGCCGGCGACCAGCTACCGCTGTCGAATGTGGTCCCGGTACTCAATGAACGCACGGTATCGAGCCTCCAGCAGATCGCTGCACGCCAGCGCGTCGACCGGCAAGTGATCGACTACGCGGTGCGCCTGGTGCGCGCCACGCGCGAATGGGCCGGCCTTGCGCAGGGCGCGGGCTCGCGCGGCGGACTCGCGCTGGTGCGCGGCGCGCGCGCCGTGGCGCTGCTCGAAGGCCGCAACTTCGTCATACCCGACGACATCAAGCGCATCGCCTTGCCGGCGTTGCGCCATCGAATCGCGCTTGCCCCGGACGCCTTGCTCGAAGGCCGCAAGCCCGACGATCTGCTCGCAGCGGTGGTCGAAAGCGTGGCAGCACCGAGAGTCTGAAGCGATGCGCATGCACGTCATCCCGAGCCGCAGCTGCCTCGCCCTCGCCTTCGCGGGCGCGACCGGCAGCGCCGTGGCGCTGTTTGCGGGTATCGAGCTGCCGTTCGTCGCGCAGGCGACAGCGTTGTTTGCGCTCTCGATGCTGGCGGCGACCGCGGGCGATTTCATCGTGTCGCGCCGCGCCTGGCTGCGTTCCGAAGTGCGCATGGTGCGGCGCCTGCCGTCCGCCTTCGCGATTGGTGTGAAGCGGCAGGTAACCCTGGAGTTCGAAACCACCGGCACCCAGAACTGGCGCTGCGAGGCGTTCGATCACTGCGATCCCAGCTTGAAGATCGCCGGACTCCCGGCACGCTTTCAATTGCTGGCCGGAAAGCGCACTGATATTTCATACGAGGTGACGCCGACGCGGCGCGGCGAAATCGACTTCGCGCCCGCCGACCTGCGTATCCGTTCCCTGTTCGGGTGCTGCGATCTGCTCGAGCGCGCCGGCGGCGACGATTCGCGCCGCTCGTATCCGGACTTCGCGCAGGTGGCGCGTTACGCCTGGCTCGCCGGCGACCGGCGTCTGCAGGAAATCGGCATCAAGACCTATCAACGGCGCGGCGAAGGCACGGACTTCAAGCAACTCGCAGAGTATCGCTACGGCGATCCGGTGCGGCACATCGACTGGAAAGCCACGCTGCGGCAGAACAAGCCCATCCTGCGCGAATTCCAGGACGAGCGCGATCAATGCGTCATGTTGCTGATCGACTGCGGCCGGCGCATGCGCGCCTTCGACACCGAGAACGACATCGGCAGCGGGCACTTCGACCAGGTGCTGAACGCCGTGATGCTGCTTTCGTACGTCGCGCTCAAGCAGGGGGACGCCGTCGGCGCGCTCACCTTTGGAACGCCGCCCGGCGACGAACGCAGCTTCGCGCCGCGCAAGGGTGCGCATGCACTGAATGCCCTGATGGGTGAGCTGTATTCGGTGCAGCCCTCGCCGACCCACTCGGACTACGTGTCGGTGGCGCAGACGCTGCTGCGGCGCCATCGCAAGCGCTCGCTGGTGATCGTGATCACGAACTTCCGCGACGAAGACGCCAGCGAGCTGTCACATGCACTCAAACTACTGCGCTCGCGGCACCTGGTGCTGCTGGCTTCCTTGCGCGAACGCGTGGTGGGCGAGCTCATCTCGCAGACACTTGATTCGGGCGAAGCCGCGCTCGAGGTCGGCAGTGCGCATCAATACGAGCAATCGCGCCGCGACGCGTTCAACAAGCTCGCCGCCCGCGATGCGTTGATGGTGGATTCGGAACCGCAGACGCTCGGGATCGAGCTCGTCAACCGCTACCACGCGGTCAAACGCGCCGGGCTCATCTGAACGCGGGCTGACTTCTAGCGCGGCACCGCCGCGAGCGCCTGCCCGAGTTGCTGGCAATCCGTCAGACTGCCAACGCTGCATTGACGCATGTTGTCGGCGCCGTCGACGACACCGCCGACCGGAATGCCCGCCTTGGCGGCCTGTCGACCCAGCGCAATGCAGGCGTCCACGTCGCCCGCATAGCAATCTTGTGCATTTCTCGCGGCCTGGTTGATCTGCTCGACCGGCACTCCGGCGGCCGCCGCGGCCTTCTCACCGAGACGCACGCAGGCGCCGTAATCTTCATTCGCGCATTGCTGAGTCAGCAGGGCCACCTGCCCCGCATCTTCACCCGGGATGCCGACGCCGACCGCGCGCGCGCCGGCCGCCCCTAGTTTGGCGCACGAAACAACGTCACCGTCGACGCAATTCGTGGCATCGACCGCGAGGTCGACTGCATCTCTCATTTCAGGCGGAAGCACATCTGCCCGCACGGCCAGATCAACCGCCAGCGAGGCGCAGGCGAAGACGACGCCATCGAGGCAAGCGTAGCCCTGAACGATCTGGGGGGAATAGACGATCGTCGCTATGGCCGCATCCCGGAGTCCCTGCCCGATGCCCTTCCAGATGTGCACGAACTGATCGACCACGTCATCGGGATGCGCGCGCGACGAGCATTGGAGGAAGCGGTCGGATTCGGACTGCGGCGGATAACCGACCGTGACGTTTGCGTCCCTTGCATCGCAGTACGCGGTGATGCCCATGAAGTCCATGCATTCCTGCAACCGGTCGTCGAGGCCGTTCTGTCCACGGCTCCAGCTCCTGAAGACGTTCGAACAGGCCGCCGCGTGGGCCCCGTAGATAGGCCCAAAATTTGCGGTCGTGATGTTGTAGCGCGTCGCGCCGTTATGCGCGCCGTCATCCACGACCTCGCGTACCGCCTGATTGTCATCCAGCGTGAAGATTTCACGCCGGCCATTGCTCTGGATTGGCTGAACGACGCCGGCAAGCGCTGCTCCCAGGGGCCATGAGCCCGAAGTGCCCGGAAGAGTGAGTACCGAGGAATACGCGCCGGGGCCCGGTTTCCACGCTCCGTTGTGCGTCTTCCACGTAGAAATCAGGTTGCCCTTGGTGCCGACGGTGAAGACTGCCAGCCGCTCTTCCAGTTGATCCCACAACGCCAGGATATCCGTGCCCGAAATCGCGATGGCAGGACCGCCGATGACGGCCGGGCCAGTCCAATGTCCGTTGTGCGCTTTCCACACGACGTTGATGGCGCCTGCACCGTTCACTGCGAATACTTCGAGCTGCTCGTTGAGCGGTTGCCAGATGGCCGCGACATTCGCGCGCGGATTCGCAAAACCCGCGGCCGTGAGATTGAACGGCGGCGCCCAGTGGGCGTTGTGCTGTTTCCAGACGCCGCGCAATGCGCCGGTGGTGTCGACCCAGAACACTTCGAGCTGCTCGTTGAGCGGCTGCCAGACCGCGGCTATCGGCGCACCGGGCGGCGCAATGCCCGGCGGTGACAGTGC